>Ga0256839_1003048_pt1 | contig 17755 bp, 17 predicted proteins | sample 354166metaG_FD_185968 | JGI IMG/M metagenome (GOLD analysis project Ga0256839, IMG submission 185968) | Hydrothermal vent microbial communities from Mid Atlantic Ridge, Atlantic Ocean - 354-166 | ecosystem: Environmental > Aquatic > Marine > Hydrothermal vents | place: Atlantic Ocean: Mid... | reverse complement strand
ACAAGCGATAAAATAGGCTTTATAAAAATAAAGAATGGGCACTATTGTGAGTACTTTTCAAAAAAAGAAGACTCATAAGATACCGATTACACGGGGGTTTGAGAGTGAAGATACGAGTCTATTACGAAAACTCCTTTTAGGGTGCTATCTACGAAATAGCCCCTATCTACAAGGGGTTTTAAAACTTTACCTCTTCTAAATTCCATTTTAAGCGAAAAAATGGGCACGATTTTGGTCACGCAAAATCACACTATTTTTTCATTGATAATGGAGAAAATATGGTTGTCAAACTTGTAGCATCTAAAGGTACTGGTTCTTATGGTGGTTTGGCTAATTATATTTTAGACAAGTCACATGATGGAGCCAAAGTTGTAGATACGGGTTTTAGCAATTGCCCCTACTCAACTACAGAAAAGAATCTATCATTTATCAAAAAGATGCAAGAGCTTAACCAATCTGCAAAGTCTGATAAAACGATGCATATTATCGTATCATTCAGAGAGGGAGAGATCCCATCTAAAGATACACTAAAAGATATAGAATATGAACTTCTCAAATCTATAGGCATGGAATCACATCACCGATTGAGTGTTACACATAACAACACTGCTAATTTTCATATGCATATTGCTATAAACAGAATATACCCAGAAACTAAAAAATTGATTGATCCTTGGCAAAGTAAAAAGAAGCTAGACCGTAAGGCGATAGAGCTTGAAGAGAAGCACCATCTTCAAAAAGACAATCATGCTCCAAATGATTTACTCAAACAAGCGGGTATCATGTTTGAAGATATCAAGTATTCAAAATCAAAAGATATAGAAATTCACTCTGGAGTAGATAGCCTCCTCACCTGGATAAAAGAGGAAGCCTTAGACGACATCAAAGAGGTACTCAAAGATCCAAAATCATCTCTGGAGGATCTGCACCAGGTATTAGCCGACTACAATCTAGAGCTAAAACCCAGAGGTAACGGTATTGTCATTAAAGACAAAACACGAAAACTCTTTGTCAAAGCCTCCGATGTTCACAGAGATCTATCCAAAGGCAAACTGGAGAAACGATTTGGAGCGTTTAAGACCTCTAAGATTACCTCCACTCCAAAAAAGAAATTTGGCAGACCAGTAAACGAGTATTGGAAGCGGTACCAGGAACTATCAACACAGAAGAGATCCACCAAAAAAGAAGAGTTGAGGCTTGAAAAGTTAGCCAGAGAGACACTTAGAGAGCGGATCAAAGAAAAATACATAGCACGGATTAACAAAATCAATGCAGATCCTCTTATCAATAAACGACACAAGGCAGAGGCACAAAAAAAGGTTTACGCACAGCGTAAGGCAGAATTGGCAGCACTTAGCAAGACATTCAGTCAAAAGCGTAAAGAGATCCTTTCCAGAACAAAGCAGACATCTTACAAAGAGTACCTTATGGAATTGGCACTCTCTGGAGATGAGGGAGCCTTAAAGGAACTCCGAAAACAAAAGCAGGAGATCAAGCCAGATGATAAGGTACTCATGCACCCTAAGAAAAAAGTATCTCACTCCATCTTCAAGAGCTTCATATCCAAGATTACCAAGCAGGGTAACGCAGTCTATGAAGTAGGCAAAAACTCCATCGTCACAGACAAAGGAGACCATCTTAAACTCTCTTTGGAGTCCAAGAGCGATGAGGCGATTCTACAAGCTCTTAAAATGGCAGTTGCCAAGTACGGTAGCACCTTAGACATTCAAGGCAATATCGAATTTAAAAAGCGTGTACTAATGGTAACGCAAAAGTACAATCTCAAAGTGAACTTTGTAGATCCACAGATGCAGCGGATTAAAACAGAAATCCAGACAAAATCAGACACAAACAAAATACAGAAGGAAGGGATGAGCAGATGATGCAATTTGACAAAGGTTATCTATTATGATAACATATCCTATGAATTGGACAATAGAGTTTTTTGATGAGAGCGTAGAGGCTGAAACTTTTGCACTTCCTCCAAAGATTTTGGCAAAGATGTTACATATCTTTGAACTGATAGAGATGGCAGGAGCTCAGCTTGGAGAGCCGTATACGAAGCCTCTAAGTGATGGGCTGTTTGAAGTACGTGCCAAAGCCAAAGAGGGTATAGGTAGAAGTATCTATTGTTATCAAAAAGGGCAAAAAATTATCATCTTGCACTCTTTTGTCAAGAAAGATCAAAAGACACCCAAAAGAGATCTTGAAATCGCTCTAAGGCGAAAAAAGGAGATAGACCATGAAAACAAATAGACCAACATTTAAAAGTTTTAAAAACAGAGCTCTTAAAAATGCCGAGGTAAAAGCTGAGTATGATGCATTGGCACCGCTTTTTAACATCAAAAAGCAACTTGTAGCAGCGAGACTTGCCAAAGGCGTTACCCAAGAGCAAATCGCTCTAAAAATTGGTACATCAAAGTCCAATATCTCCAGACTCGAAAGCCTCAACAATACCTATATGCCAAACCTTGGGACGCTGATGAAGTATGCGGAGGCTTTAGGGCTTAGATTGGATATTGGATTAAGATAAAAGAAAGATGCCTAAAACTTCGTAAGCTCTGAAAAATCTACTTCTAAAATACGAGAGAGTTTATAGAGGTGTTTCAGATTAAAATGCTTGTTATTTGATCGTAGTTCCATACGGCTGTAATGGTCTGGAGTCATGAATCCCATAAGTCGTGAAACTTCAAGTTTTGTCATGCCTTTTTCTTCTCTAATGCGTGCGACATTTCGGGATACCGCATCAAGAAACTTGACAGACTCCACCTCTAACTCTTCATCAAAATCCAAATGATTACCTTTGTAATTCTTATTGATATAAGTATAGAGGCTTTGCAGAATCTTTAATAAGACCTATAGGTCTTGTTTGCTATAATCTATAAAATATCGAATGAGGAATTACAATGAAAAAACTGATTTTATTTTCAATACTAACCGGAGTTCTAGCAGGACTTACAGGATGTAATGATGAAGCTGCACAAAAAGAAGCAGAGAAAAAAGCCAAAAGAGAGCATATGAAACAGCATGTAGATACCAGTGGTGAGAAAAAGATCACCAAGCTGCCGTTTTAGGACTGCCATGAAACAGCAGCTTCATTTTGCAGACAACAAAACTTACTTTGGTGTAGATATTCACCGTTACGGTGTCAAGGTGGGCGACCTGGAAAAGTTGCCTTTTTTTGACATGTTTGTCAAATACCATGAGGAGAAGATATTCCTCACCAACGGAGAAGAGCAGTATGTACCTGTCATCGACTGGGAGAGTTTTTGTTATGACTATGTGCTGCATGGCAATTATCGAAATATTGGTTAACCTTGCAGGGTTATAATACAGTACAAATCGAGGAGTTTGAAGATGATTTATCAGGAATTTACACAGGCAGAAGCCAGAGAGCTTGGAGCCTTTACAGAAGATGCACTCAGTGAAAAAGATGCTATCTATGCAGCATATCACCCATACGGAGATCCCTATGGAGAAAACTACCCTACAAAGTGGGATAGTTTCTACAACAAATGGCTGGCTTTAGACCTCACAAGAACCGGAGGGTATCCATCGGTATTACTCGGCACCCTTTTAGTCCTTACAGCCCCGTTTACGCTCAGTAAAATATGGATTGTGGATCCTATCCTCCGGAAACTCAGAAGATAAACTCTTCTACCTTTATAATATTCTTTCTTTAGGTATATCTACCGTGTGAGGATTAAATCTTTTACCTACTCTAAAATTGGCTTTGGCAATGGGAGGCTCCCAATCGCTATCCCCTGCTTTTGGGGTCCTCTGTTCCGGCTCTTTTTGAAAATCTAATTTCGCAACCCTTTTTATTTTTGGCACGGCGACAAACAGACCGTCTGTCAGATGTTTATTGATATGATAACGGAAAGTCCGAAGTGACATTTTCCACCCCAGTTTTGGTTGCAGAACCTCATAAAGATAAGTGATCTTCCTATAGCCTTTCACGCTGTAATACTCTTCAATCACAGGTAATGCAGCATAAAATTCCCTTACCGCTTCACCCTGCTTCAATTTCATATTTTTTGCCATACCAACCCTTGCTGTTTTGCAGAACTTTAGTTCAACTTGACAGCAGTTTAGCATAACCTTGCACTTATTTATTTTAGTCCAAAATGACAAGGTTTTGCCATGTTTGACATAGTTTTATCATTGGAGTTAAAAGGCAGGATAGGCATATATCCGACAAAAAATAATTTTTGCCTGTAATCTGCGTCCTGAGATTTATTCGCATCCGGAGGATTCTCAACAAAAGGTAACAAAAAATTAACATTTGTTTGGGGTCCAATGGTTTAACCAGGATTACAGGTCATCCCTGTTATAATCTGAAAAAATAGTATATTGAGGTATGAGTTTGGTAATATTGGATTTATTTTCCGGTGCAGGTGGTCTTTCTGAAGGTTTTTTCAGAACCGGAGCCACATTTGTCGGTCATGTGGAAGCAGATAAATATGCCTGTGAAACACTCAAAACACGTACTGCATACTGGAATCTAAAAAATCAAAATAAACTTGGCGTTTATCATGATTATCTTTTAAAAAAAATTACCCGTGATGAGTTATGGGGAAAAAGCGGTGTTGCAGATTCTCAGGATGTTATCAACACAGAAATCAGTGATAATACATTTAATGCTATTGTGAAAACAGTAAAACAGAACCTTAAAGCCAAAAAAGAGAAGAAGGTGGACCTTATTATAGGAGGACCTCCATGTCAGGCATATTCTGTAGTTGGCAGAGCCAGAATGAAAGAGTCAGTAGTCTGCGATCCCCGTAATTATCTTTATAAGTATTATGTCAATTTTCTTGAAGAATTCAAGCCAAAGATGTTTGTGTTTGAAAATGTTCCAGGGATTCTTAGTGCTGCAAACGGACAACACTTTCAGGATATCAAAGATGCCATAAAAAAAGCCGGATACCATATGGATCTTAAAGAACTTGTGGCTTCAAACTATGGTGTACTGCAGGAGAGAAAACGTATTATCATAATAGGCTGGAATAAAGAAATATACAATGATGCCCCTGAGTATCCTCACTTTGACACAATAACAAATAAGTATCTTGTCAAAGATCTTCTTGAAGATCTTCCGGAAACAAAACCTGCCAGAATGATAGAAGGTAAAGGTCTCTACAAAAAAGAACCCAGTTCATATTTGACAGAAGCAAATATCAGAGATAAAGATTTTGATATTCTTACACAGCATGAAACCAGAATGCACAATGAGCGTGATTTGGAGATATACAAAGAAGCTATTATGTCGTGGAAGAAAGGAAAAAGACTTTGCTATAAAGAACTTTCAGAACGAAGACCTGAGCTGTGTACCCACAAGAACAAAACATCATTTACCAACCGATTTAATGTTATTAAGGCTGATCAACCTGCCTCCCATACTATTTTGGCACACATGGCGATGGATGGGCATTATTACATCCATCCAGACATTAAACAGCTACGATCCCTTTCTGTCCGTGAAGCTGCCAGGCTTCAGTCTTTTCCGGATGATTTCTACTTTGAAGGTCCGAGAACTGCACAGTTTCGCCAGATAGGGAATGCCGTTCCACCCAAAATGGCTGAACAGATTGCAAAGAAGATAAAAGAGCTTTTATAAATCCAGACTGGAAATACCAATACGTGAAATATGATTTGCAATCGCATGTTGAAGATCTGTTGCAAACTCTTTTCTTGCTCTTATCATTGGTGTTAACTCTTTTATCTTTTCTGGATTGACTGCAAAAATATTTTTAATAAAAAAAGCTAGACGATAATTGCCGTCTAAGCCTTTTAGTTCATCTTGATATCTAAAATGGAAACTTGTAATATAGAGACTGTCAGACTTTTTTTCAGTACAAGTGAACTTAGAGTTTATTAAATATCCAAATATTAATCTTGATTTATCATATTTTGCATTTGCGATATCACAAAATGGAGTAAATTCTAATAATATTGGATGTATAAATTTATGAATTATGGATTTACAATTTTCTTCATTAATTTGTGATTCGTCTTCAATAACTTTTTTGCATTCTTTTTTCTTGTACAGAAAAAGACTATTTATATTTTCATCATAACCGCATACTTCCTGAATAATACTATCTGAAAATTTATCTTTAAAGTCATCAAACGAATAGATATTACCTGTTTTAAGTTCATTATCAATAGGATCTTCAAACAGAGTTTTTCTGTTTATTTCAGCCTTCATATCATCATCAATATGTTCAAAATCCAAAGCATTTAGAAACTCTTCATGCTCCGTAAGAGGCTCTGAATTGTTTTCAATGGAGTCAGCCAATACACTATTTAATGTTCTGTAAAATGCATTGATTTTATCTTGTGTCTCTGTAGCTCTATTTTTGCCAAGAGTTGTTTTGATAGTACTGGAAATTGTTTCTTTGACCTTGTCTCCATCAGCAATATTTTCAAGAAAAGTATTTAAAATTTTTGAGATACTGTTTCTAGCATCTTTTTCCCATTCTAAAAAAATTGGTATATAGTCTAATGTATTCAATTGGCTATTAATATCAGCCTTAATATCAGAAAAACCTTTGTCTTCTTGCAGTATCCATATGTCTGTTTCTTTTTTAAAATAATCATTTTTATCAAGTTTTACAATTACAAAATTCAATTTAGGATTGATTGCTAATAATCTGTTTTTTAAAGTTTCAGCCAAGCTATTATGTTTAGACCATATTACAAGAATAAAGGGGCCATTGTTTTCATCTATATTATCCAGAATTGATGTTCTTATAGCCTCAACTGTTGCATTATCATCGCCTGCCTGGTATTCTCCAATAATCAAATCTGAAAAAACTATTCTTATATTCCTTAACTTTCTATCATCCCGGTGATCATCTTTAAAGTTAATAAATATATTTGGAATCCTCTCGTCATTCAAAGCATCTATCAAAGGTTTAGCCTCTGCTTCCACGTCATCAAAAACCACTGCTTTTAAATTATATTTAGACAACATTATTCTTCTCCATTTTTATAAAATTCCAAAACAACAATCGCTCCATTGTATTCATTATCCAGTCCAAGCTTTGCTTTTTCATATTGACTTGTTACTATCTTCAAGTTACCCTGATGCATTTTCATAATTTCATTAACAAAATAGAGTCCAAGCCCCATACCCTCACCTTTTAGCTTAGTTGTCTTAAACGGTAATACTGCTGTTTCAGGCGAGATAGAAAAACCAAACCCTGTATCGGCAACTATAATGCCTACCTTGTCATCCAAATCAACCACATCTATCAATATTTTTCTAGGCTTATTTTCTTTTCGTAATCTTTCTTCATGATATTTAAACCAATATATAGCATTATCAACCAGATTCATCAAAGCATTTATAATAAAGTTTTCAGAACACTCAATAGTAAGATTAGAATTTTCATATTTTTTAACGAGCTCAATATTATGGGTTTTAACTCTGTATTTAAAAAACTTCATAGATTTTTGTATCACATCTCTTGCAAACCGTTTTTCTGTTTTACTGTTGACAAACAGATTGGTTATACCCTCAAGTGTTAATTGAAGTTTTGAAGTCAGTTCCTTGAGTTCGCTGAGTTCAGTTCTGTCAGCTCTTGCTTTTAATTCACCTACCATTTTTTCAATTTCATGAATAACTAGGCTGTATGCCAAGCCGCTACCTGCACTTTTCAAAAGAGTTTCTTTCATATCCACATAATTTTCTTCAATCTTTTTTAGCGTGTCTACAATTTGCTTTTTATCTTCTTCTTTTGGAACTACTCTTTTAACTTTTATTTCAACCTTTTTAATAAGAGAAACTGTATTCTCTTCTACATCGGTCTCCTGCTTATAGATATTTTTGATTTTGTCTTTGTCCTCATTTCTCAAGAATACTACTTTGTTTAAAAGAAAAATAATTGTATCTCTGAAGTTATGATAAACATCTGTTTCAATAAAACCTTCTCTGTTTGTTTTTTCTTCCAGCCCAGCGCTCATTTCTCGACTCAATGAAACAGCTGACAGTATAAGTTTGTTGCCAATCTTTGCCGATGGTGCATTTATTCTTGCCTGATCCAATCCCAACCAGTCATTCCCTGGCTCACCATAGTCATAAATTCTCATACCATCACGATATACCCTTACGCCTCCATTTTCTTTGACATAATCTTTAATGCCCTTTCTATCATTAATATCCGAAAGATCCAGTGTATTCTTGTCAAAATCAAAAATGTAGCCTTCTATAGCAATATCACCAAATCCTTCGCTGGAGACAGATTTATATTTTTTTCCTTCTTTTCTCTGAACTTTATTGTCATTTGTTATATAAGAATCTTTTTCTGTAACAACTCTTTTTTTAATTTTGTCCATATAGGGATAAGGTCTAAGCTCATAATAAAATGTTTTAATTTCATTGTCTTTTGTCTCTATTTTGAAATACCATAAAGCATTCTTTTTAATTGTTTCAAGATCAATCAGTCCGTGTTCCCAATTCAAGTTTGACTTTACTTCAATTGTAAAATCATCTTTGGAGGCAAAAGGCGAAATCAATGAAACGGCATTTCTGTAAAATATTCTGAAGTCTCTTTTTTCCCATTTTTTTCTTAGTGAAGTAAGTCTAATATAGGTACCCGACTCATCTGATTTGAAAAAATTGTTTTCATCATTCTGCTTCTCTATAATTTCAATTTTTTCTTCTTCAAGATATTTGTCAGTATCAAAGTTTCTCCAGTCAATATGGAGTTTAACTTCATTAGAATTTTTTTTCTTGCTGATTAGTTCAATTTTATTGCCTAATTTGTGTACTCCAAATCTTCCAATGCCTTTTTCTCCTATTGGCAAGCGGTTACATTCTGAAAACTCTCCATTCTCAAGTTGTTTTTCTTTATGATCTGTACCCGGTTCCATCCATACATTTTCAATAACATCAAGATCCATCCCCTTGCCGTCATCTATAATAACTATTTCTGCTTTGTCTGGATCATTAATGTTATTCATTGTAACAGTAACTTTTCTGGCACATGCATCATATGAATTTTTAACTATTTCAGAAATAGCAATTTTTTCATTAGCTATCAGTCTGTCACCCAACTGCAAGATAAGCCTGGCCTTTGGTTTAAATCCAACTTTTTTCACTTCATAATCAAAATCCATCACAATCCCTTACTATTTCCATACGCTTTTCATTCCTTCATCTTCCAGATATATAATCGTCTCCAGTATCTTTTTAGACTGCTTGTCCGAAGGATATTTCCCTGCAGGAATCAGATTTAAAAAATCTATTTGCGTCTGCGACAAAATTTTTTTTCTCTGACCCCATTGTATCATTTCTGTCCATGTATCCACAGGCAATTTAAACATCTTTTTCAGAAGCTCCATTGTATTGTCTATCTGTTGCTCTTTTTTGGCTTCTTTCTCTTCATATTTGACTTCTTCAAGAGTTGCCATATGCCCAAGAAACTCTTCTGAAAGTGTCAACTGTTCCCCGGAGTCCAAAACCTCTTTGAGTTTTGTCCAACAGATATCCTTTTTACACCATTCTGATACATTGGTGAAATTCTCCGGAGTATTAACAATATATCCATTGATAAATTTACTGATGCTTTGCAGTTCTCTAAGGAAATAAGCCGGAATCTCCTGCAATTTCCATATGGAAGAAAAGTCTATACTTTTTTTCTCTTTTTCAAGCAGATATGATAGTGTAGAAAGCGTATAAGCTACGATATTTGCTTTGTACCCGCCATACCACGGCTCACGATATACCATGTAGTCACAGGCTTTAAAAATAATGATTTTGGCTACTGTGTGCTTAAAGTACAAGTCATTGAACTCTTTGTCGTTCCTGTTCCATCTGGGAACAATAATCTCTCCGAATGCTTTGAAGTTTTTCTGTGCTCCCCGACTGACAATCTGTGGCTTGTTCTCCCATACCATGAGATATTTCGCCAGGTCTGTTTTGGTGAACATCTGTGATTTTGGATGAATGGTTTTAAATTCTCTCTTCTTGGCATCTGTAAGTTTTGACTGCACTTCAAGGTACTGTCCTCTCGCTCTCTCATAAAACCATTTTGTTCCTTTGAGCTCTCCCTCTTTTGCAGGAGCCCATATCCTTCTGGATTTCTCTTCCATGCGGATATGATAAATATCATTGGAAAAAAAGTCTGCATCACTGACTTTGTTCTGGGTATTGGCATATTTGGCAATGTTTGGGACTATATCGTTGACCTTTTCATCATTGATGACTGTAAGCTTCATCTGAACAAATATATCAGACAAATCTACCTTGTCAGCTTTTTTTGTATTGAAAAGTGATGCCGTTGTCTGCCCTCCGTTGACTACCTGGAAATTCCTAATTTTTACAATTTCATTCTTTTCATTCACCTCCACTTCTTCCGCCGTTGCTGTAATACCATTGTTGTAGGCAAAAAACATCTCCGGTTCTTCGTTTATGGTTTTTCTTATCCCTTTATTGATCTTGGCTCTAAACTGGAGAAAACTTCTTACATTTGATTCAAGAAGTTTGGAACCATAGGTTTCATACAGTCGGGCAAGAAGCTCACCGCTTACCACAGAAAGATATGACGGATAGGGGGATGCAGATATATGTGCCGGCAGTGATGGTATAGTCGCGTCAAAATCATTTACGAGATCAATAACCAGTGCCTCCTTTTTGTTCTTTGATGTTTCTATTTCATAAAACCGTCCGATATCCCATATATCATAAGAGACACTGTATCCTTCAAGTTTTTCGGAAGGAAGTTCTTTAACTCTTCCGCTCAAAAGTTTGTTGCTTATAAGAATAATGTTTACGGTATGAAACCGATTTTGGTTTTCATGCAGAAATCTTGACATTGCATATCCCGGTCTTGTCTCCTCCAAATCCCGGTACAATTCTTTTTCAACAGACTGTCTAAAAAACTTTATCACCCTTTTGACATTTTTGTCAATATCTGACTTTGTCAATACCACAGGGCTGCTACTCTCTTCATAGTCGCAGATAAACAGATTGAGAATTTCCCGGTCTTCTATCAGTTCATATCCATCAACACGCATTCCTGAGCCTGTCTTTTTATATGGCAGATAGGTATAGTCCTGGACTGTACCGTCTTCCATAAGATATGACATAGCATTATCAAAAAACTGGCTTACTTTGTAATCTTCTCCGGCATCGGCAGATGCATATATCTGCTGCATCAAATCATTGTAAAATTCTTCAACTGTATTCATTCCCTATCCCCGCTTTCATCAGTATTTCACTATCTGCCTTAAACGCTTTGCATTTTTCCAGATTCACTCTGTATGTAAGATTTTCAATTCCTTCCGGAAGATCTGTTATCCTTGGAAAGTCCTCTTTTACTTCATAAAACTCATCTGAAACAAACAGAAACCAATAGTCTCTATATTCCTCCAGACCCATAAAACCGTATTGCATCAAAAGGTTTTCAAATCTTTCCTCCAAAACAGTATCAGAGATTGCAGTTTTTATATCATCAATCAGCATATAGATATTAAATGCTTTTGGTGTTTTGGGAGTGCTGTCATTTAGTGTGGCAACATACAGTAACAGATAATCCAATTCGGTGAAAAGCTGCTCATAGGAAGAGATATGAATACTGTTTACCGATGATTTTGTCTTTACTTCAACAGAAAAACTACTAAATTCAAAGTCATGTACTGACTGGAGAGGAGCTTTCCAAAAAGACAAAGCTTCTTCAGCACTATTTTTCATAAGTAGATAATGCTTTAAAAACAATAACTCTCCTGCAAGCCCTTTAAGTTGCCGTTTATCAATAATTTTTCGGCGATTTTTGAGAAAATGTTGCCATTTGTCAAGCCTGTACAAAACTGTATTAACTGCATATTTTTCATCATGCAGTTCCTTGGTAGATGACACAAGATCCATACACAGAGTATAGAATATATCTTTATTCTCTTTTGCCTCAAGTAGAAATATCATCTGATTGTTTCTTTCATATTTTCCAATACTTATATCAATTCCCTGAAGTTTTGGTATTTTGGCATTTGGTATAATTTCCGATGGTGCAGAAAGCACAAAAAGAAGATTGCCAAAAGTATCTTTTGCCCAATAAAATTCAAGAATATTACTTTTGTCCGCGAGAATTCCTCTGAGTGCATTGTCCGAGGAAGACGGATGTATCTTTGACCAGGGATCATTCTTCATCTTCAGCCACCTCTTCCAGTTCATCCCATGAAGGCTTGATATACTCTTCCCACCATCTCTGATTGACCTTATACAGTCCTTTCCGGCTACTGTTGCAAAGATCACTGTTGTTTATTTTCGGGAAACTTACGGCATAGGCTGCAACACTGCCAAACGCATCTGTATGTTTGACTTTGACAATATAAAGAATCAGAAGCGGTTTTTTTCTGAATTCCCTGTAGTGGTTCCCTATAGGATTTACTTTTTTCAGTTTTTCTGCTATCTCCTCTTCAGGAAGCCCCTCTTCTTCCAGTTTCATCTTTTTCAGATTTACGGCAAGTTCTTTTGCTGCCTCTACATCATCCGGCGCCAATGCTATCTTCTCATCGCTCGGCTGTCCGACTCTGTGGTTCTTTCCACTAATAATAATGGCATCATCTTCATGAGGTGCACTTCTCTCAATTTTACCGGTTTTAAAATCATCATAAAGTGTATAGGTCTCATTTTTGGAAATATTTATAAGAGTAACATCCCAAAACTTTAATTCGTATTCCTTGCCCTTTTCTATATAATTGGTTAATGCTCCGGTATCTGTACTCTGATTCAATGGATGATTTTTAAACTTTTTTAGAAATCCAAGTACAGTGTCGGCACCAATATTCTCCCAGAGGTAGTTATTTGCATTTGGAATAAAATCTTCTCCCAGCTCTTTTACAAATTGACTTACCGTACCGAGATTATCCTCAATTACATTTCTTCTACTGCTGAGCACTCTTGTTTCGATCAGTTTATTGGAGTAACATACTTCTACGAGAGCATCACGGGCATTATGCATTTTATTCCGGGCTGTGACTATCAGAGAAGCCGGGTGGTCTTTTATTTTAAGCCCATAGTCTCGAGGACTCTGCCTGTAGTACTCCATAATCTTCAGCTCTTCTTTCAACTCTTCAACCACCTCTGCAATATAACCGTACCATTCAATAGCCTCTGGTCTCATAAATACTCTGCACAGGTCTTCATATCTGTCACGATAGCCAAACCATCGTCCCATCTGAAGCAAAGTATCATACATTTGTGTATTACGCAGAAAATAACTTATCGTCAAGCCTTCAAGTGTAAAACCACGAGACAGAGAATAACCTCCTATTGCGATTACATTCAATCCTGTATCATCATAGTCACTGTAGCGGAGTGGCTCATTTTTACTGTTTATGACCAGTACTTTTGTTAAACGTTCATAGTTTGAAATCTCTCCCAGAATCTCTGAAAAAGTATAAGTGTCTTTATCGGAATACTCACCTTCCCATACCCGATACATCCCTGCAACAATATCATCCTTCAACATGCTGTGCAAATCTTTTTTACAGTTATATTTTACTCTCGTTAAAATATCTCTGACATCTTCATCCAATATGGTTTTAATCTGCTCCTGGATAGCTATACGAAAAGAGACATTGATAAGCATAGAATGGTGACGGTTTTTTATGCCTCTCAATCGCTTGATGGCTCCGGAGAGTAAAAACATGTAGACAGCAGTGTATAAACTCTCCGGCAGACAATCTACACGCCAATCAGCTTTATGTTTGACAGGAAGACACATTTCGTTGTCTTCAACTTCCCTCAAAATATCCGAGTCTTCATCCAGGAAAATTCTCTTTGCACCTACATAGTTTGAAGGTGCTTCAAGGGCAATAATAAAATCTTCAGGAAAGAGATCTACACCCACTTCATCATCTTCATTATTTGGATTAATAAAGATATTTGCAAATGGAGTAGCCGTATATCCTACATAACATCTTCTGTGAAAAAGTTCGAGAATCTGGCGTATCTGTTTATTTATTTTTGTTGCTTCATCCGGATTTTTTTTCGTATTGACAGAAGCATTATCTGCTTCATCGTCAATGATTAGCAAAGGATAATCAGACAGCTTTTCATCGGTAGTAGTTCCCTTTAGCCAGTTTAAAATATTGTTCAGGGTTGAATAGTTTTTTTTGATTACCAGAATAATCGGTTCTTTATAGTCCCGTGGATTGATTCCCAGAGACTGAAGATTTGTCTTTTTAAAATCATTCAAAGTACTTGTCAGACTTCCCGGTATTCTTTTACTGTCAATCTGCCCTACTCCGATATACTCTTTGGTAAGATTGTCAAAACCGACAAAGCCTTCATTGACTCTTTTTTGTGTCTGCTCCCTCAGGTTGTTATGAATACCGGCTATCAGAATAATAAGTTTATAGCCGACATCAGCTGCTTTATTAATAAGGGAAATATAGTTTGCAGTTTTACCAGACTGCACATATCCCATAACAAGACCCTTTTTGATCCACTTGCCTTCTCTTTTTGGATTTTCAAGATAATCCAGTATTTTTTCATTTTTCTCAAAAATTTTATTGACCACTCCGGCAGGATACCCTTCATTATTAAGGAGATGATGTTTATACCGGTCTTCATAATAAGTACTTCTGTCTTTAATCTTGTGCAGCCAGGGCTCCCATCCTTTTTTTACCACTTCTGTACCCAGAGGGATTGAAATTTGATTTTCTGAAATAATTTCTTTAACCAACTGCTGATTTTCTTCATCACTCAGGCTGCACCCCAAAACTTGTTCAAATAACGGAATTTTTATATACAAATCCTCTTTGGTGGGGAGTTCTTTTGTTGTAATAATCAATGTTTTTAACTGACTTTTTATCTTTTCATAGCATTCCATCAGATATTTCCTTTGTGGATTTGTTCGGCAAAAAACTTTTCCCAGTTTTTTGTATATTTGTTAAATGGTTCCATTTTATTAAGCACATCCAGGTTTTCCATTGTAAAGATTCTATTTTGATATAAGAGTATAGCCTTCTCTTCCAACTCCGTATCTGATACAGTATTCTCCAAAACTACTTCTTTGGGATTGTTACCCAAATCGGAATAAAGTGCATCTTTTGGGAAAAAATCTGCTATCAAATCAAGAATTTCCGAAAATTCATATTTCTGTTCTTTATCCAATGCTTTTATAAAAGTATCAATCATGGGATGTCCTTTGTTGATTGTATACCTTATCTCTCCTCTGGCACTGTGTCTCTCCCAGAAGGCAACATCTGACTTGGTAATCCTTGCTCCTCTTGATTTGTATACTCTGGTGGAGGCACCTGCTATTTTCTCTATAATTTTTTTTAATCTGTTTTTGATAATTGCAGGAGGAGAGGCGTGAGATTTTTTCACATCAATTTTCCAAAGATGGTCCAAACTATTGGGAAGATCTATTTTAATTCTTGCAAGCTTGTACATTTCAGACTGAGGAATCAATCTAAACCATGTTCCGGAAACAAGAAGCCTCCTGTTTCTGTAGACATAAAACCCCTGATTTTTAAGATATCCTCCTATCCCTGCATAATATTCATAATCCTGAGCAGATACTTTTGTATAGTGAGGCAACAAGTACGGCTGTATATGAACTTTTTCTCCGTTTATCGAAATAATTTCTTCCTGCAGTTCATCTGTTGCAGAATGACTGGTAAAAAAAGGATCAAAAGGCTTTAGCTGAGCATCGTTAATATAAATACTAATTTTGTCTTTCCCTGCTAGATAACGATGAAATACCAGTTCAAGGTGTTTTTGCAAATCCTGTATTTTTTCATAAACAATATGCTCTGTTTTCTCTGATACTGTATCATCCAGAATTCGGTCTGTATTCTCCCAAACTACCAAAGTACCATTTTCTTCGAGATTATCAACCATATATACATTATCAAGATCTTCTTTTTCCGGTAACTGCAGAGACCAGTCGTTCTTCTCGGCTACATAATCAAGATCCCACATTGCGGCTGTTTTAGTATTGTTTTTGGATGATACTACTGTCAGTTTTCTACATTGCGAGAAAGAAGCTGTTTTCAATCCGAGTCCAAAACGCCCTAAATCATTTTTGTCTCTACTGTCAAGGGGATTTTGACTTCCAGGACGCATTGCTTCAATCAGGGTATCCCTGTCCATTCCCTGCCCGTCATCAAGAATTGCCAAAGTAAGTCTGTTCTCGAAAATATCAAAATAAATTTTTATATTTTTTGAATTGGCAGTAATACTGTTATCTATAATATCTGCTACTGCACTTTCAAAAGAATACCCTATATCTCTCAGGGATTCAATCAGAGATGCTGCCTTTGGAAGTAATTGAATAGCTTTGATAACAGAGCCTTTTAAAAGAAATATTTATTAATGAAGTTAATTATATCAATAATATTTTATATTTATCAATTAATGTCTATTTAATGTTTCCTCTATCAGCTCTATGCACTCTGAAAGTTTCTTTCGTATATCACTTTCCCAAAATCGAAGTACAGTCCAGCCATCATCTTTCAACTTTTGGTTAACTTCTTTGTCTCTTTCAATATTTCTTTCTATTTTTTTAACCCAGAACTCTGTATTTGTCTTCGGAATATACTTCCCTTCCATCAAATATTTTCCATGCCAAAATTCAGAATCTGCAAAAACAGCCAGTTTTTTACTTTTAAAAACCATATCTGGCTTGCCAAAAACATCTTTGGCATTTTTACGATAACGATACCCTCGTTTCCAAAGCTCTTTTCTGAGAAGAATTTCGATAGAGGTATCTTTGGATTTTATGCGTCGCATATTTTCAGATCGGCTTATAGATTTTTTCTTTTTCTTCATGCCTGTATTCTATCAAAATATGAAATATAGCTAACAAAAATTACTTTCAACTATAATGAGTTTTCCAATATCCCAGCCTCAATAAGAGCCGAAGCAAATCTGCCTTTGGCTTCCTTGTCCAGACTGTCCAGCATCTGTTTATGATTCTCCAATAATCTCTTATGCTCCGGAGTCACCACACCTAAAGCCTGAATAAAATAATCAGCATATATTTCAAACTCTCTCTTAAGACGCTCTATTTCTTTATGGTAATCAGCTCCGCCGATGGATTTGATCTCAACATGATAAGAATCTATCCTCTCAAGATTCCAGATGGTGCCTTTTTTGGTTTTGATGACCCTTGCTTCCTGCTTTGTATGAGAGACAAGGATATCCATAACATTTTGAGAGTACCCAATCCTTGGCTTCCATGCAGAAAGCAGTCCTGCATCATCACACAAGAGCATAAAACGGTAGAAATCTATATGACTATTGCCAGAGGTACTCATATGGATGTGAAAACCTGTTTCCTCATTGGTATAGCCATATTGTTTTATCAGAGGCAGGATTGTTTGAATGTAATGCAGGATTCCCTCTTTAGTGGATATGGGAACTGATATCTCCACTCCATGATCATCCAGTGAAATGTCTGGCTTAATCTGCATACAGTGGTTTTTATCTGCTGCATGCGGGATGGATATCTCATCTACTAAGATATCTGCCGAGGTAAGTTCGTGAAGAGCTTTTGCCAGAGTATCGATCACATCTGAGTAGAGATACTGTTCCGTGTCTATGTAAAACTCAAATTCACATCCATAACGACAAAGATCATTCTCTTTCGGCTTGAAATTAGGATATTGACAGCTACCATTCCCTTGATAGCGTTTTGTTGTTCCCTCTAAAATATACTGCATTATGCCCCTATCGCAGTTTCAAGATAATTCTGAAGCTGCTTCACTTTATAATCTGTATCTGCTTTCCACTCTCTAT
>Ga0256839_1003047_pt1 | contig 17758 bp, 17 predicted proteins | sample 354166metaG_FD_185968 | JGI IMG/M metagenome (GOLD analysis project Ga0256839, IMG submission 185968) | Hydrothermal vent microbial communities from Mid Atlantic Ridge, Atlantic Ocean - 354-166 | ecosystem: Environmental > Aquatic > Marine > Hydrothermal vents | place: Atlantic Ocean: Mid... | reverse complement strand
GAGTACACCTAATTCTTGTTTTATGCTGGATTGTAGCTCTTCTAAAGTCATATTTAGCCTTAATGTTTTATACAAGTTTAACATACTTTTCTATACTCTATGCATCCTCATCCAACTCCAAATCACTGATGAACCTAGTAGAGAGTGCTTTGGCTCTACCGTGTATTTTGATAGCTATCGTTGGAGTGAAGAGTTCATCTAGTGTTTCTCTAAAAAGGTGTAGCCAGCGTTCAAAATGTGCTTCATTTAAGCCTCCTAGAAACATATGTGGCATGAGTGGGTCCCCCATGTATCTACCCTCACCTGTGAGTAGTGAGAGCCAAAAGTTATCAAGTGTATGGAGGTGTTCGTACCATTTGTCATTTTTGAGGTCATCACCCAATGCTATGAGGAAATAACGACTTAACAAGGCATCTTCAAGTACTCTTGCATAAAAAGCACGTACTAACTTCTCTATGTTTCCTCTGTCTATCGTCTCAAAAAGCATAGTTCTCCTTATATGAGGATATTATACTATATCTAGCCATTGCATAAATTTACGACTGAGTACTTCTGCTCTTTTGTAAAACTTTTGTGCAAGTTTTGGTGTGTAGTAGAGATGTACCACTTCATGAAAAAGTTTTAGCCACTGCTCAAACGTCTCTTTGTACATCTCTGCCATATTTTGATGTGGTTCGAATGCATCCCGTGTATAGACTTTTTCACCCGTCATAAGCATCAACCAAAAATCTTCAAGGATTTTATAGTGTTCTTGCCACTCTGAATCCTCTGGGTCATTGCCCAGTGCCATTATAAAATAAGGGTTTACCGTTTTGTCATCAAGAATCATCTTGTAAAAAGTGCGAATCATTTGTGAAAGGTTTTCTCTATTCACTTCAGACGCTAACACAAGGTCTCCTAATACTCATCATCTTCATCTATAGCAAATTCGCCTATCTCCAAGCCTTCCATAAACCTTCTTGCTATGGTTTGACTTTTGGAGTAAAATTTGTCTGCTATCTCTGGTGTAAATTGTGCATGAACTTGCTTATGGAAAATTTCCAACCAACGGTCAAAAACTTCTACCGTGAGTGTACCCATAAACGCATGTACCATATAGGGGTCTCCCATGTATCCTTTTTCTCCTGTCATCATAAGAAGCCAAAACCTATCGAGTGTGCCATAGTGTTCTCTCCACTTGCCACTTTGTAGGTCATCGCCTAGTGCTTTGATGAAAAACGGCCCTACCAAGTCATCTTTTATCAGTCTTGCATAAAATGCACGTACCATGATTTCTATCGACTCTAAATCTACTTCTGATGTTTTCATACCCACCCTTAATTTTGATGATAAATTGTACCTATAATATGATATTTTTCAATTGACAAGTGTCAAGAAGAGCAGGAAAGCTTTTGATTTTTAAAGGTTTGAGGTGTAGCCTCTGCCCAACGTTCAAACTCTGAGTGTTCATCAAAAGGATGCTGTGCTATTTTAAACAAATCATCTACCAAGTTAAAGTCTCCCACCTCTGCTGCATCTATAGCCTCTTGAAGCATATAGTTTTTGAGTACGTATTTTGGGTTGTTTTCTAGCATCTGTTTTTTTCGTGTCTCTTTATCTATGTACTGTATACGTTCATCATATCTGTCTAGCCAAGCATTCATGGGTTCATGATAGAGTCCTGTTGCTAACAATGCTTCCCTATCACCTTTATGTTCATAGTGACTTAGTGTTCTCATAAAAAGTGTGTAGTCTACATGCAGAGACTCTAACATATCGAACATATCGTCTATCAGCTCTGGGTCACCTTCTACTGTGCCTTCTAGCCCTAGTTTTTTACACATATAGTAGTGTAAATAACGTATATATATTTTGTCATAAATCATCAAGATATTTTCCATCTTTTCCATGTCTGCTATAGGACTAAGCGCTTTCATGAGCATCTGTAAGTTCCACTTGGCAACAGCTGGCTGATTGATATAAGAGTAGCGTCCCTCTACATCGGTATGGTTACACACCTGTTCATGTCTAAAGTCATCTAAAAAGGCAAAGGGACCATAGTCAATAGTAAGCCCTGCTATAGACATATTGTCTGTGTTCATCACGCCATGTACAAAACCCACTGACATCCACTGTGCCATGAGTCTTGAAGTGATAACCATCACTTCGTTAAAGAGCATCATGTAGACGTCATTTTTACCTTTTAGATGCGGGAAGTTCTCTTCTATGACATAGTCTGCCAAAGCTTTAAGCTCCTCAAACATCCCCTGTGATGCATAATACTCAAAGGTACCAAAACGTACCCAAGACGTACTTACACGACAGACTATCGCACCTTTTTCCACTTTCTCCCGTTTTACCTCATGTTTTGAGCCTACAATACCCAAACATAAAGTAGTAGGTATCTTCAGTCCATGCATCGCTTCGCTCATGAGGTATTCACGTATGCTTGAGCGTAGTACAGCCCGTCCATCGCCATGGCGTGAGTACTCTGTGATACCTGCACCTTTGAGTTGCAGATGGTACTTGTCTATAGTCCCTATGTTGATGGCTCGTCCATCTCCAAGTCTAGGTACAAAATGTCCAAACTGATGTCCCGCATAACACATGGCAAAAGGCTCAAAACCTTGTGGTTTATATTCACCATTAAGTAACTCTACAAAGGATTTTATATCTAGTTCATCTTCATCTATCTCTAAGGTTTTAGCCACATCTTTATTCACATGAATAAGATGCGGGTTTTTTAATGGTGTGGGTGCAACTTTGTCATAACAGGTTTCATCTAATTTTAGATAAGGGTTACTTAGTTTAATTTCATTTAATTTCATAAAGTAAATATACACTCCTAAACTTTAAAGCCACTTAGCAGTATAATACTTCCAATTATACATTGAAGGATTACACTATGGGTAGAGCATTTGAGTACCGTAAAGCATCAAAACTAAAAAGATGGGGAGCCATGTCAAAACTGTTTCCAAAACTAGGAAACATCATCACTATGGCAGCCAAAGCAGGTAGCCCTGACCCAGATATGAACCCAGCCCTTCGTACAGCTATTCTCAATGCTAAAGCACAAAATATGCCCAAGCATAACATAGAAGCTGCTATCAAAAGAGCTTCTGGTAAAGATGCTGCAGACATTAGAGAGATGCATTATGAAGCCAAAGGGCCTTATGGTGTACAACTTATCATCGACTGTGCTACAGACAATGGTACAAGAACTGTAGCAAACGTCAAAGCAACACTCGTAAGAAACAAAGCAGAGATGCTTACTTCGGGTGCATTAAATTTTATGTTTACGCGTAAGTCTGTTATCACTTTTGATAAAACAGAAGAGATGGACTTAGAAGAGCTTGAACTAGAACTCATAGATGCAGGACTAGAAGAAATTGAAGAGACTATGGAACCCCAAGAAGATGCAGAAGATAAAGCCATTATAAAAGTATTTGGTGCATATGAAGCCTTTGGTGACCTCAGTAAAGCATTAGAAGAGATGGACATAAAGATTAACTCAGCAAAACATGAACGCATCGCAAACACACCCATAGACCTCACAGATGAACAGTTGGAAGAAGTAGTAACCCTCATCGATAAACTTGAAGATGATGAAGATGTACAAGCTGTGTATACGAATATTAATTAAGAATTTATTTGGGGTTCTATCTCCAAGGACATTTCTAGTGGGAAACACAACGCGTTAAAATAACTTATCCGTGTTGTTCTACAAACGTTTCATAATCACCTTCAAAATCGACAATAGTGCCATCTTCATTAATCTGTATAATTCTATTGGCAAAAGCATCTATGAGTTCTCTATCATGAGAAACACAAATGACGCCACCCTTATACTTATGCAGTGCCTCACCAAGGGCTACAATGGCTTCAAGGTCTAGGTGGTTGTTTGGCTCATCCATCACTAAGAAGTTTGAACTATCCATCATGATTTTACTTAGCATAACACGGTGCTTTTCTCCACCTGAACACGCATCTATCTTTTTCTTCTGCTCTTCTCCAGAAAAAAGCATACGTCCTAGTGTTTTACGTATGTCATCAATGTGCCACTTGACATCAAAGCCTTGTATCCACTGTGGCAATTCTTCATCACCCACAACGAGGTCTGTAGTATTTTGAGGAAAATACGAGTGCGTAATAGTCTGCCCCCATTTAAATGTACCTGCATCGGCTTCTATCTCTTCCATAAGTATTTTAATCAAGGTCGTTTTACCTACACCATTGGTACCAATAACTGCTATTTTATCTCCACTTTTGACTTTAAATGAGATATTTTCAAAGACCTGTTCACCAACATAAGATTTACATAATCCCTCTACATCGAGAATCTCATTTCCTATATCACGATGAGGCTTAAACATGATAGAAGGGTCACGTCTACTTGAAAGCTGTATGGCTTGCACATCTAGCTTGTCGAGTTGTTTCTGGCGTGAAGTAGCCTGTTTCGCCTTAGAGGCATTGGCAGAAAATCGTTTAATAAAACTTTCTAGCTCCTCTTTTTCTTTTAGACCTTTGGCTCTGTCCGTCTCTGCTTGTTTGGCTATGAGGTTTGCAGCGATATACCACTCATCATAGTTACCCGTAAACTCTCGTATATTTTGAAAATCAAGATCAAGTATATGTGTTACCACGCCATTAAGAAAGTGTCTATCATGAGAAATGACCATAAGTGTACCCTCATGACGCTGAAGTTCATTTTCTAACCATAAAATGGTAGCCATATCAAGGTTGTTTGTAGGCTCATCAAGTAGTAATACATCTGGTTTTAAAAACAGTACTTGTGCCAGTAAGACTTTAAATTTATCTCCACCGGTAAGTGAAGACATAAGCTCCGTATGTTGTTCTGCAGGAAAGCCTAGTGACTGTAAAAGTTTTTCTATCTTCACATCAGACTCATAGGTTGGGTCTTCATCTGCACATATCATCTCAAGCTCACCTAGACGGTTGTTTACCGCGTCAGAGTCAAAGTCACCTTCCATGTAGAGTTTTTCTTTCTCTTTTTGGGCATCAAAGAGTTTTTTATTTCCATAGAGTACTGCGTCACTTAGTGTATAGTCTTCAAAGGCATATTGGTTTTGGCTAAGCATCCCTAATTTCAAGTTTGGTTGTAATTGTACTTCGCCATCACTCTGTTCTAACTCACCTGCAAGAATTTTCATAAAAGTTGACTTCCCTGCTCCGTTTGCACCTATAAGTCCATAACGCTTACCTATATCCATAGTCATATTGATTTTATCGAAGAGTACTCTCTTCCCATATCGTTGTGTTAAGTTTACTGTACTTAGCAAGTTGCGTCCTTGTGTCTATTTATTATCCGCATTTTAGCATAATGCTCTGAAAATTTGTTATTATTTTAGTATGAAAAACATCCTCGTACTTTTTTTACTATTAAGTATAATTGCTTCTGCTAATTTTGTGCAAAAGGTCACCCAAACCCATATAAGAAGTTTAAATACCATACTCTTTTTTGCTTCTGAAGACATCATCTCTTCAGGACATTTTCGCTTCAAAAGTTATGATATAGACTTAGATAATTACTTTTTTCCCTTCTCTTTCCCTTTTAAAAGTGCGTATCAAAATTTTGACTATTATGTCAATGGCAGTATTGGTTTCTCAAATTATAAACAAAAAAATATCAACCTCCATAGAGGTACTAAAGACAGCTATAATCTTCATAATTACGCTTTTAAACTAGGTGTAGGTATCCAGTATTATACTTCCAAAGATACAGATTTAAAACTAGGTGCATCCTATAACTATTCATTGTTAGATGGAACGTATAAAAGTAAAAAAAAACTAAACAGTTTAGACCCTGATGACAAAGTGATTAATACACTTTTAAACAATACACAACATTACCATACTGTTGAACTCTCAAGTGCATTTACTTACCATCCATACCTCTATGACTACAAGCCCTATAGTAATATAAGTATACGTCATTTTTCAACCCATTTAACTAAAGAAATAACCTCAAGGAGTGTCATCAAGTCGACCATTGTAAAACTAAAGGTTGGACTTGTTACACCCACTGTTTCAGAAGTCTTTGGCTTATCTCTCACACTAGAGCCATACGCCTCTGCTCTTTATGTGTATGGAGATATAGAAAATACGCTAGATCTTAATACTATCTATGTCTTAGGAAATACTTTTCGTCTCAATGCTTATCCAGTCACTTGTTGGGTGGAAGATTTTGCATCATTTAAAAGAGACAGCATGAACTGGATAAGAGAAATAACCTTTGATTTAAATGTAGTCAAAGGCCATAATTTTAAAGGTTTTAATGTAGGTTTAGGCCTAAAGTTTTAAACTAAAATCATTCATCTAAAAGTGCTATAATATTTTCAATAGGACGTCCTATAGCTGCTTTACCATCTTTTATCACTATAGGTCTTTCTATCAATTTAGGGTGAGCCACCATTGCATCTATAAGTCTGTTTTCATTACTCACATCTTTTAATCCAAGCTCTTTATAGATAGCTTCTTTCGTACGCATAAGCCCTCGAGCATCAATGTCTAACATCCTTAGCATATGTACAAGTTCTTCTCTAGTTGGAGGAGAATCTAAATACTTAATCACTTCCGTATCTACACCTTTTTCTTCTAAGAGTGTTAAAGCATTTCTTGATTTAGAGCATCTTGGGTTATGCCAGATAGTCACATTTGACATCATATATTCCTTTGTTATGTAATTTTACTACCTTTTCATCTACACCTGTTATGAGCTTTTCATTTTTACCCGCATAAGGTATATTTGAAAGTAAATACCTTACGGCATTAATCCTTGCACGTTTTTTATCATTGGCATCTAGCTCACACCATGGGGCATTTTGGGTACCTGAACGCTTGAACATTTTATCTCTTAAGACTTCATATTCATCATACTTTGCCATAGACTTGTAATCAAGTTTAGAGAGTTTCCAACTTTTAAGTGGGTTATCTTCTCTGTCTTTTATGCGACTTTGTTGTGTTTTTTTAGAAATATTCAAATAAAACTTAAATAACAGTATGCCATCATCTACAAGCATCTCTTCCACACCATTGACTTGATGATAAAAGTGTTCATGCTGCTTAGGCGTACAAAAACCAAATATCTGCTCTATACCTGCTCTGTTATACCAGCTTCTATCAAAAAAGACTATTTCCCCTGCATTTGGTACCTGCTTTAAGTGACGCTGAAAATACCACTGACCAAGTTCTTTAGAGTTAGGTTTAGGAAGAGCTACAGAACGTGTTTCTCTAGGGTTAAGGTATGCATTAAATTCTTTGATACTTGAACTTTTCCCTGCAGTATCCATCCCCTCAAAAATCACAAGCAATCGTTTATTATTCTCAATGACCCATTTTTGTAATTTTACCAATTCATATTGAAGATTTAAGGATTCATCTTCATAAAATTTACGTGATAGTTTGCCATTCTCTTTAAAGACTTTTGAAGGCTTCTTATCATATTCGGCCAGTTTTTTTGTATAGTTTACACTTTGTCTTTTCACTATTTCTTACCTTGATCTTGTAAAACTTTTGCCACTTCTTTTTCTAGTTTTATGAGAAGTCGTCCATTGTTTGCACGAAGTTTACTATTTGCTTCTAAAGAAGTTTTTAGTTCTTCTTTTAAGTCGTCATGTTCACGTATCAATGTTTCAAGCTTTATCTTTGTAGCACCTAATGTAACTCTGGCTTTGTCTAGTTCTTTTTGATTACTTTTAAAAACTATATCTAAAGATTTATAATTAGATTTTTCTTTTTTAAGTATCTCTTTTGTCTCTTCAAAAAGTTTAAGTTCTTTTTTATTGTTAGCATGTTCTACTTTAGAGGCTTCTAGCTCTTTTTCTAATGTTTTAATATACTCAGATTTCTCTTTTATTTCTATCAAAAGGTTTTGAAACCTGTCTTTATATGCTTTTACCCGCATTGCAGAGACAACAACAACCAACACTATGGCCAACAACACAACTATAGCTATACCAGCTATGAGCATCATGGTGGAGTCATTTTGTATATTTATTAAGGTCTCTTGCATTGTTACCCTCTTATTATGTCATAGGGTTTGGGTATTTTGCAAGTCATTGTTTTCTTGCTTAAATCCCCTTTCCTATATCTTACCTTTTTAAAGATTATTTGTACTTTATTGTCAAGTTCATCAAAGTAAGCAATGCTATGTAACCTCTGCTGTACATCTACTTGTATGGTATAACTTTTATTTTCATATTTTGCTACATAAATGTTTTTTTTATGTACTTTTGCTTTTTCTAGTACCTTAGAAAAGTTAAACCCTTTGTCTATAGCATACACAGACACTTGTTCTAAATCATGGTCTACCACGGTAAGTTCATACCCATCTGTACACACTTGCTTTTTAGTGGGAACAGTATAGTCCCACTTAAAAAGTGATTTGTCTGAAAAATAGACTTTTCCTTTGTAGGTAATGACCTTTTTTTTAGGGTTGGTTATCTTTTGTGTAAAGTTTGCTTTAAAGTGCTCTGGAAGGCGCAAGCCACCTGCATTTAAACCCAAAGAGAGTATAAAAATTATTATTAAACTACGCATTGTGTTCCTTTTTTAAGTAGTGAAATATATCTAAATCTCACTTGTTATTGGGTTAGTATGGCATGAAATTGTGTAGGGGTGGTGGAAAATATAGACCCCTAGCGTTTGAATCTTAGGTTGTGTGACATAGGTTTGTATTAGCGTGTTTTGGCTTTGAGTGGGGGCGTAGAGTTGTCATTGTTACCCAAGCCTTTAGACCTCAACTAACCTTCTGATAGTTTTTCTACAGCATAAAAAAGTAATGCTACAAAAGTTATGGCTACTACCGTAAGTGCAATGAGTGCTAAGTTCATTATAAGTCCTTTATTTCTTTTGTTTTTTTAGCTATTTTTTTGATGACTATCACTAAAACTAGCATCAATACAAATATTAATACCAATCCAAAAAAGATTATCTATATTTCCTAAGTCATAACGTTTCACTAGGCTACCCGTTAAGATGAGTATAATCCCAAACAAAATACTCATAGCAATTCTCAACGTGTTTAAAATTTCTTTTACTTCATCTATTGTTCCCATGCCACATTATAGCAAGGCAAAGACAAAATGTCAAAGTACAGGACTAGTACTTTGGATTTAAATTCGGGTGTATCATTGTTATGTGTTTTTTAAGGTACTAACTAGACCCCTATGCTTTTGTTTTATTTAAGGTGGCGACTTATCCTTAATTTTTGGGGTGGTGGAAAAGATAGAGTATACTCCGAAATGGAGTATACTTTTTTATAGCCAGTGTATTATGGGAAAGTTGGCATGTTCTGGGTTTCGAGTCCAGAATATATTGCAAAGTCTGAACTATCTGTTACAGAAGAGACATCCCAACTACCAATATCTTGATTGAACACATATGCAAAGCTAAACATACCTGACATATCCGTCACAGAAGAGACATCCCAGTTACTGATGTCTTGCTTGAATACATGTGTCATACGAAACATTCCTCTCATATTTGTTACAGAAGATACATCCCAACCACTAATATCTAAATTAAATTCCCAAGCTAAATTTCCATTATACTCTATATAATCCTCTCCCAAATAATAAGGACAAAATTCCACATCACTACAAAAAAGTCCAGACATATTTGTAATCTCAGAAGTATCTGCATTTATAATTTCATATGCATTTTCTTCAGTTGGATTATTTTCCCATTTTTTTAAAAGCTCTATAAGTTTTTCTCTTGTAATAGGAGTAATTGAACCTTCTGGCAATACCACTATAGTAACAGTTGCTGTTGATGTTTCAGCATCAGCATTTACTCCTTTGATACCCACTGTAAAGTTACCCTCTTGTGTTGGCACTCCAGAGATAACAGCTGTGGTAGCATCAATGCTTTGAAGACTCACGCCATTTGGCAGACTGCCTGAGTCTATGGTGTAGCTCACACTACTCTCTAAAGTAGTAGCTTGGAGTTTAATCTCTCCTATAGAACTGTTGATTATTCTACTTATATGTGTATTAGTTGTACTGATGTTTAAAGGTGTGTTATTAAGTATTGCTAAAGTTACGCTATTAGATGTACCCGCACCTGCTGTAATACACGACTCTGGAGTGCTTAACACACTCGCAATACTATCGAAACTCACTTCTGCCCAGAAGCAGACCTCTACGTCAGAAGGTATAGCAAGGGTTCCTGTAGAAGCACCTACTGCTACGACTGTATCACTTTGATTAAAGCCCCATGGGATATTGGCATTAGTACGTGTTTTAATGAGTGCAGTTCCAACAGCAGGGGCATTGACTCTGATATCTACTTCTGCTTGTTGATTCATGGCAACATCAGCATTCCACCATGTAAAGTGTGACACAGTAGCACTTAGCGCAAAACCACTTGGGCTAGAAGCAGCCACTACTGTACCCGTACCCTCTTGGAGCCACACGCCTGTCTTTTCATTAAGTGACCATAGGGCTATGCTGTCTCCTATAGCGACATTTGTACCATCTGGGTGTTTGCTACTGTAGATAGGTAGCTCTATTTGAGCAGTGTTACCAGGGGCTAGTTGAAGTTCTTTTCCATCAGAGTCTCTTGTAAAGTGAAACTCTACTGTTCCATAAGAGATGATAGGCGTAGGTTCAGTTGTGTTTTCTGCTACCCCTGCAAAATCACCAGGAAAAATGCTAAGCCCAGCTGGAGAAGTGACATCGACTGGCGTAACCGTAAGTGTCACACCATCAGCTGCACTTACTTCATTGCCATCTTCATCTACAAATTGTGGATTGAGTGTTACTTTGGCCCCATCGTTCCCACTTACTGTAACACTGCTTTCATTTGCCAGTGTTTGTGCTGTGCCTCTAGGTATCATGGTGACATCATGTGTTACACTGCCGCCATTTTGAGGAGATTTGACCGCTTTGATTTGGTTGGCATATCCCTCTTTGGTAAAGAGAAGCGTATACTCAGCACCTGCTGCAAATTCTAAGCTAAATATACCATTGACATCTGTCATTGCAGTGATAGCTTGCTCTACTTGATTTTCATAGATTTTACTGCTACACCATCTAGAGGAACACCTGACTCAGCTATCACACGAGCAGATACAGTTGATTGTGCTACTGAAGCATCTTCAACAATAACATTTCTTGTTATCTGAGTTGCATCATTCCCTACTGTGTCGTTTACATCATACGTCACAGTGTATGTCCCTACAGTTGTAGTATCTACTGTGTTTCTTGTTATTATATTTGCTGTGACATTTCCATCTACATTATCTGTTGCAATTGCTCCTAAATCAACATATCTAGTACCTACAATAACTGTTATAGGTGATTCACCTAACAAAGTAATAATAGGTGCTTCGGTATCCAGTACCACATCTTCTTTTACCACTACTGTTCTTGCTACTTGTACAGCACTGTTTCCTGCTGTGTCATTCACATCATAAGTAACCGTATACGTTCCTGCTATTGTAGTATTTACTGGGTTTTCTGTGATGATATTTGCTGTGAGGTCTCCATCTACATTGTCTGTAGCCGTAGCTCCTGCATCTGTGTAAGTATCACCTACATTGAGGCTTACATTTGACTCACTATTAAGTGTGATGACTGGTGCTGTGGTGTCTGCTACAACTACTGTATTGACTACTACTGTTCTACTCACTTGTACAGCACTGTTTCCTGCTGTGTCATTCACATCATAAATAACTGTGTACGTTCCTGTTGTTGTGGTATCTACTGTACTTGTAGTGACTATGTTTTCTGTGATATCTCCATCTACATTATCATTAGCAGTGGCTCCTGCATCGGTGTAGGTCTCTCCTACAGCGAGGTTGACTGTTGGAGTTCCATTAAGTGTAATCACTGGGGCTATAGTATCTTCTATAGGCTCTCCATTAAGTATCTCTTTTACAGATATTGCTCTTGCATTAGCATAGTTCCATGCTCCTGTACTTCTTAGTGAAATATATGTTGTTGTAGATGTCGCTACAAATGTAAAACTTACATCTTCTGCATTTACTCCGCTTACCCACTCTGAACTATATGATGGTATCGTATTTGGTGTAGGTATACCATCTTCTATTGTGATATAAGAAGAATGTCCTGTAAAGATATTATTTCTATTTGCATCTGTACCTAGCAGTGTAGCACTTACCTTATAGCTTTTTCCTATTTCTGTGTCTAGTGCTTGGTATGCCCCTCCATTATTTTGTTTATTATTTGGATAGAGATAGGTTTCCCCTTGATAGGTTCGTGTCTTTATCCCAAAAGTAGTACCTACTGCTTGCCATTGAAGTCTATCAACACTTCCATTTTCATTGCCTGCTCCTTGTACCAGTTCTGCTCCGTAGGTTTCATTACCAGTATTATCATTCTCTACTACTACTGTTCTACTCACTTGTACAGCACTGTTTCCTGCTGTGTCATTCACATCATAAATAACTGTGTACGTTCCTGTTGTTGTGGTATCTACTGTACTTGTAGTGACTATGTTTTCTGTGATATCTCCATCTACATTATCATTAGCAGTGGCTCCTGCATCGGTGTAGGTCTCTCCTACAGCGAGGTTGACTGTTGGAGTTCCATTAAGTGTAATCACTGGGGCTATAGTATCTTCTATAGGCTCTCCATTAAGTATCTCTTTTACAGATATTGCTCTTGCATTAGCATAGTTCCATGCTCCTGTACTTCTTAGTGAAATATATGTTGTTGTAGATGTCGCTACAAATGTAAAACTTACATCTTCTGCATTTACTCCGCTTACCCACTCTGAACTATATGATGGTATCGTATTTGGTGTAGGTATACCATCTTCTATTGTGATATAAGAAGAATGTCCTGTAAAGATATTATTTCTATTTGCATCTGTACCTAGCAGTGTAGCACTTACCTTATAGCTTTTTCCTATTTCTGTGTCTAGTGCTTGGTATGCCCCTCCATTATTTTGTTTATTATTTGGATAGAGATAGGTTTCCCCTTGATAGGTTCGTGTCTTTATCCCAAAAGTAGTACCTACTGCTTGCCATTGAAGTCTATCAACACTTCCATTTTCATTGCCTGCTCCTTGTACCAGTTCTGCTCCGTAATTAGCAAAAGCCATTGAAGTAAAAAAGAAAAAGAGCGTAAGTTGTGTTATGAGTAGTTTTTTCATTGTATAGTATTCTCCGAATATAAAATGTAATGTTGAGAAACATCAATAATATATTCTAAAATATAGAGAATAATCAATTGCCGTTTCCATTGTATTTTGACTGAAATCTAAATATATGCAACTCGGCAATCTTTCATTTAAAGACCCGTGGTTTTCCGTCCTACACTCTCATGTAGTTTGGCTTTGATAGCCTAAAGTTTATAAAAAAAATTCTTTTACACTCCTTAAACTTTATAATTTTAAGTAAACAGTGTTTTTAACACGATTTATTAATCACTATTTAGATAAAATAATACCCATATAAAAACTACATTATTAGGCAAAATACCATGATAAAATCACTCCTTAAAGTTTTCGGCACAAAAAATGACAAAATCGTAAAAGACTATTTAAAAAAAGTTAAAAAAATAAATGCACTAGAATCAGAGTATGAAAAGATGGATGATGAGGCATTAAAAGATGCTTTTACTTCTTTGCGTACAAGTGTTAAAAATGCAGAAAAATCTTTAGATGATGTACTCAGTGAATCATTTGCTATTACAAGAGAAGTAAGTAAAAGAACTTTAGGACTTAGACATTATGATGTTCAAATGGTTGGAGGGATGGTACTTCATGATGGTAACATCGCTGAGATGAAAACAGGTGAAGGTAAAACACTTGTTGCAACACTCGCTGTTGTTCTCAATGCTATGGAAGGTAAAGGACTGCATGTCGTTACAGTCAACGACTATCTTGCCTCAAGAGACTCCGAAGAAATGGCTCCTATATATACCTTTTTAGGGTATACCATTGGATGCCTCACTGCTGATATTCATGATGATGAAGGCAGAAAAGCACAGTATGCTGCAGACATCACCTACGGTACAAACAATGAATATGGCTTTGATTACCTACGTGACAATATGAAAGTACGTGCTGAGGAAAAGGCACAGCGTGAGCATCATTATACGATTATTGATGAAGTGGATTCCATTCTTATAGATGAGGCTAGGACACCGCTCATTATATCTGGACCTACGCAACGTGACCATAACCACTACGCCAAAGCAGATGAAATAGCAAAAAAAATGCAACGTGGAGAAAAGATTGAAACAAAAGCGGGAGAACCTGAGCAAACCACTGGAGACTTTATAGTAGATGAAAAAAACAGAACCATAGTGATGACCGAAGATGGTCTTCAAAAAGCCCAAGACCTTTTTGAAGTTGAAAATCTCTATAGCCTTGAAAATGCTGCACTCTCCCATCACTTAGACCAAGCCCTAAAAGCACACTATATCTTTGAAAATGATGTTGACTATGTAGTACAAAACAATGAAATCATCATTGTAGATGAGTTTACGGGGCGTTTAAGCGAAGGTCGTAGATACTCAGAAGGTTTACACCAAGCTCTTGAAGCCAAAGAAGGTGTAGAGATACAAGAAGAATCACAAACGCTAGCAGAGATTACTTACCAAAACTACTTTAGAGCCTATGATAAACTAGCAGGTATGACAGGGACTGCACAAACAGAAGCAACTGAATTTTCACAGATATATGGGCTTGACGTTATCTCTATCCCTACCAATGTCCCTGTAGGTAGAATAGATAAAAATGACCTCATTTACAATACAGAACGCGAAAAACTTGATGCAGTAGTCAAACGTGTACGTGAACTTCATGCTAAAGGTCAGCCTGTCCTTATAGGTACAGCATCTATAGAAAAATCTGAAATGATTGATGAGCGACTCAAAAAAGAAAAAATTCCTCACAATATGCTCAACGCTAAAAACCACGCACAAGAAGCAGAAATCATTATGAATGCAGGTCAAAAAGGTGCAGTGACAGTAGCCACAAATATGGCAGGACGTGGAGTAGATATTAAAATAGACGATGAAGTAAAATCTCTAGGTGGACTTATGATACTTGGAACAGAGAGACATGAAAGTAGACGTATAGACAACCAACTTCGTGGACGTTCTGGACGTCAAGGTGACCCTGGGGAATCTCAGTTTTTTCTAAGTCTTGATGACAATTTATTGCGTATTTTTGGTGGTGATAAAATCCGAAATATTATGAATAAATTAGGCGTTGAAGATGGTGAGTATATTGATTCCAAGATAGTCACACGTTCTGTTGAAAAAGCACAGAAAAAAGTAGAGAATCAACACTACGAATCTCGTAAACATATCTTAGAATACGATGATGTAGCAAACCACCAACGTAAAGCTATTTATGCCTTTAGAAATCAACTCTTAGACCCTGAGTTTGACATCAATGCAAAAATAAAAGAAAACCGTGAAGAGTACATCGCTCATCTGCTTGATAATGCTGAAATTATAGAGGGTATGGCAAGTGAAGATTTTGATTTAGCAAAGCTAGTGGCGTTTATAAAAGAAGACCTACGTATTGAGCTGCAAGTAGAACAACTAAAAGACAAAGATGTAGAAGAACTCACGACGATGATACGTAGTATGATGGAAAACCTTTATGAAGAAAAAATGTCACAACTTGTTCCAGAGCAACGTCAAGAGATAGAACGTATTTTATACCTTCAAGTGCTTGACCCTCAGTGGAGAGACCACCTTTATGAAATGGATGTACTCAAAACAGGTATAGGCCTTAGAGGCTATAATCAAAAAGACCCACTGACTGAATATAAACAAGATTCTTATAAGCTCTTTACTGACCTTGTAACACGCATTAAGTACGAGGCAGTCAAAACATTACAAATTGTGGAGTTTAACTTTGAGTCCCCTGAGGAAGAAGAAGCTGTGGTAGAACAGATACGTGAAGAGTTAGAAAGTGATGTAGCAGAAGCAACGCTTAGTACAGAAGAAGGAGACACATTGAAGTCTCAACCTATTACAGGTACAAAAAAGCCAAAAAGAAATGAACCTTGTCCCTGTGGATCTGGAAAAAAATATAAAAATTGTTGTGGACAAAGTGGACCCAAAAAAGGTTTATTGGCATAATGTCACAAACCATCACTTCCCCTAACAAAACTTTTGTTAGGCATATCATAAAACATTATCTGAAATATGATAAAGAAAATCCCTTTATTTTTATTTCTGCTGCCTTAGCATTTTTAGGTATAGCAGCAGGGGTAATGGTACTTATGCTTGCCATGGGCATTATGAATGGGACACAAAAAGAATTTACAAAGAAACTTTTTGTAATGAACTACCCTCTTACTATTTTGCCTATAGAAGAAGATTCTGTAAATGATACACTTATATCCTCTCTTGCAAAAAAATTCCCACACTTACAGTTTAGCCCTTACTATACAACCCAAGTCATTACTAAAAATGATGGAGCAGTACAAGGTTCTCTTCTTTATGGCGTAGATTTTGAAAAAGAAGCCAATATTAATGAAATATTTGAAAAGGCTAAAGGTACTACTCCTAGTAAATTTTCTGTAGTGATGGGGGAAGGTCTCTCTTTTGAAATGAATGCACCTATAGGTGAAAAAGTCACGCTCTATTTCTCTGAACAACAGGCGGTTGGCTTTGGTACCATGCCTCTTCAAAAACGTTTTTTAGTTGATGGGGTATTTAAATCAGGTTTGAAAGCTTATGATAAAGCCATCATGTATACCTCTTTAGAAGCATTCCAAAAACTTCTTAAACGCCCTAATGGCTCTTACGATGGCTTGCATATTTACACAGAAAAACCCTTGGATGAAATAGATGCTATTAAGGCTATGCTCCCTGAAAATGTTGTCATTGAAGGATGGTGGCAACAAAATGGTAATTTTTTTGCAGCAATGGAGTTAGAGAAGAAGGCACTGTTTTTAGTTCTTATGCTTATTATCTTGGTTGCTTCTCTTAACATTATTTCATCGTTACTTATGACAGTGATGAGCAGAAGAAGTGAAATTGCACTCATGCGTACACTAGGTGCTAGTAAAGCTGAAATAAAGTCTATCTTCTTTAAATTAGGGCTCATTATAGGAAGTGCAGGTATCTTGGCTGGTTCACTCATGGGTGCTTTAGGTATATGGCTACTCAAAACTTTTGATATCATCTCTATGCCCGCAGATGTCTATGGTACATCAAAACTACCTGTAGATTTAACGTTAAGCGACTTTGGATTGATACTCCTTGGCACGAGTATTATTATTCTGCTCTCTGCTCTCTACCCTGCTAAGAAGGCATCCCAGACGGATCCTCTAACAGTCTTAAGGAATGAATAGCACGACCACATTTTTTGACTTTTTTTGACTTTTTTATTTTATACTTCTTCTCAATACAGAATGAAGGAATACAGATGAAATCAAAATTTGAAAAATCCCTACGTGCAATACGTGCACACCTTAAAAGAGTCACAGACAAACAAGAAAAAGAAACCCTTAGAAAAGAGTTGAAAACTTTAAAGAAAATGATGCATCATTCCAAGATATCATAGGCTAAAATTTAATCAAAAATATCTAAAATATCATTCCCTTTTTCAAAGACATCAAAGATAGAGTTCTCATCTTCATCCTCAAAAATGTTAAAAGGGGAATCGTCAAACATCCCAAACATGGTATTGTATATTTTTGCATTATAATACATCACTCCAGACATAAACTCTGCAGATTCACCAGAATGTTTAAAGCCTTTATAAAATGTGTCACTCATATCTTTCATGTCGGTAAATGTATGTAAACCAAATGTTGTTT
>Ga0256839_1003046_pt1 | contig 17761 bp, 17 predicted proteins | sample 354166metaG_FD_185968 | JGI IMG/M metagenome (GOLD analysis project Ga0256839, IMG submission 185968) | Hydrothermal vent microbial communities from Mid Atlantic Ridge, Atlantic Ocean - 354-166 | ecosystem: Environmental > Aquatic > Marine > Hydrothermal vents | place: Atlantic Ocean: Mid... | reverse complement strand
GGAAGACTCAGCGGCGGGAGGCACCGGGAAAGCGGCGAAAGAAGTTTTCCGTGGTCTGTTCGGCGACGGCTTCCCATTGGCAGTTACGCAATTGGGCGATGCATTCGGCGACCTGGCGGACATAGGCCGGGTAGTTGGGCTTGCCACGATGGGGGACGGGGGCGAGGTAGGGGGCATCGGTCTCCACCAGCATGCGCTCGGCGGGCATCTTCCGCGCCACGTCCTTCAGCGCCTTCGCTGAATTGAAGGTGACGATACCGGAGAAGGAGATGTCGAAATTGAGGTCGAGGGCGCGCCTGGCCACGTCCCAGTCCTCGACGAAGCAATGCATCACGCCGCCCACCTCGTCGGCACCCTCCTCGCGCAGGATGCGCAGGGTGTCCTCGGTGGCGTCGCGCATGTGGATGATGAGGGGCTTGCTGGTGGCCTTGGCGGCGGCGATGTGCCGGCGGAAGCGTTCGCGCTGCCATTCCAGCCCGCCCTCTTCGCCTTCCTGACAGCGGAAATAGTCCAGCCCGGTTTCGCCAATGGCCACCACTCGTGGTTCGGCGGCCAGTTCGACGAGTTCGTCAGCGCTGGGATCCTGGCCGTCCTGTTCGTTGGGGTGCACGCCGACGGAGACGGCGATGCGCGGGTCCTTTTTGGCCATCGCCAGCAGGTTCGGGTAGTGCTCCAGGTCGATGGAGACGCAGAGGAAATAACCCACGCCCTGCTCGGCGGCCGCGCTCAGGGCACCGTCGAGTTCGCCGCCCCAGGGGGTGAGGTCGAGGCGATCGAGGTGGCAGTGGGAATCGACGAGATAGGTCACGGCATTTACCTGCGCGAGGCTGAATCACTAGTACTCTTTCAAGGTAATAACACGGATTCAGTTGGTCTGTCAGCGTTCAGGGCAAGGCGCGCCTCGCAGCGAATGGCCTTAGTCCTTTGCAAGAGGCGCAACGCCGCCATGGACGCTGACAGGCCAACCCTTCGGGCGCTCCTGTGGTGTCCCGCTGCTGCGTTGCAGTGCTTGACAAGGGCCAGGCCATTGCCTGCGCACTGCGCCTTGCCGCGAAACACCACAGGAACGCTGAATCCGTGTTATTACCTTGAAAGAGCACTAGGAGAAGAGGAAAAGACACGCGGCCCGGGCGGGCAGCGGTGCTACATGGTATGGGTCTGGCGTTCCGACTTCAAGGCGCCGCCGAGGTAGCCCTCGATCTTGTTGCGCACGGCGCCGTTGTCCTGGTTGCTGAACTGTACGCCGATGCCGGCCACGCGCGAGCCCTGCGCGCCGGGCGGGGTGATCCAGACGATCTTGCCGGCAACGGGGAGCTTTTCCGTCTCGTCCATCAGGGTGAGCAGCATGAAGACTTCGTCGCCGAGCTTGTATTTCTTGTTGGTGGGGATGAACAGGCCGCCATTTTTCACGAAGGGCATATAGGCCGCGTACAAGGAACTCTTGTCCTTGATGGCCAGGGAGAGAATGCCGCCTTGTCGAAAACCGGTCATGCCTGTGTGATGTCCTTGCGAGTGATTATCTGCGCGCCGCGCTGCGACGCCAGGCGATCATCAAGTCCTCCAGCGCCAGCTGCTCGTTGAGGTTGTTGGCCGCGAGGCGACCGTATTCCGTCAACTGGTCCAGAAACGCGTAGAGAGCCCTCAAGTCTAACCGCTGCGCAATGTTTTGCAATTGCGCGCCCAGATCCTTGTTGCTGATAGCGGCATCCGGGCCGGCGGACTTGAGGCGGATCAGGTCCGTGACCCAGCTGTTCAGCCATTGCAGGCTGCGCGTCAGGCCCCAGGGCTTCCACTGCGCGGCCACGGCGAGGGGGTCCTCGCGGCCTTCCAGCAGCCCGGCCCACTGGCGGGAGAGGCTCTGCCGCGCGGCCAGCCCGCCCTCCTCGTTGAGACGCAGGGCCGCCAGCGGCGCGCCCTCGGCCAGCGCCAGCAGGGCCTCCGCATCGACATCGCCCGGCAGGCGTTGGCGCAGCCAGGCCAGGGCCTGCGCCGGCTCCGGCAAGGCAAAGGCGACCCGCTGGCAACGGGAGCGGATGGTCGGCAGCAGCCGCGAGGGCTGGCTGCAGACGAGCATCAGCAGCGCGCCCGGGGTCGGCTCCTCCAGGGTCTTCAGCAGGGCGTTGGCGGCGGCCGGATTCATGGCCTCGGCGGGATGGATGATGGCCACCTGGCGGCCGTTGTACTGGCTGGTGAGGGCAAAAAACTCACCCGCCGCGCGGATGGTATCGATGGGGATGACCTTCTTGTCCTCCGGCGGCGCAACCAGGCGCAGGTCGGGGTGACTGCCGGCCGCCAGCAGACCGCAGGCCTGGCATTCACCGCAGGCGTCGCCGTCTTCGCGCGGGCGCAGGCACAGCAGGGCCTCTGCCAGCCGGGTGGCGAAGTCGCGCTTGCCGATGCCCTCCGCGCCCGTCAGCAGCAGGGCGTGGGGCAGGCGTTCGTCCCTTGCGCGGGCCATCAGCCCGGCCCAGGTATCGGCCTGCCAGGGGAGCAGGTCGCTCATGCGCCGACCCCCGATTGTTCCAGCAAGGGTGCCAGCGCGGCATCGATCTGCCGTTGTACCGCGGCGATGTCCTGCGCCGCGTCGATGATGCGAAAGCGCTGCGGCTCCTGTGCGGCGCGCGCCAGATAGGCGGCGCGCACGCGCTCGAAGAAGTCGCGCTGCTCACGCTCGAAGCGGTCCAGCGCGCCGCGCTGACCGGCGCGCGCCATGCCCACCTCGACGGGCAGGTCGAGCAGCAGGGTCAGGTCGGGGCGCAGCTCGCCCTGCACCCAGTCTTCCAGCACCCCGATGCGGGTGAAGTCGATGCCGCGTCCGCCGCCCTGGTAGGCGTAGGTGGCGTCGGTGAAGCGGTCGCACAGCACCCACTCGCCGCGCGCCAGGGCCGGGCGGATCAGCGTCGCCAGGTGCTGGGCGCGGGCGGCGAACATCAGCAGCAGCTCGGTATCCGCGGCCATGGTCTCTTCGCGGTGATCCAGCAACAGCTCGCGGATCTGCTCCGCCAGCGGCGTGCCGCCGGGTTCGCGGGTGACCTGCAGGGGGATGCCGGCGGACTCGATGCGCTGGCGCACGTAGGCCAGCTGGGTGCTCTTGCCGGCGCCTTCACCGCCTTCCAGGGTGATGAACAGGCCTTTTGTCATTGGGTGTTACCTGCGGAATGGGCTTTCACCACAGAGACACGGAGGGCACAGAGTTTTCTTGAATGAAAAATAATCCCGCAGGGCGGGCATTGCCTGCCTGCAGTTTCGTGCTGTGTACGGGTGGGCAGTGCCCACCCTACGAGGTGGTTTTCGGGAGTGACCCGGTTTTCCTGTAGGAGCGGCTTTAGCCGCGATGAATCACGGTGACAGGCTGTCGCGGCTAGAGCCGCTTCTACAGGGAATAAAGACGCGGCAGCAGCGGGCTTTTCTCTGCGCACTCCGTGTCTCTGTGGTGAAAAAATCATTTGCCCAGCTTCCCCGACGGCAGCGAGGAGAACGCCTTGGCGCGTCCGCCGAGCTGGTATTCGACCACCGCCTTGTTGTGTTCCTTCAGGGTGGCGGAAAACTGGTGGCTGCCGTCGCCGCGGGAGACGAAGTACAGTTCGTCGCCCTCCGCCGGGTGCAGCGCGGCGAGTACCGCGTCGCGCCCGGGCATGGCGATGGGGGTGGGCGGCAGGCCCTTGTGCAGGTAGGTGTTGTAGGGGGTGTCGCGGCGCAGGTCGCGACGGCGGATGTTGCCGTCGAAGCTGCGGCCGAGGCCGTAGATCACCGTGGGGTCGGTCTGCAGGCGCATGCGCTTCTTCAGGCGCCGGTTGAACACCCCGGCGATCTGCTTGCGCTCGCTGGGCAGGGCGGTCTCCTTCTCGACGATGGAGGCGAGGATCAGGGCCTCGTAGGGGGTGTCGAAGGCCAGATCCGGCGAACGCGCCGGCCATTCCTCGCGCAGCAGGGTCTGCATGGCGTCGTAGGCGCGCTGCAGGAACGCCACGTCGGTGGTCATGCGCGGGAAGTGGTAGGTGTCGGGCAGGAAGCGGCCCTCGGGGTGCTCGCCGGGGTGGCCGAGCTGTTCCATGATCTCGGCGTCACTGTAGTCAGACAGGGTGTGCAGCAGGTATTCGTTGCTGTGTACGGCGTCCATCAGCTGGCGGAAGTTCCAGCCCTCGACGATGGTGAGGGCGTACTGCAGTGTCTCGCCGTTGACCAGCTGCTCCAGCAGGCGGCGCGGGGTGATGCCGCTGTCGAAGCGGTATTCGCCGGCCTTGATGCGGCTGGCCTTGTTCTCCAGACGGCCCAGCCACACCAGGTAGCGGGCGTTGTCGAGGATGCCGCGCGTCTGCAGGTCGTGGGCGAGGCGGGTCAGGGTCGTGCCGGGCTTGAGTTCGTAGCGCAGGCCGCTGTCGCCGAAGTCCAGGGGCTCGTCGGTGAAGCCCTGGTAGTCCATCCACACCCAGGCGGTGACGAGGCTGCCGAGCAGCAGCAGCGCGCCGAGCAGCTTGAAGATCAGCGCCCTAGTCATCCGCGGCCTCCACGGCGGCGGCCAGGCGGGCGGTGAGCGGGCCCGGGGCGGCGTAGTCGTTGCCCTCGAAACGGCGCACGGGCCACAGGCCGATGACGCTGTTGGTGAGGAACAGTTCGTCGGCGGCGGCGAGTTCCTTCAGGCCGAGACGCCCCTCCTCCACCGCGATGCCCTGCGCCGCGGCGGCGGCCATCACTTGCGCGCGCATCACCCCGGCCACGCCGCAGCGTGACAGCGCGGGCGTGCGCAGGCGCTCACCCTGCACCACGAACAGATTGCTCATTGTTCCTTCGATGATGTTCCCCTCGATGTCCTGCATCAGCCCCTCGGCGATGTCCGGGTCGTCCCATTCGGCGCGCGCCAGCACCTGTTCCAGGCGGTTGAGGTGCTTGAGCCCCGCCAGCGCCGGGCTGTGGCCCAGGCGGGTGTCGCAGAGGCGCACGGCGACGCCCTGGGTCGCGTATTCCGGCGCATGAACCGGGGCCGGGAATACCGCCAGCAAGCGCGTCGGCGCAACGTCGTGCGGCGGCCGATAGCCGCGCCCGCCAGGTCCGCGGGTGAGCACGATCTTCAGCACCCCGTCGGCCATGCCGCCGCAGAGCTGGTCGGCCTCATCGCGCAGTAAAGCCTCAGCGGGCAGCGGCAGGCCCAGCCGTTCGCAACCGTGGGCCAGTCTCGCCACGTGCGCCGACCAGAGACGGGGCCGGCCGGCACGAATGCGCAGGGTCTCGAACAGACCGTCGCCGTAGTGCAGGCCGCGGTCGAGGGCGTCGAGACGGTCTGTTTCGCTGCCGTTGATAAGTATCTTCGCCACGGGCCGATGCCGTTGTTCAAACCCTGAAGGATACCACGAGGTGGTTCACCACAGAGACACGGAGGCACAGAGAAATCCTTGACCTGGGCCTGCGGAGCCCGGTTTCAATTAACCCCCCGCAGCAGCGCTGTCCTGCCAGCAGGATTTTGCTGTGGTGACATTGGCCAATGGGCGGGGTAAGCCACGTGATGGCCGCTACGGGAAACATAACATTGAACGTATCTATTCACCACAGAGGCACAGAGAACACAGAGAATGCATCAGTGGGAGGCCATGCCCCGGGTGGCGATGTGGCCTGCCCCGACGACCTGGCATTTCATTTCTCTGTGAACGCCGTGTCTCTGGGGTGAATCAGGGGACGTTGGCACCGGAGGCCGGACCACGATATCCAACGCAAAGGGCGCAAAGGTTTTCTGAAAGGATTTCCTTTGCGCCCTCTGCGCCTTTGCGGCCTCTGCGTTTCATGCCATTCCCGGCATGAACCTGAAGAGCCTTTCTCTGTGCCTCCGTGTCTCTGTGGTGAGCTGAATAGTTACCATTGAACAAGTTCTCCCATCATTCCGGGCTTGACCCGGGGTCCAGTGGCCCAAGGGGATACCGGTTCTCCGCTGCGCCCTCCCCGCACCGACGAACCACGTTTTCCTTTCTCCGTGCCTGCGCGGTGAAAAACGCCTATCCCACCCCCAACGCCAGCAGCAGCCCACGCGCCTTGGCGCGGGTCTCGGCCAGTTCACGCTTCGGATCGGAGTCGGCGACGATGCCGGCGCCGGCGCGCAGGCTGAGGCCCAGCCCGTGCTGCACGATGCTGCGGATGAGGATGTTGAGGTCTAGGCTGCCATCGCGGTTGAGGTAGCCCATGGAGCCGGTGTAGGCCCCCCGCCCCTCCCCTTCCAGCTCGCTGATGATCTCCATGCAGCGCACCTTGGGGCAGCCGGTGATGGTGCCGCCGGGGAACACGGCGCGGATCACCTCACCCGGGGTGGTGCCGGGGCGCAGGCGGCCGCAGACGTTGGAGACGATGTGGTGCACGTGGGCATAGCTCTCCAGCACCATCAGTTCGTCCACCTTCACCGTGCCGGGGATGCAGATGCGGCCGAGGTCGTTGCGCTCCAGGTCGATGAGCATGATGTGCTCGGCGCGCTCCTTGGGGTGGGCCAGCAGCTCGTCCTGCAGGGCCCGGTCCTGTCCCGCCTCGGCGTTGCGCGGCCGGGTGCCGGCGATGGGCCGGGTATCGACGCGCTCGCCGCGCACCCGCACCAGGCGCTCGGGAGAGGAACTGATGATGGCGGCGTCGCCATGCACGGCCAGGCCGGCGAAGGGCGCGGGGTTGTGGCGGCGCAGGCGGCGGTAGATGTCGGCCGGCCGGGTCGCGGTGGCCAGTTCGCCACGCCAGGGGCGCGACAGATTGACCTGGAACACGTCGCCCTCGACGATGTAGTGCTTGCAGCGCTCCACGCCGGCCAGGTAGGGCGCCGGGTCGGCCTCGCGCAGGCTGAGAGGCAGTGGCGCGGCTTCGTCCAGCTTGGCATCGATCGACAGCGCCGCGATATCGGCCGCCAGCTGCGCTAGATGCTCGGGCCGTTCGGCCACCAGCCACAGGCCGCCGCCCTGGTGGTCGCGGATCACGGCGGCGGGGATGCGGGTGGCGAAGGCCATGGGCAGGCCATCGTTGGCGAGGGCCAGTTGCAGGCGCGGTTCGATCTGCGCGGCCAGCTCGTATCCCAGGTAGAGAAACCAGCCGCCGTGGAAAGGCAGATCGGCGGCATCGGCCACAGAGGAGGATTCGCGCCGCCAGGCGGCATCCAGCGCGGCGAGAAAATCCTCGCCGTCGGCGCTGCTCAGGGTCTCGCCGGGCAGGGCGAAGAGGATGTCGTAGCGGGCGTCGCCGCCGCGCGCGACGCTCTCCAGCAGGTAGGGGTAGCGCCCGGGGTGGGCCTCGTGCAGGGCCAGCAGGTCGATGCCCTGAGCGGAATCGAGGGAGCGGGTGTACGGCATGATGGCGCGGCTGGCCTCGGTCGGCGGGGGCGACGCCGGCGCGCCGCCCGTCGAGTCAATCGGGCGTGCGGAGCCCGAGCCTGGCAAACACCAGGGTGCCGTTGGTGCCGCCGAAGCCGAAGGAGTTGGACAGCGCCACGTCGATCGTCATCTCGCGCGCCTGGTGCGGCACGTAATCGAGGTCACAGCCCTCGTCCGGGTTGTCCAGATTGATGGTGGGCGGGGCCACCTGATCGCGGATCGCCAGGATCGTGAATACCGCCTCGACACCGCCGGCGGCGCCGAGCAGGTGGCCGGTCATGGACTTGGTGGAGCTCATGGCCAGCTTGTAGGCATGCTCGCCGAAGGCGGCCTTCACGGCATCGGTCTCGCCAATGTCGCCGGCCGGGGTGGAGGTGCCGTGGGCGTTGATGTAGTCCACCTCGCCGGGCTCGATGCCGGCATTCTTCAACGCCGTGACCATGCAGCGCGCAGCGCCCTCGCCGCCCGGCGAGGGCGAGGTCATGTGGAAGGCGTCGCCACTCATGCCGAAACCGGCCACCTCGGCGTAGATGTTGGCACCGCGGGCCTTGGCGTATTCGTACTCCTCCAGCACCACCACGCCGGCGCCGTCGCTGAGGACGAAACCGTCACGATCCCTGTCCCAGGGGCGGCTGGCCGCTTCCGGGTCGTCATTGCGGGTGGACAGGGCACGCGCCGCGGCGAAGCCGCCCAGGCCGGTGGGACAGGTGGCCATCTCGGCGCCGCCGGCGATCATCACGTCGGCGTCGCCGTATGCGATCAGGCGCGCGGCGTCGCCGATGGCGTGGGTGGCGGTGGCGCAGGCGGTGGTAATGGCGTAGTTGGGGCCCTTCATGCCATAGATGATGGACAGATTGCCGGAGATCATATTGATGATGTTGCTGGGCACGAAAAAGGGCGAGATCTTGCGCGGTCCGCCCTTGAGAAAGGCCGCATAACCCTCTTCGATGCCGCCCAGGCCGCCGATCCCGGAGCCGATGGAGACACCGATACGCTCGGCATTGGCCTCGGTGACCTCAAGGCCGGCATCCTCGATGGCCTGGATACCGGCGGCCACGCCGTAGTGGATGAAGGGCGCCATCTTGCGGGCGTCCTTGGCCTTCATGTAGTCGGTGACATCGAAGCCCTTCACCGAGCCACCGAAGCGCACCGGAAAGCCGCTGACATCGAAATGGGTGATCGGAGCGATGCCGCTCTTGCCCGCCAGGATATCGGCCCAGGAATCGGCCACGTTTCCACCCACGGGGGAAACCATGCCCAGGCCGGTAATAACGACGCGTCGTTTCGTCACGGAGATAACCTCACTTCAGCTCACTTCAACCACGGATCCAGCCGAACAGCCAGCGGTGGCCATCCGCCTTGTTGCCCGCGACCGCGGAGGCCGCACAGCCACCCCACCCCGGCGGCGCCGCGATGGAACGGAAGCAACTTAGAAAAACAAAAGGCCGCTGCCACCAAATCGGGCTAGCGGCCTCGCAACTGATTCAGGGACGATCAGCTGTCTTTGTGTGCGTTGATGTAATCCGTCGCCTGCTGAACCGTGGTGATCTTCTCGGCGTCCTCGTCGGGAATTTCGGTCTCGAACTCTTCCTCGAGGGCCATCACCAGTTCCACGGTATCCAGGGAATCGGCACCAAGATCGTCAACGAAGGAGGACTCGGCGGTGACTTCTTCCTCTTTCACGCCAAGCTGCTCTACGACAATCTTCTTGACTCGTTCTTCGATGGTGCTCATGTTGGATAAATCCTCCCAATGGTTTGCATTGGCGGCCCGTAGGCCGCGGTCGGTATTCTAGTGAAAAGCCAGTCTGGTTACAAGCACAAAAAAGCCTGCAAAAACGCCCATAACCTCTTGATTAATCTATAAATTCAAAAGACACACCAATATTTTGTGTGGCTTAGGCCATGTACATGCCGCCATTTACATGCAGCGTGTCGCCGGTGATGTAGCCCGCCTTTGGCGAGGCCAGGAAGGCCACGGCGGCGGCGATCTCTTCCGCCTGCCCCAGACGACCGAGGGGGATGCCCTTGATCAGCGCGTCTTTTTGCGCCTCGGGCAGGGCGCGGGTCATGTCGGTATCGATGAAGCCCGGCGCCACGGCGTTGACGGTGATGCCGCGCGCGCCCACTTCACGCGCCAGCGACTTGGTGAAGCCGATCAGGCCTGCCTTGGCAGCAGCATAGTTGGTCTGCCCGGCATTGCCGGCGGCGCCCACCACCGAGCTGATGCTGATGATGCGGCCCTTGCGCGCCTTCATCATGCCGCGCAGCACGGCCTTGGAGAGGCGGTACACGGAGGTGAGGTTGGTGTCGATGATGTCGCTCCACTCCTCGTCCTTCATGCGCATCAGCAGGTTGTCGCGGGTGATGCCGGCATTGTTGACGAGGATGGTGGGGGCGCCGAACTGTTCGGTGATGGCGGCCATCAGGGCATCGACGGAGGCCTGCTCGGTGACGTCGAGCACCATGCCGGCGCCGCTGACGCCGCCTTCCTTGAGCGTGTCGCCGATGGCGGCGGCGCCCTTTTCCGAGGTGGCGGTGCCGATGACCGTGGCGCCCTGGGCGCCCAGTTCCAGGGCGATGGCCTGGCCGATACCTCGGCTGGCGCCGGTGACGAGGGCGATCTCGCCCTGCAGAATTTCGTTGTCAGACATTAGCTGTTCCCTCCCGTTGCGCCCAGCGCCTTGGCCAGGCTGTCGGCATCCAGGGTGACCTGCGTCCCCATGGCCTTGTCGATGCGTTTGTTGAGGCCGGCCAGCACCTTGCCCGGTCCGCATTCGACCACCGTATCGACGCCCGCGCCGGCCAGCGCCTGGATGGTCTCCACCCAGCGAACCGGGCTGAACAGCTGGCGCTTCAGCGCCGTGCGGATGGCCTCGGCGTCGCTCTCGGCGCGCACGTCGACATTATTGTAGACGGGCACCGCCGGTGCCGTGAAGTCGATGCCGGCCAGGCGTTCGGCCAGCCTTTCCGCCGCCGGCTGCATCAGGCTGCAGTGCGACGGCACGCTCACCGGCAGCAGCAGGGCGCGCTTGGCGCCGGCTTCCTTGCCCAGCGCCACGGCGCGCTCGACGGCCGTCTTGTGGCCGGCCACCACCACCTGTCCGGGGGAATTGAAATTCACCGCCGACACCACCTCGCCCTGCGCCGCCCGCTCGCAGACCTCGATGACCTTGGCGTCATCCAGGCCGAGGATGGCGGCCATGGCGCCGGTGCCGGCGGGCACCGCCTCCTGCATGAAGCGGCCGCGGTCGGCCACCAGGCGCACGGCGTCGCCCAGCGACAGGCTGCCGGCGGCCACCAACGCGGTGTATTCGCCAAGGCTGTGGCCGGCCATGGCCGCTGGCTGCGCGCCGCCCTGCGCCTGCCAGGCGCGGTATACGGCCATGCCGCCGGCGAGCATCGCGGGCTGGGTGATGTGGGTCTGGTTGAGTTCCTCGGCCGGGCCCTCCTGGACGATCTTCCAGAGGTCGTAGCCCAGCGCCTCAGAGGCCTCGGCGAAGGTCTCGCCCACCGCCGGATGCTGCGTGGCGAGGTCGGCCAGCATGCCGACGGACTGGGAGCCCTGACCGGGGAAAATGAAGGCAAACGTCATGGATACACTCCTCAATGAAACCAACTCTCAGCACTCAATAGCGAAGCAGTGCCGAGCCCCAGGTAAAACCGCCGCCAAAGGCCTCCAGCAGCACGGTCTCGCCACGCTGGATGCGGCCGTCGCGCACCGCCACGTCCAGCGCCAGCGGCACCGAGGCGGCGGAGGTGTTGCCGTGTTCCTGCACCGTGGTGACGACACGATCCATGGGCATCTTCAGCTTGCGCGCGGTGGCCTTGATGATGCGGATGTTGGCCTGATGCGGCACCAGCCAGTCGATGTCGGACTTCTGCAGGTCGTTGGCGGCGAGGGTCTCGTCGACGATGCGCCCGAGGGTGTTGACCGCCATCTTGAACACCTCGTTGCCCTGCATGGTGATGTGCACCTCGCCATTCAGCCCCTCGGACACGCCGCCACTGGTCGACAGCAGCTCCTTGTACTGGCCATCGGCATGCAGGTGGGAGGAGAGGATGCCCGGCGCCTCGCTGGCCGACAGCACCACCGCGCCGGCGCCGTCACCGAACAACACGCAGGTGCCGCGGTCGGTCCAGTCGACGATGCGCGACAGGGTCTCGGCGCCGATCACCAGCGCATGCCTGTGGCTGCCACTGCGGATGAACTTGTCCGCCACGCCGAGGGCGTAGACGAAACCGGTGCACACGGCCTGGATGTCGAAGGCGGTGCAGCCGTGGATGCCCAGCCGCTCCTGCAGCAGGCAGGCGGTGCTGGGGAAGACACGATCCGGGGTGGTGGTGGCGACGATGATCAGGTCGATCTCGTCGCTACCGATGTCGGCCGCCTGCAATGCCGCACGCGCGGCCTTTTCGGCCAGATCACAGGTGGTCTCGCCCTCGGCGGCGACATGGCGCTTCTTGATGCCGGTGCGATCCGTGATCCACTGATCCGATGTCTCGACCATCTTTTCGAGGTCGTGGTTGGTGAGTATCTTTTCCGGCAGGTAGCCGCCGGTACCGCTGATTCGCGAATTGATCACGCCGTCTGCCTCTCGCTGAGCAGCGCTTCCAACTGCTTGCTGATGCGCTGGGGTACGTTCTTTTCGACTTCCTTGACGGCTTCACGAATGGCGCAGGTGAAGGCCAGCACATCGGCGCCGCCATGGCTCTTGACCACGATGCCCTGCAGGCCGAGCAGGCTGGCGCCGTTGTAGCGGCGCGGGTCGATGCGCCGGCGCAGGGCGTTCAGCACCGGCAGTGCCGCCAGCCCCGCCAGGCGGGTCAACAGGTTGCGGCTGAACTCTTCCTTCATGGCGTTGCTGATCATCTTCGCCACGCCCTCGGAGGTCTTCAACGCCACGTTGCCGACGAAACCGTCGCAGACCACGACGTCCACGCAGCCCCTGTAAATATCATCGCCTTCCACGAAGCCGACATAATTCAGGCGGCTGTCCGACAGCAGGCGGGCGGCCTCCTTGACACGCTCGTTGCCCTTGACTTCCTCTTCACCGATGTTCAGCAGGCCGACACTGGGTGCCGCCAGGTTTTGCACCGCGCTGGTCAATACCGAGCCCATGATGGCGAATTCCAGCAGGTTTTCGGCACTGGTATCCACATTGGCGCCCAGGTCGAGCATGTGCGTCGGCCCGCTCATGGTCGGCAGGGCGCTGCAAATGGCGGGGCGGTCGATGCCCGGCAGCATCTTCAACACGAAGCGCGCGGTGGCCATCAGGGCGCCGGTATTGCCGGCGCTGACGCAGGCCTGCGCCTCACCCGACTTGACCAGGTCGATGGCCACGCGCATGGACGAGTCCTTCTTGCCGCGCAGGGCCAGGGAGGGCTTGTCGTCCATCTCGACCTTCTGCGAGGCGTGGTGCAGGCGCAGTCTGGGGCTGGCCTTGGCGTCGTGCGCGGCCAGTTCCTGCCGCAGCACCGCCTCATCGCCCACCAGCACCAGCGTCAACCGGGGCATTTCCTTCAGCATCCGCAAGGTGGCGGGCACCACAACGGCGGGACCCACATCCCCACCCATGGCGTCCAGGGCGATGGTTACATTTTCACTCATAGAGTCAGAATTCTTGCGGCGTTACGTGCTGCGAAAAAGAGGCTTGGCGCAACCGGCTGGCCAATGGTTGATGGAAGGCGGGAAGACACTCGAGGCAGGTTGTCCGGGGATGACAACGGGGGCGAAGCGCCCCCGCCGGGCGACGAACTTACTCGTCGCCCTTGGTGTTGACAACCTTGCGGCCACGATAATAGCCGTCGGCGCTGACGTGGTGACGACGATGCACTTCACCGGTGGTCGGCTCCACGGACAGGGTGGGGCCGGTCAGGGCGTCGTGCGAACGGCGCATGCCGCGGCGGGAAGGGGTCACTTTATTCTGTTGAACGGCCATGGTTAATTCCTCATCTATCAGTCGTTACGTTGTTTCTTCAATTCGGCCAGCACCGCAAAGGGATTCTCCCGCCGCGGCACGACCTCATCATCCTGCTCGTCCTGCCCTGCCAGCGTATCCGCCGCCGGGCAGTCCTTTATTTCATGCAGCGCCACCAGCGGCAGCGCCAGAATCAATTCATCTTCCACGATGTCCGCGGCGGTCATCGGCACGTCCGGGATCAGCAGCGGATCATAGTTGTCGGGCAGGGATTCCGCCTGCTTCTGCGTGCGCACGATGCCCAGGTGTACATCGACGCTCAGCGGCAAGTCCATCGCCTGCATGCAGCGCTGGCACTGCAGCTGCAAAGTCACCGCAAGACGCCCCGTCACCCGGGGCTGGCCAACCTCGTCCCGGTCGAAATGGAGGCTGACATCCACCTCCCCCTTCCCGTTCTGCAACGACTGACATAGTCTATCCAGACCCAGCAAAGGCAGCCGCCCCACAAGGGTGCGCCCCTTCTCGGCCAGGGAGAGCGGTTCTATCAATTCGCCAAGGTGGTCCGACATAAACGCGCCATGATATAAGCAATATCCATTGCTGTCAAAATGAAAAACAATAACCTCAATGCAACCAGCGGTTTAGCTGTCTATACTGACGAGAATACCGGTCTATCGGGCGGCCACGAAACAACATCACGGCCAGCCGGTTCTGCCGCTGGATGCCGGCGATCATTTTTTCCGCTATCGTTCATTTCAGGTCAGCCACACAAAGAGACTGCATGATAAAAAAAATACTCATCGCCAACCGCGGGGAAATCGCCGTGCGCATTGTACGCGCCTGCGCCGAGGCCGGCATCAAATCCGTGGCGGTCTACACCGAAGCCGACCGCTATGCCCTGCACGTCAAGAAAGCCGACGAATCATACAGCCTGGGGCCGGACTCTGTCGCCGGTTATCTGAACGCCCACCACATCGTCAACATCGCCGTCGCCGCCGGCTGCGACGCCCTGCACCCCGGCTACGGCTTCCTGTCCGAAAACCCGCAGCTGGCGAAGATCTGCGCCCGCCGCAACATCCGCTTCATCGGCCCCAGCGAGGAGGTCATACGCCGCCTCGGCGACAAGGTGGAGGCGCGCGCGGCGATGATCGAGGCCGGGGTACCGGTCACCCCCGGCAGCGACGGCAACCTCGATGACGTGGAAGCCGCCCTGGCCTGCGCGGAAAAAGTCGGTTACCCGGTGATGCTGAAGGCCACCTCCGGCGGCGGCGGCCGCGGCATCCGCCGTTGCGCCAATGCCGAGGAGCTGCGTCGCAACTACGACCGCGTGGTCTCCGAGGCCAGCAAGGCCTTCGGCAGCACCGACGTGTTTCTGGAAAAGTGCATCGACAATCCCCGCCATATCGAGGTGCAGATCCTCGCCGACAGCCACGGCAACGTCATCCACCTGTTCGAGCGCGACTGCTCCATCCAGCGCCGACACCAGAAACTGGTCGAGATCGCCCCGTCGCCGCAGCTCGATGACGAGCAACGCCAGTTCATCGGCGAGCAGGCGGTCAAGGCGGCACAGGTCGTCGGCTATGAAAATGCCGGCACGGTGGAATTTCTGCTCGACGAAGACGACAACTTCTATTTCATGGAAATGAACACCCGCCTGCAGGTAGAGCACCCCATCACCGAACAGATCACCGGGGTGGACATCGTGCAGGAACAGATCCGCATCGCCGCCGGTCTCAGGCTGCGCTACCGGCAGTCCGACATCCAGCGCCGCGGCTATGCCATGGAATTCCGCATCAACGCCGAAGACCCGCAGAACGACTTTCTGCCCAGTTTCGGCCGCGTCACGCGCTACTTCGCCCCCGGCGGCCCCGGCGTGCGCACCGACGCCGCCATCTATACCGGCTATGAAATCCCCCCCTACTACGATTCCATGTGCGCCAAGCTCATCGTCTGGGCGCTGGACTGGGATTCACTGCTGGATCGCGCCGATCGCGCCCTGCAGGACATTGGCGTCTACGGTGTCAAAACCACCATCCCCTATCACCTGGAGATCATCCGTTCCGCGCAATTCCAGAGCGGACGCTTTGACACCGCCTTTGTCGAGCAGCACCCGGAGCTGGCACACTATTCGGTGCATCGCTCATCGCGCGATATCGCCGCCGCCATCGGCGCCGCGGTTGCCGCACACCTCGGTTTATAACCCAGCCCAAAAGAACAACAGGAACGCAGACCATGGCAAAGCCACAAGTTCATATCACCGACACCGTGCTGCGCGACGCGCACCAGTCCCTGCTCGCCACCCGCATGCGCACCGACGACATGCTGCCCATCTGCGAGCAACTGGACAGGATCGGCTACTGGTCGTTAGAGATGTGGGGCGGCGCCACCTTCGATGCCTGCATCCGCTTTCTCAAGGAAGACCCCTGGCAACGCCTGCGCCAACTGCGCAAGGCCCTGCCCAATACGCGCCTGCAGATGCTGCTGCGCGGGCAGAACCTGCTCGGCTACCGCCACTACGCCGACGACGTGGTGCGCGCCTTCATCAAAAAGGCCGCGCAGAACGGCATCGACGTGTTCCGCGTCTTCGATGCCTTGAACGACTTGCGCAACCTGCGCGTTTCCATCGAAGCCATAAAGGAAAGTGGCAAGCACGCCCAGGGCACCATCTGCTACACCACCAGCCCGGTGCATACCATCGAACAATTCGTCAAACAGGCGCGCGAACTGCAGGCCATGGGCTGCGACAGCGTCGCCATCAAGGACATGGCCGGCCTGCTGACGCCAAACACCAGCGCCGAATTGACCCGCGCACTGGTGGATGCGCTGGACATCCCCGTTCACCTGCACACGCATTCCACCGCCGGACTGGCCAGCATGTGCCAGCTGAAGGCCATCGAAAACGGCTGCCGGCACATCGACACGGCCATCTCCGCCCTTTCCGGTGGCACCAGTCATCCGCCCACGGAAAGCATGGTCGCCGCCCTGCGCGGCACCGAATACGACACCGGCCTCGATCTGCCGGCACTGCAGGAAATCGGCTTCTACTTTTACGAGGTACGCAAGAAATATCACCAGTTCGAGAGCGAGTTCACCGGCCTCGACACCCGCGTGCAGGTCAACCAGGTGCCCGGCGGAATGATCTCCAATCTGTCGAATCAGTTACGCGAACAGGGCGCGCTGGAACTCATGAACGATGTGCTGGAAGAGATTCCCCGCGTGCGCAAGGATCTTGGCTATCCGCCGCTGGTGACGCCGACCTCACAGATCGTCGGCACCCAGGCGGTGCTCAATGTCATGACCGGTGGTCGCTACAAGAGCATCACCAACGAGGTCAAACTGTATCTGCAGGGGCGCTATGGCAAGCCCGCCGCCCCCGTCAACAGCGCAGTCCGCCAACAGGCCATCGGCAATGCCGACATCATCACCTGCCGGCCCGCCGATCTGCTGCCAGCGGAAATAGATAAATTGCGCAGCGAAATCGGCGATCTTGCCGAATCGGAAGAAGACGTGCTGACCTATGCCATGTTTCCCGAGGTGGGCCGTGAGTTTCTCGAACAGCGCCGCGCCGGCACCCTGCAACCGGAACCCCTGGAACCGCTGCCATCAGCAGGCACCGTACAAAACAAGGCCGCCACCGAATTCAACGTCTCCATTCACGGTGAGAACTATCACATCAAGGTCGCCGGCACTGGCCACAAGATGCAGGACAAGCGCGCCTTCTTCATCAGCGTCGACGGCATCCCCGAAGAGATCATCGTCGAGTCCCTGAATGAACTGGATACGGGCGATGCGGATGGCCAGACATCATCCGGCAAGGACAGCAGTCGCCCCAAGGCAAGCTCGCCCGGCCATGTCACCACCTCCATGCCCGGCATCATTGTCGACGTTTTGGTGGCGGTTGGCGATGAGGTCGAAGCAGGCACCGCCCTCATCGTTACCGAGGCGATGAAAATGGAAACGGAAATTCAGGCGCCGGTAACGGGAAAGATCACGGCCATTCACGTGCAAAAGGGCGACAGCGTCAACCCGGACGAGGTGCTCGTCGAAATCGACTAGCAGACAGACATCCAGCACGTTCTTGCCCCCTAAAAAGCCCTCCCCCTGCTCGGGTGGATATTCCCTGGGGATTGTTTTTCTCGCAAGGACGCAACGCACGCCAGGGAAGCTGATGACGGCCTGCCAAGCCGTGCACCCATGCAGGCTTTACCGTGAGGCTGGGGATTATTTTGCCACAGAGGCACGGAGGCCACGGAGAAAACGAATCACGGGTGATTTGTTCACTGCACCCAGGCAGGCTCGTCTGAAACAAATACCTCTGAGTCCCCCGTGTCTCTGTGGCAAATCACCCTGAAAGCCCTTGCATTGAAGCGTGGAAGGGTATTATCAGCGTAAGCGGTTAACAAACGCCGGTATTGCTCACCCGACCTTGATCTGATCCGTGCTGAGGTTTCCGGGCAGCAGCGTTTCAATGGCCTCAACCGTTTCCGCCTTCGGCAGCTCCGTGAACAGATGG
>Ga0256839_1003045_pt1 | contig 17762 bp, 14 predicted proteins | sample 354166metaG_FD_185968 | JGI IMG/M metagenome (GOLD analysis project Ga0256839, IMG submission 185968) | Hydrothermal vent microbial communities from Mid Atlantic Ridge, Atlantic Ocean - 354-166 | ecosystem: Environmental > Aquatic > Marine > Hydrothermal vents | place: Atlantic Ocean: Mid... | reverse complement strand
GAATACCATGAAGGAAATTGGTGGTGCCATCCAAAGGATCGATAATCCAGCGGTTCGATTTATCACTGCCTTCAATCTCGCCAGCTTCTTCCAGCAGCATGCCATATTTGGGTCGCGCTGTGGCCAGAGCCTCGCGGATAATTTCTTCGGCCCGTAAATCCGCCTGGGAAACAAAGTCGGAGGCCCCCTTGCGGCTGATCGTCAGGGCATCGCTTTCAAAATAATCCCGACGCAGGGATTTTGCTGCCAAACGGGCAGCTTTAATCATCACACTTAACAGTGCCGATATATGGGCCATGGCTTTTCGCCTTTGGTTAAAATGTCAAAAAACTTGTGCCCGGCAAGTGGGCGCGAGCCGCACCATACAGCGGGTTTTAGGCTTTGCAAGCATTGCGCTGATGGTCATTTCTATAGCCTGCAAATTGCATTATTCTGATATGACAAAGCCATGGGCAGGGGGATTTATATCCGCCAGCCCCATAAAGGGTATGGCATGAGCCAAATTGGCACAAAAACAGGAGCGGAAGCGGAACTGACCGGGCGTATTACCAGAGGCGCGGCGTGGATTGTCGGCGGGCGCTTTGTCATGCGCATTATCGGTCTCGTGAATACGTTGATCGTGGCGCGCCTGTTAACGCCAGAAGATTTCGGGATTGTTGCCATTTCCTTCATTGCCTTGCAGATATTGCAAGGTATGAGCGATTTTGGTGCGGCGCAGGTGGTGGTTAAATTCCATGATGCCAATCGCGATGATTATGACACGATCTGGACCTTCTCCCTGCTGCGGGGATTGCTTCTGGGGGGGGTTATGGCGGGCCTTGCATGGCCGGCGGCACATTTTTATGACGAGCCGGCTTTGGTGCCGTTATTTTTGGTCATGGCGCTGGCCCCGGTTCTGGAAGGGTTGATCAATCCGCGATTTTTTGAATTCGAGCGCGCCCTTGATTTCAGCCGTGAATTTATTGTTGTCGGCCTCAACAAATTTACCGCTGTGGCGGTTTCCATTTCACTGGCGCTGATTTTCCGGAACTATTGGGCGCTGGTCGGTGGCCTGCTGGTGGGGGGAATGGTGCAGCTTATTCTCTCTTTTTGGTTCCTGCCGTTTCGACCGCATTTTTCGTTTCAATCATACAAGAAGATTTTCGGCTTTGCCGGGTGGTTGACGGCGACCGGCGCGCTGGTGACCATGAATTTGAAACTCGACTCCCTCATCATTGCCCGCCTGTTTGGTATGGCCCCTACGGGGGGATATTTTCTGGGCATGCAATTGGTGCAATTACCCACCAATGAGTTGGCTACGCCGGTTTCGCGGGCTCTGTTTCCGGGCATGTCCGAGCAGCAGGATGACAAGGCGGCCATGCGCCGCACTTGCTTGGGCGGTGTCGCGGGCATGGCGGCCATCGCTGCGCCTGTGGCCGTGGGCATGGGCTTTGTGGCACCGGATCTGGTGCCTTTGTTTTTTGGTCCCGGCTATGAATTGGCGATACCGGTGGTGCAATGGGTCGCACCAACCCTTGGACTTTATTTCCTGTCCGAGCCTATTCGCCCTTTTGCCCTGGCCAGAGGCAAGACAAAGCTATTATTCATTCGTGAACTGATTTATATGTTTTTGCGCTTGCCAAGTTTCATCATTGCGGCGCTGCTATTTGGCTTTATTGGTGCGATCATCGCCCGCGCTCTGGCGGGGATTGCACAGCTGGGTCTCAATCTCTTGCTCTATTCAAGAATTACAGGGCGCTCGGCGCTGGAGCCATTGGCCCATTGCTGGCGCAGCCTGTTGGCACTGGCGGTGATGTCCGTGTGGTTTTTGCTGATCCATCCCAATATTCCCCATCTTTCCGACAGCCTGCGCCTATTGCGTCTGCTGATTGATGCCGCCATTGGTGCCGGGCTTTACACCATCACCCATTTTCTGGCTTGGCATTTCGTCGGCAGACCCGATGGTGTTGAGCGAATGATTTTGAAGCGGTTGGGTATTCAGCGCTGAAAATCGTAAATTGCGCCCAGCGAGAGGATATTTGTCAATTCGTCAAGGGCTGCGTAAACTTCCTTGAGAAATTGGGGATCGCCAAGGTCCTTGATTTCCAGCCGGTCGCGATAATGTTTTTCAACCCATTGTTCGAGATGGCTAATCAGCGCCTCATCCAGCACGCATTTTGAAACGCTGGCCGCTTCGTTTTCATTCAAAACCACACGCAAACGCAGACAGGCAGGACCGCCGCCATTGCGCATGCTTTGCTTGAGGTCGAGATATTTGGCAAAGCGGATGGGGCCATTGCCCGCCATATGGGCATCAAGCCAGGTTTTGGTGCGTGGATTGTCATGGGCTTCTTGGGGCAGGATTAGCCCCATCTCGCCATCGGGCGTGGTGATGAGTTGCGAATTAAAAAGATAAGATGCGATTGCATCTTCAAGGCTGACGGCGTCGGCGGCGACTTCGATAAAATCGGGCTCAAAGCCAAGTGTTGCGCAGGCGCGGCGAATATCGGCAAAACATTGCTCGGTATTTTCAAAACTATGCTGGTGATAAAATAAAACCCTGCCATTGGTCACCGAGACCACATCATTATGAAACGCGCCGGCATCAATCGCCTTCTGGCTTTGGCGGGCAAAAACGGTTTGTGACGGGGCAAGGCGGTGCTGGCGGGCTATGGCCTGTGAGGCTTCCAAGGCTTGGCGTCCTTCAAAATATACATCAAGGCCTTTTTCAAAGGCCGAGCGGCCATAGACAAAAAGCTGCACCCCGGGGGCCCCATGGGAGGGCGCAAAACGCCCATGATTGGCGGCGCCTTCATCGCCCATCTTGCCGCCCGCAGGGACAGCTTTGTGATGGGCAAAATATTTTTCATCGCCAAATATCTGGCGCAAAACCCGTCCGGTAAAGTCATGCTCTATGGAGCGATGATACATGGCGGCGAGATTGGCCGGGGTGAAGTGAACCTTGCCATCCTCACTGTCGGCGCTGGGGCAGACCGTTGCCGCATTGGCGGTCCACATGGCGGCAGCAGAAGACAGATTGCATAAAAGCGCCGGATCATTTTGCCATGCGGCTTGCAAAACCTGCTCATCATTGCCGGAAAACCCGTGCTGGCGAAGGCGTGGCAGGAAGGGGCGTTCATGGGGCGGTAATATTCCTTGTGGCATGCCCATTTCAAGCATGGTGCGCATTTTCTGCAGGCCCTGCAAGGCGGCAGCGCGTGGATTGGAAATCGTGCCGCTATTGCCCATGGAGGCAAGATTGCCGATGGCCAGACCGCCATAATTATGGGTCGGGCCCACGAGCCCGTCGAAATTATATTCAAACGCTTTCACGGCACTCCTCATGAATCAATTCCGATGATGTTTACATCATCGCTAACCGGGCCTTCCCCCAGCAGCGATGCCATCGGCCAGGCGCAATAATCAGCGGCATAATATCCTGCTGGCCGGTGATTGCCCGAATGGCCGACCCCGCCAAAGGGGGCGGCGCCGGAGGCACCGGTGGTTTGGCGGTTCCAATTGACTATCCCCGCATCAATCTCAAGGGCAAAGCGTTCCCATAAGTCTTTTTTATCACTCAACAAGCCAGCGGCGAGACCAAATTTGGTATTATTGGCTTCTTCAAGCGCCGCATCAAAGCTTTCCACACGGATGATTTGCAATAGGGGGGCAAAAACTTCTATATCCGGTCGATCGCTGGCTTTGGTCACATCAAGAATACCCGGCGTGACAAAGGCGGGTCCGGCCTCGGCCCGGGCCATATCACGAATAGAGACAGCGCCGTTTTTGATCAGCCTGTCCTGCGCCGCCAAGGCCTCATCGGCCGCCTTGGCCGAGATTAGCGCGCCCATAAAGGGCTGCGGCTCGGCTTCGGGCTTGTCCACGGTGAGCTTGCCGGTCAGCTTATTCAGGACTTCTATGAGGGCATCGCCGGATGGACCGTCATCAATGATCAAGCGTCTGGTGCAGGTGCATCTTTGTCCCGCCGATATAAAGGCCGAACGGATGATGATGCGGGCGGCGGCGGTTTTGTCTTTTGCATCCCAGACGATAAGCGGATTATTGCCGCCGAGTTCGAGCGCCAGAATTTTCTCAGGCTGCCCGCCAAGCGCCTTGTGAATGGCAAGCCCTGCGGGCACACCGCCGGTAAACAAAACACCGCGGGTTTTTTCATGGGCAATCAGCTCCTCGCCAACCCGCCGCGCCCCATGGACCAGATTGATTACCCCTTTGGGCAGGCCGGCCTTTTCCCATAATTTCAAAGTTTTTTCGGCCACCAGCGGGGTCATTTCGCTGGGTTTGAAAACAATCACATTGCCAGCCAGCAGCGCCGGAATGATATGGCCATTGGGCAGATGGCCGGGGAAATTGAACGGTCCCAAAACCGCCATCACCCCATGGGGCTTATGGGCGATGCGCAATTTGGCGCCTGCGGCTTCTGTTTCATGGGTGCCGGTGCGCTCCATATAGGCTTTGACGGAAATTGCCCCCTTGCCAATCATGCCGGCAACTTCGCCACTGGCATCCCACAAGGCTTTGCCGGTTTCGCGGGCAATGGTGCGGGCGAGATCGTCTTTGTTTTCTTTCAAAGCGTCGCCAAAGGCTTCGATAATTGCCAGCCGATGGGCGAAAGGTTTTTTGCGCCATGCCAAAAAAGCTTCATGGGCGTTTTCTATCGCCGCATCAATATCAGCCTTGCTGGCCTCATGACCGCGCCATAATTCGCTGCCATCGACCGGGGAGAGGGAGGTAAATTCATCGCCTGCGCCTTTGCGCCAAGCACCATTGATAAACAGCATATTGTCTTTCCGTTATTTACTTTTGCTGAACAGGGGAGAGGCGAGAATATCATCACCCTTGGCAAGATTCATGATGTCTGCCTGTTTTTGCGTAAGGACAAGTGTATCGCCCTGGGCGTCCATCATTGTTTGCATGCAGACAAAATTACCCATATCTGTGGTCGAAATGATGGCCTTGGCACCATCTTTGGGTGGTGTGCCAATCTCCACTTTACGTCTTTGTGCCAAGCGAATGGTTTTGATCTCGCTAATCGGGGCCTCGATCGACGGGCCACCGTCAAAAATATCAATCAGCTTGTGATAGCGAAAGCCCTGATCAATCAGTAGATCCATTGCCGGCTTGGATGATGGGTGGGGCTTGCCAATGACATCAATTGCTTCTTGCGGCAGGAGGTCTGTATAGACCGGATATTTCGGCATCAGATCGGCAATAAACTGATGGTCATGGGCCGAGCGTTTATCGGCTTCGAGAAAGGATATTTGGAAAAATTTCTGGGCGATATGTTCGTAAAAGGGGAAAATACCGTCATCCCCGGACCAGCCGCGAATTTCGGCCATAATCTGATCGCCAAATCGAGCCTTGTCGATAGCCATCAGCATGAAGCGGGCAAAAGACAGCAATCGACCGCGCCCACCGCCACGCTTTTCCGGCAGCAAGAACAAAGTGCCGATTTCCGTATAGCCGTGATAATCATTGACCAGCATTAGAATATCGGTTTCGGATCGAATATTGCGTTTTTGATCCTGCGCCGATAGATGGGCGATGCGGTAGGAATAGAATGGCCGCTTTTCACCAAGATTAGGGAAAATGCAACATGTGCCGACAACCTCACCATCTTCTTCCAGCACCATATAAAAAATATGATCAGCATTGGCTTTGCCCTTGGAAGAAAAGGCGCGGGCCGATTGGTCAATGCGATGATTGATTTGCTCCGGTGATTTTGGCACCGTGGTCATGCCATGCCCGGCAGCACGGCCTAGTTCCAACAGCGCTTCGCGGTCACTGCCGCGCACAGGACGAATGAACATCATAAAAAGGCTTGCTCCATTTTAAAATTTACGCGTTTGATAATGCTTAAACCGGCATCCGGTCCGGCCAAGGCAATTCATCCGATGCCAAAAGCAGCATGGACATGGTGGCAAGGCGGGCCCGCTCTACAAAGCTTTCAATCACCATATATTCGTCCGGTGAATGAATAAAGGCCCCGCGCACTCCCATGGTATCGACATTGGGCAGGCCCGCTGCCGCAAGATTATTGCCATCGCAACAGCCGCCAGTGGCTTTCCACTCAATCGCCATGCCCAAAGTGCTGCCGGCATTCCTGACCAGATGAAATAATTGTTCAGTGCCGCCGGTCATTTGTTTGACCGGGCGGTGAATACCCCCATGCAATTCAACGCTGATATCCGGACCAAAATTCCCGCTGACGACAACATCACGAATGGCTGCATCCGCCCATAGCAGATCGTCTTTGGTCAGCCCGCGAATATTCATTCGGATGACGCATAAATCCGGCACCACATTGGTCGCCTGACCGCCATGGATAATGCCGATATTCAAGGTCGTATTGTCGCGCTTGCCATTCAAGGCGTTGATCGCTGTCATCAAGCGCGCGGCACCAATGAGTGCATTGCGGCCATCATGAAAAGAACGCCCCGCATGGGCGGATTTACCGCGGATGACAAAATTATAATGGCCGGACCCGGCCCGGGCACCTGCTAAAGTGCCATCGGGCAGGGCCGGCTCAAAGACAAAGCCGGCATCGGCCTTGCGGGCAATCGTCTCGAGATGGGCTGCAGAGGCATAGGAGCCGGTTTCCTCATCGCTGTTCAAAACCACATCAATGCCGACATTTTGTGCAAAAGGGGATTGTTCAAAAGTGCCAAGGCTTTCCAGAATGACACAAACTCCGCCCTTCATATCGGCGCAACCGGGCCCGTGCAGGGTGCCGTCTTTGCGTTTTTCCACTTTCTGGAAGGGGTGATCGGCCGGAAACACCGTATCGAGATGACCGACCAGCATGATGCGTTTTTCAGCCTCCGGGCGCAAGCAGAGATGATGCACTGGCCCGCAGGGGACGGGGACAATCTCCCCTTCATCATTGAGCGCTTCAACGGGGGCTGCTGGCAGGATTGTGTGATTCATGCCAAGCTTGGTAAATTCCGGGATAATGGCCGCTGCAAGCTGTTCAATACCGGGGAGATTATTGGTGCCGGAATTGATCGCCGACCACAAAGTCGTGCGCTCGGTCATGCGCGGGGTGGCATCGTCCAAGGGGCTAAGATAGGTGTCGAGATTCGCCATGGCCCCAAGTGATAGGGGTTTAAACCGCGAAGGCAAGGGGCATTAAGGTGCATTTCAGGGGTTTTCAGGGTAATCCGGATGGCTATTTTATGCGTAATAGAGAGGGTTAACAGGAGGGATTGATGAAATTGGTGAAAACTGGCGTAAAAACTCTATTCGGCGCAATTTTGCTGCTCGCATTGCCGTTGGGGCTGTCGGCCGCTCTGCCCGCCGCTCTGGCAGGCGAGGGGAGCAATGATCTGGAAGCAGCAGAGCTTTCCAGCCCGACAGACTGGACCATGGCCTTGCCGCAGGATTATGCCTTTGCCATTTTGCGCAAAAACAAGAAAATCGGCTCGCATTTTATTCGCTTTTCCCGTGAGGGGGATGTTCTGCATGTGGGCATTGATATTACCATCAAAGTGAAATTTGGCCCCATCACCGCCTATCATTACAAGCATCGCAATGATGAATATTGGCGTGACGGGCGACTGATTGCGATCGAGACCCGCACCAATGATAATGGCAAGAAATATTCTGTGTCCGGGAAGGCCAGCGAAGAGGGATTTGAAGTGACAGGCATAGACGGCAAATTGCTGCTGCCCGCGGAGGTTATACCCACCAGCTATTGGAATATTGCCACATGGCAGGCGGCCGAGGTGCTGGATAGCCAGCGCGGGATTGTCCGCAAGATTGTGATTGAAGAAAAGGGTGTGAGCGATTGCGGCCGACATTTTGATATGTCCGGGGAGATGGAGCTTGATTTGTGGTATGCCGGGGATCGTTTATGTGGCCTGACCTTCACGGAAGGTGGCGCGGCGATCAGCTATGCGCCGCTTTAGATGTCTGCCATGCGGGTGATAAAACCAATAGCCCATCGGCAGGTCAGCAAGGGCCTTGTGTGGATAACTGGCGCCAGTGCCGGTTTGGGGCGCGCTTTGGCTTTGCATATGGCCGGTGAGGGCTGGCGCGTGGCCGCTTCGGCGCGCTCGCTGGAGGGTTTGCAAACACTAGAGCGCGAAGGGGGAGAGGCAATATGCGCTTTTCCTCTCGATATCGAGGATAATGAAGCTGTTGGGCGAGTCTTGGCGCGGATTCGCGCGCAGATGGGCAGGATTGATTGCGCCGTCCTCAATGCCGGTAGCCACAGGCCGGTGCACGCCAAATCTCTGAAGGCCGAAGATTTCAAGGCATTGTGCAATCTCAATCTTGTGGGCACGGCAAATTGTCTGGAGCATTTATTGCCGCAGATGATGGATAATCATCAGGGGCAAATTGCGATTGTGGCGTCGGTGGCCGGCTATCGTGGGCTGCCGACCTCGGCAGCCTATGGCATGACCAAGGCCGGACTTATCAATATGGCCGAAGCCCTGAAGCCGGAGCTCGATTTTTACGGGGTGAAAATGCAACTCGTCTGCCCCGGTTTTATTCGCACGCCGCTGACCGATAAAAATGATTTCGAGATGCCCGATTTGATGGAGCCGGAAGCCGCAGCTTCGGCCCTTTATCGCGGTCTTTTATCGCGCAAATTCGAAATTATCTTCCCGTGGAAATTCGCCATGCAGATGAAAATTCTGGGGCTGTTACCGGCCAGCATGGCCTTTGCCGCCACCGGCAATCTGGTCAAGGAAAGACTTGAAAAAGAGCGGGAGACAAACGCATGAATGATAAACGTTTTGACGCCTATCTTGATTTCTTCCAGTCGATCAGCCCGCAAAGCATTGCGAAACTGGCGGACATTTGTCGGCCCGATGTGCGGTTTAAAGACCCGTTCAATGATGTGCGCTCGGTTGGCGAGTATCAGAAAATTCTGACCCATATGTATAATCAGGTCGAAAATCCAGGCTTTATCATTCTCGACAAAGCCTTTTCCGGTGATCATTGCTATGCCAAATGGAAATTTTCTTTCATCAAAAATGGTCGCCAAAACAGTTTTGTCGGTATGAGTGAAATTATTGCCGATGATGCCGGAAAAATTATCGCCCATATTGATTACTGGGACACCGGCGAACATATCTATTCAAAAATTCCGGTTCTGGGCAGCATCATCCGCTTTATCCGCAAAAAGCTGTCCATCGAATAGCCGTCTATTGGCCCGGTGGCGTCACTTCAATTTCATTTTCGGGAAAAGTAACATCACCATTCTGGCTTTGCGGATTCGGCTTATAGGAGACGCCTTTCAGCAATATGCGCAGGGCCTCAAAGTGAATGCCTATAACCACTTTGAAAAATTGCAATGGGTGGCTGGCAAAAGTTTTCAATATTGTTTTATCGGTAAAATCCCGTGCTTTGCCGGTATGGGAGGCCAATAAGACCTTTTCGCCATTTTGCGTCTCGCGAATGAAAAGGGAGTAATATTCCCCCGGATCTTGCAAGGTGAAATGGTAGTGGCAATTCATTTCCATCAGGGGCGAGACATAAAACGTCTTGTCGCATTCCTGCCGGATCAGTTTTTTCTCGTTACGGGCAATATCCACGGGCAGAAGATAGCCACGCCATTGGCCTTGGGTATTGCGCACTTCATGGAGGACGGCCCGCAGGCGCTCCTCATTGTCGTAGAGAAACCACACGGAAATCGGGTTGAATACAAGGCCCAATATGCGCGGGAAGCAATGAATTTTTACAGCGCCCAACGGAAAATCATACCCGCCTTTGCGTAATTGCCGGGCAATCCAGTCCCGTAAAGGCGCGCCGGTTTTGGGGCCATGATCCTTGTCGTAAAAGGATAAAAGGCCAAATCTGTTATGGGAGAACCAGCGGCAATTTTTGGCAAGCTCCGGCAATTCATCAAGATCAAACAGGGCCGAAAACACATTATATTTGAAATAATGGCCGACAGGTTTCAGCCGCCGGTGAGAAACCTCGCCGGTATAGAGCTTTGTCTTGAACTGCCGCGCCGGAATGTCTGGCGTCTGGCCCATATCGGCCTCCTTGGAAGCGTTATTCTGCCGCTTTGCGCAGTTCCGGCGCAAGGCTTTCATCCGGGGTTGCATTAAAAGCAGCGGGGCTCATCTGGGTAATGGTGCCCTCCCATCCTATGGGACTGTTCAGGGCCTTGGCTACCGCCAGCCCGGCGGCAATGCCGTCTTCGTGAAAACCATAACCGGCCCATGCCCCGCAATACCAGAACCGGTCGCGGCCTTGAATAGAGGGCAGGGCAGCCTGCGCATTGATGGCGGCGCGATCAAATAGCGGGTGGTCATAGACAAAGACGGCATGGGTGAGGGCGGGGTCCGGTTCATGCAAGGGGTTCAAGGTCACGATAACCGGCTCTTTGGTGGCGAGATTTTGCAGGCGGTTCATCCAGTAAGAAAGAGCCACATGATTGCTTTTGCGGGCATCGCCTTCATCCAGCGGCGCAAGATAATTCCAACTGGACCACACGGCGCGTCTTTTCGGCAAGAGGCTTTCGTCACGGTGTAAAAAGGCCTTATTGGAACAATAGCCAATGGCGCTGATAATATCGCGTTCGCGATTGCTGGCATGATCATCGATGATTTTGATGGTCTGATCGGTATGGCAGGCAAACACCACCTGATCGAAAAAAGCAGTACCCTTGTTTTTGCCGCCAAGGGTCAGGCTAACGCCTTCTGCCATACGCTCGGCTTTCAAAACCGGTGTCGACAAATGCACCCTGTCCCCAAGCAATGCCATGAATCTGTCAACATAGGAGCGGCTACCGCCGCTGACGGTTCGCCAGCCACAACGCTTATCGGGGTCCACATGAAACAGCTTGTGATTGATGAAAAAGCGCAGGAAAGTTTCTGCAGGAAAAGCGCGAATATCTTCCACCGGTGTTGACCAGATCGCCCCCGCCATGGGCAGAAGATGGCGATAGGCGAAGGCGTCCGAATATTTGCCTTCTTCCAGCAGGTCACCAATCGAGAGCGCGTGGCTGACCGATCGGTCCAGCCATTGCGGGGCCTGCTTGTAAAACCGTAAAATATCGCGAATGAGCATCCAGTGTCGGGGCTTAAAAAAATTGGACTTCTGGGCAAACATGCCGGGGGTAGAGCCGCCATATTCATAGGCTCCATTTCCAAGGCTGGCGGAAAAAGACATATCGCTGGGCTCGGTGGCGACACCAATCTCGTCCATCAGGCGCAGAAAATTTGGATAGTTGCGTTCATTATAAACAATAAAACCAGTATCGACCGGGATATGCGGGCCATCAGGATCGCGCAGGCTGACCGGCACATTCACGGTATGGGAATGGCCGCCGGGGCGATCATCCGCTTCAAACAGGCTGACCTCATGGTGGCGGCTCAAAGCATAAGCGGCGGCAAACCCGGTGCAGCCGGACCCGATAACGGCAATTTTCATCAATGACCCCTTTGACTTAAAAGCTCTCTCAAAAATATTTCTCTTTTGCCAATCATCTTGCCAGCGGGAAACCCTGTTTGTCTAGAGCACTTCCCGAAAAGCGGGAACCGGTTTTCGGATAAGAAGTGCTCAAAAACAAAGACTTAGAGCCCGGTTTTGATTCCATCAAAACCGAAAAGGCTCTATGTTTCATGGCTTTCTTTTTTAATACGCAAAAGCGGGGCAGATGGTTCAGTAGGAACTGGCAATAAGGCGTTTTTGATGATCCAATCTGCCCGTCTCGACGTATATCAAGGATAGAATAATGGAATAGACCGGCATAATCGCCCTATGTCGGCTGATGTCATAAGAAAGGCCTGTGGTCATGATTGCCCCTATGGTCCGGTGTGAGGCCAATAAAATTTCCGCCTTGATCGGAGCCCGGATTTTGCAGGCCGGGGGTAAATCTTTGCTTGCCCTGCCTGCGCGTCCTTTGCACATTGTTGCCATGGAGAGAACCGATTCGCCCTCACTGGATGTGCTGATGCTGCGTATTCGCGATCATCGCGACCAGACTGCCTTTGCCGAGCTTTTTGAACAGATGGCCCCGCGCCTTAAGGCCTATCTCATGGGCAAGGGGGGCGGGGTGCAAATGGCGGAAGATGTGCTGCAAAATGTGATGCTGAAAATCTGGCATCGGGCGGTTACTTTTGACCCTGATAAAGCCTCTGCCGCAAGCTGGATTTTTACCATTGCCCGCAATGCCCGTGTGGATATGTTGCGCAAGACGATAAAGCCAAATCTCGACCCGGAAGAAACGGATTTACAGCCAAACCCTGAACCCAGCGCCGAAGACATGGTTGATCTGGCGCAAGCCTCCGAACAATTACGCCATGCCATAAAGACATTGCCGGAAGAGCAAAGGGATATTCTGCGCCTTGCCTATTTTGCCGACCTCTCCCATGGGGAGATAGCCGCGCAAACCGGCCTTGCCCTTGGTACGGTGAAGTCACGCTTACGCCTTGCCCTTGGCAAATTGCGCAAGGAGCTGAGCTAGGGATAGTGCCATGACCCATCCAAGCCATCATCCGCAATCAGACATGCTGCAGGCATATGTTGCCGGTACTTTATCGCCGGCTTTTGCTTTCGGGGTCGAAATGCATCTCGGCCTGTGTCCGGAATGTTGTAGAAAACGTGCCCTGTTGGAAGAGATTGGCGGGGCTGTTCTGGCTCTGGAGGAGGGGGCGGAGCTGTCTTCCGGCTTGCAGCAAAGGATTATGGCAGCGCTTGATGATCCGGCGCCGGAAGACATTGAAGCCCGGCGTGGGGAGGGGGAGTATCAGCCCCTGCGTGATGGAGAGATAGTCCTGCCCCGCGCTTTATCGCAAATATTGCGGGCTGCCGGAGTTGATGATCTGTCTTCTCTGAACTGGCGGCGCATTGGCGGATATGGCGAAGCGGATCTGCCTTTGCTCATGGCCGGAAAGACAACCAGCCGTCCGGCAAATGCCTTCAAGGATGGTCTCAAGGATGGTCCAAGGGTGCGTCTGTTGCGATTGGCCCCCGGGGCGATCATGCCGCGACACACCCATAAGGGGAAAGAGCTGACACTGGTTCTCCATGGTGGCTTCAAGGATGGGCGCGGCCAGTATGAAGCTGGCGATCTGATTCTGGCCGATGGCGACATCGACCATGCCCCTGAGGCCAGCAAGGATGGGCCGTGTCTGTGTCTGGCGATTACCGAAGGTGCCTTGCGGTTGACCGGCCCGATCGGCAAATGGCTAAATCCGCTTTTATCGCTCTAGGGATAGTCTGCTGAAACGGGGTTGTGAGGGCGGGTTTTTGAAACCATCTACTCCCTCTCGAATCGAATCGAAAATGGTTTTCAACTTAAACAATGCTTGACGGCATATAATTATCGCCGGTTTTCCACAAAATCTTTCAAAATAAGCCTTGAAATTGCCTCTATCCCTGTCCAGCTAGGACGCGATAGCGGTTTCCCTGCAACATTATTGCTTTTTTGCTTCATTGCACTGCAATATAGGTAGAAAAGTGTTGCTTTGCGGGGCTTTCTGGCGGTATTACCAATATGGGTTCTGGTGCCGATTTGGGGCACACCTTGTGACATTTTGTAACAATCACCTTTAGGAGGGGATGATGAAAATTAAACTCGCACTTCTCGCTGCTGCCGGTTCTCTGGTACTGGCGTCTGCCGCATATGCAGGGGAAGGATATTACGGCGCTCTCGGTGCTGGGATCTCCTTCGGCGGCAATGACAATGATTTCGAAGATAGAGGCTCGGCAACACCGGCTTCTTTTGCTACCGATTATGATCTTGACGACAATATTGCTGTGCGCGCCGCGTTTGGTAAATATTTCGGCAATCATCGCGTAGAACTGGAATTCTCGCACCGCAATCATGACATTGCGACCCTTCCGGGTGATGGCGCTGGTTTTGCTGGTTTTCCCGGCGTAAGCGGTGACACCAATATGCAGGCTTTGATGATCAATGCCTATCATGATTTCGATTTCGATGGCTTTGATCCTTATGTCGGTCTCGGCGTTGGTTTTGCCCGTTTCCGTCCTGTGTTTGACAATCTTGAAGTCTCCCCGGCAGCGGTCGCAACCGATCCTTATAAGGTCGTTGTATCCGATCAGGACTGGGCGCTTGCCGGTCAGGCCATTGCCGGTGTGACTTATGCGCTGCAAGACAATCTCGATCTGGATGTGTCTTATCGCTATATGCAAACTTCCGAGTTCAAATATGGTGGCTATGTCAATGACATCTTCACCGACCTTGATACAGAGGTAAACGAGCAGGAAATCTACGCTGGCCTGCGTTGGAATTTTGGTGCCGCTCCAGTGGCTCCGGTTCCCGCAACACCAGCCCCGGCACCGGTTCAGTATCGTGATTGTGCCGATGGTTCTCGCGTAATGATGAGCGAGGATTGCCCGACAATTATTGAAGAAGAAGCCATGGCGCCTGCCGAATTGGACCTGACGGTTTACTTTGACTATGACAAGTCAAACCTGACCGCTGCGGCCCAGTCGCTGATTGCTGCCAAAGCTTCGGAAGCCAAGCAATATGACATCAGCTCCGTTGTGGTTGAAGGCAATACCGACACGGCCGGTTCTGCTGCTTACAACAACGCGCTGTCTGCCCGCCGTGCGGCCGTCGTTCGTGACGCTCTCACAGCCAATGGCATTGATGGTGGTCTGATTTCTGTTCAGGCGCTGGGTGAATCAAACCCTGCCAAGCCAACGGAAGACGGTGTGGCCGAGCCACTCAACCGTCGTACAGAAGTTACCTTCAACTTCTAGGCTTGAACGAAAACAAGTTTAAAAGGCCGGTCTCTGGACCGGCCTTTTTTTATGGAACACCTCATATTTTAAGGGTTTCATTAACCTTCCCTTCACCGGGCTTTAACCTGTTGTGAACCAATATATCCGGCATGGGAAAGCCATCTGCACCCCCTCGAAGGCGGCGTCCAGCCAGCCGCAAGAAAGCTGCGTCGCGTAAAAAGCGCGCACGGGGCGGGCTTTTGTCCAAATTTCTGAAAACCGGCAAGAAAACAAAGCGCAAAACAGCGGCCCGAAAGGGCAAGGGGACCCGTAAAAAGCGGGCCACAAGACGGGTGGCCAAGCGCAAAGTGGGGCGGATTGCGAAGCCTTTCTGGGAAAATATGGACTGGCAAACACCGCAATGGCTGAAGCGTTTTTTCCGTTTTTCCCTGAAAGTCGCCAGCGTCTCTCTGACTGCGATTTTAATCGGGATTATTGCGCTGGTGATTTACGGGGAAGGCTTGCCGCGTCCGGATATGGAAAATGCCTTGCAGCGTCCGCCGCGCATTACTGTGGTGGACAAGCACGGTCTGGTCATCACCGCCTATGGCACGCTTTATGGTTCGCCCGTGAATGTTGCGCGCCTGCCGCCCCATGTGGTGCAGGCATTTATCGCTACTGAAGACCGTAATTTCTATCATCATTTGGGGGTCAATCCGGTATCCATTGCCCGGGCAATCATGGTCAATGTGAAAGCCGGGCAGGTTCGCCAGGGTGGCTCGACCATCACCCAGCAAGTGGCCAAAAATCTGTTCCTGTCATCGGACCGGACCTTGAACCGCAAGGCTCAGGAAGTACTGCTCTCTTTCTGGCTGGAGCTCAACTATTCCAAGGATGAGATTCTCGCGCTTTATCTCAACCAGATGTATTTTGGGGCGGGGGCCTTTGGCCTGGACGCTGCTGCCGAGCGCTATTTTAAAAAATCCCCCAATCAGCTGACCATTGGCGAGGCGGCCATGCTTGCCGGATTGCTAAAAGCCCCCAGCAATTATGCTCCGACCTCAAGCCCGGAAGCGGCCAAAGAGCGGGCAAAAATTGTTCTGAACGCCATGTTCGAGGCGGGCTATCTCACGCAAAGCGAGCTTGACAATATAAAGACCGGTCCCATCGCCAAAGCCGCTCCGCGGGATTATGCGGCTGCCTATGCGGTTGATTACGCCATCGATGAGGCGAACCGGATATTGGGCACAATTAGCGAAGATGTGGTTATTCGCACAACGCTTGATCTATCCGCCCATCAGCAATTGGAAGCAGGCCTGAAAGATCTTTCGGGTCTGCAAAAACCGGTACCGGAAAATGTGCAAATTGCGATGATCGCGTTGGAGCGCGATGGCGCGATACGGGTACTGATTGGTGGGCGCGATTATGCGCAAAGCGAATATAACCGCGCCGCCCATGCCAGTCGCCAGCCGGGCTCGGCCTTTAAGCCCTTTATCTATCTGGCAGCCATGGAAGATGGCATGCGCCCCGATGATATGGTGATTGATGCACCGATTGAATTGGGTAAATGGCGCCCGGCCAATTATAAAAATCGTTATTATGGCGCGGTAAGCCTGACCGAAGCCATGTCGCGCTCCCTAAACGCCGCGGCGATTACTTTGCAGGAAACTGTGGGTCGCGATAAGGTTATCGCACTGGCCAATCGTTTCGGCTTTGGGGTCAGCGCAAAATCCGGCCCGGCCATGGCGCTGGGGGTGTTTGAAACCACCCCGCTCAATCTGGCGGCGGCCTATGCCAGCTTTGCCAGTGAGGGGGCAGAGGTTCTGCCTTATATGATTACTGAGATAGAGACCGAGCAGGGCCGATTGATCTATCATCATCAAAACCCGCAGCAATATTTCCTGTCGCGGCGGGACGCTATTATCGCCCTCAATCATATGCTGAAGGCCACCGCCGAGACCGGGTCCGGCTTTCGCGCCAAAGTGCCGGGCTATGTCACCTATGGCAAAACCGGCACCACGCAGGACAGTCGCGATGCCTGGTTTGCAGGCCATGTGGGCGGGCTTGCTGGCACGGTCTGGGTCGGCTTTGATAATAATGCCCCCATGCATGTGGGGCGTGACAGTGTGTCCGGCTCCGGTGCCCCGGCGATTTTATGGCAGCGCATGATGCTGGCCGCCCTTGATGGTCGCCCCGACGAGCCTCAGGAAGAATGGTTTCCGCCACAGCCAAAATGGCGCTTTCCATTTCCCTTCCTGTCTGAAGCCGGGGAAGAGGCGGGTGACAGGCTTGTTCGCACCGGTGAAACCCGGTCTTCGGGTAGCGATGGAATGGTGGTGCCAACGAAGCAAACGGCCTCTGTTTCCGCCTCAACAGAAAACATGATCCCGCAGCAATATCAGAAAGTTGAAGCAGATAATTTAGATGGAATAGAAGCCGGCGATGACGCCCATCAATCCGGTTTTTCCCTTGATGAAGTGTTCGAGACTGTATTGGGGAATGAAGCTCCGGCGGAAACAAATCCGGACCCGTTTGCGGCGCTCATGGGGCAGGCGGAAGCTCTGCCAAGCCGTCAGGCAGCGTCCTCGGCGGATTGATTGGTTTTGGCTGTTGGGACTGTCACCCCATAGACCCATAAATTGGCCCCATGGGCATCAAGCCAGTCTTTGGCCCGGTCATTGTCCGGGTCCAGCTCGCGCACCAGATCCCAGAATTTCTTGCCATGATTGAGATATTTAAGATGGGCAACCTCATGGGCAACGACCCCGCGCAATACAAAAGGCGGAGCGAGAATAAGCCGCCAGTTAAAGCACAGAGCCCCTTCCGAAGAACAGGACCCCCAGCGGGTGCGCATATCGCGCACCGTAAGGCGCGAATAGGAAAGCCCGGCTTTGGTGCTTATCTCATCAGCCAGACGGATAAAATCAGCCCGCGCTTCGCGTTTCATCCAGTCTTTCAACCGCCGCGCAATATGCTCCGGCCTGCCGGTGACAATAAGTTGCCTCGCGGCGCGTAGCGCCTCCGGCATATTTGTTTGCGCGCCGCCGCCGGCCAACCCGGCGCGCGGGTTCCGGTCCGAGGGTACCCCTCGGACCTCCGGCATATTTGTTGGTGCG
>Ga0256839_1003042_pt1 | contig 17781 bp, 9 predicted proteins | sample 354166metaG_FD_185968 | JGI IMG/M metagenome (GOLD analysis project Ga0256839, IMG submission 185968) | Hydrothermal vent microbial communities from Mid Atlantic Ridge, Atlantic Ocean - 354-166 | ecosystem: Environmental > Aquatic > Marine > Hydrothermal vents | place: Atlantic Ocean: Mid... | reverse complement strand
AGCGCTTTGAGCGGTCGCGGTACCGAAAGAGCATTCTGGACTTCGCGCTCGAGGACGCCCGTCAGTTGAAGCGACAGCTCGGTCCGGCCGACCAGCGCAAACTGGACGAGTACCTGACGAGCATTCGCGAAGTGGAACGCCGGATTGAGATGGCGGCCCGGCAGAGATTCGAGCCATCCGAAGACGGCCTGAACTACCCACGGCCCGCGGGTATCCCTCGCGAGTATGCCGAACACATTCAGCTCATGACCGACATGATGGTTCTCGCCTTCCAGACTGACCTGACCCGAATCGCCACGTTTATGCTGGCCAACGAGGGAAGCAACAGAAGCTACCGCTTCATCAATGTCCCGGACGGCCACCATGATTTGTCCCACCACGGGGGAAACCCGGAGAAGCTGCGCAAGATCGCGGAGATCAACAGGTTCCATGTGTCGATGCTGGCCCGGTTTCTGCGTCGACTGAAGTCGATCTCTGAAGGCGACGGAACCCTGCTGGACAACTGCATGATCGTGTACGGGTCGGGCATCAGCGACGGGAATCGCCACAACAACGAAGACCTCCCGATTCTTCTCGCCGGTCGAGGTGGCGGCACGATCCGAACCGGTCGCCACATCAAGGTTCAATGGGAAACCCCCATGTGTAACCTGTTCGTGGCTATGCTGAAGCGGTTGGGGATAGAGGTGGATCGGTTCGGTGACAGCACCGGTGAACTGACCGGACTTGCCTGAAGCACGAATTCCCCTGCCTGACCGCGGCAGGTGCCCGAGCGGGACGAATCTGTTCGCCCAAAGATACCGGACACCACCCCATGTACAGAGTGCTGTCCCTTGTGCTATGGCTCCGCTCTGTTCTCGTGGTCGCGGCCGCTCTGTCGTGTCTGAGCGCGCGGAGCTTCGGCCAAGAGGAGGTTCCCTCCGTACAGAAGTTGGCTAGTGATCTGCTTGAGGGAAGTCGCGAGCAGCGGCGCGAAGCCGCTTACCGACTGTCCCAGATGGGCCCGGCAGCCGCCCCGGCCCTTGATGCTCTCGTGCGTGCCCTGGACGATCGCGACCGGCAGGTCTGGTTCTACTCGATCGATGCCATCGCGAACATGGGGGAAGCGGCCGCTGCGGCGGTGCCGAAGCTCATACATGATCTCGGCACGCGGGATCGTCAACGATGGTACCGTACGGCGTTCGCCCTTGGGCGGATTGGGGAACCGGCGTTCGAGCAGGTGGTGGAGGCGCTGGACGACGAGAATGAATGGCGCCGCGCTGGGGCTGCCCTCGCGCTGTCCTTCAACCCCGAACTGGCACGCCGGGCACGCACCGAACTGGCGGAACATCTCGGAGATGGTTCGGAATTCGTCCGTCACCAGGTCGTCCTGGCGATGGGGGCCGCGGGGGAATCGGCTGTCCCATTGGTGCTGCAGGCGCTCCGATCGGACGATTCGGTCCGTGTCCAGACGGCGCTGGAAGTGGTTGCTCGGCTGCGACCTCAGCAACGTGACGTGGTGAGAGAAGTCCAGCGGCTCGCTCAGACGGACGATCCCGCGGTTCGCACGCAGGCACTCAGCGCCCTGGCAGAGCTCAGGCCCACACTGAACGAGACCATCGAACGGCTCGTCCTCGAGGCCCTCCAGGACGAAAACAACGAAGTACGGTTCGCTGCCATGGACGTGGTGCTGGCGTATGGTGAGGACGCCGCACCACTTGTGCCGGCACTGGCGTCCTTGACGACTCAGGTCAAGGGGGAGCGAAGGGCCGAGCTTGCGGCGCTCTTCGAGCGGCTTGGTCCCACAGCGGCTACGGCAGCGCAACAACTCGTGCTCGCTTACCTCCAGAGCAGCGAAATGGGGGCTCGCGCGGCGCTTAGCCAAACCATCGCGGCGCTCGGCCCGGCGGCGGCAGACGCGGTCCGGTCCGTCGTGGAGGAGCAGGGCGATAGCGCGGCGGACGCGGTGCAATTGCTGGCACCGCTGGGTGAGGCCGGCGCAAGGACACTGGTCGAACTCGCGAGTTCGGCACCGGCCCGCGTACGGGTTACAGCCTTGCGGAACTTGGCCGAGCTCGAGGAACTCCCGCGCGAAGCCGCTGAGGCCCTGATGACGGCGATGCGGGATAAGGATCCCGCGGTCCGTGCCGCCGCCCTCGTTGCGGTAGCTAAGCAGGCTGAGCGACTGGACCTTGATCGCAATCGCGTCGTCCAGATAGCGGAGGGGGCTGCTCGCGCTTCGGAGCCGGACTTGCAACCTGCGGGCGTCTACGCGCTCCTGCGCTTGGCGAAGGTGGAAAATGCCGTCGCTGCTGCGAGGAACGTGCTGCAAACGGGGACCCCGGCGGCCAAGCGCGCTGCCCTCTCTGCCATAGCCGACCGCTCTGAGCTGTCTGCTGACCTTGTGCCACAGGTCGCCACGTTGCTGCGGGAGGCGGAGGACCCCGAGCTGCTGGCGTCGGCGTTACGCATCCTGGCCGCTCAACCGGCGGAACAGCTCCGCCCCGCGGCGGCGGAGATTGCCCGCATCGCTTCAGAGGCGCCCAACGCGCAAGTTCGACAGCAAGCCGGGGCGCTCGCCGTAAAGCTGGCCCGAGCGGGCGGGTACTCCGCCGAACAAAAGCTCCGCCTGGCTGCTAGCCTTGCACGGGACCGTGAAGTGGCGATCCGAGCCGAGGCGGCGCGTTTGCTTGCCACAATCGGGCCAAGGAAACCCGCTCAAAAGCTTCTTCTGGACTTAATGCGCGACGAGGCAGAGGCTGTCCGGGTGGAGGCCGTTCGGGCCTGCCCAAAGGTGTACCGCGGTGCAGAAGCGGCGCGCGTTCTTGCGAAGGCCCTCGAGCAAGAGCCGGAGTGGACGGCCCGCAGGGAGATCTTCCGTACGCTCGGCGAAATGGGGGCCGATGCCGTCGACGCTGTACCGGTGATCTTGCGCCGCTTGCGGGTTCGCGACGACACGGCCGACGCCCTGCGAGCGATTCGTCAGATCCGACGCGCGCCAAAGGAGGCCGAGCCTTTGCTCATCCAAATGCTCCGCAGCCGCGACCGGCGCTTGCAGGTCACCGCGGCTGTCCTGCTGGGAACGTACGACCCGCCACCGACCGATAAGTCTCTGATCCCACGATTGCAGCGTATTCTCGACCAACTTCCCGATCTCCCGCAGCTCAAGCAGGCCGTCCAGCGCACGATTCGAAGGATCGAAGCAGCGTCGCGCCAATGAGCGGCCCGCCGCACCGTCCCGGCTGCCACGGAACGACGGGAAATCGGTTCCATTACTGGTCCCGAGCGCTCGCCTCACGTAACAGGGGGGCGAGGCTCCTTTCGTCAGCAGGGGACAAAGGTTTAACGGAATTTCTGTATCGGCCGCGTCACCGCAGACACATTCGGTTTTCGGGTTCAGGCACCACGGACCGACGTCTCGTAAGGATACGTGACCCCCAGGCTGGCCTGAGGTATATTGCCGGCATACCGTCGCCGCAGGCGGCGTTGCTCTCACCCGGCAAAGGGGCGTGAGCACTTGCCCTTCCGACGGACCCACTCGAGAAATAGGGGCAATCGGATAAGGAAGATACGAGCATCCAGAATCGGATGGCTGCGGAATGGCCCATCCGACGAGATCCGGACCCCATCGCCCGGTCCGGGCGGGGCGGAGCAACGCCATTTTAGGCCCAAGCGCCGCGGCGTGTAGGCCTCGATCGTCGCCTTCTGACAAGCGATTTTCATTTGGCAACCCATCCCTCGTCGTTGTTCCCGCGTACTACGCCTCGGCTGCCCCTGCGGGATCAGGTGCTCTAGGCGTTTCGACATCCGTCGCGACGACCCCGCATGCATGCGGCATGGGCTCTGCCTAAAGCTACGGTCTTGACAGCAGGGCGTCGGTTCATCGGCGGCTCGGACGCGCTGTCTTCCCTGATGCGGCCGGTCCGTTGGATGGCCTGGCCGGCTCGCTCATTGCCGGCCGTCCGGCCGGGCGAAGCTGCGAGGCGTTTGGAGGGCTTGACGCAGGCGCAAGAATTAAGTTGAGCTCGTGGCGTATGGTTCGGTTACTTCGGTACTTTGGGCGGGGGTTCGAATCCCTCCGGACGAAAAGTCCGTAGCTCAGTTGGTAGAGCAGGAGTTCCGACCCGAACCAGGGTGAACCCGAGCTCGCTTTTTTTTTGGAGTGCGGCAGTCCCCTGCCGCTTTAGCTTGCGGCACTCGTGTGCCGCTTTTTTGGCCGTCGCGCCGGCGACGGCGCAGTGGTACCCCCGCCGCGCCGCGGCGGGGGGATGGCTCGGGGGCGGGCGCCCGCACCCAGCCGCGTGCGGAGGCGCGCGTTCCTCGCCAGCCGGGCCCACTCCGAGCAGCGAGCCGCAGTCTCGCTGAGGCGGCGGCGCCTTCCGCGGCCGCGACCGCTGGCTAAGGCAAGCAATGCGGACTGGCTGGGCGGGCTCGGGGCCGCTTCGGCCCGGGCGGGCCGAAGCGGCGAGAGAAAGCGCGCCGACCATTCCCGAGCCTGCGACCGGCGGGCTGCTTTGCGCTCAGTGGGGGTCATTTCTGCAGCGCTTGCTTGGCCCCAGTGCGTTGGCGCGGACCCGGGCCGGGTCGCGCTACCACTGCTCCGCCGTCGCAGCGGCGGAGGTCCGGACCCGCCGGGAGGCGGGCTCGGGGCCGCTTCGGCCCGGGCGGGCCGAAGCGGCGAGAGAAAGCGCGCCCACCATTCCCGAGCCTGCGACCGGCGGGCTGCTTTGCGTCCGGTGGGGGTCATTTCTGCGAGCGCTTCCTTGGTCCCAGCGCCTTGGGGCGGACCCGGGGCCGGGTCGCGCTACCACTGCTCCGCCGTCGCAGCGGCGGAGGTCCGGACCCGCCAGGCGGCGGGCTCAGGGGGCCGCTTCGGCCCGGGCGGGCCGAAGCGGCGAGGGAGAGGGCGCCCGCCATTCCGGAGCCCGCGACCGGCGGGCTGCTTTGCGTTCAGTGGGGGTCATTTCTGCGAGCGATTGCTTGTCCCCAGTGCGTTGGGGCGGACCCGAGGCCGGATCGCGCTACCACTGCTCCGCCGTCGCAGCGGCGGAGGTCCGGACCCGCCGGGCGGCGGGCTCGGCGCCGCTTCGGCCCGGGCGGGCCGAAGCGGCGAGGGAGATTGCGCCCACCATTCCGGAGCCTGCGACCGGCGGGCTGCTTTGCGCTCAGTGGGGGTCGTTTCTGCGAGCGCTTGCTTGGCCCCGGTGCGTTGGGGCGGACCCGAGGCCGGGTCGCGCTACCACTGCTCCGCCGTCGCAGCGGCGGAGCTCCGGAGCCGCCTTGCGGCGGACGCGGGGCCGGGTCGCGCTACCAATGCGCCGTCGCCGGCGCGACGGCGTCCGCCGCTCGCCCTGTCCCGCCGGGCGGCGGGCTCGGGGCCGCTTCGGCCCGGGCGGGCCGAAGCGGCGAGAGAGAGCGCGCCCACCATTCCCGAGCCTGCGACCGGCGGGCTGCTTTGCGTCCGGCGGGGGTCATTTCTGCGAGCGCTTCCTTGGTCCCAGCGCCTTGGGGCGGACCCGAGGCCGGGTCGCGCTACCACTGCTCCGCCGTCGCAGCGGCGGAGCTCCGGACCCGCCGGGCGGCGGGCTCGGCGCCGCTTCGGCCCGGGCGGGCCGAAGCGGCGAGGGAGATTGCGCCCACCATTCCGGAGCCCGCGACCGGCGGGCTGCTTTGCGCTCGGTGGGGGTCATTTCTGCAGCGCTTGCTTGGCCCCAGTGCGTTGGGGCGGACCCGAGGCCGGGTCGCGCTACCACTGCTCCGCCGTCGCAGCGGCGGAGCTCCGGAGCCGCCTTGCGGCGGACGCGGGGCCGGGTCGCGCTACCAATGCACCGTCGCCGGCGCGACGGCGTCCGCCGCTCGCCCTGTCCCGCCAGGCGGCGGGCTCGAGGCCGCTTCGGCCCGGGCGGGCCGAAGCGGTGAGAGAAAGCGCGCCCACCATTCCCGAGCCTTCGACCGGCGGGCTGGTTTGCGCTCAGTGGGGGTCATTTCTGCAGCGCTTGCTTGGCCCCAGTGCGTTGGGGCGGACCCGGGCCGGGTCGCGCTACCACTGCTCCGCCGTCGCAGCGGCGGAGCTCCGGACCCGCCGGGCGGCGGGCTCGGGGCCGCTTCGGCGGGCCGCCGAAGCGGCGAGGGAGGGCGCGCCCACCATTCCCGAGCCTGCGACCGGCGGGCTGGTTTGCGCTCAGTGGGGGTCATTTCTGCGAGCGCTTCCTTGGCCCCGGTGCGTTGGGGCGGACCCGAGGCCGGGTCGCGCTACCACTGCTCCGCCGTCGCAGCGGCGGAGCTCCGGACCCGCCGGGTGGCGGGCTCGGCGCCGCTTCGGCCCGGGCGGGCCGAAGCGGGGAGGGAGATTGCGCCCGCCATTCCGGAGCCCGCGACCGGCGGGCTGCTTTGCGCTCGGTGGAGGTCATTTCTGCGAGCGCTTGCTTGTCCCCAGTGCGTTGGGGCGGACCCGCGGCCGGGTCGCGCTACCACTGCTCCGCCGTCGCAGCGGCGGAGGTCCGGACCCGCCAGGCGGCGGGCTCGGGGCCGCTTCGGCCCGGGCGGGCCGAAGCGGCGAGCGAAAGCGCGCGCCATTGCCGATTCCGCGGGGGGCTGCGGTTTTTTGCTTCGCGGGGGTCATGTCTGGCGGCGCGTACTTGGCCCGGGCGCCTCGGGACAGGCCCCCGAGGCCGGGCCGGTCTCCCAATGCTCGGCCGTCCCAGCGGCGGCAGCGCTGGCAGCACCTGCGGTCGGTGCCGCGAGGGGGCCGTAGGGGTGACGTGAAGGTCACGAGGCGGCCGAGGCGAGCAGTTCGCGGGCGGTTCGTAGCCCGGCGGGGCGGGTTGTGCCGATCATCTCGGCAAGCTCAACGACGCGGTCCTCGCCACGAAGCTCCGTGACCTCCGCCACCGTACGGCCGCGCACCGTGGACTTCCGCACGCGATAATGACGGCTTGCGAAGGCTGCCACCTGGGGCAGGTGGGTCACACACAGGACCTGGTGGCGTTGGGCAAGCTGGTGGAGCTTGCGGCCGACAACAAGGCCGGCACGGGCACCGACCCCCTGGTCCACCTCGTCGAAGATCAAAGTGGGCACCGTGTCCACCTCTGCAAGAGCCACCTTCAAGGCCAGCATCATCCGAGCGGTTTCGCCACCGGAGGCGGTCTCGCCCAGCGGCTTGGCGGGCTCGCCCGGGTTCGGAGAGATCATCATCAGCGCTTCCTCGGCACCAAGAGGGGCCAGTTCGAGTCGCCCTCCGTCAGGCAGAACGAGGGGCGATCGGCGTGGGGGGACAAGGTGAATGCGGAACTCCGCCTGGCGAAACTGCAGGTCCCGGAGCTCGCGCTTCACCGCTTTTTCGAGCCGTTGGGCTGCGGAAGTACGCGCCGCGCTGAGTTTCCCGGACAGGGCTTCCAGGTGACGCGCCAGCGTATCGATCCGTTCCCGCACCGCCGGTTCCTCGCTCTGCTCCGATTCCAACTCTTCCAGGCGCTTGCGGAGTTCGGCGGCGTATTCGAGGATCTCCGCTATGGAGCTACCATATTTCCGCTTCAGACGCTCGATCTGGTAGAGGCGTCTTTCAATCCCCGCCAGCCGATCGGGGTCGTATTCGAGCGATTCTGCGTAGCGGAGAAGCTGACGGCACACCTCGTCCAGTTCCTCCGAGACCACCGCCAGTCGTTCCGCCAGGGGGAGTTGCTGCTCGTCGATGCGGGCCAGATCGAGCACGCTTTTGTACGCCATACCAACGAGCTCGGTCGCTGTTGGAGCGCCATGCTCGTTTTCGCCCAGGGCGGCCAGTGCCTGTTGCGCCAGTCCAAGGAGTTGTTCGGTGTTCGCCAGCCGGCGGCGCTCTGCCTCGAGCTCTTCCTCCTCTTCTGGGCTCAATTCTGCCCCCTCAATCTCCTGCAGCTCGAACCGGACCAGATCGCGTTCGCGCTCGAGGTCGCGGGCGCGACTGCGCAGGGCGGAGAGCCTGGCGATGGCGTCGGCAAGTTCGGCATACGCTCGCTCGTGCTCCTGCCGCAGCGGCAGGTTGCCCCCATAGCGATCCAGCAGGTCCAGTTGCGTGCGTGGCCGCAGGAGCGAGAGGTGGTCGCTTTGGCCATGGACGTCGACAAGGTGCTCGCCCAGCTCGCGGAGCAACCCCACCCGCACCAGGCGGCCGTTCACTCGGCCCACGCTGCGGCCATCGGAGCGGACCTCGCGGCTAATGGTTACCTCGTCTTCGGCATCAAGCAGCTCTTCCCGCTGCAGGATCTGGCGAACCGCCTCGGCGTTGGGATCCTTCAGGGCAAAGCGGCCCTCAACGAAGGCGGTCTTGGCACGGAACCGTACAACATCGGCACTGGCGCGGGCACCAACGAGGAGCTGGATCGCGTCGACGAGTAGCGACTTTCCCGCGCCCGTTTCCCCGGTCAGCACCGTGAGCCCTGGACCCAACTGGATGGTGAGATCTTCGAAAATCGCCAGGTTGCGTACGCGGAGCTCCTCCAGCATGGCCCACCTCCGTGACGAATCCCAACGTCCGTTCCCTTTCTACTACACAGTACCTGAACGCCTGTTCAGTGTCAAGGCCGGTTCGAGCCGTGGGGCTCTGTGGGAGCTGTACCGGAGCACTCCCCAGCACCGGTCGCTGCCCCCACGTTCCACCTGTGCAGCACCAACACGCAAGCAGCGTCCATGTGGAACGGCGTCCTCGCCAGGCCGTTTGCTATGATGAATATGCCTCACGAACGACCCGTCCGCCGCGCTTGTGGAGATCCCTCCCTTTGGAACCTGCCGGGCGGAAACGTTCTCAGGGAGCATCCTCATGCTGAGCCGCGACCGCATCGGAGTGGTTCTTGCCGCCTGCGTAGCGGTTGCCACTGTGCAGGCCATCTGTCTGCCCGGTTTGCTTTCGCGTCCGGAAGAGCGGGTCCTTTATGTAAGCCCGGCTGGCAGGGACACATGGTCGGGCAGGCTGCGTGAACCGGCACCGGACGGCAACGACGGCCCCGTCGCTTCCCCGGCGCGCGCGACGGAGCTCGTCGCAGGGCTGCGTAAGGCTGGATTCCGGGGCACGATCCGGGTCGTGTTTCTGCCCGGCACCTACCGGCTGGACAGGCCGTGGTCTGTGGGGGCCGAAGCGTCAGGAACAGAATCGGGCCCGACCCTCTTCGAGGCCGAGCGCCAGGGGCAAGCCATCATCAGCGGGGGCCAGGAGATAACGGAGTGGACGGTTCGTGACGACGGCCTTTGGCAGGCTCGACTCGATCCCGCCGGCGGCCCGATTACCCAGCTCTTCGTCAACGGCTCTCGTCGGACCCGGGCGCGACACCCAAACGAGGGATATCTGCGCACCCTTGGTCCAGAAGTCGAATGGAGCAGCCGCGAGCAGGCACGCAGGGACCGGTCGACGAAACTCGGAATTCGCGTCCGTCCGGACGATCTTCCCGATCCTTCTGAGGTCGGCCAGGCCAATGTGCTCCTGTTCCATGCCTGGACCGCATCGCGGCACTTCATCGCTTCCGTCGACAAGAAACGCGGCGTGATCCGTTTCACAGCCCCCTCGAACTGGCCGGTGGGATTCTGGGAGCGGCAGCAGCGCTGGTACATCGAGAACCTACGCTCCGCCCTGGACGCACCCGGTGAGTGGTACTACGACGCACGCGAACGTGCGCTTCTCTATTACCCATTCGAGGGGGAAGATCCCACGTCTACGGTCGGCGTCGTGCCCCGCTTGGAGGAGTTGCTCGTCGTCCAGGGCACGCCTGATCGGCCCGTGCAGCACGTGCGGTTCCGTGGCCTGCGTTTCGTGTATGCCGCCTGGTCCTGGCCGCGAAGCCTCCCGTGTGACGGTCAGGCAGCGGCGTTCCTGCCCACGGCCGCGGTCCACGCAAGGCATGCCTTGGACTGCCGCTGGGAAGACTGCACGGTCGAGCATGGGGGCACGTATGGGTTGTGGCTGGACGAGGGGACGAAAGGAAGCGTCGTGCTCCGCTGTCGGTTCCTTGACCTCGGCGCGGGGGGAGTCCGTCTGGGGGGTACAGCGCTGCCGCAACAGGAGAAACGCCGCGCCGAACGAAACACCGTGCGCGACTGCCTCGTCAGCGGCACGGGGAAAGTCTTCCACGCGGGGGTTGGCGTCTGGGTTGGGAAGAGTTCGTACAACACGATAGAACACAACCACATCTGCGATCTGTACTACACCGGCATCTCGGTGGGTTGGAGCTGGGGCTACGCGCCCAGCAGTGCGCACCACAATCGGATCCGCTATAACGAGATCCACAAGGTTGGGCAGGGAGTGCTGAGCGATATGGGGGGCATCTACACGCTCGGGATCTCACCGGGCACGATCATCGAAGGGAACTACATCTACGACGTCGAGTCGTACAGTTATGGGGGGTGGGGAATCTATCCCGATGAGGGAAGCTCTTACATCGAGATCACCCGCAACCTGGTGCTCAGGACGAAGACCGGTGGCTTCCACCAGCACTACGGCCGCGAAAACCGGGTCCGCAACAACATCTTCGCTTTTTCCCGTGGGCCTCAATTGCAGCGGACGCGGGCCGAGACGCACATCAGTTTCTTCTTCGAGCGGAACCTGGTGGTCTACGATTCCGGCCGCCTCATGGACGGCCGCTGGGAAGACGGCCGGGTGCGTCTGGATTACAACCTGTACTGGAACTACAAGGGGCCTGTGGTGTTTCCGGGCGGACGATCGCTCGCCGAGTGGCAACAACTTGGCCAGGATCGCCACTCGGTCGTCGCCGATCCGCTGTTCGTCGACGCGTACTCCGGTAACTTCCACCTCCGTCGGCAATCTCCCGCATTTCGGTTGGGATTCGTCCCGTTTGACGCGGTGCGGAAAGCCGGTCCAACAGACCCCAAACTGCGCAAGTGTCCCTGCGAGGTGAGCCGGTGAACTGGTCCCGAGTTCTGGCGGTTTGTGCGGCCGGTCTCGCTCTCTGGTGCGGTTCGGTGGCGGCTTCGGTGCGGGAAACACCGAACCTGCTGGTCATCTTTACGGACGACCAGGGATGGGCTGACCTGGGCTGCCAGGGAGTCTACGGGGACGTCCGCACACCCAACATCGACGAGCTTGCGCGGACGGGTCTACGGTGTACGGCGGGCTACGTGACTGCCCCCCAGTGCGTTCCGTCTCGGGCGGGGCTCTTGACCGGTATGTACCAGAACCGGTTCGGCGTGGAGTCGAACCGGGTGGTGCGGCGGCCGGGAGGGCTGGCCGGTTTCAACGAGCAGTTGACGCTGGCGGAACGGCTCCGTGAACTGGGCTACGTTACGGGCATGGCCGGTAAGTGGCATCTCGGGCCGGTCGGGGAGATCCCCCGGCACGGCTTCGATTATGTCTACGCCCGCACCGGCCGCGGGCCCGCCTGGAGCAACTTCGACACGCGGACGGGAAAGCGGGTTCCTGGCCGCGCTCGACCCGATAGGGAGTACCATGTGGATGCATGCACCCGCGCCGCGTGCGCCTTCATCCGTGCCAACCGCGATCGGCCGTTCTTCTTCTACCTCGCCTACCGCGCCCCCCATGTGCCACTCGACCCCCCGCCGCGCTACCTCCGGCTCTTCCCAACGGCACGTGCAGAGCGCCGCCGCAGAGCGCTGGCCATGCTGTTTGCCGTAGACAAGGGGGTCGGCCAGATCCTCCGCACGTTACGCGAGTGCGGCCTGGAGAGGAAAACGCTTGTCTTCTTCCTGAGCGACAACGGGGCACCGTTGAAGATGCATCGGGAGGACGCGCCGGGGATCGGTCCCGGATGGGACGGCTCGCTGAACGACCCCTTCAACGGCGAGAAAGGGATGCTCACAGAGGGCGGCATCCGGGTACCCTTCATCGTCCGCTGGCCGGGCCGAATCCAAGGCGGTCGCGTCTACGATGGGCCCGTGATCTCACTGGACATCGCCGCAACCATACTGGCCGTGGTCGAGGGACAGAAGCCGGCGGAGCTGGATGGCGCGAACCTACTCGAGTTGCTCGAGAATAACGCCGCAGCGCGGGAGAGAACGCTCTACTGGCGGTGGGAGGCACAGGCGGCCGTTCGCAAGGGCAAATGGAAGCTTATCCTGGCCGGTCCCCGCACTTACCTGTTCGACCTGGACGAAGATGGCGGCGAGCACGTGAACCTGGCGACAAGGCACCCGGAGGTTGTGCAGTCGCTGCGAAAGGAGCTGCAGCGCTGGGCGGGCACACTCCGGCCCCCCGGCTTGTCCGACCAACCCCTAACCGGGGCGCCTGCTCGGTTCTTCGACTTCTACCTGGGCAGGAAGGTCGGCCCGAATCGGTCGCGCGCGGCGACAAAGGGGAGCGGATCGCACTCGTACTGAGTGGTGGACTTGGCGAAGCATCCTCGGACGGTGGTGTACGGGAGGCCTCGATGTTCGCCCCACGTAGGTGGTTTTCGTCGCTCGTTTTCCTCGTCTGCTTGGTTGGCACCAATCTGGCTGCGACACGGCCGAACTTCATCATCTTCCTCTGCGATGACCTGCGCTACGACGCGGTGGGCTTTATGGGTAACAGGATCGTGCAGACCCCCAACCTCGACAAGCTTGCCGCGGAATCCGTGGTGTTTGAGAACGCCTTCGCGGTAACGTCCATTTGTTGGACCAGTCGTGCGAACATCCTGTTCGGCCAGTACGGTTCGACGAACCGCGTCGAGGAGCGAGGCAACCTGCACCGCAGAACGCTTACCCCCGAAGAGTTGTCGCGCACCTATCTGGGGATACTCAGGCAAGCCGGCTACTACGTGGGCTACGTGGGCAAATGGAACGTAGGACGCGTGCCGAACGGGTTTTTCGATTACAACGGCGCGTTCGAAGGCCAGGGGAGATACTGGACCGTGCAGGACGGCCGTCCGGTGCACCTGACCAACCTGCTCACCGAGCGTGCGCTCGAGTTTCTGCGTTCCGCACCGGCGGACCGGCCGTTCTGCCTCGTAATCGGCTACAAGTCGCCCCACGTTCAGGACGGGTTCCGGAACGAGCCATACCCCCATTTGCCAGACCTGGCCGGCTTGTACGAGACCACATGGATGCCTGCCCCCAGGCTCAGTTCCCCCCACTTTTTCGCCTCTCAGCCCCGGTTCATTCAGGAATCGATGGGCCGCGTGCGCTGGAGCTATCGCCTGGGACCGCCCGAATCGCTGAACTATCAGCGGTCGCTTCGCCGCTACTACCGGATGGTGACCGGCATCGACCGCTCGGTGAGGCGGGTGCTGGATGGATTGCGGCAGGTGGGCAGGGCGGACCGAACCGCCGTGTTGTTCACGTCCGACCAGGGCCTGTTCCTGGGCGAAAGGGGGCTAGCGGGCAAATGGCTGGGGCACGACGCCTCCATACGCATTCCTTTCCTGTTCTACTGGCCCGATGCGCCGAAAAGCGTCCGAGGCAGCCGCAGGAAGGAACTCGTCCTCACCATCGATATTGCCCCCACACTGCTCTCGCTTGCCGGCGTCAGTCCCCCCTCGGAGATGCAGGGAGAGTCGTTGGTACCACTCCTGGAGACGAACAAGCCGGTGAGCTGGCGCGAGGAGTTCTTTTACGAATACCGGGGCCGCATCGCTACGATCCCACGCTCCATCGGCGTTCGCACCCGCCGCTATAAGTACCTCCGTTACTTTGCGGAACGACCCGTCTACGAGGAGTTGTACGACCTGGAAGAGGACCCGTTCGAGGCCAACAACCTGGCGTACGACCCGGAACATCGCGCTCTTCTGGTTGAGATGCGCGCCCGTTGCGCTTACTGGGACCGCCTGGTTCGTGGGGCCGGCGTGCGGGAGTAAGTCCTGGCTGTCTGTTGGCGAATATGGTCGGCGAAGTGTCCGACTTCGAGCCCGCTGATCGGAGAAGGCATGCGCGAGTAGTCCGCTTCCTGGTCCTGGTTGCGGCGGCGCTGCTGTTCTTCGTGCGGCTGGGCAGTACGTACTTGTGGCAGGACGAGGCGCAGACGGCGTTGCTGGGCCGCCAGATCCTGCGCCATGGCGTACCGCTCACCGGGAAAGGAGCGGCGAGCGCCTCGGCACTGGCCGGTCGCGACACCGGCATCGGGGGGCTTTTCCTGCACATTCCGCCGCTCCAGGCATACCTTGCCGCCGCCGGTATGGCCCTCTTCGGCGAAACCGCCCTCGGCGCGCGGTTCTTTTTCACCTTGAGCGGGTTCGCATGCGTATGTGTGCTGCCCTGGGCGATGGGGCGATCGTGGCCCCTCGGAACGACAACGGCTGCCCAGCTCGCGCTCGCCCTGCACGTGCCGTTCTTGCTGTTCTCGCGCCAGGCACGCTACTACGCCCCAGCCGCCTTCCTTGTGCTCGTCGCTGTGGGGGCTCTGACTCGCCTGGGACCCGCCCGCACGGACACGGAGCGGCGGGCGCTGTACGAAGCAGGTCTTGCGGTCGCCCTTGCGCTACTTGCGTTGACCTTCGAGTTCGCCTATCTGTCGGCCTTGGCCGGAACAGTTGTCGTCCTTTTCTGGATCGTCTTCCGCCGCCGCCACGAGCGGGGTTGGGCCGGGCTGCGATCGCTCTGGCCCTGCGTGCCGTCGATCCTCCTCTTCTTGAGCTGGTTGTGGTTGGCCCGGACCGCTCCGTCGCGTCGCGGCGGACAGGGCTATAGCGAGTCCGCGCCGGACTTCCCCAGCTACTTTCTTGGCCAGGTGAACGCGTACGTCGTCCCTCTTGCGGTCGTGCTGGTCTTGCTTTCGTGCTACGCCGCTGTGCGGTTGAGGCAGCGCCGAGTAGCGACCACGGATAGAGGGGGAGACGCGTTCGTTTTCCTTTCTCTGCTCATTTCCGCCGTGCACCTGACGCTCTGTACGTTCACCACCCATCGCTTCATGCGCTACGTCGTGCCGGTGGTGCCCCTGCTTGTCGCGGCCACCGTGGCGGTCCTGTACTACGTGACGGAGTTGGGGGCGCGAGCGGCGTGGCCGAGATGGTTCCGAACAGCCCTTATGTTGGTGCTGATCAGTGGCCTGTGGAGCGGCCGCGACGGTGCCGGCCGCGCCTGGCTGCCCTGGGAACGCTGGCTCGAGCAAGCGACGGGTTGCCGCTGGAGCCGCCGCAACGGCGTGCACCTGGCGGCGTACGTCCGAGAGCTGCGCAAGCCTCCGCGCGGTCCGGTAGCGCGCGTCGTCGACTATCTCCGCACCCACGCGAACCCAGGAGCCGTGGTCGTCGCGGCGTACGGCGAAAAGCCACTCAAGTTCCACACGCGCTGTGCTGTGTTCGGGGGAGAGACCGGCAATCTGCCCCCCGGCACGGCCCACTGGATCTGGCCACGGTATATCCCGGCTCCATGGTGGGAGCTGAAGGGGGCTATGCGCTGGATCGAGGAACGGCTGGCCGAAGGGGGTTATGAGGCCGTGGAATTCCGCGGCACGGTCGATTCGATTTGGGAGAATCGTCCCGATCCCGAATGGCATGTGTTCTCGGAAAGCCAGAGGCGCGAGCTCTTTCGTGATGCCCCAACCGTCCGTTTGTATCGGAAGCGGGAAGCAACGAGCGTGCGCGCCGGTTCGCCAGGAAACCGCCTCAGGAAACCGGCCGTCGGCCACCGCCTCCCAGCTCGCCGATCCTTGCCGCGCTAGAACCGACGGTAGCCGCGAAAATACCGTGAACGGGTGCTGAATCGTCCGGCGCCGTAACCCTCGTGTCCTCCTCTACGGTCGGGCTTAGGTCGCAGCCCCAGTCGCCTCGTGTTTGCCGCCGCCAGGTTTGGCCAACGGGATTCGGAGCGACGAGTGTCAGAGAGATCTGTGCCGCCGGAAGTCGTGTCGGTTGGGAGGCCCATCTGGCGAACTATCCAGTGGCTGTTCGTGCCTCTGCTGGTGATGCCGCTCTATTTCTATGGGCTCGGCGACACGTACCTCTGGCAAGACGAAGCCCATACTGCCTTGCTCGGGCGGCACACGGTGCGGTACGGACTGCCCATGGTGGGTGAGGGGCATGAGAGTGCGTCGGCCTTAAGCGGTGACGATGCCGGAGCGGGTGGTGTGTTCCTGCACATTCCCCCCCTACAGGCTTACGCCTGCGCCGCGTCCTTCGTGATCTTCGGTGAATCGAGCTGGAGTGCGCGGTTGCCGTTCGCGCTCGCGGGTTGGCTGTGCGTCTTGCTGTTGCCCTGGGCGTGTGGCAGCGGCGTTCCACCGGGGGCCAAGCTCTGGGCGCAACTTGTGCTTGGCCTGCATGTGCCCTTTCTGCTGCACGTTCGGCAGTGCCGGTACTACGGGCTGGCCGCCTTGCTTGCGGTGCTCGCCTTGGGAGCGGGGCTCCGGATCTTTGAGGGGGGCACCCGCTCAGGGAGATCTCCAGGTCTGGTCATCTTGCTGACGCTATCGCTTGTTGGGCTTGGCCTCACGTTTGAATTTCCCTGGGCTGCCGCCATGGGTACGCTGGCCCTGGCCCTGCTGACGGTTCTGTTGCAACGAGGGCTGAGCCAACTGAAAGCGTACCGGGGCTTCGTGGCAGCGCTGGTGATCTCGTTCCTCGTGGAACTGGCCTGGGTCACTCTGGCGAGCACGGCTCCTTCCCGGCAGCGGGCACCCGGGTCGAACTTCAACCCCGATTTCCCCGATGTCCCCTGGTACTACTTCGGCTTCCTGAACGGGTACGGCGTGCCTGTGTTCTGGTCGCTCGCACTTGCGGCCGTGTGGCTTACCCTGGGGGGCTTCAGGCGGTTACTTGCACGGTCCCGCGGCGCTCAGGGCAGGACCGCTGCCACAATCGGCCTTACATGGGCAGGGTATTACGGGTTGTTCGTCCTCCTGTCGTGCGTTGCATGTACCTTTACGCGGAATGCCTTCCCCCGTTACATCGTGCCAGCTCTTCCCGGGGCAGTCTTAGCGACTGTGCTTTTGCTGCACAGGGTCGCTACCTCACTGCCTGCGGGGATGCTGCGCGTTCTGCTTATCGCTGTGCTGGTTCTGGTAACGGCCTCGGGCCAGTGGAGCTTTCGCGTGAATCGTCGGGCGCCGCTTTGGCCGTGGGAGGGGTGGATCGAGTCTCGAACCGGGGTGCCCTGGAGCCGGCGGAACGAAGTCAACCTCGTCAGCTACCTTCGCGAGCTCACCCATCCGCCCCGAGGTCCCGTGGCCGCGGTCGTCGAGTACCTTAGCGGGCATGCACGACCGGGCGATTCCATAGTGGCGGAATACAGCGAAAAGCCGCTCAAATTCCACACGCGGCTCAAAGTCTACGGGGGCGAGACCGGCGAATATCCCCCGGAGCCTCCAGAGTGGATATGGATCCGCCCGTTCCGACGACTCTGGCGGGAAGTGAAAGAGACCCGCGAGTGGATCCAGTCCCACACCGATCCGGAGGAGTACGAGGAGATCATTCTGCCCGGTGTGGTCGATTCCCAGTGGGAGAACCGCCCGCACCCGAAGTGGCATGTGTTCGAGGACAAGTACCGCATCCTCTACCCCCACAGTCGTCCGTACACGATCCTCTTGCGGAAGCGGGGCCGGGCGGTCAGGTGATGTCCTCCTGTTCGTGTTGTCCCTGGAGGAACGCTTCCGTTGCTTCTTCGATCGCCCACCGGTTCGGGTCACAATCGCGGACGCTCTTCATCTGTTCGATCGCTCGGTCCAGTGGCCAACCGCGCACCCAGTGGAGGTAGGCGACAGCAACGGAGGGGGCTCGGCCAACGCCTGCTGTGCAGTGCAGGAACACCCGGTGCCCGTGGTTAATCAGCCCCGAGAGCGCCTGCACGGCACGTGGTAGCTTGTCGGCGAGGTCGCCCGGATCGCCATCGATGATCGGACAGTGCACGAGCTCGATCCCAAGGTCGTGGTACCAGTGCTGCATGCTCATCCAATCGATG
>Ga0256839_1003041_pt1 | contig 17784 bp, 20 predicted proteins | sample 354166metaG_FD_185968 | JGI IMG/M metagenome (GOLD analysis project Ga0256839, IMG submission 185968) | Hydrothermal vent microbial communities from Mid Atlantic Ridge, Atlantic Ocean - 354-166 | ecosystem: Environmental > Aquatic > Marine > Hydrothermal vents | place: Atlantic Ocean: Mid... | reverse complement strand
GACCGCGGCGCGCTCCTGGGCGGCGACGAGATCGCGGGTGGGGGCGAGGCGCGAGGGAGCCTTGAGCAGACCCGCGAGCATGGCCGCCTCGGCGAGATCGAGTTCGCCCGCGCTCTTGCCGAAATAAACGCGCGCTGCGGCCTCCGCTCCGTAGGCCCCCTCGCCGAAGTACACCCGGTTGAGGTACAGCTCCAGGATGTCCTCCTTGCCGAGGCGCAACTCCAACCACAACGCCAACACCAGCTCGCGCAACTTGCGCGCCAGCGTGCGTTCGCCGGAGAGATAGAGGTTCTTGGCCAGCTGCTGGGTGATGGTGCTGCCGCCTGCGCTGTAGGATCCCGTGCGCAGGTTCTGCCACGCCGCCCGCAACATGCCGCGCAGATCCACGCCCCAGTGGGCGAAAAAGCGCCTATCCTCGACCGCCACCACCGCCTGCACCAGCCAGGGCGAGATCTCCCCGAGCCGCACATAGGCGCGGCCTTCCGGAGCGCGTTCGGCGAGGATGGAGCCGTCCTCCGCCAGCACGGTGATGCGCAGCGCCTCGCGCTCCGCGAGCAGCTGGGCGGGATCGGGAAGGCGAACCACCACCAGCAGCGCCAGCAAAGCGAGCGCGCTCAACAGGCCCAGGCTCCACGCCGCCACGCTCACAAACCGCCTCCGCAGGGAGGCCGCAGGCCGCCCGGCGCGCCTCGGGATGCGCCGGGATCGACGAGCCTGTTTGGAACGCTTTGCCGGACGCCGGCGAGCCATTAGCTTAAGGCCTGCTGCATACCGGATGCCGGAGGCCCGTCATGGAGGACGCCCTGCTGCTGCCCGATCCCGAGGATCCCAGGCTCACGCGCCGGGTTGCCGGCCTCGACCACGAAGGGCGGCGGGTGGAGGCGCCCATCGTCCACGAGCGCCCCCTCACCCTGTTCCTCAACGACCAGGAAATCGTCACCGTCATGACCATCGGGGACTACCCCGAATATCTCGCGATCGGTTACTTCCTCAACCAGAACATGTTGCGGCCGGACGACGTCGTCACCGGTGTGGATTACGACGAGGAGCTCCAGGTGGTGGTGGTGCGCACCGCCCGCGCCACCAACTACGAGGACAAGCTCAAGCGGCGGGTGCAGACCTCGGGCTGCGCCCAGGGCACCGTGTTCGGCGATTTGATGGAGCGGTTTTCCGAGGTCCGTCTGAGCGACGATGCGGTCCTGCGCACCTCCTGGCTCTACAGCCTGCTCAAGACCATCAACACCTGCCCCTCGCTCTATCTCAAGGCCGGCGCCATCCACGGCTGCGCCCTGTGCCAGCGGGACCGGGTGCTGATCTACATGGAGGACGTCGGACGGCACAATGCGGTGGACAAGATCGCCGGCTACATGTTCCGCCACGGCATCGCGCCCGAGGACAAGATTTTCTACACCACCGGCCGGCTCACCTCGGAGATGATCATCAAGACCGTGCAGATGCGCATCCCCATCCTGGTCTCGCGCTCCGGCTTCACCGCCTGGGGGGTGGAGCTCGCCCGCGAGGCCGGCCTCACGCTCATCGGCCGCGCCCGGGGCCGGCGTTTCCTCGCCCTCTCCGGCACCCATCGCATCGTCTTCGATGCCGCACCGCATCAGGCCGCGGAGGAGGATCCCAGGCTCGTGCGCAAGGCCAGCCTGCCCGACGAGGCCGAGGCGTGAGCGGGGATCGGGTGGGCGCCGTCCTGCTCGCCGGCGGCCGTGCCCGGCGCATGGGCGGCGGCGACAAATGCCTGCTGATGCTCCAGGGCCGCCCGCTGCTCGCCCATGTGGTGGCGCGCATCACCCCGCAGGTGGCGGCGCTGGTGCTCAACGCCAACGGCGATCCGGACCGCTTTCGCGCCTTCGGGCTGGAAGTGGTGGCCGACCCCTGCCCCGGCTTCCTCGGGCCGCTCGCCGGCGTGCTCGCCGGGCTCCTGTGGGCACGCGAACAGGGTCTGTCCTGGGTGGTCAGCGTCGCCACCGACACCCCCTTTCTGCCGCGCGATCTGGTGGCGCAACTGCGGAGGGCGGTGGCGCGGGAGCGGGCCGAGCTCGCTTGCGCGGCGAGCGGCGGCCGCACCCACCCGGTGTTCGGCCTGTGGCCGACCGCCCTGACCGACGCCCTCGCCCGCTATCTCCAGGAGGAAGGCGGGCGCAAAATCGACCGGTTCACCGCCCGCTACCGGCTGGCGGTGGTCGACTATCCCACAACGCCCCATGACCCCTTCTTCAACATCAACACGCCCGAGGATCTCGCCCGGGCCGAGCGGCTCGCGGCCGAGGACGCCGCGCCCTGAGCGCCTCACGCCTGGCCGATCAGCACGCCGGCGAGAAAGACGAGAAAACCGCCCGCCACCACCTGGTAGACCGCCTGCAGGAAGGGCGTGTCCATGTAGCGGGCGCGGATCCAGGCGATCGCCCAGAGCTCGAAGAGGACGACGATGACGGCGATGGTGGTGGCGACCACGAAATCCGGGATGAGATAGGGCAGGGTGTGGCCGATGCCGCCGACGGTGGTCATGATCCCGCACACCGTGCCGCGGATGGCCGGATGGCCGCGCCCGGTGAGGGCGCCGTCGTCCGAGAGGGCCTCGGCGAAGCCCATGGAGATCCCCGCCCCCACCGAGGCGGCGGTGCCGACCAGGAACGCGTCCCAGCTGTTGCCGGTGGCGAAGGCGGCGGCAAACAAGGGGGCCAGGGTGGAGACCGAACCGTCCATCAGCCCGGCCAGCCCCGGCTGCACGATCTGCAGCACGAACCGCCGCCGCGCCGCCTCCTCCTCGGCGTGCGCCGCCTCGCCCGCCGCGTACTGCTCCCGCAGGCGGCGGGCGAGATCGGCATGATCCCGCTCGGTGGTGGCGAGTTCCACCAAAAGCTCGCGGATGCGGAGATCGCTCACCCGTTCCGCCGCCTTGAGGTAGAAATTGCGCGTCTCCTCCTCCATGTCCTCGGCGAGACGGCGGATGGTGTTGAGGTCGGCGTGCTGCATCAGCCAGACCGGCCTGCGGCGCACGAACCCCCGCACGTGTTCGCGGCGGATGAGGGGGATGTGGTCGCCGAAGCGCTCGCGATACAGCCGCACGAGCCGCCTGCGGTGTTCGTCCTCCTCGGCCGCCATCTCCTCGAACACCTGGGCCGAGTGGGGGAAGGTCTCCTTCAGCGCCTGGGCGAAGTCCCGGTAGATGCGGGCGTCCTCCTCTTCGAGGGAGATGGCGAGCGCCAGGATCTCCCGCTCCGAGAGGTTGCGAAACCGTTTGGTCGGCCCGAAGCTGATCGGAAACATGCCCCTCGCCTGTTCCACGCGGGCCTGCAGGCACCCCCGTCCCGAGGAGCCGGAGGCCATCGGGACGGTCGGCGCTCTGCTACCGCTGCCGGTCCGCGCCCGCAACCGGGGACCGGCCGTCCTTGGCAGCACATCAAGCGCGGCCTTCGCATCGCCGCCCTAGTTGCCACGCTCGCCCTGGGCGCGCAACCGGCGGATGCAGGACTCGAGCTGTTGCCCGACTTCCGCATCCACCTCGAGGATCGGGAACCGGTCCATCTCGCGGGGGTGCGGTTCGTGGTCATTCCTTCCGCCCACGGCCGGGGGCGCGCGTTCAGCGAGCGGGTGCGGCGGCTGCTGGAAGAGCTGGCAACACAGCTCGCGCCGGAGCCGGTCGGGGATGGGCTCGTGCGGGACCGCCACGGCCATCCGGTGGCGGAGCTGCGGCTTGCGGATGGAACGCCGCTCGCTTTGGAGGTGCTGCGCCGGGGTTTTGCCGTGGCGGATCCGCTCGTGGGATCGGTGGCCTTCGACCGCTATCTCGAGGCCGAGGCCGAGGCCCGTGCAAAGCGGCGGGGGCTTTGGGGGCTCGGGCTGGTGGGCCCCCATCCCGCATCCCAAGTGGCGTCTCGGCCGATGCGCTATGCGGTGGTGGAGGGGGTGCCGCGGCAGCTCACCTGCCGGCGCTGGTTCTGCTATCTCAACTTCGGTGCCGATGTGCGCCGCGACTTCACCCTTAGGATTCCCCGCGACCGCCTGCGCCGCTGGCGGCAGCGGGGCGTGCGGCCCGAAGCCTGGGTCGGACGGCCGCTTCGGGTGCGGGGGGTGATCCTGGATGCGGGCGGGCCGATGATCGAACTCGCCGATCCCGCCCAGGTGGAGAGGTTGCCCTAGGCGGACGGGCCCTTGTCCTCGGCGAGCCGGGTACCACCTGGACAGCGGCCGGTTCGCGCTCACATTGAAGGCTATGAAGAAGGGAGAGCTGTCCCCGGCCGGCGCCGACGATGTGGCGCGTTTTCTCGCCGAGGTGCAACGGCTGCCGAAAAGGCCGCCGGGCGGAGGGGGCAGGCTCATTTTCGCCCTCGATGCCACCGCCTCCCGCGAGCCCACCTGGGACCGGGCGGCGCGGGTGACCGGGGAGATGTTCGCCGAGGCGGCGCGGCTCGGCGGGCTCGAGGTGCAGCTCGCCTTCTACCGCGGTTTCGACGAATGCAAGGCGAGCCGCTGGGTCCAGGACCCCCGCGCGCTGATCGACCTCATGACCCGGGTGACCTGTCGCGCCGGCCAGACCCAGATCCGGCGCATCCTCCGCCATGCCCGCAACGAGACCCGAAAACGCCGGGTGCACGCCCTGGTGTTCATCGGCGATTGTTGCGAGGAGGACATCGACGAGCTGGGGCGGCTTGCGGGAGAGCTGGGCATCCTCGGGGTGCGGGCGTTCCTCTTCCAGGAAGGCGACGACGCCAACGCCACCCGCGCCTTCCGCCACATCGCCCAGCTCACGGGCGGCGCCCACTGCCGTTTCGACGCCGGCGCGCCGCGGGAGCTCGCCGAGCTGCTCAAAGCGGTCGCGGCCTATGCCGCGGGCGGCCAGGAGGCGCTGCAGCGGATCGCCGGCAAGTCCACCGCCGCGGTCAAGCTCATCGCCTCCCAGGTGCGTTGAGCCATGGCCTTCTACCTGCTCGCGGGAATCCTCGCCCTTTTCCTGTTGTGGTGGCTCGCGCGCTGGCTTAGCACCGTCTCCCCCACGGACCTCGCCCAGGCGGTGCGCACCTTCGTCGCGGTGTTCAGCGCCCTCGCCTCCACCGGCCTGATCTGGATGGGCCGCTTCGGCCTCGCCCTCGTCACCCTGGCGGCGACCGCCATGGCGGTGCGCTCGCTGATGCGCGCGCGCCGCGGAGCCGATCCGCTCGAGGAGGAACCCCACGGCTCTGCGGCCGCAACCTCGCGCATCCGCACCGCCATGCTGGAGATGGAACTGGACCGGCAGAGCGGGGAACTCGACGGGCGGGTGCTCGCCGGACCGCTCCAGGGGCGCCGCCTGTCGAGCCTGGGGCCGGAGGAGCTGCTCGCCCTTTACCGGGAACTGGCGGCGGCCGATCCCCAGGGCCAGCAGCTGCTCGAGGCCTATCTCGACCGGCGGGATCCGAACTGGCGCAGCTGGGATGGGGCTGCGGGCGGAGCGCAGGGGGAATCCGGCCCCTCTGCGGCCATGCCGATGGACGAGCGCACCGCCTATGCCATCCTGGGGCTCGAGCCCGGAGCCAGCGAGGAGGAGATCAAGGCCGCCTACCGCCGGCTGATGGCCAAGCTCCACCCCGACCACGGCGGCACCAGCTTCCTCGCCACCCAGCTCAACCGGGCCAGGGAATTGTTGCTCAAGCGCCGGGCCAACGACCGCCGATGACGGCACCGCCCGTCGCCGGGCGCCCCCTCCACGGCTCAAGACGCGGCCGCAAGGCCGACTCCCGTATCGATCACAGTGTCGGCAAGCTTGTCGCCGGTTCGCCGCGCGCTCGGAACATGTATTTCTGTCCTGCAAGGCGCCGGCACGGCCCAAAGCGCCCCCGATGGGGTCTGTGCGAAGGGAGGAGGCCCGATGGCGAACCGCGACGATCTCTACAGGCAGCTTGCCGCGCTGCTCGCCGAAGCGGTGCGGCTCACCCACCAGCTCGCTCATCCTGCCCCGTCGACCGACGCGGAGGAGAGCGCTGCCCGGAGCGCGGCGCCCCCGTCGTCGAACCCGCCCGCGGACGGGGCGCATGCCGGCGCCGAGGCGCTGGTTGGCAGGCTCGAGGCGGCCGGTTTGCGGGTGAAGGCGGTGGTGGCCGGTGGCCGGATCGATCCCGAACTCGCAAAGCTCGCGCGGCTGATCGCCGACAAATATCCCAACCTCGTACCCCTGATCGACGCCATCAAGCGCGCCCAATCCACCCGCGAGATGATCCACATGGACCTCAAACCCTATCCGGCCCAGCAGATCGCCGACATCACCCTGCTCGTGGACCTGGCCCACAAGGCGGAGCTGTTGCCGGCCTTCAAGTACCGCAAGTCCCCCGTGCGCGAGCTCTATTGCGCGCCGCCCGTGGATCCCAGGGCCATCAGCTTCTTCACCGGCGAGTGGCTCGAAATCTACGCCGAGACCGCGCTCGCAAGCTGCCAGCATCTGGCCGCGGCCCCCATCCTCCATCTCCGGCGCATCCAGGTGACCCTGCCCGAGGGGGACGACTTCGAGCTCGACCTGGTGGCGCTGGTGAACGACCGCCTGCTGTGGATCGAGGCCAAGACCACCAACGGTTTCGCACGACGCCTGCCGACCCTGCGCCGCACCTCCACGCATCTCTGCGACCAACCGGAGGATGCGATCCTGTTGTGCGCCCACAAGGAGGCGTTGCGGTTCGCGGACGCGCTGGCGGTCCAGGCGCGCATGGCGCTGTGCACGCCCGATTCCCTCGCCGACCACCTGCGCGGGCGCATCCGACGCGCCCCCGATCCGATCCCATCCCCGGCGTGAGGGGGTTGGGCGGCGCGTCGCATGCGGCACTGCCCCGATACCCGCCCCACCGGCCCGTCGCTGCGACCGGGCCCGCCGGCGCGGCCCCCTCCCCGGCGCGCCCGAAAGGCCTTACAAGGTGCGCAGATAGCGCCAAAGCGCGGCGAGCTCGGCATCCGTCATGTTGGCGAACACGTGCCAGGGCATGTATGCGCTATTCAGCGCGCGCCCGTCCGGCGTGGTGCCGCTGCGGATGGTGGCGACGAACTGCTCCTCGCTCCAAGCGGCGAGCGGCCCCTTTGAGGTGAGGTCGGATGCCGGCGGCCAGTCGGGCGGACGGCCCGGGATCGGACCGCCCTCGAGCGTGCGGCCGTGGCAGCCGACACAGCTCCAGGCGAGATAGCGGCCGTAGGCGACGCTCACCTCCGGAGCCGGCGCCGGCGGCCGCCTTGCCGTGTGATCGATGAGCTCGGCGGCAAAGAGATCCATCTCCTCGGTGAACAGATAGATGGCCCGGATGGGAAGCGCCAGCGAGGATTCGCCGAGGTCGTTGTCGACCGGCGGCAGGCTCCGGATCCAGGCGATCAGCGCTCCCACGTCCTCATCCCCGAGATACCAGAACTCGAAGGAGGGCATGAACAAAAGCGAACGGCCGTCGGGCCCTACGCCGTGGCGGATCGCCCGAAGCAGGTCCGCGACCGCGAAATCCCGGATCCCGCCCGCGCCCCGGGTGAGATTGGGGGCGATGATCCGCCCCACCATGGGATCATCGATGAACACGCGACCGCCGAGATCGGCGCCGTGACATTCGCGGCACCCCCGGATGGTGGCGACATGCTCGCCGCGGGCGAGCGCCTCCGCACCGTCCGGGATCGCGACCGGGTCCGGACGGATATCGTAGATCCTCTCGCGATGCGATTGGGTGAGCAAATAGACCGCAGCCGCCCCTGCTGCGGCAAACAGCACCACCCCCGCGCCGGCCGCGAGCGTCCATCGGATCAGCCTGTGCATGATATCCCCCTGCTTGGGTACATTCCGGCCAGACTGCCGCACGGGCCGCTTTGTGGCAAGGACAGATGTGGCGGCGTGCCCCCGGATCGGAGCGGGCGGAGTGGGACCACCCGCCCGAAGCCTGCTCCGACTGGTGCGCGACCGGGACCGTCACCGGGCCGGGCGCGAATTGCGGCCGCCCATATCTGGCTTCGGGGCTTGCGAACCGCGCGCGACCGACCGCGCCGCCACCGTGCGCGGCCAGGTCGCCCGCTCGACACCTATGCGTATGCAAAGGTGGCGCAGATCTTCGAAAGCCGCGACCACGGGCCGCCTGTACGGCCCGCGGTCCGGGCTGGCGGGCCTCGGGTTCAGGGACGGAGGCTGCTGAACACGTAGTCCGTCTCGGCTTGCACCGCATGGCATGCGAAACACGCGCTCTCGGCATTGGCGCCGACCAGCCGTTCGCTGCGGCTGTCGCCCTTGAAGGCTTCGAACCCCCAGCCACCCGTCGCGGCATAGCGGCGCCGATCCTTGACCATCACGCCCACCACCTTGCGCCTTCCCTCCGTGATGGCATTGTCGGCGCGAACCGCCTCGAGCAGGTCGAACACGAGCACCGATCCATCGGGAAAGGAGCCGCTGCGGTAGCCCTCGAGGGCCTTGGCGTTGGCATAGATGTGGTGGATGCCGCCGAACGACTCGTACAGCGGATGGCCCTCTTCGATCACCATCGATTTGACATGCCGCCAGTCGCGGTAGCCGTCCGGATAGGGGACCGTCGTCTGCTCGTCGGTGGCGGCGGCGGCCACCAACGCCGTCGCGCCGACCAGGAACAGGACCAGGGTCGCTTTGCGCATGCGCTCCCTCCTTCGATCGCCTACGCAAGCCGCGCATCATGGGGTCTGGTGTGAGGTATGGAAACAGGGAGGGCGGCAGCGCGAAATACGTTCATTTCGGTGAGATCGGCACATTTCGGTAGAGGTTGTTGCATGCAAAAGAAAAGAACCTCCGACCGCGGCGCGCCCAAGGTCGCGCGCATGGTCGAAGAGATCGTCGGCTGCAAGTGGACCGTGAGCCTGTTGCGGGAGCTTCGCCGGGGTATCCGCCGGCCGGGTGCGCTGCAACGCGCGCTTCCCGGAATCAGCACCAAGGTGCTCAACGAGCGCCTGCGCAAGCTCGCCCGCTATGGCATCGTCGAGCGGACCGTCTATCCCGAATCCCCGCCGCGGGTCGAATATCAGCTTACGGAGTTCGGACACCGCTTCATCCCGATCATCGACCAGATCGAGGCGCTCGAACGCGAGTTCGCGGCGGGCGCGGAAGCGGAGCCCGCACCGCAGGGGACCCGGAGTCCGGCGGCATGACGGGAGGCTCGAGCGATCCCGCCTGAAGTCGGCAAACCTCGGCACGACCCCGCCGCAACGGCGCTGCGCCCGAGATGGGAGGCCGCTTTCGGATGTTCGCGCGATGCCGGATGCGCCCGCCCGGGCGCGCGGATCTCAGCGGCGAACGCCTGCGCCGCTCGTCGCTCCATGATGCCGGAAGGTGCGCGTGCACCGAAGCCACGGCGGGCGCCTCGCCTGGCCGGGCCACGTCGGCCCGGAGCGGAAAAGACCCGCGCCCGATCGGCGGGATCGGTTGGCCGCTTTGGACCCCTCTCGATCCGTGCGGTTCACACAACGCCGGCCTGCAGGCGGAACATCGGCCCGTCCAGGGGCCTCTGGCGGAGGGAGAGGGATTCGAACCCTCGGTACCCGCAAGGGTACAACGGTTTTCGAGACCGCCCCGTTCGACCGCTCCGGCATCCCTCCGCCGGATCCACGCCGCTATCTAACCACCGCAAGCCCGAGCGACAAGGGAGGGGCCGGTCTGCAACGCCGCGGCGGACCGCGCGCCGTCCATGCACCCCCACCGCCGGGCCCCTGCCGCGCGACAGCGCGTGAGGCTCAGAAGAACCGCTCCGGCACCGTGATGATGTCGCCCGGCTGGATGCGGGTGTTGCCCGAGACCACCACCGGCGGCGTGCCGGCGCCGCCGCGCTGCAGCAGGATGCCGTCCTGCTTGGCCCGGTAGGTGAAGCCGCCCGCCTTGGCGACCGCATTCAACACCGTCATGCCGGCCTCGTACTCGTACTGGCCGGGATTGTTGACCTCGCCCAGGATGTAGAACGGGCGGTAGGTGAGCACCTCCACGCTCACCACCGGATTGACCAGATAACCGTCCGCGTAGAGGTTGGCGATGGTCTCCTCGAGCTCGCGTGCCGTCAGCCCGTTCGCCCGCACCTCGCCGATCAGCGGCATGGAGAAGGAACCGTTGCCGTCGAGCTCGAACTCGCCCGACAGATCCTCGTGGCGGAACACCACCACCCGCACCTGGTCGCCCGGCCCGAGGCGATAGGGCTCCTCCGGCAGCTGCACCACCGACCCGCCGCCGATCGCCTGCGGCTCCGGAGCGATGGTGGGCGAGCTGGTGCAGGCCGCAAGCAACAACAGGACGCCGACCAGTCCCGTCCAAGCACGTCGCATCATGCGCACCTCATACCGCTTCCACCCAGCCGTGGCGGGACCCGCTTCCGCCGCACCTCAATATATCATCCCGCCGACAAGGCCAAAGGGGCGGGGTCTGGCCCCGCCCCACCCCGGATGGATCCCCATCCGGCAGCGGCGATCAGCGCTGCAGGGTCACGGCCGTGCGCACGATGTGCCGCACATATTCCACCGCCGCGTCGGAACGCCGGGCGGTGAAATCGTACTGCACGTCCAACGACAACCAGCGATTGACGAGATAGCGCACACCGGCGCCGACCCGGAAGCTGTTGTCGGTGCGGGCGGTGCCCTGGAAATCGTCCCGCTGGTAGCCGACGAGGCCGCTGATGAGCACGTTGCGACGGAGTTCGTGGACCACCTCCACGGAGATCCGCTGCTGGAGGTTGGCCGAGGCGCGCTGGCCCGCGAACTGCACCGTGGTCTCGCGCACCCCCGCCTCGCCGGTCACGATCACCGAGGTGAGCGGGGTGACGTTCCAGGTGAGCTGGATGAGCGCGCTCAACCCGTCCGCGGTATTCAGGGCCGGATCGTCGTAGTCCTGGCGCGCGTAGCCGACCGCGAACTCGCCGAACAGCAGTCCGGTGAAGTCGATCTCGGCGCCGGCCCGCACCGAGAAGCCCTCGGAATCGCGGTTCACACCCGCATCGTCCGGGGTCTGGTCGTAGCGCACCACATTGGCCGCGGCCTCGGCGAAGGCGTTGATGCGCGGCGAGACCTTGAAGCCGGCGCGCACCCCGCCCTGCAGGCGGATGCGATCGCGGTCGTCGTTGTTGAACGCCCCGGCATCCTCATACTCGAGCCGCGTCACCTGCACCCCGGGCTGGACGAAGAAGCGGGCGAACTCGTGGCGCAACACCACCGCCGCCCGACCGACATAGAACACCGTCTGGTCCCGCACGCCGGTGGTGTTGGGATCGGTGCGGTCCTCCACCCGGCGGCGCAGGCTCACGGTTCCGTTGAGCCGGGACTGGCGGGTGATGTCCAACCGTCCCTGCACCTGACCGCCGACCTCGAGAAAGTTGTTGCCGGTCTCCTCCACGAACAGCCCGCCGCGCGCGTCCACCGTGGCTTCGAGCGCATGCCGCGCCCACTGGGAGCGGGCGGTGATGCGGGGGGCCACCAGCAAACCGACGTCGTCGTCGCGGTTGTTGTCCTCGGCGTAGACGTTGCTGTCGTACGTGCCGATCACGGTGACCGACGGGAAAATCAAGAACGCACCCGCCCGGATCCCCAACGGATCGAAGTCCGGCCGAGGCCTTTGTGTCACCGGAACATTGCTCGGAGGCACCTGACCCATCGCCAGCTCGGGTGCGACCAACAAGGTCGTCCCGAGCAACACCATCCACCACTTGACCGTCTTCAATGTTTGTACTCCTCGCCTGCTGGCAATCACCGCACCACGCACACACGCCTCCAACCGCAGCCCGCAGCGTCGCCCTCGGGCCCATTCCTAATGAGGCGAGCCGCACCCGGGAGGCCAGCCCCAATCGTGACGCGCGAGCGATTTCCGCTCTATATGTCGCACGGCGGCAACAGCGGCGGGATCGGTGACGACATGCTGGCGCGCTGGCGGACGCGAAACCCCAATCAGGCAGGAGAGCGGCCCACCGTGAACGGAAGGCCGCCCCGGCTTCCGGACGGATGCCGGGTCTATGCGATCGGCGACGTCCACGGCCGCAGCGACCTGCTTCGGCGCATCGAGACGCTGATTTTGGAGGATCTGGATCGTCCCCCGGTCCCGCTCGCGCCTTTGGTGGTCTATCTCGGCGACTATGTGGACCGCGGCTTCCACAGCCGGGAGACCCTGGAGGAACTCTGCGCCAACCCCCGCCTCGGCGGACTGCGGCGGGTGTTGCTCATGGGCAACCACGATCTGTGGTTGCTGGATTTCCTGAAAGGAGGACCGCTGAGCGCGAGCTGGCTCCAGTACGGCGGCGATGCCACCCTGCTCAGCTACGGGGTGCAGCTGCGCTACGATCTCGCCGAACAGGACCGGCTCGAGGCGGCCCGCGAACAGCTGCGGGCGCGGATACCCAAGGAGCATGTGGACCTGCTCGCGGGCCTGGAGCTCGCCTTCGGGCTCGGGGATTACTTCTTCTGCCACGCCGGTGTCCGGCCCAAGGTCCCGCTCAGCGAGCAGCGGGCCGAGGATCTCCTCTGGATGCGGGAACCTTTCTTGAGCTGGAGCGGCGAGATGGAGAAGGTGGTGGTCCACGGGCACACCGTTGCCGAGGCGCCGGTGGTGCGCCGTCACCGTATCGGCATCGACACCGGCGCCTGCTATACCGGCACCCTCACCTGCCTGGTGCTGGAAGGGGAGGAACGGCGCTTTCTCACCGCCAGTGCGGGCTGAGCTGGCGGCGGGCGGGCGATGCTTTGCGGTTTGCGGGTGCTGGTGACCGGAGGGGCCGGCTATGTGGGCAGCCATGTGGCGCTGCGGCTGCTCGAGGCCGGGGCGGAGGTGGTGGTGCTCGACGATCTTTCCACCGGTCACCCCTGGGCGGTGTTGGGCGCTCCGCTGGTGGTGGCGGATGTGGGGGACCGGAAGCGGCTGCGCGCCCTTCTCCAAAGCGGGCGCTTCGATGCCCTGGTCCATCTGGCGGCCCGCATCTGGGTGGGGGAGTCGGTGCGGGATCCGGACGGCTACTATCTCGCCAACGCCGCCCGAGCCTTTTTGTTGTTCGGGGAGGCGGCGCGCGCCGGGGTGCGGTGCGTGGTCCACTCCTCCACCGCAGCCGTCTACGGGGAGCCTGCGGACGGCCCCTTGGACGAAGAGGCGCCGCTTTTGCCCATCAACCCCTACGGCGCATCCAAGATGATGGCCGAGCGGGCGCTTGCCGACATCGCCCGCGCCCACGGCCAGCGTTACGCCATCCTCCGCTATTTCAACGTCGCCGGCGCCGATCCGGAGGCCCGGATCGGCGAAGCCACGCCGAACAACACCCATCTGATCAAGGTGGCCCTCGAAGCGGCGCTCGGTCTCAGGCCAGAGCTCGCGATCCACGGCACCGACTATCCCACCCCGGACGGCACCTGTATTCGGGACTACATCCATGTCGAGGATCTGGCCGCCGCCCATGTGCTGGCTCTCAGGGCGCTCGCCGAGGGGGAGCGGCGGCTGGTGCTCAACTGCGGCTATGGGCGCGGGTTCAGCGTGCGCGAGGTGGTGGACATGGTGGAGCGGGTGACCGGAAGACGGCTTCCGGTGGTGGAGGGCCCCCGCCGGGCGGGCGATCCGGCGGTGCTGGTCGCCGCCTGCCAACGCATCCGGGACCGCCTCGGCTGGAGGCCGCGGTTCGACGATCTGGCCGTCATCGTCGCCACCGCATGGAGGTGGGAACAGCGGCTGCAGGCGCGCTTCGGACGCAGGCGGCGCACCCGCTGAGCGCCGGTGCGGGCGCCTCACTCCCGTCCCGCCTCCTCCAACAGCCTGCGCAGGCGCGGATAGATCCAGGGATTGCCGCTCACGAGCGTGCCCTTGGCGAACAGGTCCTCGTCGCCCTCGAGCCGGCCCACAAGGCCGCCCGCCTCGCGCACCAGGAGCACCCCGGCGGCCATGTCCCACGGGTTGAGGCCGAATTCCCAGAACCCGTCCTGACGTCCGGCGGCCACATAGGCGAGGTCCAGCGAGGCGGTCCCGAGCCTGCGCAGTCCGGCCACCTCGTCGGCCACCCGCTCCATCTGGCGGGTGAAACCCCGTCGCCGTCCCTCCCAGTTGCGCACCGGCAATCCGCAGCCGATCAGGGCCTGGCCGAGGTCCCGCCGGGCGGAGACCCGAATCCGGCGATCGTTGAGAATCGCCCCTTCCCCCTTCTCGGCGGTGAACAGCTCGTCCTTGACCGGATCGTAGACCAGACCCGCGATGATCTCGCCCTCGCATTCCAGGGCGATGGAGATGGCCCAGTGGGGGATGCCGTGGAGGAAGTTGGTGGTGCCGTCGAGGGGGTCGACGATCCAGCGGTAGCGCGGATCCCGCCCCCGGCGCTCGCCGCTCTCCTCCATGAGGAAGGACCAGTCCGGCCGGGCGCGGCGGAGTTCCTCGTAGAGGATGCGCTCGGCGCGCTGGTCCGCCACCGACACGAAATCGCCGGGGCCCTTGATGGACACCTGCAGCTGCTCGACCTCGTTGAAATCGTGCACGAGCATGCGCGCCGCCTTGCGGGCGGCCCGCACCATCACCTCGAGGTGGGCCGAGCGGCGCGGCATCGCAGGCCCTATTCGCGCGCCCGCTCGACGTAGCTGTGGTCGCGGGTGCTCACCACCACCTTGGTGCCGGTCTCGATGTGGGGCGGCACCATGATCCGCAATCCGACATCGAGCTTGGCCGGCTTGTAGGACGCGGCCGCGGTCTGGCCTTTCACCACCGGCTCCGCCTCCACCACGGTGCAGACCACCGTCTCCGGCAGCTCCACCTCCACCGGGCGGCCCTCGTGGAGGAGGATGTCCACCACCATCCCCTCGCGCAAAAACACCACATTCTCGCCCAAGGAGGCCCTGGGCAGCGCGATCTGCTCGAAGGTGTCCTGGTTCATGAAGTGGAGCTGGTCCCCGTCGTCATAGAGATACTGGAACGGCGCCGTCTCCAGCCGCACCCGCTCGAGGGGCTCGCTCGAGCGAAAGCGTTCGTTGAGCTTGGTGCCGTCCAGCAATCCCTTGAGCTCCACCTGCTGGTAGGCCGGCCCCTTGCCGGGCTTCACATGTTCGGTGCGCACCACCCGCCACAAGCGGTCGCGATGGTTGATGATCATGCCGGGTTTGAGATCGTTGGCCGTGATCCTCATCGCCGGAATCTCTCGCTATGACCCCAAGCGGCCGCCTTGGCCACCCGATCGAAACGGACCACGGCGGCCTGCGGTTCCGCCCACAGTTCGCGTCCCAGAACCAGGAAATCCGCTCCCGCCGAGGCGAGCTGCCGCGCCTGTTCGGGCTCGCCCGGCCAACGCACGGCGACCGGGGGATGGAACAGCTCCGCCCACCAGGAGACCAAATCGCGCAGCCGCCCGGGATCGCCCTGGCCCCTCGCCTCGAACACCACATAGTCCGCGCCAAGCTCCCCCGCAACCATGGCCCGGTGCCGGGAAAGCCCGCAGCGGGCGCCGACGATGAACCCCGGCCCCAGCACCCGTCGCGCCTCACGGACCTCGGCGGTCTCCATCACCTCGATCCCATCCGCCGCCCGGACCGCCGCCGGAGCCACATCCGCAAGCAACAGCGCGGCAGAAGCCCGGTGCAGGCGAGCGCGCAGCGCCCGCATGGCCGCGGGGTCGTCGCTCGCAGCCCGCAGCACCACCCCCGCCAGCGCCGGATGGGCGAAGAGCGCCTCGCGCACAGGGACGGGCAGTGCCTCAAGCGTCGTCCAGCTTGCCCGGATCAGAAGCCGGCAGCCGGCCTCGGCCGGATCGATCCACTCCCCTTCGCCCGCGCTCACGCCTCGCCGCGGTAGATGCGCACGATATCGTCGAGCAGCGCCAGCGCCTCCGCCTTGGGACGGCGGAAGCTGTTGCGGCCGATGATGGAGCCGGTGCCCCCGCCGTTGCGGATCGCCCGGATCTCCTCGAGCAGCCCCTCCCGGTCCTTGGCCTCGCCGCCCGAGAACACGACAAGCCGCTTGCCCTGGAAGGCCGCCTGCATGACGTGGCGGATGCGCTCCTCCAGGGTGGCCCTGGGGATGTCCTGGGATTCGTAGACGCTGCGTGCCGCCTCCAGGTCGATGTGGGCGGTCGGGGGTTTGACCTTGATCAGATGGGCGCCCATGAGCGCCGCCATGTGCGCGGCATAGGCCACCACATCGAGCGCGGTCTCGCCCGCCTTGCTCACCTTGCCGCCGCGCGGGTAGGACCACACCACGGCAAGCAGCCCCACGCTCTTCGCCTCGCGGATGATCTCCCTGAGCTCCTCCATCATTTCGTAGCATCGCTCGGAGCCGGGGTAGATGGTGAAGCCGACGCCGAGGCAGCCCAGGCGCAGGGCGTCGGACACGCTGGCGGTGATCGCCTGGTCGGGCGTTCCGCCGTGCAGGCTGTTCGCGCTGTTGAGCTTGAGGATCAGCGGCAGGCGTCCGGCGAACCGGTCGGCGCCGCGCTCGAGCAGACCGAGCGGTGCGGCCAGGGCCGAGAGGCCGGCTTCGATGGCGAGTTCGAACAGGTAGTAGGGATCGTAGGCCGGGGGATTGGGGGCGAAGCTGCGCGCCGGCCCGTGTTCGAAGCCCTGATCCACCGGAAGGATCACGAGCCGCCCGGTGCCGGCCAGTCGACCGTGCATGAGCAGCCGGTACAGGGACGCCTTCACCCCCGGCGGATCGGATTCGTACCAGCTCAAAATCTCGCGCACCCTCTCCGACATCGCTCTCACCCCATCCCTGTTGGGTTGGCCCGCCTCCCCTCTAGCCCGTTCCCGCGGCGCGCAAAAGAGCGCGCTCGAGCCTTTGGGCGAGCGGGATCCGCATGGCAGGCCGCAACAACGGCCGGTCGAGACGCCCGCGCACCCGCCCGCCCTGGGCCCGGGCGATGGCATCCAGCCGCAGGCGGGTCTCCCGCGGTCCCCGGAACAGGAGCTCGCGGCTTCCAAGGCGCAGACACTCCAGCACAAGGCCCGGCGCCGCGCCGCAGTCCATCACCAGGGTGTGTCCCAGAAGTTCCTCGAGGGCCCGGTAATAGGGCGCACCGCAGCGGGCCAGCGCCTCCGCGGGCACCACCAGCAGCAGGTCCACCTCCCGGCCCGCCGCCGCCTCGAGAATCTCGCGGGCGGCGATGCGGTCGGCCACCGGCACCGCCAGCCGCACCAAAGCCGGTCGGCTCATCCCCGAACCGCCCCCTGCATCTGGCCGACGCCGGCGTAGATGCGGGCGAGCTCGCGAATCCGCTCCACCATGGCATAAAGCCCGTTCTGCCGCCCCGGGGTGAGCAGCCGGCCGAGACCGATGGCCTCGAACACGCGCGGCGGATGGGCGAGGATATCCTCCGGCGTCCGTCCGGAATAAAGCCGCAACAACAGGGCGATCAGTCCGCGCACGATCAAGGCGTCGCTGTCCGCCTGCAGATGCAGCAGGCGGGTCTCGGGATCGAAGCGCGCCACCATCCACACCTGGCTCTGGCAGCCGCGCACCCGATTGGCCTCGGTGCGATGGGCGGCGTCGAGCGGCGGCAGGGTCCGCCCGAGCTCGAGGAGATATTCCAGCTTTTCCCGAGGCTCCTCGAAGAGGGCGAACTCCTCCTCGATCCCGCGCTGCTCCTCGGCGATGGTGGCGGCGCGCTCCATGACCGACTCGATCCTTGGGCTCGAAGGCTGCATATGCTGCACCGCGCGCGACGGTCAAGCAGGAAAAAGGTATCCTGGATGCGTGTTTTGATCATCCAGCACAGCGCCGACGCGCCCCCCGGTCTGTTGGAACCGGCCCTGGCGCGAGCCGGGCTCACATGGGAGGTTTGGCACGCGGACGGGCAGGCGCCTGAGCTCGAGGAGCGTCCGGGGTATGCCGGGCTCGTGGTGCTGGGC
>Ga0256839_1003040_pt1 | contig 17787 bp, 13 predicted proteins | sample 354166metaG_FD_185968 | JGI IMG/M metagenome (GOLD analysis project Ga0256839, IMG submission 185968) | Hydrothermal vent microbial communities from Mid Atlantic Ridge, Atlantic Ocean - 354-166 | ecosystem: Environmental > Aquatic > Marine > Hydrothermal vents | place: Atlantic Ocean: Mid... | reverse complement strand
AGCAGATGTCCTATCTCCAGACTCTAAAGAGTATATGGCTAATGAAATTAGATCCTTAACATTTGACATAGTATCTGCAAGCCTTCTAAACTCTTGGATCAATGAGTTTGAGAAGTTGAAACGTTCTGCATACATGGCCGTTCTATACAGAATTGTGATGTAAGCATCCAATCTATTCTCCAAACCTACTAGCATCTCAATAGCACCATCGTAATTCCCCCTTTCTATTTGGGTTATCGACCTGTTTATCGTATTCAATATACTCTCCAATATCTTTACAGTAGCTATTGATACCCCTTGTACCATACCCATACCTCTCCAGCCCCTACCTATACGGCTGTTTATCTCAATAGTAACATTAGCTAAGATATTATCCACCTCATTTAGGAGTTCCTCAACCTCCTGAATTGATATCTTATCTATATTATTCTCTATATAATCTAGTTTAGCCATAGCCTCACTAAGGATTCCACGTAGAACATTCATATCAAGTTCTACACAGAAATCCCTGTAGAATATAGGGCCATTAGACTCTACATCTAATTCGATACATATAACCATTGTATCTTCAAAACGATCCAATGTCTTATTCATCTTTACAATGATCTCCCTCCTCACATCTATAGAATCGATATAGATTGACTTCTCAAACAAGTATTCATCATCAACATTAGACTGTATATAGATGTATACAGGTGAAAACTCTATAGTCGCTAAAACCACATATTTATATGCTTTGTATGGATTCGATTCGTTCTTAGCCCTTTCAAGGTAGGATAATGCATTATTCATATTCTCCATATAAATATCTGGTATTTCAATGCCCTCCTTCTCAGCTAGATCTAGATAATATTTTATAAAACTCTCTACAGATTTTATATATCCGTCTTCTACACCAACGCTATATCCGATGAAGCCGTTTAAAATTGGAAGTGTCAATATCACCACAAAAACGTATGCCAATATTTTTACCTTCATATTAAATCCACCATATAAAATACTTGGTGGAGTCTCTTTTTAGGGAGTGAAGTGGGAAGGTGGGACTATATGGGAAGATACATTGATATTGATATCTCTCTAATCTTCTCAATATAATTAGCTCTATTTTTTACAGCCAATCGACCAAGTATAGCCATTAGATTAGAGAATAGAGCTAAATATGTATTTATTGTGGGTCTCAATGAATATGATATGGGTATTGAATATACTTGACCAGCGATATTGAATGTGAAGACCACCGAGACTTCATTGTTTATAGGGTTTATTATACCTCCGAGATACATTACAATCAGGGCTATAACGGCTAGAATGAGGCCGGTCATACTTGGAAGTTTAAATCCAATTAGGCCTTTAGAGAGCTCTTCATCCTTCACTAGAGAACCGGCAATAAGGGATATGGAAGCGACTAAGTATGATAGCTTTGATGATATAACTAGATAGTCTAGTATTGGAACCTCTATACTCCTACCAAACAATGATATGTCAACATTCCCCAGGCCTATAGATACATAATCCCCTTCAACAATATTAGATACAAGTAGGATTATCTCTTCACTCTGGATAACTAGATACAGGGTTACAACACCGGCTATAAATGCAAATATATTAACATGTCCGATGTAAGCGATTCTAGCTAATATAGAAGTATTAGAGGCGCTATTCATAGAGGGCCTCCTCCCTCCAATACTGATGGGAAGGAAACGGGATTATCGAATATCTCGGCTACCGAATTAACCTCAAGTCTATATTCTATACTTGTGAAATAAGGTTTGGCTCCGGCGATTGGGGTTATCGAGAATTTAAGATCCACAACGACTGAATCATTAGGTTGAATATTATACCCATCTTTAAATGTATATTCGGTTTTAGATGTGAAGTGTACCTGCATGTCTAGAGTCGCATTTAAGGATGCCTCTAGCTTAAGGAGATTTATTGGCAAATCCCCTATATTCCTAATTTCAAGGGAGAATATGACACTAGAATCATCAGTATATACTCTACTCACTCTATAGGAGAGATCAACGTTTACCTCAGCTCCTCTAAAGCCTATAAATCGATTTAAATCCCAATCATATTGATATAAGCCGTATATAAGTGGAGATATGAAGACGATGATTAGGAGGAGGTTTACAAGTTTTGGGATAATTGATTTATTCATTAAAATATATATGCTGTAAATACATAGAAATAAGTTTTTACATTTACTCCTTGACCAACTTCATACGGAGATATGTAAATATGAAGGATATGACAACAATTATTGTTGACAATGCATTTATATCTAATTCCAGTCTTCCACGTGCGACTCTATTCCATATATATACAGGTAATGTCTCGAAACCTGTAGGTCTAGTGAAGAATGTCTTTATGAAGTCGTCATAACTCCATATAAATGTTAGGAAGGCAGCAGCCATTATCGCGGGCATCATAAGGGGGACAGTTATTTTCAGGAAAGTCGTTATCTCGTCAGCCCCCAAGGTCATAGCGGCTTCCTCATACTCCCTATTCCACCCTTGAAACCTAGCCTTCAGAACTAGATATGCTAGTGGAGCATCGAAAGCGATATGACCTATGATTATGGTTAAAGGGCTTAGTTTAAAACCAACTATTATTAAGAAGATAACTAGGGTTACAGCCTCTACAATCTCTGGTATTATAATTGGAACCATTATAAGGGAATCTAGAAGTGTAGAGCCTCTAGGCCTATACCTCACCACGGCAAAGGCCATTAAAATACCTAGGGCGAGAGAGACTATTACGACTACACCCGCCGTCCAGATGGAATTTATAAAAGACTCCCATACATTCACATTATTAATTAAAGAAATATAGTTCTCCAAGGTAAAACCAGTAAACACCAGCTTAGACCTTGAAGAGTTGAAAGAAAATAGAATCATAACTATGATGGGTAGATAAATCAGTGTTACGATGGACCAAAACAATATCTTAAGTATTTTATCCACTAAACTCATATCAGCGTTATCTCCCTCCCTACAAATTTAAAGTAGAGATATGTAGATATCAAGATCAATCCTATGTATATCATTGCAGCCGCCGAACCCATTGCCCACCCTAATATACCGCTTATCCTGATGAAGTTATCGTAGATTAGCCTCCCAATAGTATATGCCCTCCCCCCTCCTACAAGTATTGGGATAATGAATTCTCCCAAGGCCGGAATAAACACAAGTAGAGAACCCGCTATTATACCGGGTTTAGAAAGCGGTAGAGTGATTTTAAGGAAGGTCTTCATAGGCGGTGCACCCAAAGTATATGCAGCCTCTATATACTCCTTATTAATCTTCTCCACAACACCAAATATGGGAAGCAACATGAAGATGAGGTAGCTGTATATCATAGTTATTATAACCGCTATATCAGTCCCTAATATTGAGATAGGTTGGGATAGGAGTCCAATTGATATTAAGCTCTGTTGTAGAGGGCCGGCTTCATGAAGTATAAACCTCATCGCATAAACCCTCAGAATAAAATTCACCCAAAACGGTAGGAAAATTATGAAAACAGCTGTTGTCTTCATCCTCCTATCCATTTTAAAAGCCATGTAATATGCCATAGGATATGATAGAAGTAAGGTTCCAATAGTCGTAACTGATGCATAATAAAATGATAGTATGATAGCCCTAACCGTACCGGGATTTGTGAAAAACCTTATGTAATATCTAAGGGTTACTTCAAACGTGAGATACCATGTATATACCTCTTTATCCAGCATCCCCAGACTCATCATAAGCGAGATTATGAATGGGGCGAAGAAGAATATAGCTAGAAAGATTAGGCCCGGGCCAAGTAATAAAAAAAGTTTGAGGGATCGGGATCTACGTATCCTATCTAGTAACGTATCTCCCTCCATATCCTAAGCACTCTGAACTCTCTGCCAATACTCGTTCCAAAGAGCCTCCATCTCAGGAGTCAACGAAGTCCAATATAACTTGTCATAAAGCTCTTCAGGCACAAATATTGTCGGATCATCCTTAATCTCCTGAGCAACATATTTTATGCCAGTTGGGAATGGATATTTGATGGTCATTGTATGAATAGCTGAAATAACGGGATCTAAGAACCAGTTTATGAATGCATGGGCATTCTCAATATTCTCTGCATTAGCAGGAATAGCGAAGTTGTCGAACCAGGCTATCGCACCCTCATCTGGAACAACATATTTAATGTTCTCGTTTAATATAGTCATTCTAACCTCATACTCGTCTGAGTCCCAGATAATTCCAGCGATATCTCCATTCCAGCTCTGGGATATATAGAACCTCTCACCTATTGGAAGCTCCTCCATATACTCTTCAGTACTGACATATCCATATAGATACGGCTTCTGTTTAATCAGTAGATTAGCCATCTCATCTAATTTAGTCTCATCAAGGGTCGTTATCCAATCCATTACATCCTCTCCCTTCTGGGAAGCCAGGTATATAGCTGCAGAGTCCATAACCTCGATAGACTCTGTGAGCATTGTAACCTTTCCAGCATGTCTTCGGATGATAGAATCTGGGTTATCAACGTCGAGTAAGTCTCCCCAACTAGTAATTGTATCTCCACCCATCTTATCCTCATTATATGCTACGGCCGTTGTTCCATAGCTATATATTAGAGTATATTCATTATTGGGATCCCACTCTCTACCCATAAAAGACTCTGGAATATACTGGTGATTAGGTATCTTATCCAAGTTAATCTTCTGTAGGAGGCCATTCTCAATCAAAGTGGGTATGTATGAGGCAGAGGGGACTACCACATCATAGGCCCTTGCACCCAACTCCAATTCTGCAACAAGCTCATCATTACTCTCATAGAAATCCATCTGGATATTTATGTTATTCTCCTTTGCCCACTCCTCAATCAGGGCGAGGTTAGCATACCAAGTCCAATTGAATAGGTTGAAATTCTCTTCTAACTGAGGAACTTCAACCCCCGCCTTCTCCATCAGTCTCTCAATCTCCTTCTGGAGGCTGTCGACCTCCCCCTGCCTAGCGAAATACCCTGCTGCACCACCTAACGCCAATCCAGCGGCTCCAGCCACTGCAACTTTAAGGAAATCACGACGGGAAGCCACTATCCCACCCAAACTACCTTATACTTTACTTTTATTGTAAAAGGAGGGATTTAAATATAAGTATATTATTGATGTTAAAAGTTATGGTCTTCTTCTTTTAGTAAAATCCATTAACTTACTTCTTGCAATTATATAAAGCTCTTTCTCATCAGCATAAACACGTCTTAAATCAAATACGATCTTCTCTAATTCATACTCAGTTGGGATTCCATTCTCCAGAAGCAGTTTATTCGACTCCTCGAAAGAACCTGATATAGATATAATCTGAGAAGGTCTACTATCTCTGAAAAGAGGCTCTGGATGAAGGAAGAACGTGAGTGTTGAATGTATATCAAGTGTTACACGTCTCGAACCACCTCGAATATATCTCTCTCCAAAGCCATTTGTCAATGCTTCATAAGCTAGACTACTTGCCTCAGTATCTACATAAGATAGGAGCTCCTTATAGAAGCTAAGGTCTTCAGAACCAAATCCAATAACCCTTAACACTGCACCCTCCAAATAGTAGCTGTAAAGCCTATCCTTTATATATTCCCATGGAAGCTCCCCATCGGATGCCGGTGAGACAATAGCTACAATACTATTAAATCCCTCTGAATATAGTCTATATGCAGCTGCCAATCCATATGCATCAGCCATAGGACTCCATAAGTCAGCCTCATCACCCCTACAAATTATGTCACCACCCACGTCTACAGCAATAAATGTATCCAGTCCATAATCCCTCATAACATTCTTTATTCCCTCCACAAACGATTCGAAACCATATATAGGAGAAACGATTACGACATCCTCCCCCAAATATCTCGAGACCTTAGCCGCCTGGAATACAATCTCACCACCATCTCTAATAGCATATGAATCTCCAGATACAATCACATATTTTTCCCTCTCCATGTAATTCCTAATCTCTTCATATTTAATCGGCCCCGGTATTGGGTCATACTTAAACCTCTCCCAAGGAATCGAACCAACTAATATATCACTATAGACACTTTTCAATACATGCTTTAGCAATGCAGCGGAGGCAACGTCTCCACCTCCACCAACAGCAAATACCAAAGCCTTTGAACCGGGTAGTAACGCCATAAAGAAGGTATTAAATCACAAACCCTATATAGTTTTTATTATATCAAGTGATTGAGATGGACAATATCAAGAAGATATTTCAAAGGGCATATGACGACCTAAACTTTAAGGAAGTTATAAACCACATCAATAAAATTTTGTCTTTAAGGGGTAATGACCCCTATAGGCTCGCCGGCTCAAACTGGGAGATTAGGACAGCCGAATATATAGCTGAGAGATTAAATGAGTATGGATATAAAATTGATTTGCAGAGGGTACCCGTCGACATATGGAGATATCTAGATGGTTATATAGAAGTTGACGATGGGTTTAGAGCTAAGGTATATACATATGCAGGCCTCTCAGGAGGAGAGGTAGAAGGAGAACTCATATACCTAGGCAAGGGAGAATGGAGTAACGACTTAAAGGGTAAAATTGCCTTGATAAACCTCGACTTCCACATATATGATACCCATGTTATGCCAGCATTAGAAGCATTAAAGAGGGGAGCCAAAGCAGTATTATTTACATATCTTGAGGATAGCGGGTTAGAACTCCATCTCGATAACACCTACTATATATATGATGGAGAGCCCTGGCTAGACGGTGTAATCGGAGTTATAAGGCCTAAGGAAGCATCCGAGTTGATTAAACGCTCCGGACACAAGGTCTCCTTATCCATCAAATGTAAATCTATAGAGGGATATAGCTATAATGTAATAGGCTCAATAGAGGGGGAGAAACCTGTAACCTACGTAATATCCGCCCATCACGACGGATACAACCCCGGTGTAATGGATAATCTATCTGGAGTCGCCTATATACTTGAGATGGCGAGAATATTAAGCGAGTATCAACCTACATATAACCTTGAATTTATCAGCTTCACAGCCGAGGAGTATGGATATAGGGGAAGCCCATATGACTATCTAATTGGGAGTGAATATTATTTCTCAAATGTAGATCCACGAGACTATATTATGATGCTAAATGTAGATCTAATAGGCCTTAAAGGTCTCCCAGTAGGTTTGAACTATACACAAGATCTACACCCTATAGTCTCGAATACAATATCCAAACTCTATGATGAAGTATCATCAGGAGTACAGCTCAGTGGGAAGCCCAGTCTCTGGGTGGACTCATGGACCGCGATCCATAAAGGAATCTCGGGTTTAACAGTGACCCATATAGGGAGGAACTATTACTTTAGGAGGTACTACCATACAGAGAAGGATGAACTCTCATTAATGGATGAAAAAGTATTTAGGGAGGGATTCGCACTAGGATATACCATCCTATTGACCAATATGGATTGGTATCCACACAATAGATTAAGTGAGTTGCTTAGAGACTTACGAAGAACGTTGAAGCCGAAGTATTTAAAGGCCGTTGAAATGCTGAGCCTAAAGGAGCTAATCGATGAAGTTTTAGAAGGCTTCAACGAGTTAGAACTTAAACTCGAGTTACTTGGTGAATATAGGAGGTCAAGCAGGATTATAAAGTTGATGGGGCTAATTAGAAGCCGTTTATTCAAAGCTATATATAGATTAGGTACAGACTACCCAACGACTAAACACTCTACATACTTCCCAGAATACTACAACGACTTAATCTCAAATCTAGAGACTATCCTACACTACCTCACCGAGGGTAAGGATATCCTAGCTCAAGATCTGATCTCCAACATAAGTATAAATAGATGGGGAAGAGACCTCTCTCAAGATACGGTCCAAACACTGTTAGAGATGTTTAGGAAAGGGGATAAATGGGGTGAAAACGTGATATATCCATATCTAAATACTAGGACGCTAATCGGTTTAAAGGGTGAGAGACTTAGAAATGAAATATACAATTTGATTGACAAAGCCTTTAATCACTATAGGGAAGAGGTTGAGAAACTATATAATACCTTGATAGACACTATTGAACTAGTTGACCACCTAAATGAGATGGTTGATGAATGGCTTAACCAATCCTCTGGAAAACCTTATTAGTTCTCTCCATAAGCCCTGGTGGAATATAAGGCCTAAACTTCCTCCTCAAATCAGCGAAGATTCCATCGACCTTTTTAGACCATTCCTCAATACCATCTCTACTCTCTGGATAATTGAGATATAGAGATTTAACCACCTTCATAGTCTTTAAGGTATAATCCAGGTCCTTTACGATTGAGAGTCTCCCATATAGGAGTGACTTAAAAACTCTAAGAGCCTTGTCAAACGAGTTTATGATGTCATCCTCATCCCTAGCCTTTGAGACGTCTCCGCCAGTTAATATCCCATGCCTAATAACGAATTCATAGTCTTCATCACTATAAGCCTGCATCAAATGTCTAAATACATCTAGCCTGGCCTGCCTCAAGCCATAGGGACTAGTCATATATGCATGTTGATATCTCCAAAGCATCTCTTGACTATAATCACCGGCTTCTATAGCCTCAGGAATATATTTGGAGAGTAGATAGGCACCATACAAACCATATCCAATACCTTCAGCTGTGGCTGGGTCAATCATTATCGCCGCGTCGCCCACTGCTGCAAATCCGTTACCAACAAATATGTGTCTAGGCCTTCTATTAGGTATGTTCCAAGTACCCTTCTTTATAATCTCCCTATCACCAAGTAGATCGGGGAAGACCTCACGTATATAGCGCTCCATAAGGAGGTGTGGTTTGGGGATCTCCCTATGAGGCATAACTCCATTCCCGATGTTTAACATATATCCCTCCCTATCCCAGGGAAACAGCCATACATAACCTGTAGGGGCGTATTCACTTATGAAGTGTAGATGTACATAATCAAGGTCTTGAAACCTCTTCTTTAGACGGACAACTTCACGATATGCATTTATAACATCCCTATCTAAGATCTCCTTCTCAATCCCCCAGGAATCAGGTGCCTTCCTTATCAATATAGATGAATAACCCGTTGCATCGACAATTACCCTGCCTCTAAGGGTAAAAGACTCTTTAGAAGACCTATCGAAAACCTTTATCCCCCTGGCATATCCATCCTCAACAACTAAATCTTGGATTATGGTATTACTATATAATTCAACACCCCTCTCCAATGCATATCCTAGGAGCTCCTGACCCCATCCATGCCTATCAACAACATAGCCACCATCTGTAGTGGCAACGGCTATACTATATTTCATATCCCTAGGATATACTTTTATACCCTTTACATAAGCCCTTACAACCTTATCTGTCGGATGTGGTAAGCCCGTCGATGTAAAGTGGTGGGCAGCTATAGCATCTCCACATATCTTATCTCCAATATCCTCCTTCCTCCTCCTATCAACCAAAGCTACAGACAATCCTTTGGATGCTAATAGATATGCGGTGGTCATACCAGCGGTTCCCGCTCCAGCCACCACCACATCGAATTCTTTAGATTTAGCCATATCTATACACCGTTTAGATAGAGTTAATTATACAATGTAACATATTAAAAATACCTCATGGAATACTGGGTTCAATATAAAAAGTATTTACAATGGGCCTCAATCCAATTTATAACCAATGCGAAAACATTTTAAATATTTGAATGAGGAGATACGCCGCCGTAGCAGTAATATCAACTAGAATGGATGAAATACTCTTCATACGTAGAAGAGAAAATCCTAATGACCCATGGTCAGGAGACATTGCATTCCCAGGTGGTAGGAAGGTAGGTGAAGATAGACATCTCCTAGACACCGTATATAGAGAGGTTCTAGAGGAGGTGGGAATAGAACTTGATAAACTCGATGTGGAGCCAATCCTAATAGGTGTATTCAGCCCTCTATCATTCCCTGACTACAAGGTATATGCATATAACTTCTGGATAGATGACAGGGTTGAGGCGTCACAGGGGGAGGAGGTGGATGGAATATTCTGGATATCCCCCCATTCACTTGAAAAGGGTAGATGCTTGAGGCTTATAAGATTCAGGAATGTAGTTAGAGATGTGGATTGTTACATGTCGGGTGAGCTTGTGATCTGGGGTATGACATATAGAATACTAAAAAAGTTTCTGGATACATTCTACTTCTAAGGATGAGAGACGAAAATTACATTGAGGAGCTTACCCAGAAGATTGTGGAGGAAATATTAAGTCTCATCGAGGAGTTGGAGTTGGATATGGATTATGGGGTCGAGATATTCATAGATAGTGAGGATCTAGATGAGGAGGTTTTAAGAGGTTTAATAACGAGGCTTAAGAAGCGGGTTAAACTAATTTATGTATATCCTTTCGAGGAGCCAGGATATTATAAGAAAAAAATATTATGGAGAGGGATAGATATTACCATTGGTATTAGGCCTGCGATCCTCTAGACTTTCTGAAGAATATTATTGCGATTGCTACGACCGCAAAGACTCCCACGATAACCGCTCCCAAGTTGTATATATTTAAGGTTTGAACTGTTACTGGGACTGGGTCAAAGCCGGGTACGGACACAATATAGGTCTTCTCAAACTGTATCATGAAGCCACTTATCTCCTCAGTGAAGGTGCCACTATATTCAATATCATCTACGAAGTACTTCTCTACGGGCTTACCCTGATCCTTGAAGGAAACGTCTATAGAGACTTTAACCATTCCAAATGAAGGCTCTATATCAGCCTTAATATCAAGCTCGTCAAAGTATACCTTAACCTCATTAGATGTGAAGCTGGTCAACCCATATCTATTATCAATAATACCTGAAACTTTGAAGGTCAGCTCTCCAGGAGACGCCCTAGTATATGGGAAAGGCTCTATAAAGACTTGGCCGTCAAAGGGTGTACCATCATATGCATAGTAAGCATCTACATTTATCTCAACTTCCTTTCCAACTTGAATTATATCATAATCAGTAGACAGTTCTATAATCACCTTGTCAAAAACTATTTCCACCGATGGATTATTAGATAAGTCGTTAGACATATTATATACCGTGTCAACCACCCTCACAAGATTTATCACATATCTACTTACCTCCTCAGCGGAGATTACTATATTAGCCTCTCCATCAACCAATTCAATCCTCCTAAACTCACCGTTTAACATATACTCCAGGTAACCCTCTACATCGGTTAAATCCAGCATATGTTTAAATATATATTTTAGGTTTACACTCTCGGTAATATCAACTCTATAGCTCTCTTCACCTATAAAGGTCATATTTATAGTATCAAATACCACTTTAACAGGGGCCAATGGAATTTCAGCCTCAGTTACATTAATATATTTACTTGTATATCTAGCTCCCTCAATAACATAAGTGACAATACCTGGTGAATCACGGGTAACATTTAATATTAGCTCTCCATCATCAACTGGATATACAGATCCATTAATAATTAACTCTACAGGCCCAGCTCTAGAAGCATTATGTAAGTATGTTATCGAAAACTTTATCTGCGCTATCTCATCCAGGCTATATCTATCTTTAGCTATACTATAGTTGACTAGATATTTTGTATATATCACACGGAATCCAGCTGTCCTATCCAACTCAGGCACATATGGAGAGGTAGTCATGACAATGCCATATCTCACGACTTCACTCTCCACATCACCAAACAATTCCCTAGATAACTGGAAAACCCTAACCTCATCCTTCACCGGAATATTAATGATAGGTGTATTATTAATGTATAGGCTCACTCCATAAATATATCCACCAATTGATGAAACCTCAATCCTATAGTTTTTATCTCCACTCAACAACCTCGGATATACATCAAAATCTGGAAACAATTCATATCTATATATCTCTACTCTAAACACATCCCTATAGACTGTTTCAACATAGTTCCCACTCTTATCCCAGTAGAATAATTTTACATTCAATCTAGAACCCTCAACAGGTTCGGTGAAGCTATAGTCGTACTTTCTAAACGTCCCTAAAACCTCAATATTATCAAGTGTATAAAATACTCTAGTGAATTCGTTGTCATCCCAAGATACATATATATCCAGCCCTTCTAATCCAACGTTTTCTAAGATTGAGATGTTAAATTCTAAGGTATCATTCAAAACCTTCAAAGCGAATCCAAATAGGAATGGTGGCTCAGGATCAGAGGCGGAGCTGTTAATAAAGAATGTTGAATCAATATCTGAAAATAGATTGAACCTAGTATTTGAGATGTTGACGATTAATGTATATGGCAATTCCAAATCCCTTAGGTTATCGAAACCAACGATTGGAAGGCCATTCAACCTTCCACGGTCTACAACAGTATCGTTGTAAATAAGTTTATACTCAGTTTCATATGACCCAGGTATCTGAACCGGATTAAGACTTGAAAGTAGGAATGTTGTGATATTCATCGCTGGAGAACCATCTACAATATCCTTATTAACTCTATTGAATAGAAAATATGGTGGTTCAGCTGGTTTCAACACCCTTGATGTAGCAGCTGTATCCAATATACTCAAGCTTGATATTGAACCGTTAGAGTTGAATGTCAAGAAGTATTTACTCTCTGTCTCATTTGCAATTTGGGAGTCATCTGAAACCAATATTCTATAGTCGGCTCCTTGATAGACTGGGCCTAAAACTAATAGGGTGAAGCTCTGCCTCGGAGGGAAAACAGCAAATCCACCTAAGTATGTATCATTTCCAGCTTGGAAACTTGTTTCTAGGGTAAACGGGGTAAGCCTCGGAAATACCAATGTTCTGATGCCTGGTGATACTATCCATGAAGAATCTATATAGGTAGTTGTATAATCGAGAATCTCTGTATAATTCCATCCAGATATATTATATGGCACTTGGATATATTGAATATTTAAGTAGATTTTATCTGAGGTCTCTAGAGATATATACATCTCATAATTAGCTGATACATTCCACACACCATATTGATATACAGTGGCTACATCACCCTCAGGTGTATAGAATCCATATAAGTGCCCAATAGGAACTAGATCATATCCACGGTATTTTACAGGAAGTGTGACCCTATCAAACTGACTAACTTCAATCGTCTCAACCACGTCATCCACCAGCCGTATCTCACGGGTTATAAGTGTCACTGGCCCCTCTAGTAGGTCTTCAGACATGAAGGAGTTTATAGAGATACCCACAAACTTGTATGTGCCAGATGGAAGTTTAAACCAGATTGAATATGATTCACCATCATCAGCTATATTCCCTCCTGTAGGCAGTATCCACCTATCTGGATCTCTAGTGTCATAGGCAATAAATATAGTGAAATAGACCTCCCCATTATAAGTTGTGTTTAGATATACATCGAATAGTCTATAGGCTGTGAAAACAAGTTGATACTCTTCATTATCAGATGTACCAAATACTATACGACCAATATAGAGATCTTGCTCCTCCACAATAGGTACTTCAATTGAAATAATCTTGACTGTGTCGTTTATATCTATAACATCAATATTTAAGGATGAAGTAAAGTTTAATTCTGGGTTATAAAATCCAACCATATACTTATCCTTAACAAATATATTTGTCGGCTGTCCATCCAAATCAAATATGGTTATATTAGCCTTATAAGTATCACTAAAGACATTCCTCATATCAACGGTGAAACTTACATCTTTAAAGAGAAGTGATGCATTTAAAGCATCAACAGCGTTAACAACACCCAATCCATATGAGAAGACGTCGCTCTCCATAGGATCTGCTGTAGACATAATTAGGTTTTTAACATCTAATGCACTCATCTCAGGCCTTACCTGGAGAATTAGAGCAGCGACACCAGCTACATGAGGTGTAGCCATACTTGTACCACTTAATGGGATATAATCTCCTCCATCACCCTCTATCCTGGATTCACCCAGCGCCCTCTCCAATAGACTATCCTTTGCAAGTGGAGCTATTATATCTACCCCAGGAGCAAGAACATCAGGTTTAACCCGTAAATCACCCGTTGGGCCTCTACTACTGAAGTCAATAAGTTCACCATTCTTGTCTATTGCACCTACAGTTATAGCTAGATTAGCTATCCCTGGACTACCTAGGCTTCCATAGTCTGGACCATCATTTCCAGCGGCGGCAACTACTACAACTCCTTGTTGAACCGCCCAGTCAACAGCCCTACTCAAAGGATCGCTTCCATCTCCATTTAAACCACCTCCCAAGCTGAGGTTAATCACGTCCGCACCGTTGGCTACAGCCTCTTCGATACCCGCTATAATCCAGCTTATCAATCCAAAGCCTTGGCTACTCAATACCTTAATATTCATGAGGAGTGCTCCAGGAGCTACACCTCTAAATATTCCGTTGCTAGCAAGGCCAGTGCCAGCCGCAATACCGGCTACGTGGGTCCCATGCCCGAAATAGTCATATGGATCTTCATCTGGAACCATTGAAACATTATAAATTATTTTAGATGTACCGTTCGGGAAGAAGAAGTCTGGATGGGTCCAATCTATTCCAGTATCTAAGATTGCTATCTTAACTCCTGAACCATCTATAGTAACAGCCAATTTAGCTTCAAGCACAGCTAGCCTATCGAAGTCGACAATCATACCTACACTCGTATTCAAATTCAATTCAATCCTATAGTCTACACTGAAATACATAGGTCTATAACTTCGAATCAACTCACCTACTTTTCCAACTTCAATCTCAAAGGCGATGAAGGGAAGATATTTATATACAAAATTTATCTCACCACCCATCTCTAATATAGTTTCTATGAGATAGCTTTTCTCAGCTTCAGATGTATATTCAACAATGAGATTAATATTTTCATCGGCTATAGACTTAGGATCTAGAAGCCCAATCTCGAGACCATCTATATCTATAGATTCTATATAGTCTAGGGGATACAGAAGATGTGGAGCGAATGCGATGTACGGTTCATCACCTATTACAACAAGAGAATATCCATATCCATCTCCAATCCTATCATATTTTAGTTCATCAATCACATTCCTAGTTGGCGTGGAGGTAACGGGTCCAATTAGGAGCATCGGAAGTATAAATATTACTATTATACCCAAATATTGAGGCCTCATTAGAAACCACTCTTTTTGTATATATAATGATGATGTATCTAAACAATTATAAATCTATCTCTTTACACCTAGGTAGAGCTGGGCAAACTTTGGATGTTCTAGAAGTTCCTTAGGATCTCCTTCATATCTGATCTCTCCACTTACAAGTAGATATGCGTAATCCCCTATCTCCAATGCCTGCTTCGCATTCTGCTCAACCAATAGAATTGTAAGGTCTAACTCATCCCTCAACTCAACAACCTTCTTCATCATCATCTTGACAAGAATTGGAGCCAGGTCTGTAGACATCTCATCCAAAAGTAGAAGTTTTGGCCTCCTCATCAAGGCCATTGCTATGGCAAGCATTCTACGCTCTCCACCGCTTAAGGTACCAGCCTTCCTATCTATGAACTCCTTCAATTTTGGAAATAGCTCCAGAACCTCCTCTATCCTATCATCAACCTCGTCATTAGATAGTAGGTAGCCGCCCAATATCAGATTCTCTCTAACAGTTAGGTTAGATACAACATTCTTCATCTGAAGAAGGTAGGATATACCCATCTTAGCTATTTTATGGGGTGAGATACCGACTATCTCCTCCCCATAATATTTAATACTTCCTTTATAGACGGTCGTCAATCCAGCTATAGTATTCAATAAAGTCGTTTTACCCGCTCCATTGGGCCCTACAACAACTGTTATGCTTCCCTCTTTAACATCCATATTCACATCGAACAGAACTTGTAGCTTTCCATAACCACTATATAAGCTTCTAATTTCTAACACATTCTCAGCCATGTTATTCACCTATATATACTTCAATAACCTTAGGATTATTAGCCACCTCATCGGGGAGACCCTCCGCAATCAGGGTACCCCTATCCATTACATATACATAGTCCGCATATGGAAGGGCTATATCAATCCTATGCTCTATAAGGAGGAATGTAACATCCCATCTATCGAGTAATCCCCTAATATATGAGAGAATATCACCCGCATATTTTGGGTCGGTACCTCCAATAGGCTCATCTAAAGCGATTAGCTTAGCGTCAGTAGCCAAGGCACGGGCTACCTCCAACATTTTTAGCTGTCCAGCCCCCAGTGATGAGGCCACTTGATCCCACTGATTATCAAGACCTACACTCTCTAAAATTTCAAAAGCCCTCTCTATGTTTTTTTCTTCATCTCTAATCCATAGGGACTTAAGTGGAGCCCTCAGTGGATGTTCCCCTGAATTCTTAAGGGCAACTAATACATTCTCAAGGACAGTTAATCCCATAAATGGCTCTGGTATCTGGAAGGTCCTTACAAATCCCAGTCTATATACTTCATGTGGAGGGTATCCGGTTATATCCATACCATCGAATATTACTTTTCCTCCATCTGGTTTCAATACTCCTGTACATACATTGACGAATGTGGATTTACCGGCTCCATTGGGACCCATCAACATAGTGACCTTATTCCTCTCCACCTTAAGACTAACATTATTGACCGCGACAAGACCCCCAAACCTTTTTAGTAGGTTCTGTGTCTCCAAGATATACCTGTTCCCTCCCGCTTCAGAGCCTGGCATAAAAATAGTTTAGAGCCCAAGACAAATAAATAATGATGCCTTATTCACATAGGAAGGCAAATAAAAAAATGGGGATTGAAGGGTTAGCCTTCCCACCAGGGTGCCCACTCGATCGTGCCGGTGGCGAATCTCCAGGTACCAGCCTTCTTCCAGACGTATTCGCCGCCTTCCTGCACTGGGACATATAGGTCATAATCTGCTGCTGCTCTATCACCGTTCTCATCCAATGAGAACACTCCTGAAGCACCAACCATTCTCTCTACGACCTTTGGCAATACATCCTTAATAACTTCTGGATCGTCAGTCTGTGTAATCTGTAGAGACAATGCAATAGCCCATAATGCATCATATGATGCGAATGCATATGCATCTGGCTCCCTATCAAGCTTATCCATTACATACTGCTTTAACTTATCGTTATATGGAGATGCACCTGGAGCGAATATCGGATTTATGAATTTAACTGATACAGCGAATTCAGCCACATCTGGATTACTTATTATTTCACCTAGGAGAGCTGTACCGTCACTACCAAACCATTTAACCTGCCATAGGACATCATATTCCCTAGCGGCTGCGAATACGGCTGCCGCCTCCTTGAAGGATATTAATGTAACGCCAACCTTATCAGCCCCGAACTGGTCAACTAGGTTCTGTACCTGAGAGGCTAGCTGTGCTACCTCTGAAGAGAACTCCTCAGCCTCTGGATTGTATCTAGCTGCTTCATGAACCATTATCCCCGCCTCCTGAGCTGACTCGGCCATAGACTCTTTAAGGCCGTCTCCCCATGTATCTCCTCTCCACATGATTACCAAGTGTTCTACACCGGCTTCCCTAACCATCTCAATAGCTGCTGGACCTTGGAATAGGTCAGTAGGACAGAATCTAAATATGTAATCATCTGGAATCGCAAGTGCGGGGGACGTTGAGGATGGAGAGATAACTACTATCTTATTCTCGTCTGCGAAGCTCTTTATTTCGGAGACTTCACCGCTTGACATAGGACCTATGACGAACTTTATCCCTTCACCCGCGAATGTCTGGAGCTTGCTGAGAGCTATGGCAGGCTTAACTTGGGTATCCTCAACACGGACTTTTATGTTCCAATCCTCACC
>Ga0256839_1003039_pt1 | contig 17790 bp, 11 predicted proteins | sample 354166metaG_FD_185968 | JGI IMG/M metagenome (GOLD analysis project Ga0256839, IMG submission 185968) | Hydrothermal vent microbial communities from Mid Atlantic Ridge, Atlantic Ocean - 354-166 | ecosystem: Environmental > Aquatic > Marine > Hydrothermal vents | place: Atlantic Ocean: Mid... | reverse complement strand
CTCCTTTAAGCACGGGGGCGTTGCCCTATGGTCAGTCCACCCTAGTCCCTTACGTAATCCCCCGCTTAGTGACAAGATTGACCGGACCGCGTTGTTCTCCGGAATGGGACCGCTCCGGGGGTACGTCACACTGCCCTGAGGACGCTCTGACATGCCCGCCGATGTGTTGCGAGGCGGCCGGTAGAGTTGGGTACGTTCCTTGACGCCGAGCGGCGATCGCGGCTAAAATCCGGTCTTCGCGGCTTCGCCGCGATCCAGAGTTGCCCGGTGAGGTGGACGATGAAGATTCACGAGTATCAGGCCCGCGAGATTCTCCGTTCCAGCGGCATCCCTGTGCCTGACTGGCGGTTGGCCACGTCAGGGACGGAGGCGTACGAGGCGTTTTCGGAGCTGAACGTCCCCTTGGCGGTTGTTAAGGCTCAGGTCCACGCCGGCGGCCGCGGTAAAGGGGGTGGCGTGAAGCTTGTTCGGTCCGCCGATGAGGCGAAGCAGGTTGCCGAGCAGATGCTTTCGCGGCCGTTGGTGACACCTCAGACCGGCCCAGAAGGCGTGCCGGTGCGTAAGGTCATCGTAGCGCACGCCGTGGACATTGCTCATGAGTATTACGTCGGCGTGGTGGTGGACCGTGAGGCGGGCAAACCCGTGGTGATCGCGTCCTCGGAGGGGGGCGTGGAAATCGAAGAGGTGGCCGCCACGAAGCCCGAGGCGATCTGCAAGGAGCATTTCGATGTGGACCATGGTCTGCAGCCCTTTCAAGCACGACGGTTGGCCTATCGACTGGGCTTTAGCGGCGACCAGGTCAAACAAGCGACCAGGATCCTCTCCACCCTGGCGCAATTGTTCCTGGACCACGACTGTAGCCTGGCCGAAATTAACCCCCTCGTCCTGACGCCGGAAGGACAACTGTACGCGGTAGATGCCAAGATCAACTTTGACGACAACGCCGCGTTCCGGCACAAGTCGTGGGAATCACTCCGCGACCCCGAGCAGGAGGACCCGATGGAACGGGCCGCGGCGGAGGCTGGCATCAGTTACGTTCGACTCTCCGGCAACATCGGTTGCCTGGTCAACGGTGCTGGTCTGGCCATGGCAACGATGGACATCATCAAACTGCACGGTGGGGAGCCGGCCAATTTCCTGGACGTGGGCGGCGGCGCCACCCAGGAACAGGTGAGCCAGGGGTTTCGCATCATCCTTTCGGACCCGAACGTGAAAGCTGTCCTGGTGAACATCTTCGGGGGGATCATGAAGTGTGACACCATCGCCGGTGCCATTATCGCCGCATACGAGGAGGTGGGTTTCCATGTGCCCCTGGTAGTGCGTCTGGAAGGCACGAACGTGGAGATTGCGCGAAAGATGTTGGGCGACAGCGGCCTTCCAATCATCACGGCCAGTGACATGACGGACGCCGCCCAAAAGGCGGTCGCGGCGGCTCGCGGCGAGCTTTCCTCCTGAGAACCGGTCGAGCTTGAGAAGAGAAAATGAGTATCCTGGTCAACAGCGAAACGCGTGTGATCTGTCAGGGGATTACGGGACGAGCCGGTCTGTTTCACTCACAGCAGTGCCTCGAGTACGGTACCAAGCTGGTGGCAGGCGTCACCCCCGGTCGGGGGGCCAAACCGTGCTCGATGGCCGCGTTCCCGTGTTCAACACGGTCGCCGAAGCTGTCAAAGCCACGGGGGCCGACGCAACGATGATCTTTGTGCCCCCTCCATTCGCCGCCGACGCCATCCTCGAGGCGGCGGACAGCGGCATCCGCTTGATCGTAACGATCACGGAAGGGATTCCCGTGCTTGACATGGCTCGCGTCAAACACATTCTCCAGCAATACCCCGACACGCGTTTGGTAGGACCGAATGGTCCCGGAGTGATCACTCCGGGCCAGTGCAAAATCGGCATCATGCCCGGTTACATCCACAAGCCAGGTCCGGTAGGTGTGGTGAGCCGATCGGGAACGCTCACCTACGAAGCCGTATGGCAGTTGACGAACCTTGGCCTGGGGCAGTCCACCTGCATCGGCCTTGGCGGCGACCCCATCGTCGGCACGACGTTCGTCGAGGTGATCCAGATGTTCCAGGAGGACCCGCAGACGGAAGCGATCCTGATGATCGGGGAGATCGGCGGGACCGCTGAAGAGCAGGCGGCGGAGTACATCAAGAAACACGTCACGAAGCCAGTGGCCGCTTTCATCGCCGGTCGCACTGCTCCTCCCGGGAAGCGAATGGGGCACGCCGGAGCAATCATCGCAGGCGGTAAAGGCACCGCAGAAGAGAAGATCGCCGCCCTCCGAGCCGCCGGTATCGCCGTGGCCGAAAGCCCCGCGGAGATCGGAATCACGGTAAAGCGCGCCATGGGACTGGCCTGAAGAACAGGTTCCTACCGTCCCGGTAGAAGCTCGGGCTCGGCCGGCCCCGGGCAGAACCGCACCGACCGCTGCGGTCGGACAGCGCCCGGTTGGTGGGGTGCAACTCTGGGGTTCCTGTGTGCGGCCGGGCTTCGGGTCGGCGTCTGTGCCGGCTAGGTTTGTCCGGTCGGCGCCGAACGTGTCTCGGTTTGGGCGGAATGGCTACACTTTAGTAGGGCATGCCCGCCTTGTTTCTCTGTGCGCGTTGGCCACAAGCGTGCGGGGAACAACTCGGTAGGCCGACGAGCCTTGCGTGTTTGCTCCGTGCGCGGTTAGACGGACGTTGGGCCGTTTGCGGAGTCAACGAATGAAACTCACCAGAATTGCCCTTTGCCTCGTCCTTCTCGGGGTGCTCACGTCCTGCTACGACCGTCCGCCGGAGGTAGAGCAAGCTCTCGTCCAGGCCGAGCGAGCTCGCACGCCAAAGCGCGTGCAAGGGCGGCAAGCCCGATCCGCTCCCAGAGAAGCAGAAAAAGTTGCCAAAAAGCCCCCCACGCCGCCGTCGAAAGCTGCCTCCGCACCTCAGCAGGACGTTGAGCCCCCCGAGGCCGCTTCCCCGCACCGCAGCGACCAGGAGACGAACGGCACAGCCACCGAGAACCGCACCGAGCCCCCTCAGGAAGCGACACCGGAAGCTGAAGGGGAACAGACGCAACCCGGCCAGGAAGAAGGGCCGACTCTCGTCGCCGACGCTGACGCTGACTCGACCGAGAGGGAAGACGCGCCTGAGGCTTCCGAATCCGAGGGGCCGGCCGACGAAATGTCCCCCGAACCGTCGCACAAGGTGGATTGGGCCAGTTACATCACCGTGGATGAGCTGCGCCAGGAGATCGAGTTCATGCTTAATCAGATGGCCACGAAGATTGCGACGCGTCGGGACTTTGATCGCTACTACAAGGAGCTACAGGGGGACGCATCGGTTCTCGGCGTATTGGGAATCATTCTGCAGGAGCATCCGGACGCGGGCAAGCTAAGGCGGGTGGGGGCAGCAGTCGCTGAGGCATCGATCGATCTGGCGATCGCTACAGAAGAACGCTCGGCGGCCTCTTACGCGGAGACGAAAGAGGTGCTCGATCGCGTGCGCGCAGCGCTCACCAAGGGTTCTGCCAGCGCCGACGTGGAGCCGGTCGAGTGGGAGGACGTTGCGGACCTGGTTGCCCTCATGACCCGCATGGACGTTGCCTACCGCCGGTTGCGTGGCGTGGTGAACTCGCCGACGTTCACGAAAGATGCGTACGAAGTCGCTCACGAGGCGAAGCTGCTCGCGATTCTGGCCAAGGTGTCGTCGTACTACCGCGACAATGAACCTGGCTACGTTCGGTACGCGGGCATGCTGGAGCAGGCTGCTCTGCAGGCAGCCCAGGCCAGCCTGGGCAAGAATGTCGACCAGGCGCGCAAGTCCGTGTCAGAGATTGGACGCGTCTGCAATGAGTGCCACCGGGCTTTCCGCCTGGAGCGCGCGACCGGAAACACCCTCGACTTTTAAGCGTGGGCAACGTATCGACACGGACCCGCCGGATCGTGCGCCACCTGAGGGGGACTGGACCGGCCGCAATGCTGCGATCGAACGATCAACGGGAGGCTCCGCCCCCCACCACGGCGAGCACTTTTTGCCCTGCTTCCAGGCTTCCCCCTCCAGCCTGCACCACACGGTCTCCTGGGCTGATATCCCCCCTTACCACCGCACGGGTTCCGTCGTCATAGCTGACCGTTACGTCCGCTCGCTCGACCGTCCCATCCTCACGCACGCGCCACACGTAGCTCTGACCGGCACTATCCGTCAAGATTGCACTGGACGGAATCACCATGGCCTGGTCGTAGACGTCCAGAACGATCCTCATGTAGCCGAACGTTCCCGGTGTTAGCAGGAATCCTTCACCGTTTGCTGTGGTGTTGTCCAGGTGCACTTCGCACCGCATGAGCCGCGTCTCGGGGTCAAGGGCGCGGGCGATCCGAGTGACACGGGCCTCGGTTTTCCAGCCCGGTTCCGTGCCGAAGCCGTAGAGGACCACGGTGTCGCCCACGTCCAGAACATGGGCTTCCCGGGCGGGCACATGGGCGACCACGCGAACACGATCCATGCGGGCCAGTCGGAGCACCGGGCGAGCAGCGCTGTTCGTGGACGCGGGAAGCGCGAAGTCTCCGGGGTGAACGTGTCTGGCCACCACCACAGCGGGCCACGGTGCCTTCAGCTCCGTGTAGCCTGCCATCGTTTCTGCTTGCTTCAGCAGGGCGCGCGCCACCAGCAGGCTCTTCTCGGCGGCGCGGGCCGCTGTAGCCCGGCTCGCGAGCGTGCTTTCGGCGGCCTTCAGCTCCGCTTCGGCGGTCTGGAACGCCGCCTCTGCTGCTGCCGCCTTCGCCTGGGCCGAATCCAGAGCAAACTTCGCCTCGTCCAGCTTGCGTTTCTCGATCGCCGCTTCCCCCATGGTGAGTTTGCGCCAACGTTCGAATTCGGCCTTTCGCAGAGCCACCTCGGCCCTGGCCGCTTCGACCGCGGCTTTTGCTTCCCGAACACGCGCCCGGCTCACCTCCACCTGGGCTTTCGCCTCCTCGACGAGAACCTGCGCTTTCTCCAGATCCGCCTCGGCCAACTCCACCTCCGCTTTCCTGCGGCGAAGTTCGTCGAACAACTCCGGAGCGCTGAGGCGCACCAGCGTTTGCCCCTTTTGCACAGCATCGCCGATGTCTACGGCAACCTCGGCAACATAACCGGGCACCCGTGCGTACAGGTCGGCCTCTGCAATCCCTTCCACCGACGCCGGCACCTCGACCGTCCGCTCCACCGTCTCGGTAGCCACAACCGCCACCGGCAAACGGGGCTGAGCGGTGTCGTGTTGTTCCGTTGGAGCCTTGGCCGTTGACCGGGCACACCCCCCAAGCAGCCCAATCAGGGCCAGGCAGGCCGCTCGGTAGCCGAAAGCTGAGAACGCTCTCATGGTTGCGACGATCCCGTGGCTGGTTCCCCAGACTGTCCGACTCGCCGTAAACGTGCCAGGACCGGCACGTCTCCGAGGGCATAGATACAGGGCACAACGAACTTGGGCAGGAGTGTGGCAGCGATGACGCCCCCCACGATCGCTCGAGCCATCGGCACCTCGGCCTCGCTACCCGCCATCCCAATAGCCAGCGGAAGCAACGCGAGCAAAGTCGTGAGGGAAGTCATCAGGATCGGCCGGAAGCGGACCAGCGCAGCATCAAACACCGCCTCGGCATGGGTGGCACCGTCACGAATCCGCCGTTCCGCGAAATCGAGAAGCACAATCGAATACTCCGTCACGATGCCCATCATCATGATGATCCCCATGAACGAGGAGACGTTCAATCGCGTCCCCGTCAGCCAGAGGAGGACGGCCACACCGATCAAGCCCATCGGAACCGTAGCCATCACCACCATGGGGGTGAAGAACGAACGGAACATGCTCACCATCACCAGGTAGATCAAGATGCCCGCCAGCAGCAGGCCAAGCCCGAACTGGGTGAAGGCGAGCCGCATCGTCCGCACCTCGCCAATGTATTCGATCGAGTAGCCCTTGTTCGCCCACGCGCCCCCCACTTCGTAGTACCATCCCCGTTCCGTTCGGCGTGCCGCCACGCCCAGCGTCTTGCTCGCTTCGATCCGCCGTTCGATCTCCGCGACCACACTGCCCACGTCATAATCGGGAAGCACGTTCGCATACACGTCCACGGTGCGCGTGATGTTGCGGTGCGTCACCACGGCGGGCCCCACGCTGCGACGGATCCGCGCCACGTTGCGCAGGGGAACAGGTCGCTCACTGTGCCGACCACGCACCGGTATGTCCAGGATCGTGTCCAGATCCTCGATGTCCTCCTCGCGGTACTGCACGCCGATGAAATAGTGGTTGCCGTTCCGCTCATCGATCCAGAACGCCGGCTCGAAGTTGATCGAGCTGTTCGTGGCACTGACCAGGTTCTTCATCACATCTTCGGTGCTGATCCCGAGCGTGGCCGCCGCCAACCGGTCGATTTCGACCTCAATGGTCGGGTTATCCAACCGCTGGTAGATCCGCACGTCCACCGTTCCCGGAACCGACTGCACGATCCGCTTCAGTTCCTGTCCGATCGCGTAAAGCTCCTCCAGCCTCGAGCCGGTCACCTGAAGATGAATCGGAGAAGGCTCCCCGAGATTCATTGCCGCCGTCAATAGCCCCCCCGTGTCAAAGGCAACCTCGACCCCAGGGAACCGCTTGTGGCATTCCCGACGGATCCGGTCCACGTACTCGAACACGCTCGGCCGCCCGGCTTTGTCCTTAAGCTGCACGAGCAGGAACGCGTCCATCGGCCCCGTGTTCGGTGTATACGCCGCCGGCCAGTCCATCAGCACTCCGATGTTGGAGATGAGCAACTGGAGATTCGACTGCGGCACCGCCTCCTTGCCCTGGGCGTATCCCGGGTCCGGCTCTCCGATGATCTCAACGATCGTCTTCTCGATCTCGGCAACGACCTGCTCCGTCCGTTCGATCCGCGTTCCCGCGGGTAACCGCACGAACATCGTGAACTGTCCGCTGTCGATCGGGGGGAAGAGCTCGGCGCCACACTGAGCAAGTAACCAAACGGAACCGACAACAAGAAGGACGGTCACCGCGATAACGGCCGCCTTGTAGGTCAGCGTACGTTCCAGCAGCCACGCGTAGCCGCGGATAATGGGGTCCAGCCAGTCCCCCCTGCGATCGTTGCTTTTGAGCGGGGATCGGCCGAGCAGAATCCGACACATCGTGGGCACGAAGAAGATCGCGATCAGGTAGGCGGCCAGCACGGCGAAGGTCACGGCAATGGCAAGCGGCCGGAACAGGTAGCGAGCAAGCCCGGACAGGAAAACCACCGGGTAGAACACCACGATGAACGTGAGGATCGAGACTCCGAGCGGCAGGGCGACCTCTCGTGCCCCGTCAAGAGCTGCGCCTGCCGGGTCCTTCCCCAGCGATCGGTGGCGGACAACGTTATCGATCACGACGATGGCATGATCCACCAGGATGCCAACGGCCAGAGCGATTCCCCCCAGCGTCATCGCGTTGATCGTATCGCCCGTGTAGAACAAGCCGATGAACGTGGCCAGAACCGAAAGTGGTATGGCCAGGACGACCACGGCAGTGAGCCGAAACTGGCGCAGGAACAGCCAGACCACCGCTGCGGCAAGAGCTGCGCCGAGCCCCACGGCAAGCTGAAGGCCTGCGATGCTCTCCCGCACCGTCTTCGATTGGTCCATGACCACGTTCAGTTGCAAGCCCTCCGCCTTCTCCGGCTCCAGGGTGTGGATCCGCTGGAGGATGCGATCCAACCGCCTACGGATCGCGTCCACGATGGCGATCGTGTTCGCGCCGGGCTGGCGGTAGATCGGTATGTACATGGCCGGTTTGCGGCCGTTGATCCGCACGATGTTCGTCTGGATCTGGGCAGAGTCGCGCGCTTCGCCCACATCCCGAAGACGTACGATTCGATCCCCTTCCACCTTGATGGGGATGTCATTGAGCAACTCAACTTCCGACGGGATCGCGTTGGTGAAGATCTGGTAGTCCATGTCCCCCAGTTTTGCGTTCCCCGCCGGAATCAGCACATTGTGCCGCAGCAGTGCGCGCTGGACGTCCACCAGGGAAAGACCGTGAGCGACAAGCTTTTCACGATCGAGATAGGCAAGGATCCGCCGCAAACGCCCGCCGTATACCGCCGGCGCAATCACCCCCCGAATCGACTGCAGCCGGTTGCGAAGCTCGAAATAAGCCACATCGTAGAGCTCCTTCTCCAACCTCCGCACGTCCGCCTCGCTCTGGATAGGCCGTGAGCTGGATACGCTGATCAGACAGAGCGGCAACGAGGCTGTCGGGTCGAAAGGCATCACCATGGGAGGGATCGTGCCGGGGGGCAAGTAGAACATGTCGCTCATCGCGTAGCTCGTCACCTGGCTCATGGCCGTATCCAGGGAGATATCCTCCCGGAAGAAGTCCTTCACGATGCAGACGCCGAGCATGGCTTTCGCTTCCTGATGCTCGATGCCCACCGATTGCCCGGTCCACCTCTGCAACCGGCTCATGATGTCGCGCTCCATCACGACGGGGGGCATGCCAGGGTAAAACGTCACGATCTGAACCGCCGGAGTCGTGTATACCGGCAGCAGGTCCTTCGGAATCCAGACGTAATGGAAGAGGCCCAGGACAAGAACCGCCAGTGCGACAACAAGGACAAGATGCGGGTTACGGAGGACAGATCCCATGGGTACCTACCATGCCACGGGTATACCGCCTGGAAGGACGCAGCCGCGGCCAGGCCGGAACCCATTCCCAACCTCGCGCGCGGGGCGCTCGTTGCGTCCGTGTCCGGGCATGCCATCAGGTCTCGCGGCCGCAGCCCCCGCAACAAAACTCCATGCCCACAGCCCGTCAAGTCGCCGGAGCTCTGGCCAGCAAACCGGTTGCAGCCCCGGGCGCCGTGCAAACTCACCCCGGGGTCCTTTACTGATATACCTTGCGAAGGGTGAGTACCTTGTGACCTGGTTTCGCCCCCGCGATGCCGGTCGCGCCACGATCCCCGCTACCGATCGCACCAAAACACCGCGTTAGGCCGCCGCACGCTCCCTGGGCAGCACGTACGGACCGCTCGGAATCACGATGATCCGAGCATCCGGACCGTATTCCGCCAGAGCTTCCTGGACAGCATCCTCTACGGACCGAGCCGCCTCGACGTAGCATCGCCGCAACTGCTCCGGCCCCAGGCCGGTCGATACAAACCGCACGCGCGCCTTTTTCAAAACTTTCGCCAGCTCCTCGACCTGCCACTGATCCATCCGAAAGTACTCTTTGCCAAGCACACGCTCCATGAACCGGTCAATCGTTGGGTTCTCGTCGAAAATCTTCTGAAACTCCGGACTCCCAATCCCCTCACTCAAACTGGCCGCGATGATGATCGTTCCGCCCGGCTTTACAGCCGGCAAAGCCCCCGTCAACCCCTTCACAGCCTGGTAGAACGTCGTGTCCAATGGGTAGCCGGCGGAGGTCGTGACCACAATCTCAGCCGGATCACCGAAGGGGGCCATGACAACCCTTTCCACGAAACGTACCCCCTCCAAAAAAGCCGCCTCCATGTCACCCGCGACCACGTGTGTGATCCGCCGCTCCCGGTCGATGTGGACGTTCACGATGAAATCGCAGCCGGCCATGCGGGCGATAACCGTGGCTTCTTCGTGGACCGGATTGTCCGTTAGATTCCCCTCACGAGCGTTCGGATCCTCCAGGAAATCCGGGCCATGCCATACGCGGAGCGTGTCCAGGTGCACGATGCCGGGGCAGATGACCTTCCTTCCGCCCGAATAACCGGCCATCAGATGCGGTTCGATCAGACCGGTCGTGATCTTCAAATCCGCCAGCAAGTAGCGTTTGTCGATCCAGACGGGTACACCGCGTGGCGATCGCCCCAGGTAGCTGTGCAGCTCACGCTGTTTGCCCAGGTGGTTCTCGACCCGGTAGTTCCGCACGATGTCTTCGCCGAGCATCTCGACCAGCTCCGCCCCTTCGTTGGGACGGTGCAGGCCCGTAGCGATCAAGATCAGAATCCGCTCGCGCGGTATGCCGCTTCGCTCAAGCTGCTCCAGCACCGGAGGGAGGATAATCCTGTTCGGTACCGGGCGAGTGATGTCGCAGACGAGAATGCACGCGGACTTCCTACCGCGGGCCAACTCCGCCAATGGCGCAGTGCCGATGGGTGAAGCTAGTGCTTCACGGACGGCCCCCTCAGGATCGGACAGTGGTGTGGTCGGCTGGATATCGAGGACAGCGACAACTCGGTCATCTGGAAGATCCACTTCCAGTCCCGTACGACCGTACGCCAATCGGACTTTCATCGGACCTGGTCTCCGTGAGCGCGTCCGGGAATCGTGGCCGCTTTTCATTCTAACCGCGGACCACAGGCGCTTCGGCCATTGCAAGCAGAGCTACGTCCGCGTCCCGCTCGCCGCCGCAGCGGAACTCCGGCAAGCGGCTGCCACGGCGCCGCCACGCGCCAACACCGCCGGCAGCATGGCGAGCTGCCCCGGGGCTCAGGTGAAGACTCCCGTGGGAGTGGATCGGCCAGCATCCCCCCAGGGCCAACAAGGGCTCCGTCACGCATTTGCAGCACCGAGAACCGCGCAGCCCCCCGGGCCGCGTTGCGAAGGCCACGTGTTCCCACCGCGTGCCTCCGCCGCGCGATCCCAGAAAAGCCGAAGATCGGTGCGTTCGGTCGAGCACAGGTCGCGGACCCGGAAGAAGGAGGGCGGAGCTAGCGCACCGCCCTCGGTAGGTCGGCTCACTTCAGGGGCTTGAGTTTGATATCGCGGAAGTGGATCTCCGCCCCTTCGGACTGCAGGAGTATTTTTCCCCTGCTCGGGTTCGCCTCAGTACCTTCGTTGACCAGGTGGCCGTTGATGATCAACCGCACCGTATCACCGTCGCAGATGATCTCGTACTGGTTCCACTGCCCGAGCGGCTTCTCGACGCCGTCCTTCATCCGGAAATAGTGCCTCGATATCCTGGGATCACGACGCTTCGGGTCGATCTTCAGCGTGGCTCCTCCTACCAACCAGAAGTCGCCGGCATGCCCGGACATGAGCTGGGCCTCGATGCCCTTCGGCCAGATCCGATTCGGTCCGACCACGTGCACGAAGACGCCGCTATTGCGGCCCCGGTGCACCTTCTTGCCCCACCGCCACTGCAGCTTAAGCACGTAGTTCGCGTACTCCTTCTGGGTGATCAGGTAACCGTTCACCCGCCCGTCGCAGATAATGATCCCGTCCTTCACCTGCCAGATATCCTCGGGCTTGACGTCCTTAGCCCGCGGGTCGATGAACGTGTCCCAACCGGACAGGTCTTTCCCGTTGAACAGGGAAATCCACCCCTCTTCGGCGGCCGATCGCGACACCGGCGGAGCCAGCAGACCAGCGAGGAGTACAGCGAGGACAGCCACTCCGGACAGCAGGACGGACAACGATCTTTTCATGACTACCTCCGCTTTCGCAATCGTGCTTCTGTCTTACCACCCGCTACGCAGCAGCGCACGTTCCACCCACAGAACCGACGTCACAGTTCGCGGATGAAGATGTTCTTGAACCAGAGCTTGCTACCGTGATGCTGGAGCTCGATGGGCCCCCGTTTGGGCAGTGGTTTCGAGCGATCCCAGTAGTTTTCCAGGGGAGTATTGTCCACGACCAGCTCCCCATTCAGATAGACCGTGACCCGATCGCCCCGAACGATGATCCGGAACCGGTTCCACTGGCCGGCGGGACGGTCGGCACACTTGAGTGGTTTGTTCGGGTGCTTGCGATTGTTGAACAGACCACCCGAGCCTTCAGGGTGCTGAGCCGGGTCCCAAATCTGCACCTGGGGAACCCCCCGGATGTAGATCCCACTGTCACCGCCCGGTTCGATCTTCCAGTCCACCAGCAGCTCGAAATCGCCGAAGTCTTCGATCGTCTGCAAGCTGTTGCCCTTGCCGTCGTAGAAGAGGACCCCATTGCGCACATGCCAGTGGGGCAGGATGCGGCGGTTCGCTTCACGCTGGCGTTGTTCGTAGAGACGCGGATTGGCCATGAGCTTGATCCGCTGTGGCAGTGGGATGACCCCCTGCCACCCGGATAGGTCACGTCCGTTGAAGAGGGCGCGGAAACCTGGAGGCGGGACGTTGTCCGGTCGGGTTCCCTCGTCCGCTGGAGCAAACGCGAGCAAGCAGGCCAGGCTGGCGACGCAAACGATAAGCGTTCTCATTCCTTCACTCCCGTTAGGACACCTCAGGCAGGTCTTACTTCGCGGCGGGTGTCTGCACGCCGACGGGCGGCTTCTGAGCGGTCGGCAGCTCGATGGCAAGCAGGTTGGCAATAGTGGCAGCGACCGCTCGATTATCTACTTTACCCAGTTTACCAGGTTTAACGCCGGCGCCGACAGCGTAGAAGACGCCTCGCATGTCGGGATGATGAGGGAGGTACCCGTGCGTTCCTCGTCGAGCCCCCTTCGTGATGACGGAGCCCGCCGTTGCGTTCGCCGAAAAGCTGTAACCGCGCTGCGCGGCCGCCCACAGGTCCGGCGCCCACGGACTCTCGTCGGGCGTGGGCTGTCCCAATTCGTGGAATTCCCCGGGCAAGTACACCCGCTCAACCCCCTCTGTTTGCTGGAGAAGATGTTTCACCTGCTCGCGCACCTGCCCGGTCACGGCGTTGCCGATCAGGTAGATGGCCGCAGCCCCGCCCTGAGAAACGATCACGGGGCGAATGCCCTCGGGCAGGGGGTTTTTCTTGAAGAAAACGCCAAGGTTGATCGAACGGTTCGTTTCGAAAAAGCCGTGGTCACTGGCGATCAGGAGGGTGATTCTGGCATCCGGTCCGAGCGCCTCGTGCACACCTTCCCACAGGCGGCGCAGGCAATGATCGGTGTAGGTGGCCACCCATAAATCGTCCCCCGTACCGGGGCCATACCGATGGAGTACGTGGTCCATTTCGACGTAGTGGATCACCAGCAAATTGGGCCGGTATTTGCGGAACAGGTAGATGGCCGCTTCGGTCCAGAGCCAGTCGCGTTTGGCTCCCCCCGCCGATTCACCAAGCCACGGGCCATAACGGTTGGCCGGTATTCCAGCCGCGAGCAGCCGATCGAGCAGCCCCGGGGTGCAGTACCTTTCGAACCCGTCCCGCGTGTGCATGTCGGGAACAAGCCAATCCAATGTCTTGGCACCGCGAACGGCGGGCCAGGCCAATGCTGCAGTTTTCAGCCCCGCTCGATGTGCGGCGTCGTAGATCGTCGGTACGCGGACGAGTTCATTCTTGTCGAAGATGGGATCAAGGATGAGCTGGACGGGCTTGCGGGAGCGACGATCGTACACGTTGTTGGCGAGCACTCCGTGTGCGGCCGGTGAAGCGCCCGTGACAAGCGTCGTGTGGTTCGGCCAGGTCACGGTAGGGAAACTGCAGATGAGGCCATCGCGCGCAACCGCCGCCTGATCCAGTTGGGAACGCAAAAAGGGGAGCGGTGCTCGTTCGTCCCAGAGCAAAGCATTGCTGAAACCGTCCACGGAGACGAGGATCACGTGGTCGCTCAGCCGCTTCTGGGGCACGGCCCCGTCGGGACCTTCGGCCAGAACAGGCGGCAGCGACCAACTCAGCAGAGCGAGGAAAACGGAAATCGCGGTGGAACCTCTCTCGTTCATTGCTTCTTCCCAGGGTGCACGGTCAACGGAAGCTTCCCAATCTGTCTCACACCGCGTTTTGCGGACGGCGCCAGTGCGGTTCGACTTCCGGATTCACCCATGCGCGTAACGGCTTACCCTGCAGGCCGAGGATGAGATTGTCAGCGGCGATTTCCGCCATTCCGTTCCGGGAGGCGACCGTGGCGCTGGCAATGTGCGGCGTCACGATGCAATTCGGCAGGCTGAGCAGAGGGTGATCCGGCGGAAGGGGTTCGGGATCGGTCACGTCCAGACCTGCGGCGAAGATCTGACCGGTCTTGAGGGCTTCGTATAACGCCTCGGTATCCACAATCGGACCCCGGGCGGTATTCACCAGCACGGCCGTCTTCTTCATCTTCTGGAACGCCTTACGGTCGAACATCCCGCGCGTTTGTTCGTTCAGCACGGTGTGGATGCTGATGAAGTCGCTCTCGGAAAGCAGAGTATCGAAATCGACGAGTTTCGCCCCCAGCTTCTCCTCGGCCCCCTCGTTCCTTCGAACATCGTAGTACAGGATCTTCATCCCCCAGCCGCCCCGACATCGCTGGGCCAACGCGGTGCCGATCCGGCCCATTCCAACAACCCCCAGAGTCTTGTGCCGCAGGTCCTGGCCGATCCAACCGAGGGGTTCCCAGGTCTTCCACTTGCCGTCCAGGATGTCGCGGTAACTGTCGAGCAGACGGCGCGCAGCGGCAATCAACAGGCAGAAGGCCATGTCTGCGGTGGCGTCGGTGAGCACCTCGGGCGTGTTGCCCACCGCGATGCCCCGCCGTGTGGCCGCGTTCACGTCGATGTTGTTGAATCCCACGGCGTAGTTGCTGATCACCCGCAGACGCGGTGCCGCGTCCATAAGCGCTGCGTCGATCTCTTCCGTCAGCATGCACAGCAGGCCATCACAATCGCGCACCTTCTCGAGCAATACCTCCCGCGGTGGCGGCAGCGGTCCTGGCCAGACCTCGGCATCGCAGTATTCGAGCACACGCCGCAGCCCCACCTCTGGAATCGGCCGAGTCACGAACACCTTGGGTTTCGCCATCTCCGTCCCCTTTCTCTTGCTCGCGCCGAAGCGCTGTCCTCCGGTCAAGAACCACACCGTCGGTCCGGCCATTACCGGCGGAGGCAAAGCTGGGGGTCAGGTACCCGGTCCCCGGTTCCACCTGGTCGCTCACGCCGGTCTCTGTCTAGGATAGCAAGCGAATCAAGCCACAGTCTTGGGAGCGAGTGTAACTCGCGGGGGGTGGCATGAGAAGAGCTGAGCGCGTGGCGGAACGGATCTGGCGTGCGGGCACGGATGCAGTGGATCCGGAGTCGCTCGTGGTGAAGGCCCTGCGACTGCGGGGGAACCGGCTCCGAGTAGGGCCATACCAAACAAAGCTGCTCAAGGACGGAAGAATTCTCGTCGTCGGAGCGGGCAAAGCCGGTGCTCGAATGGCAGCGGCGGTCGAGAAGCAGCTCGAGCCCCTCGTACGCCGGGGTCGCGTCGTCGGCCACGTGAACGTGCCCGCGGACCAGGTACGCCCCCTTGCTGCCATCCGATTGCATGCTGCTCGAAGTAGCGCGCAAAACGAACCCACAGAGGAGGGCGTGCGTGGAGCACTGGTCATTGAGGAACTGCTCCGATCGGCGCGCCCGAACGACGTGGGGCTCTGCCTGATCTCCGGGGGAGGCTCAGCACTCTTGCCCGCACCGGTCGACGGAGTTCGCCTGGAGGAAAAGCAGCACCTCACTCGGCTCTTGCTCCAGGCGGGAGCGACCATCAACGAGATGAATTGCGTTCGAAAGCACCTGTCCCGTTTGAAAGGAGGGGGAATGGTACGGCTCTTTCGGGGAGCGACCCTGTACAGTCTGATCCTTTCGGACGTGGTGGGTGATCCGCTGGATGTGATCGCTTCCGGACCAACAGCACCCGATCCCACCACCTTCTCAGACGCAATCGCCGTGCTCAAGCGGTATGAGCTCTGGGAGCAGGTGCCCCAGTCGATACGTCGCCACCTCGAGCGAGGGGTACGTGGGGAAGTACCTGAAACGCTCAAGAGATTGCCGCGCACGGTTCATAACGTCGTTGTGGGCAACAATCGAACGGCCCTGGACGCTGCCGCACGGGTCGCCCGGCAGCAGGGCTACCGCGTACTCGACCTCGGTTCCTTCATCCAGGGAGAGACCCGGCACGTGGCCACTGCCCTCGCAGGCGTCGTGCTCTCCGTCCGGCGCGACGGTCGACCGCTTCGACAACCGGCGTGCATCCTTTCCGGAGGGGAAACGACCGTGACATTACCCCCCGATCACGGACAGGGGGGCCGTAACCAGGAGTTCGCGGTCGCGTTCGGCGTGGCAGCAGACCTTGGCCAACTTCCCGGAGTCGTCTGTCTCAGCGGAGGCACGGACGGGGAAGACGGTCCAACGGACGCTGCCGGTGGGATGGTAAGCCAGGCGCACTTCCGTCGCGCGCAGAAGCTCGGCCTGGATCCCCGGCACTATCTGGAGCGACATGATTGCTACCGCTTCCTGGAAGCTGTCGGCGGACTGTTTAAGACAGGCCCCACCGGGACCAACGTTACCGACCTCCGCGTGATCCTTGTCGGCGTTCCGGAACGATAAGCGTCCAGGGCGGCCGATGAGCCACGGAGGAGACCCGTCTCGGCACCTCCCCACCGTCGTGCGGCTCAGGCAATCGTCCGGGCATCTGGACTACTTGATCACGACAACCTCGAAGTCCCCTGCCCGCTGTTCGATGCGCACGGTCACATCGTCCCCGTGCCGTCGGAACAGAATGCTCGCCCGCCCCTTCCCCACCGGCAAGTTGGTCACCCGAACTTCGGGCACAAACGGGGGCAAGTACGGTCGAGATATCCGGAGCTGTTTGCGGATCCCCCTGGGGCGCAGCCCCAGGCACGCTCGGAGGGTAAGGAACCCGCTGGCCGCCGCCCACGCCTGAGGTGAGCAAGCCACCGGATACAGAGTGGGGGCCTCGCCAGGCACACGGTCGAAACCACAGAACAACTCCGGCATACGGCGGAGCTCAAAGTACAGGCTGGCCTCGAAAAGCGCCTCCAGCAACCGTCCCGCTGCCACCCGATGACCGTAGCGTGCCAGCCCCAGGGCAATCAACGCGTTGTCGTGCGGCCAGATCGAACCGTTGTGGTAGGACATCGGGTTGTAGCGCGCTTCTCCACTGGCCAGCGTCCGGATCCCCCAGCCCGAGAAGAACCGCGGGCTGAGCAGTTCCTCGGCGAGTGCTCGCCCCCGCTCTTCGGAGGCAATCCCCGTGAGCAGACAGTGGCCGGCGTTGGAAGCTCGCACCCGACACGGTCGTTTGCGGCCGTCCAAAGCGATGACGTAGGTGCGCAGTTCCTGGTCCCAGAACCGCTCTTCGAACTTGTTCCGCAGGTTGGCAGCGCGTTGCTTGCACTTCTCGGCAAGCTCGCCGTCTCCGAGCTCTTGAGCCAGCCGCGCCATCCCCTGCCATGCGCCGTACGCGTACGCCTGCACCTCGCACAACGCAATCGGCCCCTCGGCAAGAGTGCCGTCTGCGTGGAACACGGCGTCCTCGGAGTCTTTCCAGCCCTGGTTCCGCAGTCCCTGGGTCGTTCTCCGCTGGTACTCCAGGAAACCGTCGCCGTCTCGATCACCGAATTGCTCCATCCAATTCATGGCCGCCAGGAGGTTAGGCCAGATGCTTCGGATGAATTCCAGGTCGCCGGTCGTCCACGCGTACTCGTACGCCAGCACCAGGAAGAGCGGAGTGGAATCAATGCTGCCGTAATAGCGCCGAAACGGAACTTCTCCGGTACGCGCCATCTCGCTGAGCCGAACCTCGTGTAGAATCTTCCCGGGTTCCGCGTCGCACGTGGGATCGAACTCGGTAGCCTGGTTTTGTGCCAGGTACTGCAACACTCCACGAGCGATCGAGGGGTCGATCCAGAGCGATTCCAGGGCGGTGATGATTCCGTCGCGGCCGAACACCGTGCTGAACCACGGGATGCCCGCGTACGGGTACGGCCCGTGCTCGGTTTCGGTAACCAGGAGCCGAAGGTCGGCCCAGGAGCGGTTGAGCCAGTCGTTGAACAGCTCGTTCGACGTGTAGATGTGCGCCGCCTGCTCACGAGCTGCGCGTGCGCTGGAGGTCAGCTTTCGCAACGCCTCCGCACAATCGGGACAGCCGGAAGGCACAGACACATGCGCCCCCCTCT
>Ga0256839_1003038_pt1 | contig 17799 bp, 15 predicted proteins | sample 354166metaG_FD_185968 | JGI IMG/M metagenome (GOLD analysis project Ga0256839, IMG submission 185968) | Hydrothermal vent microbial communities from Mid Atlantic Ridge, Atlantic Ocean - 354-166 | ecosystem: Environmental > Aquatic > Marine > Hydrothermal vents | place: Atlantic Ocean: Mid... | reverse complement strand
TAAAAGGATTTAATGGAGCCATTACTTCCATTGCTTCAACCAATAATAGAATTACTGCGCTTTGCGAAGACCAAACTGTGCGTGTATGGAATTTGGCTACTAATGAACTACTGGTCTCCGTGTATATTGCTCCCAAAGGTGAATGGGTAGCATGGACACCTCAAGGATATTACGATGCTTCGAGTGGAGGCGAAAAATACATGGGATGGCAAGTAGATTCGGAAGCTACTGAGTTATCTAAATTTTATAAGAGCAGTGTTTTTGCTTCCAAGTTTCATATACCCGAAATGGTAAAACAAACCATAGCAACAGGGAGCTTTGCACTCGCCAAAGAAAAAGAAATAAAGGCGACAAATATCCCCGTAAATGCACCAAAGCAGCAAAAAGTTGAAGTAACTTCCCCTTTAGAAGTTATAAATAATGCCCCAGGAATTGAGTGGATTACCCCAGAATTTCAAAATTCAGAGTTAAGCCAGCCTAAAATAACGATTAAGGCAAAAATAAAATCAAACTCCAAAATTAAGATGGTTAAAATTTTAATTAATGGCAGGCCTTCATCCAATAGCAGGGGAGTTGTTATTCCTAAGTCTGTTGGAGAATTTGATTTATTGGTAGAGCAAGATTTGATACTATTAAATGATATTAACGAGATACGAATTTTTGTTTCTAATCAAGAGGCCAAAATGGTTTCTGAAAAAAGAGTTATTAACTTATCAGGTGTTGGTGCCAGAGGTACAGGTCGTTCTTTGGATGTAATTAATTATTCAGATAAACCTGATTTATATATATTAAGTATTGGTGTTTCGGAGTATGAAAACTCAGAATATAGCCTTAATTATCCTGATGATGATGCCATAGCAATTGCCGATGTGTTTAAAAAAATTGGCGCCAAAGTGTATAAAGATATTAATTCTACCCAATTACTAAATAGCAAGGCAGGTAAAAAATCAATTTTAGAGGCGTTTGATAACCTTGAGCACAAGGTGCAAGCAAAAGATATGGTTGTTATTTTTATTGCCTCGCATGGAATTAACAAGAATAGAGAATTTTTTATATTGCCTTATGATGCCGACCTTATCCAAAAACCCGAAAATGTGGTTAGTTGGAAAGATTTAACAAAAACATTAAGTAAGTTGCCTTCGAATGTAATTGTAATAATTGATGCTTGCCGTAGTGGGCAGTTAGGCGCAAACCTTGCTCAATATAGTGCAAATAATACAGAGGCCATGCGTAATGCAGCAAGCGATGAAAATGGGCTGGTACTAATGGCGGCATCTACAGGCGGAGAGTCTGCTTTGGAAACATCCACTTGGGGACATGGGGCTTTTACATTGGCTATTTTAGAAGGTATTAAAGAGGGGAAAGCAGATGTAAAACCCGATGGAACCATTTATTTACGAGAGCTTGATTTTTATGTTTCGGAGCGCACTATTGAACTAACTAATAACGCACAACACCCTACTACCCAAAAACCAAGCACAATAAGTAGATTATCAATAATAAATTTAAATAAATAACGTATTTTTAAAATGTAAACCAATATAAATTATGAAACTAATAAAAACATTAACACTCGCTCTAGCTGTAGTATTTGCTTTTTCTACACTAACTGTTGCACAAACAAAAGATGTAAGAAAAAAAGGCAAAAAAGAGATTAAGAAAAAAGCAGTAAAAGAGGCTCGAAAAGAAGCCAAATCGTTTAAGAAACAAGGCTTTCGTGTATCCCCAGGGGCATTGCCTATGGAAAAACAAATTGAAACCGCTTGGATTCGGCAGTATGAAATTGACGATGACGGATACCCTCTTTACATTGTTGCATCAGGAAACTCAGTAGCTAACACACAAACAGCAGCTAAGCTCCAAGCTACAGAAGTGGCAAAATTAGAATTAGCAGGTTCTATTTCTACACAAGTGGCAGCTTTAATTGAAACCAATATTGCCAACCAGCAATTTAATGCTGAAGAAGCAGCTTCGGTTACCAAAACAGTAGCAGCAGCCAAAAACATTATTGCGCAAGAACTGGGTCGTACACTGCCTTTATTTGAAATTTACAGAACCCTTAAAAATAAAAATATAGAGGTTTTTGTAAGAATGGCTTATAACTCTGAAAAAGCAATGGCGGTAGCCCAAAAAGCTATCTCTAAAAAGCTAGAGGAAGAAACAGATATTGCACAAGACAAGTTGGAGAAACTAATGAAATGGGATAATTAACAAAACCCTAAAGGGATTTTTTAGATGCCGGACTTGTTCCGGCATCTCTTTTAAAATCGAGTAAGGTTTTAAAATGTTCCTGCGCCCGACTTTCGGGTAAGCACGATGTTTATATAACTGTTTAAGGCTTGTTAACTACAAACCAACCTTCTTTTTACGATGGCTATGAGAAAAATTTTACTACTAATTACACTCCTCTATATTTTTGATGCTGCTTATGCCCAAAAAGGCGCTCCAGATTGGCTCGACCCTTACAACCGAGAAGCTAAATATTCTTCTGATAAATATTTGGTAGGCCTTAGCTCGGAGCTGGTTCCTAAAGGCAAAAGTCTAGCCGATATTTACAAACAGCTTAATCAATTGTCACGTAATCAAATCATTGAGTCTATTCATGTAAATATTAAGTCAGAGACTAAAATGAATATCACAATTGTAAATACAGAGTCGAATCAATTGCTTGACCAAAACTCTGTTTCTATTTCAAAAGCAGAACTAGTAGGCTTAAAATTTGAGAATTATTATCATAAAAAGAAAAAGTTAGCTTTTTCTTTTTCGTATGTGAGCATTCAGGAGTTAGTAGATTATAATCTTAGCATCATTAAAACAAATACAGAAGCGATAGATAAAAATGTAACCCTTGCAGGAGCTAAAATTATAAGCGGAGATAAAGAAGGAGCTATTGAATTGCTTTTTGAAAGTCAGGTAAAAATGAAAGAGATTCAGCAATCTGCCGTGCTTCTTATGTCGCTTGGTATGGATAATAGGCTGGATTTTCATAAAATAGGCCAAATGAAGCTCGACATTGCGCAAGGAACCGATGATTTTTTTAACAAGGGTACGTTAAATGTACACGAATTATCCTCTTTTTATGCGTATGGCTTGCAGTTGCAAATTGGTGATTCGCCCTTTTCAGTTTGCACGGGCAAAATAATGTATCAAAACTCAGAAAATGAAAGCCGTTTTTCTAGGAAATTTAAAAATCAAATATTAAATAAGCTTAGCGACCTTGAATCTGTTAAACTAGCCGAATCCGGGTGTGATTTTACCTTTCAGGGTATGTTTACAGAGGCCAATGGCAAAGTAGTAATGGTAACCGATTTTGTTGATAACAACGGCAAAGTGAAGGCTACAGTAAATAATAAGTTTCCACTAGCCTCGGTACAATTTGGCGACCTTGCTTTTTTACCAAAAAATTTCGAGTATATAAAAGACCTTTCTTCCATTAAATTAATAACTGAAAAACCCGATTTTCTGATAAAAAAAGTAAACTTGTATAAACATCCCATTAAAATTAGGCTGTCAACCGCTTCGGTTGCTCTTGCTGATATACCTGTCCACTTCACTATTTCAAAAGGTGAATCAATTCAATATGAAGGCGATATTATTTCCGATAAATCAGGAACAGCAACGTTAATTTTAAATAAAGATCAAATAAAAAGAAGCGGAAAATTAGTTTTAAATACGACTGTTAATGTTGCTGCTTTACTTGATATTGCTGCTGATGCTGAGTTTTATAAAAAGGTGCTTCTGGAAAATCCTCCACAAAAACTACAAACAAAATTAAATATTATTGCACCAACTGTTTACATTAATTCCTCAGAGGCTGGTCTCGGTAATAAAATGGAAATCCCATTATTAGGGCCAGCTATCAAAAAAACATTGATAGATATGGACTATAAGTTTGTTGATTCAGAAGCAGCAGCAGATTATACTTTAATTATAGAAGCCTCCACAAGAAAAGGACAAAGCTCGCAATATATGTTTTTTTCTTATTTAGATGCTACCATTGCTATGCGCGAAACCAGCACAGATAAGGAAATTTACAAAAATGGCTTGAGTAGTGTAAAAGGAGGAGGCTCAAGTTATGAGCTAGCAAGCATTAGAGCTTATGAAAAAGCAGTTGATAATTTTATTAAAGACTTTATCAGCAAACTTGGTGAGTAAATATATTACCAGCAAGCATAAAAATTAAAAACTATTAGTAAAACTTAACCTACAAAAAATGAGAAATCAACTATTTATTAAGGCAGTTTTGAGCCTACTTATAATTGCATTAGGCCACTTTGCTATGGCACAAGGTAATTTTAAATACCACTATATTGTACCACCAGATTTAGGTGATAGAATGGAAGGAATTAAGAAAATTGCATTTCTTGATTTTAAATATACGCCACCCATAGAAGAAGGTGCTGTAGAAGTAGTAGAAGAGTATGATGCTGGTGATGAACTGGTTAAAATAATGATTGAAAAGCAAAAGAAGGAGCTTTTAGGAGAAGAGGAATATAATAGGCTTCAGTCTGCCAAACGTAGTAGCGATGGTGGTAATATCATGGGGGGGGCTTTAATATCTAATATGACTTCGATATTGCTTATACCTGACAGAGGCAAAACTTTGGGTTTTAAGTTTTTGATTGAGGGAATGAGAACAGATGTTTATACAATAGTTGATAGGGCTACCATAGATAAAGTGTTGAGCGAGCAACAATTTCAGCTAAGTGGAGTAGTTGATGGAGAACAAATGTCGGAAATTGGTATGCTTCTTGGAGCCGATGCCATTGTTACTGGTGATCTTGTTTCTACCAAAACAGATGAACGCCTTGACGAAAGAAGAGAGGAAGTGAAAAAAGCGGTTAAGTACACAGACGATGAAGGGGAAGAAAAAACAAAGTATGTTTTGGACTACTATAAATATGTTTACCCCGTAAGAAGAACAGTAACTACGGCATTAAATATTCAAGTTGTATCGGTAAAAACAGGGGAAGTTCTTGGCACTAAAGCATATACAGAAACAGCTTCTAACACCAAAGAAAGAACCTTTAAAAGAGCGAGGCCCTCTTCTTATGTAAAAAAATACCCCAATTACTCAGAACTGCAATCTGCAGATGCCCTTATTAGAAAAACAATTAACCCACTAAGCCAATCAGGAGCTAATTTAATCGCTCCAAGGTTTGGGGCTATAAGCATGAAAATTTCGAAGGTTAAGGCCAAGGAGTTTAAAAAAATAGCAAAAGAAGCAGCGGTTTACCTTAAACAAGCTAGGTTAGAGAAAGCGTATGCTATGTACAAAAATATTTATGATGCTGATCCATACATTACCGAAGCAGCTTTTAATTTAGGAATGATTTACGAAGCAACTGGCCAGTATGAGAAAGCATTGGAATACTATGAAGCAGCAAGAGAAAGTGCTGTTAAAAACTCGAACGAGAAAAAATATACCCAAGCTATCGACAGGGCTGAAAAAGATATAGAAGTGCTAGAACTAATGGCGGCACTAGATGTTAAGTTGGAAAAGCAATATTTTTCTGACGCAGGAGGTGCAAGCTTAATGGCCGAAAAAGCACAAACAAAAGGGAATCCTAAAAAGGATAGATTTAATGTATATGAAAAAGCCGATGACAGCTCTGCCATTATTGGTAAAGTGCCCGGAGGAAGAGGGTACCCTATGTTTAGTGTGGAAGGCGATTGGACATTGATAGAGATTGTAGGAGGCAAAAAAGGCTATATTGAAAATAAGAACTTGAAATAGATTGTTATTTTTTTGCATAAAAAAACACTATCCACATAACATCGGATAGTGTTTTTTTATGAACGAAGGTTTTTAGGAAAAATGATGGGTTAGAGTGCGATATAACTCAAATACTGGTAACCCCATTACATTATAATACGAGCCTTGAATGCTAGAAACCCCAATTAACCCAATCCAATCTTGTATTCCATAGGCTCCTGCTTTATCATACGCTTTGCCCGATTTTACATAATGCTCAATTTCGGCAGTAGATAACGAACCAAAGGTAACTTTTGTAGAAACATCAAATGAATGAACCTCGTTGTTGGCTCTAATGCTAACCCCTGTAATAACTTCGTGTGTATTACTCGATAATTGCGTTAGCATTGCTATTGCTGCATTAGCTGAATTAGGCTTTTCTACTACTTTACCATTCGCAATTACAATAGTATCAGCAGTAATAACAATATGATGTTTGGCTAAAAAATCGTGTGCCTCTCCTTTTAAGTTAGCCAGGTACAGAGCAGCCTCTTTTGGCTTAATGTTATCAGGTATTTGTTCTTCAACTTTAACTGTTTGCACGTTAAAAGGGAACTCCAATTTATGCAAGAGTTCTTGCCTTCTGGGCGAAGCTGAGGCTAGAATAATAGGGTATTTTAATTGAATCATTTAGAGACTCTTTTTTTCCAGTTTGAATTTGCCTTTTTTGTAGTTGGTGGTTGATTTGTAGAATTTACGTCCTCTTTATAATAAATTATGGCCATTAAAGCAGCTATTTTCTCTTGGGTTTCATCCTCAGTTTCTAAACTGTTATGGTCAAAAAATTTCTCAACAAATTTGGTATCGAAACTTCCATTAATAAATGCCTCATGCTCAAATACAAATTTGCAAAACGGCAGGGTGGTTTTAATACCTGTAATGGTGTATTCATCGATGGCCCTAATCATTCGTTTACGTGCTTCGTCTCGTGTTGCACCATAGGTAATCAATTTCGCAATCATAGGGTCGTAATAGATAGGAATTGTCATTCCTTGCTCAAATCCATCATCTACTCGTATGCCATAGCCTTGGGGGCGCATATAAGAGGTTAGTGTGCCAATATCTGGCAAAAAATTATTTTCAGGGTCTTCGGCATACACACGCACCTCAAAGGCATGGCCGTTCATTTTTACATCTTCCTGATTTAGTTGCAATGGTTTGCCTTCGGCAATTAATATTTGCTCTTTTACCAAATCAATACCCGTTATTAATTCGGTTACAGGGTGCTCTACCTGCAACCTAGTATTCATCTCAAGAAAGTAAAACGAACCGTTTTCATAAATAAACTCTACTGTGCCTGCTCCATAATAGTTGCACGATTGTGCTACTCGCACGGCTGCTTCTCCTATTTCTTTGCGCAAGTCTTCAGAAATAACCATAGAAGGAGCCTCTTCAATTACCTTTTGATGCCTCCGCTGTATGGAACATTCGCGCTCAAATAAATAGAGCGTTTTACCATGTTGATCTCCTAAAATTTGTACTTCAATATGTTTATTCGATTCAATGTATTTTTCGATAAAAACAGAGCCATCTCCAAAAGAGGAGGTAGCCTCGCTAATAGCAAGGTTCATGTTTTCTTCGAGTTCGTTTTCATTATAAACCACCCGCATCCCTTTTCCACCACCACCTGCGCTCGCTTTGATAAGAATTGGATAACCAATTTCCAACCCTAATTTTTTAGCGTATTCAGGGTCGGTAATGGCTTCGTCAGTACCTGGTACCATAGGAATATCATAGGCACCTACTGCTTTTTTTGCAGCTAATTTATTGCCCATTACTCGAATAGCTTCCGAAGATGGGCCAATAAAAATAAGACCAGCTTTTTCAACATTATCTGCAAAGGCAGCGTTTTCAGATAAAAAACCATACCCAGGGTGAATAGCATCTACCTTAAGTTGCTTGCAAAGTTTAATAATTTTATTTCCTAACAGATAAGACTTTGCCGAAGGAGGAGGGCCAATTAATACAGCTTCATCTGCCGCAAATACATGTGGAGATTTCCGGTCTGCTTCGCTAAACACAGCGACTGTTTTAATACCCATTTCTTTGGCAGATCTAATAATTCTAAGAGCAATTTCTCCACGGTTGGCAATAAGTACTTTTTTAATTTTTGGCATTTTGTAACAGTTTTATACAATAGTACAAAACAGAAGCAAGCAATGCAGGGGTTTAGAATAAGATTTTTGTGATTTATGCCATCTACCTATTCACCCATTAAAGGTTTATTTTTAGCCACTAGGTCACGAAGTCTCCAAGTTTCACAAAAAGTTATGTGCTTTAAGTTATTATTTTGTGGTTCTTTGCCCGCTAGGCTAGCGGGTGGTGGCTATGCTTTTTTGGGTGAACAGTTACCATCTACTTAAAATACAAATTCTATTCAATTATTAATAGGCGCATTTTACGTATATTTGCGACTTTTAAAACAGAGTGATAAGTGGTGTCTTTAAGAAAATAGGTCTTTTTTATAAAATGAATTATTATTGATGAGATGTTTTTTTAGAGGCACTAAGTACTATAAACCGATTAGATAGTGGATATATTTAAAAAATTAATGCTCGATAGAGGACCTCTTGGTAAGCATGCGAATGTAGAAGAAGGGTATTTCATGTTTCCTAAACTTGAAGGGGAGATTGCCCCAAGAATGAAATTTAGAGGAAAGGAAGTGCTCACATGGAGTCTTAATAACTACTTGGGGTTAGCAAACCACCCCGAAGTACGAAAGGCAGATGCTGATGCGGCCAAAGAGTGGGGGCTGGCTTATCCGATGGGCGCAAGAATGATGTCGGGCAATACTGTATTTCATGATCAGCTTGAAGACGAGTTAGGTGCATTTGTGCAAAAAGAAGCTTGTATGCTCCTTAATTATGGGTATCAAGGCATTATGTCGGTAATTGATGCCGTTGTTGACCGAAGGGATGTAATTGTGTATGATGCTGAATCGCACGCTAGTATTGTAGATGGGGTTAGACTACATATGGGTAAACGATTTGTATATCCTCATAATAATATTGAGAACCTGGAGAAACAACTGGAGCGCGCCCAAAAGATTATTGATGAAACAGGAGGGGGAATCCTTGTGATTACAGAAGGCGTATTTGGTATGTCGGGTAATATGGGTGATTTAAAAGGGGTGGTTTCGTTACGTAAAAAGTTTGATTTTCGATTATTGGTAGATGATGCTCATGGCTTTGGGACCATGGGAGAAACAGGTGCCGGAGCAGGAGAGGCACAAGGGGTGCAAGATGAAATTGATCTTTATTTTTCAACCTTTGCAAAATCAATGGCAAGCATTGGAGCTTTTATTGCAGGCAATAAAAATATAATTGAATACTTAAAATTTAATACCCGCTCACAGATTTTTGCAAAATCGGTACCGATGCCGTTAGTTGTAGGAGCACTAAAAAGGTTGGAGCTGCTTAAATCCAAACCTGAGCTGAGAGAAAAACTTTGGAAAATTGTTGATGCGCTGCAAGATGGGTATAAAGAAAATGGGTTTAATATTGGCACAACCAAAAGCCCAGTAACACCAGTAGTTCTTAATGGTACGGTAGGCGAAGCGGCCAACCTAGCCATGGATTTGCGCGAAAATTACAGTGTTTTTTGTTCCGTTGTTATCTATCCGGTAGTACCAAGAGGAACTATCATTTTAAGGATTATTCCAACAGCAGAACACACCTTGGCAGACGTAGAGCAAACAATTAGTGCTTTCGTAAATGTGAAGAAAAAACTAGATGATGGTTACTATAAAGAGCAAAAATTAGTAGAATTTACTGAATAATCGCCAAATAATATGGTTCGAGTGTTGTTTTAACCACATTTTAACTATATTGGCTAAATAATAATTTTAATAAATAATAAATAACCTTAAAACTTTAAACTGAAATGAAAAGATTCGAAGAATTACAAAACCTTGTTAATGGACTTGAAGGCGATTTTGAAAAATTCTATGACAAAAGCAATAACGCTGCTGGAACTAGAGTAAGAAAAGGAATGCAAGAAATGAAAAACTTAGCTCAAGACATTCGTAAGGAAGTTCAAGACAAAAAGAACAACGGATAGTCTTTACAAAGATTTTAAAGAAGGGTGGCTAAAAACCACCTTTTTTTATGTCTAAAATTTTGCTAACACTACCGCAATGGCATCTTTAAGAGGTTTGGTTGCTGGTAGCAGAGGCAGTCGCACATTATTTGTTCCAATATTAAGTTGAGCTAATAGCTCTTTAAGCCCTGTGGGATTGCCTTCTGCATACATTAAATCATTCATTTCTTTTAGCTTATCAGCCCATTGTTTACTCAATTCAACCTCTCCTTTAAGAGCCGCTGTTATAAGTTGCTTAAACGCTTGAGGCATCGCATTAGCCAATACAGAAATAGCCCCTTTGCCACCTAATTTAGTAATGGCAGGGGTAAGCATATCGTCTCCAGAAGTAAGCATAAACTCTTTAGGTGTTCCTGCAATAATTTCCTCTACTTGTTTTAAGTTACCAGAGGCTTCTTTAATACCCATAATGTTAGGGTGATTAGCTAAACTAATAGTCGTATTTGATTCCATATTAGAGCAGGTTCTGCCAGGCACATTATAAAGGATAACAGGAACGGGTGAAGCATCTGCAATTTTTGTAAAATGTGCAACTATACCTGCTTGGGTTGGTTTATTATAGGCAGGGGAGGCCGAGAGTATGGCAGTTATGCCTTGTAAGTTAAGGGTTGATAACCGGTTGATTATGGCAGCTGTGTTGCTGCCTCCCAGCCCAAATACAACAGGTAAATTACGAGGGTTATTGGCTAATACAAATTTAAGTACCTTTTCTTGTTCCTTGTTTGATAGCGTAATAGCCTCGCCCGTAGAGCCCATTACTACCCAGTAATCGGCACCATTAGTAGAAGTATGTTTTAATAGGCGTAAAAGTGCATCGTAATCAATTATACCATTTGCGTTAAAAGGAGTAGCTAAGGCTACCCCTAATCCTATTAATTGTTCCATTATCGTATATTTTTAGTGTAAGAATATACACTATCAACCATATTTGAATCCTTGGCAGTTTGCACAATAAATTCAAATGTGTTTTGGTAGTATTCAAAGTTATCGCATACACCTACTCTGCATTTTGCTTTGCTTTTGGCTAATAAATTTTTAATAACATCACTTGGGTTATTGTCCAAGCAAAAAAGAAAATCAAACGGAGTATCGCTAAATTTATTAATTGATTGCTTCGTAAAATTGCCCCAAAAATTGAGGTCGTTATTCGAAAACGCCTCAAATGGAAGGTGTTGTACTTGTACGTTTTTATCGTAGGCTAACACCTTTACTTGCTTGTCATCTGCTTGTAATTGAGATTTAAGTTGCTCAGCTAATGTGGTTTTTTCGGGTGTATCGTTACTAAAAATAATGCCAATATGCTTGGCTTGGGCATAAGGTACACTTGCCCTTATGGCATGATTTTTTTTTAAAAATCGATTTGTTTTATATGATAAAGCCTGCCCTAATATCATTGAAATTACTTAAGTAGCAAAGATTCAAAATCTTCTTCAGAAATGATGCGTACTTCCAGTTTTTCTGCTTTCTCTTTTTTAGAGGGGCCCATTTTATCTCCGGCAATTAAAAAATCAAGTTTTTTAGAAATTGAAGATACCACCTTTCCTCCATTGGTTTTAATAGCAGCTTTTAGGGCATCTCGACTGTAATTATTAAAAACACCCGATACCACAAAAGTTTTACCAGCTAAAATATTGCTGGCCTTTTCGTTAGCGGTTGTAACAAACTGAAGCCCGGCAGATTTTAATTTTTCTATTTCTATGCGGTTTTCTTCTTCTAAAAAATAGGCGATAACACTTTCGGCTATCCTATCACCAATTTCTTGAACCCCCACCAACTCTTCAAAATTAGCACTCATAAGGGCATCTATAGTTCTAAAATGCTCTATGAGTTTTTCTGCCACTGTTTTTCCTACGTACCTAATGCCCAACCCAAACAGCACAGCCTCAAAGGGGGCATTTTTAGAGTTGTTAATACCATTTAGTAGGTTAGTTGCCGATAAATCTTTAAACCCTTCGAGCTCTAAGAGTTGTTCTTTGGTTAACTTATAGAGGTCGGAAGGCTTTTTGAGCCATCCTTTCTCATAAAGTAATGAAATGGTACGCTCGCCTAAGCTATCAATATCCAAGGCATTGCGATGAATAAAATGGGCTATTCTTCCTTTAATTTGAGGAGGGCATTGCTGTGTATTTGGGCAATAATGGGAGGCCTCTCCTTCTTTACGTACTAAACTTGTTTGGCAAGCGGGGCACTCGGTTATGTAGGCAATGGGCAGGCTATTTGCTGCTCGTTTTGATAAATCAACACCTGTAACTTTAGGAATAATCTCTCCTCCTTTTTCTACAAAAACAAAATCGCCCTGGTGCAAATTAAGCCGTTCTATTTCGTTTGAATTATGGAGAGAAGCCCTTTTAACTGTGGTGCCTGCCAGTAGCACTGGAGCTAATTCGGCCACAGGTGTAATGGCACCTGTTCGACCTACTTGGTAGGTTACAGCATTAAGCTTAGTACAGGCACTCTCCGATTTATATTTATAAGAAATGGCCCACTTAGGTGTTTTAGCCGTAAACCCAAGTAATTCTTGCTGATCTAAGCTATTCACTTTTATTACAATGCCATCGGTTTCTACAGGTAGTTGATGCCTTTTTTCGCTCCAATGATGAATATACCTGAGTACTTCTTGAATGTTGCTGCATTTTTGATAGGTAGGAGAAACATTAAAGCCCCATTTTTCTAAATGATGGATGGCTTCTTCGTGCGAATTGTGGCCATCGGCCAATAACATATATAAATAGCAATCGAGTTTTCGTTTGGCTACTTGGGCAGAGTCCATCATTTTAAGACTGCCCGATGCGGTGTTACGTGCATTGGCGTAAAGGTCTTCTCCGGCTTCTTCTCGCTCCTTATTAAGTTGCTCAAATACATTTTTAGGCATAAACACTTCCCCTCTAACTTCTAATGTGTTAAGATTAGCCTTTATTTTTAATGGTATCGTTCTAATGGTTTTAGCATTATCGGTAATGTCGTCTCCTTTGGTGCCATCGCCACGGGTTACGGCCCTTACCAGTACATCGTTTTCGTACTGCAAACTAATGGCTACGCCATCAAACTTAAGTTCGCAAAAGTACTCGTAGGATTGCCCCTCTAACCCTTTGGCTACGCGTGCATCAAAATCGAGTAGGTCGTCCTCAGAGTAGGTATTGCCCAACGAAAGCATTCGTGTGCTATGTTGCACAGTTTTAAAAGATTTGTTAATAGTGCCCCCTACGCGTTGGGTAGGAGAGTCGGGTCGTTTTAAGTTTGGAAATTGGCTTTCCAAGTCTATTAATTCCTTAAGCAACAGGTCAAAGGCATAATCGCTAATGAGCGATTTATCCTCCATATAATAAGCATAATTATAGTGGTGGAGGTCTTTGTTTAACTCATCAACTCTTTTTTTTGCTTGCTCTAACTCCATCAAATTATTGGTTTAGCCACGAATCGTTGGCTTGGTCTATGTCGGGTACTCTTTTACTATGGTTTAACTCGATGGATATTATTTTATTGATAGGTTTATCAATAATAAATGTTTTAGTTGGGTTAGTCCAAGCCCAATCTTCTACCAAAATAGATTCTGTTTCACCAAATTCAGTTTTTGATTGCCGCATCATTCGCAATGGAAAATAGTAAATGCTAGCACTGCCATCTGCAAAAGATACATATACTTCGGTAGGCATTGGCATAGTGCCCTTATTGGCCAGTACCACTTTTGTGCGAGTGTTTTCGGCATAAACGCTATCAATGGCATAGTCAACACGATGAGTTGTGCCAATCCAATCGTTAAAAAACCAACCTAATTCAAATCCTGTTTCTTTTTCGATTACCCGCCTAAAATCAGTAGGGTTTGGGTGTTTAAATTGCCAGGTGGCATAGTAAACCCTAAAAGCTTTTTCAAAGTTTTGCTTACCCACAATATATTCGAGCATAGCTGGCACCATAGCCCCCATTGAATAGGAGGCTATTCCATAGCCCAAGTTTGTAGTATAATGATCGGCATGAGTTGTTAGTGGCTCCTGTTTGTTTTTTGAAACAAGATAGTAATAGCCTCCATACGAGTTTTTTTGTGGGTCTGCTGTGCTATTGGTAAGGTATGCCTTGGTAATATTACTGGCATAAGTAGTAAAGCCTTCATCCATCCATGGGTATAAACTTTCGTTACTTGCTAATACCCCATGGTACCAACTATGAAACATTTCGTGAATGGTAACACTCATAAGACCTGCATAGCTGCCTCTGCCTGCAATTAAGGTGGCCATGGGGTATTCCATTCCTCCGTCACCCCCTTGTATTACGCTAAAATCGGAATAAGGGTATTTGCCAAAGCGGGCGTTCATAAAGGCTACCATTTTAGGAGTAGTTTCCATTAACTGAGGCCAGGTTTTAGTGGTAATGCTATCTTCTTGGTAAAAGAAATGCATTTTGGGCCCCTTGGGTACTTGCACTGTTTTATGTACATAATCGGGGTCGGCAGCCCACACAAAGTCGTGCACATTCTCTGCCTTAAACTGCCAGGTAATGGATTTATTCTTTTTATGTTTTTTAACGGTTACACCTTGCTCTTCATATCCATACCCAATTTTATTGCCATTTTGAAGAATGCCCGTAGCTCCAATAATATAGCGTGAATCAAGCGTAATACTTACATCGTAATTTCCCCACACGCCATGAAACTCACGAGCCACATAAGGGTTGGCATGCCAGCCTGCATAATCGTACTCAGCCATTTTAGGATACCATTGCGCCATCGAGTAATCAATTCCTTCTTTATTATTTCTGCCAGTTCTTCTGATTTGAATGGGTACTTGGCCTTTAAATTCCATATCGAATGTGGTAGTGGAGTGGGGCAGAATAGGAGCTATGTTAGTAACTTCTAAAATGGTGCCAACTACTTTAAATTCAATTTTATTGCCATTTTGCAGTAGGCTGGTTGGGTAAATTTCGCCTTGTTCTTCTTTGCTTAATTTCGAAATACGGTCTTTTACGCGTGCATCAGGGTCTTCAATGGCTTTGGAGCGTTCGTCCATCATACTGCCTAGTTGAAAGGCATTAAAGTATAAGTGGTAGTACACTTTTTTAAGCGTATCGGGTGAGTTATTTGTGTAAACCAGTTTTTGGGTTCCTTTAAACAAGTGGGTGTTTACATCAAGGGCAACATTCATAGTGTAATCTACATGTTGTTGCCACCGAGTGGTTTGCCCAAAAATAAAAGGCGATAAAAATAGCAAGGTGATTGTAAATAGTTGTTTCATTGATAGAAGATTTTTATAATGCCAAAGTAATTAAAATGCACACCGAAATTAAAATTATTCGGATGGTTCGTTCATTTGGCTAAGCACATTATTAATTTCAGTTTCAGTAGATGTTAATGCTTTTTTACAAGCCTTTAATAGGGCACTCGATTCCTTTACAAGCTTGCTTATTTTTTCAATATCCAGCTCGTTCGATTCCATGTCTTCTACAATTTCCTGAAGCCTGATTACGGCCTTATTATAATTAAATTTACTCATAATTTTTTATGTGTTTTACGGTTTTAACCTCACTATTTATTTGTTGGGTTGCAGTTATTATTTTTATCTCTTCTCCTTTTTTTACCTTGGAACTACCTAGTGGTTTACCGTTTATATAAGGCAAGGCATAGCCCCTCTTAAGTAGGTGAGATGGGTTTAGTAACTTTATTTTTTGTGCCAAAGAGTCGAGGCTACTTACATTTTTAGAAAGCTGAAATTGACTTAAATGTGCCAACGTTTCTGCAAATCCTTGTAAAAAAGCCCTTTGGTTTTGATTTACCTTTGAAGCTTTAATGGCAATAGCCGTTGATATTTGCGATAGTCTCTCTCTTTCGCTGGTTATGTGGCTGGTAGCAATGCTACTTATGGTTGAAAATAAATCAGTAGCACTTTCGAGAAATGCTGCCATTCCTTGTAGCACAAATTCGGCAACCGCAGTAGGCGTTTTTAGCTGGGTATGCGCCACCATATCGGCAATAGAGGTGTCTCGCTCATGCCCAATGCCTGTAAGTATAGGTAATGGAAACTGAGCTATATGGCTGCAAAGTTCGTAATCATCAAAGCAATCTAAATCTAACTGAGAGCCACCACCTCGAATGATGATGACCACCTCAGCATCTGATTCCAATAGTTGATGAAGCGCATTAATAATGCTTTCAGGTGCTTTTTCGCCTTGCATACTTGCGGAGAAAAGTTGGTAATGCACCCTAAACCCAAATTCATTCTCGCTTAGTTGATTGATAAAGTCTTCATACCCAGCCGCTGTTTTGGAGCTGATAATGGCAATTTTTTGTGGAACTAAGGGTAGTTCAAGCATCTGGTTCATCTCCATAATGCCATCTGCTTCTAATTTTTGTATAACTTCCTGCCTGGCTTTCTCGCGTTCGCCAATGGTAAACGAGGGGTCAATATCTTTTATATTGAGGCTAAGACCATATACTTCGTGGTAGGTAACTTTTGCGTTGGCTAAAATACGCATGCCTGCGGTGAGGTCGTTGCCTGTAATGCGTGCAAACCAAGCCGAAATATTGCGGTAAGCGTATGCCCAAATGGTGGCTCTTGCTTTGGCAATTACCTTGTTATCTTCTTTTTGAACTAGCTCCAGATAACAATGACCACTGCTATTTACTTGAATTTGAGCTATTTCTGCTATAATCCAATACGATGCCTCCAACTGATCTTCGAGCGTTTTTTTAATTTGTAGGTTTAGTTCGGATAGGCTGAGTTCTTGCATAGGATTAAATATCTTCAAAGGTAAGAATACCTAAAAGTAAAGGCATCATTTTAGTTGTAAAATGATGCCTTTATTGGACTAATACTTTTGCGATTGGGTTATCCTACATTATTCACCGCATTTATATTGCAATGCCTGCGACTTACTGTTTGACATCCTGTTATGTAGGGTTTTTAATAAGTCGCCAGCTCAAATTTGGGTGTTGCTTACGATTATCTTTGTGCATCTGCTTCGTTGCAAAACCCTCGAAATATAAAGATATATTTTCGAGTTTTAACGCCTTGCATCTACACAAAGCTAATCGCATGAATAATGCGGGTTATTAATTTGAAGGGAATAATTTTCTTTTACCCTCTACTAATGCTGCTCCAAATAATAATACCCATGGGGTTCCGTGCAATACTAAATCGAACCAATCCATAAATTGCATACCTGCTGCACCCCCTAAAAGCCATTGTACTTTGCCAATAATATGTGGTGGCGACCAAGGGGCGAGCCCTAATGTTAAACTGGCTATTAAAAATGGGGGAATCAGACTTGACTTGCTTTTTTTATTAGTATCTGTACTCATTATATCTATTGTAAAGTCCTACTTTTTATTTTAACCTGAACTATTCCTAACGCAGCGTAGCTGAAATAAGAGTCAGTTGTTTTTTTTACAAGGTAATCAAGGTCGGACGATAGTCAGACCAAAAAATAACACCAATCTTACTCTTGTATGATATGTTTTATTGAATGAATCTGGCCTATTATAATGTTTATTTGAGTCCACTCCGAAAACACCCAAAACCAATCCCTCCAGCGGATGACGACCTTTTTATTTTTCTCAATTAGCTGATACCCAGGCATCACCGAATCTCGAAAAATGAAAATCTCATCCAAAATAACTCTTTTTGTGAAAATTGTCTGTTTTCGGAGTGGACTCTTATTTAAAACCGTTAAAACGGTTTCTGTGGTTTAGTTTGCTAACATAGCCCACGGTTTAAACCGTGGGCTATGTTACATTTATGATTTACACAAATGGTTTTAACCATTTTAGCCTGATTAATCCCCTAATACAGCCTAGCTGCAAACAAAAGCAAGTCTGATATGTCAGAAATAGAACTATTGTTCGTAAACTTCAGTCTTCGGGCAAAACTTGCTAAAAAAACAAGTTTTTACGGAGTTATAGCATAATTAATCAGGTTAAGCCGGGCTGTACTCTAAATTTATTACAACATAGTTGTGGG
>Ga0256839_1003037_pt1 | contig 17806 bp, 17 predicted proteins | sample 354166metaG_FD_185968 | JGI IMG/M metagenome (GOLD analysis project Ga0256839, IMG submission 185968) | Hydrothermal vent microbial communities from Mid Atlantic Ridge, Atlantic Ocean - 354-166 | ecosystem: Environmental > Aquatic > Marine > Hydrothermal vents | place: Atlantic Ocean: Mid... | reverse complement strand
CTGAATCGCCGCCCCCATGGCCACGCACAGATCCGGATCGACGGCGGCCTTGGGAGGCCGGGCGAAGAGCGCTTCCAGACGCTCGACGACGAGCGGGGTCCGGGTCGCGCCGCCGACCAACAGAACGTCGTCGATATCGGCGATACCGAGCCCGGCATCCCGCAGGGCCGTATGGACGGCGTCGAAAGTGCGGTCGATGTAGGGAGCGATCAGGGCCTCGTATTCCCGTCGGGACACTTCCAGGGTGAAATGGAACGGCGCGTCCCCGCTCCCGAACAGAAACTCTTCCCGGATCTGGATGAAAGGTTGTCGCGAAAGGGCATGCTTGGCGGCCACGGCGGCACGGAGCAGACGGGCGACCACGGCCGCGTCCCGGCGCACGTCACGGCCGCTCCGTTCCTCGATGTGCTCGGCGAACAGCTCGACCAACGCCCAGTCGAAGTCGTCGCCGCCCAGATGGTTGTCGCCGTGACTGGCGATCACCTCCACCACCCCCTGCTGAATCCGCACCAGGGAGACGTCGAAGGTGCCGCCGCCCAGATCGTAGACCAGCACGGTGCGGCTGCGCTCGAGATCGCTCTCGTACACCAGGGCGGCCGCGGTCGGCTCGTTGAGCAGACGCACCACCTCCAGACCGGCGATCTCCCCCGCCTCCCGGGTGGCCCGGCGCTGGGCTTCGCTGAAGAAAGCCGGCACGGTGACGACCGCCCGCGTCACCGGGCGCCCGAGATAGGCTTCGGCCCGCTGTCTGAGCACCCGCAGGATCATGGCGGAAATCTCCTGGGGAGAATAGGACTGTTCGCCCAGCTTCAGGATCTCCGCCGTTCCCATCTTGCGCTTCACCGATCTGACGGTGCGTTCGGGAAACAGCAGATATTGATTCAGAGCCGCCTCGCCGACCAGAAGCCGCCCCTGCCCGTCGAGGCCGACCACCGAAGGCAGCAAACGCCTGCCCTGGGCGTCGGCCAGCACCTTGGGGCGCCCGACTTCCAACAATGCCACCTCCGAATAGGTGGTACCGAGATCGATACCGATGATCGGTTCCTTCATCGCTTCACTTCGGTTCGTCGATACGGTTGACGGCGACTTCCGCCGGCCGCAGCACCCGCCCCTGCCACAGGTAGCCACGGCGCAGCTCCGCCACCACGGTTTCGTCGTCCAGGTCGGCCCGGTGCACGATCTCCGCCGCCCGCATCCGCTCCGGCTCGAAGGGATTGCCGAGGGCGTCGATGGGTCGCAGCCCGAGACCGAGGAGCCATTGGTCGAAACGCTCCAGGGTCAACCGCTGTCCCTCGACGACGGCCTTCAGGCGATCGAGCTCCCGGCCGAGCAGCAGACGCCGGAACCAGTTGGGACGCCAGCAGGACAGACCGTCGATCCCCATCGCCAGCCGGTCCCGCAGGTCCACCAGCTCCAGGAGGATCGGCTCCAGGATCTGGCGCCGTTGCAATTCAGCCGCCTGGTCGAGGTGATCGCACTGCCGCTCCAGAGTTTCCAGACTCTGGCGCAACAGCTCCAGGGCGTCCTTCGCCTGCCGCCCTTCGGCATGTACCTCGGTCCTCAGGGCGGCCAGCTCGGTAAAGAGCCGGGCCAGGCCGATCTCTTCCCCCGGGGGTTCCGGTGCTTCCGCCAGCAGGCGCTGAAACGCCTGCAACAAGGCCTCGTTATCCATCCGCTTCGGTCATCCGTTCGGCGCAGGCCCGCAGCATGGCCTGAAACTGCGCCCGGGTGGGCCGTTCGGGAACCGAGACGGCGATCGTCCGCCAATCGGGAACGTGGAACAGGCGATAGGCGATCCGCGCCCGGACGTCCCGGATGGCTTCGTAGGCCTGGCGAATGCGGCGGAACGTCTCCGGATCCCGTTCCGGGGGATGCTGGCGCACCTTGCGCAGATAGGCGGCGCGAACCCGATCGTCGTCGGCATCCGCCGGCACTTCGAGGATCTGGAAGGGAGAAAGCGTCATCACAGCCAGCGTCCGGGATTCAGCCAGGCGACCACCGCCTTCACCGCTGTTTCCATCCCGCCTTCCGGGGAAAGTACCGGGGCGTCGCCCCGAGACCCGAACGGCGCAGGCCGGGAAAACGCCGCCTGAAAGTCGGCCAGCAGCCTCTCGATCCGCCCCCGAAGCCGGGGTTGGTCCTCGCCCACCTGCTCGAGCGCCTGCGACAGGCGGGCGACGTCGTGAAGGTTCAGATTTTCCGCCACCCCCCGGCATTTGGCGGCGATGTCGAGATAGACCAGCAAAGGCGGACGTTGCCCCCAGCGGGGATGGCTCCGCACCAGATCCCGCAGCCATTGGTAACGTTCCAGCGTCAGCAGGCGCTCCCCAAGGGTATCGATCTCTGCCAGGGACCATTCCAGTCGCACCAGCCTGCGGAAATAACCGTTGCCGGTCCGCAACAACAGACGAGCCGCCTCCGGGTCGCTCCGGGCCAGTTCGGCGGCATCATCGAGCAGCGCCGTCATGGTGGATTTGTCCGGATTGAGCGCGGCATGGGCCAAAACCAGCCGCAGCGATTTCAGCAACGCGCCGACGACCTGGGCAGACTGGCGGATCGATAGAGCTTCGGCGGCGATCCGCCAGTCGGCCAGCGGCGGCAGCAGCAGACGGCGGGCCTGATGGAAGCAGGCATCGGCCTGGGACGGGCATCCCCCGAGCAGCGCCGCCATTCCCTCCAACGCCAGAACCTGCGCCCGACGGCGCTCGTCCCCCGCCGCCGCCCGGGCATCAATCAGCGCCCGGCGGGCCAGGTCCTCCCGCCCGGCGGCCAGGTACTTCCTGGCCTGGGTCACCCGGGCCTGGAACAAAAGATCCCGGGCCTGTTCGTCGAGCGGATCCCGACGCAACAGATGCTTCGCATGGGCGGCGGCCTGCCGACAGGCGCCCCGCTCCAGGGCTGCCTGGGCGGCGAGCTGCCGCAGTTCACCGTCGTCGGGAAAGCGCGCCAGCGCCCGGGCCAGGGCCTTCCTGAGATCGGCGCTCTTCCCACACCGACGGTAGTGGTCCGCTAGCTTCAACCAGACGGCCCGATCGTCCGGATCGAGGTTCGCGGCCTCCTCCAACCACCGTGCCACTTCGGGATCCTCCGGCCCGGCCAGATCGGCGGTCAATTCGGCCAGGTGTTCGGCGATGGCGGCGGCCTTCAGCGGTTCCGTTTCCCGGTGGAGGGCCAGCAGCTCGCCCCAAAGTTCACAGGCCCGGCGGCGATCTCCGTAATATTCCTGGTGCAGGGCCTCGATGCGCAAGCGCTCCGCCGGCGGCAGGGGGGCGATCCGGTGCTGGTAGAGGGACATGGCGGAAGGGGCGTGCACCAGCAGCCCCTTCGCGGTTTCGGCATCCATCCGATCGATCAGGCGCTGAACCATGGTCAGTTTATCGGGCGGCCCGGCGCGACGCAAGGCGGCCGCGAATTCCTGGAACGGCGGCGACAACGCCGACGTCTCCCCCGCCAACACCGCCTCGGCGACCCGGGCCGGTCCATGGAAGGGGGAATCTGGAGCGATCCGGCCCAGGAAGCGGCGCCCGGCGGCGGGATTTTCCGAATGGCAGGCCAGTCCCTTGAGCAGCCAGCGCAGGTCCCGGTAGGGAGAGCGGAAAGGCAGCTCGGCCAGGGCCGCCTCCATCGCCGCGTCATCCCCTCGGCAGAAGGCTTCCACCGCCGCCTGCGCCGCCGGCAGGTGACGGGCCAGGGGCGATTCGGGGACCAGGGACGCCAGCACCCGCTCGTCACCGGCCAGGGCCAGAAGCACCTGCCGGCGGAATTCGGTCGTCATCCGCCACCCTGCAGCTTTTTCTTCAGCAGCGCGTTGACCTGTTGCGGATTGGCCTTGCCCTGGGTGGCCTTCATCACCTGGCCGACGAAAAACCCGAATAGTTTCTCCTTGCCGGCCCGGTACTGCGCCACCTGCTTGGGATTGGCTTCAAGGATCTCGTCGATGATCCTTTCGATGGCGCTGGCGTCGGTGATCTGTTTCAGGCCCTTCTCCTCGATCAGGGTGTCGGCGTCCTTACCGCTGTCCCACATCAACTCGAACACCTGCTTGGCGATCTTCCCGGAAATGGTGCCGTCGGCGATGCGCCGGAGCAGTCCCGCCAGCCGTTCGGCGCTGACCGGGCTGCGGTCGATTTCCAATCCGGCCCGGTTCAGGGCGCCGCTCAGCTCCACCATGACCCAGTTGGCGCAGAGTTTGGGGTCGCACGCCGCTTCCCGGACCACGGCCTCGAAGTAGTCGGACAGTTCCCGGGTCGCGGTCAGCACTTCGGCGTCGTACGGTTTGAGGCCGTACTGTTCGATGAAGCGGCGGTAGCAGGCTTCCGGCAACTCGGGCAGCTCCCGACGCACCTGTTCGATGAAGTCCTCGCCGATCACCAGGGGCAGCAGGTCCGGGTCCGGGAAGTAGCGGTAGTCGAACGCCTCCTCCTTGGTGCGCATCGGCCGGGTCTCGTCCCGGTCGGCGTCGTAAAGCCGGGTCTCCTGCACCACCGTGCCGCCGGATTCGAGCACCCGGATCTGGCGCTCGATTTCGAACTGGATGGCCCGCTCGACGAAGCGGAACGAGTTGACGTTCTTGATCTCGGTCCGGGTGCCGAAGGCACGCTCCCCCCGGGGACGGACCGAGACGTTGGCGTCGCAGCGGAACGAGCCTTCCTGCATGTTGCCGTCGCAGATCCCCAGCCACACCACCAGCTGGTGCAGCTTCTTCATGTAGGCGACCGCCTCCTCGGGGGAACGCAGATCCGGTTCGGAGACGATCTCCAGCAGGGGGGTGCCGGCCCGGTTGAGGTCGATTCCGGTCAGGCCGTGGAAATCCTCGTGGAGGGATTTACCGGCGTCCTCCTCCAAGTGGGCACGGGTGATGCCGATCCGCTTTTCCCGCCCGTCGAGATGAATCGTCAGATGGCCCTTGCCCACCACCGGTAACTCATATTGGCTGATCTGATATCCCTTGGGAAGATCGGGATAGAAATAGTTCTTGCGGGCGAAGACCGAGCGGCGGGCGATCTCGGCCTCCACCGCCAGGCCGAACTTGACCGCCAGACGCACGGCGGCCTCGTTGAGAACCGGCAGGGTACCCGGCATTCCCAGGTCAATGGCGCAGGCCTGGGTGTTGGGCGGCGCCCCGTAAGCCGTGGATGCGCCGGAGAAGATCTTGGATCTGGTGAGCAGCTGGACGTGGATTTCCAGCCCGATGACAGGTTCCCATTCCATCAACGCGATACCTCGATATGCACGGTCACGGTTAAGCGAAGTCGGGCGGCAGACGCCGGTGCCAGTCGGTCTCCCGCTGGTAGCGGTGGGCGATGTTGAGCAGCCGGTCCTCGGCGAAGTAGTCGCCGATCAGCTGCATGCCCACCGGCCTGCCGTCGATGAAGCCCGCCGGCACCGACATCCCCGGCAGACCGGCCAGGTTGACGGCGATGGTGTAGATGTCCGACAGGTACATGGCGATCGGGTCGCCGGTCTTCTCCCCCAGGCGGAAGGCCGGGGTGGGCGTGGTCGGCCCCAGCAGAGCGTCCACCTCCTGAAAGGCCCGCCGGAAATCGTCGGCGATCAGGCGGCGGATCTTCTGGGCCTTGAGGTAATAGGCGTCGTAGTAGCCCGCCGACAGGGCGTAGGTGCCGATCAGGATCCGGCGCTTGACCTCGGCGCCGAAGCCTTCGGCCCGGGTGCGAAGATACAGGTCCTCCAGGTCCCGGGGATCGCGACAGCGGTATCCGTAGCGCACGCCGTCGTACCGGGCCAGGTTGGAGGAACATTCCGACGGGGCGATGACGTAGTAGGCCGGCACCGACAGGCCGATGTTGGGAAGCGACACCTCCTTGAATTCCACCCCCAGCCGGCGGTATTCCGCCATGGCCGCCTCAAGCACCTGCGCCATGGCGGGATCCAGGTCGGCGAAATATTCCTTGGGAAGGCCGATGCGCACGCCTTTCAGATCTCGGTCCAACGCGGCCCCATAGTCCGGCACCGGACGGTCCACGCTGGTGGAATCCTTGGGATCGAAGCCAGCCATGGCCTGGAGCAGGAGGGCACAGTCCTCGGCGCTCCGCGCCATGGGACCGCCCTGGTCCAGACTGGAAGCGAAGGCGATCATCCCCCAGCGCGACACCCGGCCGTAGGTCGGCTTCAGACCAGTGATCCCGCAGAAGGCGGCCGGCTGTCGGATCGAACCGCCGGTGTCGGTGCCGGTCGCCGCCGGCGTCAGTCCCGCGGCGACCGCCGCCGCCGAACCACCGGAGGAGCCGCCGGGGACGCACTCGGTGTTCCAGGGATTGCGGACCGGACCGTAGTAGCTGGTTTCGTTGGAGGAGCCCATGGCGAACTCATCCATGTTGAGCTTTCCCAGCAAAACAGTGCCGGCCTCCGCCAAGCGGGCGACCACGGTGGCGTCGTAGGGGGGCGGAAAATTGTCGAGCATGCGCGAACCGCAGGTGGTGCGGATGCCGTCGGTGCAGAAGATGTCCTTCTGCGCCAGCGGGATACCGGTCAGAGGGCCGGCCTCGCCTCGGGCCAGGGTGGCGTCGGCGGCCTCGGCGTCGGCCAGGGCGCGTTCGGGAGTGACGGTGATGAAGGCGTTCAATCTCCGGTCGTGACGCCGGATACGTTCCAGAAAATGTTGGGTCAGTTCGCGGCTGGAGAATTCACGCCGCTTCAATCCTTGGGCCAGTTCAGCCAGGGTCTTGTTGTGCATGACGATCCTGCAATATCATTCGATGACTTTCGGCACCAGGTACAGACCGTTTTCCACCGCCGGGGCGACGGCGAGGAACTTTTCGCGCTGATTTTCCTCTGTCACCTCGTCGGGCCGCAGGCGCTGGGGCAAATCCAGCGGATGGGCCATGGGCTCGATGGCCTCGGTATCGACGGTGTTCATCTGGGCCACGAATTCCAGGATACTGGAAAGATCATGGGTGTAGCGGCCGGCATCCTCGTCATCGATCCCGATGCGGGCCAGATAGGCGATTTGTTTCACTTGCTCCAGGGTCAAAGACATCGTCGACTCCCACTGTGAATTTGACGCGTTTTTTCCGGAAGCCAATATCATAAACGATCGCTTGCCCGATTCCTCCCCCGGTTGTTAAAGTAGACAGATTTTCAAGGTTAGAAATCCATGTTCAAACGTCTGCGCGGTTTCTTTTCCAACGACCTTTCCATCGACCTGGGCACGGCCAACACCCTGATCTACATCCCCGGCCAAGGAATCGTCCTCAACGAGCCTTCCGTGGTCGCGATTCGGGAGGACCGCCTGCGGGGTACCAAAAGTATCGCTGCGGTGGGTCAGGAAGCCAAACAGATGCTGGGGCGCACCCCGGGAAACATCACGGCCATCCGGCCCTTGAAGGACGGTGTGATCGCCGATTTCACCGTCACTGAGAAAATGCTCCAGTTCTTCATTCACAAGGTTCACGAGAGCAAACTGCTCAAACCCAGCCCCCGGGTGCTGATCTGCGTGCCCTGCGGTTCCACCCAGGTGGAACGGCGGGCGATCAAGGAATCGGCCCTGGGCGCCGGCGCCCGCGAGGTCTATCTGGTCGAGGAACCCATGGCGGCGGCGGTCGGCGCCGGGCTGCCGGTGGAGGAACCGCGGGGCTCGATGGTGATCGACATCGGGGGCGGCACTTCCGAGGTGGCGGTGGTCTCCCTCAACGGCATCGTCTATTCCCAGTCGGTGCGCATCGGCGGCGACAAGTTCGACGAGGCCATCATCAACTACGTGCGCCGCAATTACGGCACCCTGATCGGCGAATCCACCGCGGAAAGGATCAAGCACGCCATCGGCAGCGCGTATCCCGGCACCGAGGTGATGGAAGTCGAGGTCCGGGGCCGCAATCTGGCCGAAGGCATCCCCAGAAGCTTCACCCTCAACAGCAACGAAATTCTCGAGGCGCTGCAGGAGCCCCTGGCGGGCATCGTCGGGGCGGTGCGGGTGGCTCTGGAACAGACGCCCCCCGACCTGGGCGCCGACGTCGCCGAACAGGGGATCGTCCTGACCGGCGGAGGGGCGCTGCTGAAGGATCTGGACCGTCTGATCGCCGAGGAGACCGGATTGCCGGTTTCGATCGCGGAAGACCCCCTGACCTGCGTGGCCCGCGGCGGCGGCAAGATCCTGGAAATGGTGGACGAAAAAGGGACGGCCGCCTTCACCCTGGAATGACCCGAGCGGGGCATGACCGTCAAACTCATCTTCGCCCGCGGCCCCTCCCTGGAAACCCGGCTGCTCCTGTGTCTGGTCCTGTCCGGTCTCCTGATGGTAGCCGACCATCGAGGGCAGACTTTCGGATTACGCACCCTTCTGACCGTCGCCGCCTATCCGGTCCAATGGCTGGCGGCCGCTCCGGTCCGGCTGGGCGGCTGGGCGGAGGAGCTGTTCACCAGCCATCGGGAACTGGCGACGGAAAATCGCCGTCTGCGCCGGCAGGTCGCCGAACTCAAACGACGCACCCTCAAATACGAAGCCCTGAGAAAGGAAAACGACCGACTGCGTGCTTTTCTGGACAAATCCTTCAAGTTGGGCGAACAAATGCTGGTGGCCGAACTGGTGGCGGTCGATCTGGTCCCCTACGAACACCGGGTCCTGATCAACAAGGGCAGCAACCTGGGCGTCCACGTGGGCCAGCCGGTGTTGAGCGTCGACGGCGTCGTCGGCCAGGTGGTCCGCGTCACCCCGGTCAGCGCCGAGGTGCTGCTGATCACCGATCCCAGTCACGCGATTCCGGTGCAGGTCAACCGCAACGGGTTACGGGCCATCGCGATCGGCACCGGGGACCTCGGCCGCCTGGAATTGCCCCACTTACCGAACAACGCTGACGTGCGTCCCGGCGACCTCCTCGTCACTTCAGGACTCGGCGGTGTCTTCCCCCAGGGTTACCCCGTCGGGACAGTCACGGAAGTCGTCCCCCAGCCACACAAACACTTCGCCCGCATCCAGGCCAGGCCGCTGGCGGCCCTGGACCGCATCCGCGAAGTGCTCGTCACCTGGACCCATGACAGTTCCCGACCTTTCCTGCCCGGCGATTCCGATTCACAACCCGCCGCCCCCCATGATCCTTGACGCCCAAGCCTATCGGCTGATCGGCTTCACCCTGGCGTTCGCCCTGGTGCTCCGGCTGCTGGCGCTGCCCCAGCCTCTGGTTCTTCTCAATCCCGACTGGGTGCTGCTGGTGCTAATCTACTGGTGCCTGACCTTTCCGGAGCGGTTCGGCATCGGCCTGGCCTGGCTGACCGGCTTGTGGGTCGATGCGGCGACCGGACCGCTGCTGGGACAGCACGCCCTGATCTATGCCTTGGTGGCCTATTGCTGCGTCCGGTTCCACACCCGTCTGCGGGTCTTCCCCCTGGGACAGCAATTGCCGTTGATCCTGCTTTTCCTGCTCGGGGCCCAACTGCTGCTTTTCTGCCTCGAGGCCCTGCGGGGCAGGCCCCTTCTGCTGTGGAGCTACTGGCTGCCCTGCCTCACCGGCACTTTGGCCTGGCCGCTGGTCCTGGCCGGTTGCGGCTTTCTGAAACGGCGCCATCTTCCCACGATCTGACATGCCCGCCTTCCGGCTCAAGGACGCCGCACTGGAAACCCGCTTGTTCCACAACCGGATCACCGCCGCGGCCGTCCTCGTCACCCTGATGACCCTGGGTCTGGTAGTCCGGTTGATCTATCTGCAAATCCTGGGACACGAACACTATGCCATGCTGGCCCGGGACAACCGGGTCAAAATCATTCCCCTGCCGCCGACCCGCGGACTCATCTACGACCGCAATGGCAGGATCCTGGCGGAGAACATTTCGGTCTACAGCTTGGAAATCGTTCCGGAACAGGTGGACGATTTGGCGGGCACCCTGGAAAAGTTGCGCGAGGTGGTCGATATCAGCGACGAGGAAATCCAGCGGTTTCAGCGCCGTCTCAAACGACACCGGCGTTTCGAAAGCGTCCCCCTGAAACTGCGACTGACCGACGTCGAAGTGGCCCGCTTCGCCGTCAAACGTCCTTTCTTCCACGGCGTCGACATCCGGGCCCGTCTCGTCCGCCACTACCCTTACGGGGAGTTGGTCTCCCACGTGGTGGGCTACGTGGGCAGCATCAACGAGAGGGAACTGAAACGGCTCGATCCGACCGAATACCGGGGCACCACCCATATCGGCAAAGTGGGGGTCGAGCGCGCCTACGAAACCCTGCTTCACGGCCACACCGGCTACGCCGAAATCGAAACCAACGCCGTAGGACGCGAACTGCGGGTTCTGAAGGAAACCCCGCCCCGGCCCGGCGGCGACCTGCACCTGTCCATCGACATCGACCTTCAGGCCATCGCCTACCGGGGCCTGGGGGAACACAACGGCGCCGTGGTGGCCATGGAACCGCAAACCGGAAGAGTGCTCGCCCTGGTGAGCAAACCCGGCTTCGACCCCAACGTCTTCGTGTTCGGCATCGGCCGCAAGGCTTATCAGGAACTGCGGAACTCGCCCGACCGCCCCCTGTTCGACCGCACCTTGCGCGGGCGCTATCCTCCCGGTTCGACCATCAAGCCGTTCATCGGTCTGGCCGGCCTCGAGTACGGCGTCATCGACGCCCGGAAGGAAATTTTCTGCCCTGGGTTCTACCGTCTGCCCGGGATATCGCACCGCTATCGGGATTGGAAAAAATGGGGCCACGGCAGCGTCGCTCTCAAGAGCGCGATCACCCAGTCCTGCGACGTCTACTTCTACGACCTGGCCCACAATCTGGGAATCGACCGCCTGCACGACTTCTTGTCGCGATTCGGTTTCGGCCGGCGCACCGGCATCGACCTGGGGGGGGAAAAGGCGGGGCTGCTGCCTTCGCGCGACTGGAAACGCAAAACCTTCAATCAACCCTGGTATCCCGGCGAGACATTGATCACCGGAATCGGTCAGGGCTTTCTCCAGGTGACCCCCCTGCAATTGGTCAAAGCCACCGCCATACTCGCCAACCGCGGCGCCGTCGTGACACCCCACGTGGCCGCCTACCAGGTGATCGACGGCAAATCGTCACCGCTGTATCTGGAAGAGCCGGAAACCCGGCTCCGGCTCAATCCCCGCCATCTGCGCACGGTCATCGACGCCATGGTCAACGTGGTGCATGGCGCCAGAGGCACCGCGCGGCGCGTCGGCCTGGGTCTCGACTACCGGATCGCCGGCAAGACCGGCACCGCCCAGGTGTTCACGGTGAAACAGGATGAGGAATACCACGCCAGCAAAGTGGCGAAAAAGCTACGCGACCATGCCCTCTTCATCGCCTTCGCCCCCGCCGACCGTCCCCGGATCGCCGTGGCCGTCATCGCCGAAAACGCCGGCCACGGCGGTTCCGCCGCCGCCCCCATCGCCCGCCGGCTCATCGAGCACTACCTGAAACACCAACAGCCATGAACAGCGTCATCCGTCATACCTATCCCGCCGCCCCCAAAAGCCTGTGGCAGCGTATCCATCTGGATCCCGTCCTGCTTTCCGGCCTGGTCCTGCTGGCGGGGATCGGTCTTGCGATCCTCTACAGCGCCACCGACGGCAACGTGAAACTGGTCTACAACCAGATGATCCGCATGGGGATCGCTTTCGGCGTCATGACGGGCGTGGCACAAATTCATCCCCGTAGCTTCTATCGCTGGAGCCCTTATCTCTATGGAATCGGCATCCTGCTGTTGATCGCCGTCCTGGTCTTCGGCGACGTGGGAAAGGGGGCGCGGCGCTGGCTCGATCTCGGAATCGTCCGTTTCCAGCCGTCGGAATTCGTCAAGATCTTCACCCCCATGCTGGTGGCCCGTTTTCTCGCCCAGCACCCGTTGCCGCCGCAGCCCAGAACCCTGGCTCTGGCGGGCCTGTTCGTTCTGCTTCCGGTGCTCCTGATCGCCAAGCAGCCGGACCTGGGGACCGCGATCCTGGTGGCCGCGGCCGGTTCCGCCGTCGTGTTCTTTTCCGGCATCTCCTGGCGCATCCTGGGTGGACTGATCGGGGCCGTGCTCACGGCACTGCCGGTGCTGTGGACTCGGTTGCACGATTATCAGCGGGACCGCATCCTGATGTTCCTGAATCCGGAGCAAGACCCCCTCGGACGCGGTTATCACACCATCCAGGCCAAGATCGCCATCGGTTCCGGGGGCGTGTGGGGCAAAGGCTGGATGGCCGGCACCCAGGCTCATCTGGAATTCTTGCCCGAACCCCATACCGACTTCATCTTTGCGGTGCTGGCGGAAGAATACGGCTTGCTCGGCGCCCTGAGTCTGCTGGTTTTATACTTGGCGGTCATCGCCCGCGGACTTCTCATGGCGCTCCAGGCCCAGGACACCTTCAGTCGCCTGCTCTGCGCCGGCCTGACTCTGACTTTTTTCGTCTACGTCTTCGTCAACGTCGGCATGGTGATCGGCCTGCTGCCGGTCGTGGGGGTGCCCCTGCCTCTGATCAGCTACGGCGGCACCTCGATGGTCACACTCATGGCCGGCTTTGGTATCATGATGTCCCTGCACACCCATCGCAAACTGGTGCCATCCTGAATGAACGCCGTAAAGCCCATCGGTCTGCTGCTGGCCCTGGTCGCCGGCCCCAGCTTCGCTCTGTCGTTCGACGCGTATCCCGACGCCCGCCAATTCGTCGGGCAACTGGCCCGGCGTCACGGCATCGATCCCCAGGTGCTGACGGCGGCACTCCGAGACGCCGAGATCAAAACCACCATCCTCAGGGCGATGCGGCGTCCCGCCGAAGGCAAGCCGTGGCCCGAATATCGCAAGATTTTTCTGACCCGGAAACGGATCGACCGGGGGGTCGCCTTCTGGAATCGGCACCGCGCGATTCTGGAACGGGTGCAACGGACCTATGGGGTGCCGGCACAGATACTCGTCGCCATTCTCGGAGTGGAAACCTTCTACGGCACGCGGACCGGCTCGTTCCGGGTACTCGACGCCCTGGCGACGCTGGCCTTCGCCTATCCCCGGCGCGCCGACTTCTTCCGCCGCGAGCTGGAACAGTTCTTCCTGCTCACCCGCGAGGAAGGGATGGATCCGCGCCGGCCCCTGGGGTCGTACGCCGGCGCCATGGGCTGGCCCCAGTTCATGCCGTCGAGCTATCGTCGCTATGCGACGGATTTCGACGGTGACGGCAAACGGGACATCTGGAACAACCCGGCGGACGTGATCGCCAGCATCGCCAATTACTTCGTCGAACACGGCTGGCAGAAGGACGAACCGGTGGCGGCGCCGCTGCCCAAGGTGGCGGTCGCTCTGGCGGACACCGATCTGCAGCCGCGCCGAACCCTGGCGGAACTCAAGGCTCAGGGCCTTTCCGACCTGGATCTGCCCTACCCCGATTCCCGCAAAGCGGTCGTGATGGTATTCGACGGTGACGGAGAACCCGAAGCCTGGCTCGGCTTTCCCAATTTCTACGTCATCACCCGCTACAATCACAGCCGGCTTTACGCCATGGCGGTCTATCAACTGAGCGAAGCCATCCGTTCCCGGATCGGGGCCCCATGAGACGCTTTCCGATCCTGTCGGCCGGCTGGTTGTCACTCCTGGCCGGCTGCAGTTCCTACACCACCGACGGTCCCCCGCTCCATCCCAGGGACGTCAGCGCCCTTCCCGACGCGGTGCCCCGTTTCGAGGCCCGCAGCCGCTCGGCCAATCCCGAAAGTTACGAAGTGCGGGGACGGCGCTACCGGGTGCTGAAGAGCGCCGCCGGTTATGTGGAACGGGGCATCGCCTCTTGGTACGGGCGCAAGTTCCACGGCCGCAGGACGGCCAGCGGCGAACCCTACGACATGTACCGGATGACCGCCGCCCATCGGACCCTGCCCATTCCCAGCTACGTCCGGGTCACCAATCTGCGCAACGGCAAGAGCGTGGTGGTAAGGATCAACGACCGGGGGCCCTTCCATCCGGGCCGGATCATCGACCTGTCCTACGCCGCGGCCGTCAAGCTCGGACTGGATCTTTCCGGTACGGCGCCGGTGGAGATCCGGGCCCTGGAGCCTCCGACGACCTCCGATCACGGCGTCTACCTGCAACTGGGGGCTTTTTCCAATCGCACCAACGCCGAACGGCTGCGCGCCCGCCTCGACCGACATCGTCTCGCCAAAGCCCGGATCGACCACTACCGGCACCGGGGACGGACCTTGTACCGGGTTCGTCTCGGTCCGCTGACCTCCCAGGACCAGGTGGACGATCTGACCCGGCGACTGAAGGCGCTCGGCATCACCCCTGCCATCATGAACGACTGAAGGAAATCATGGGACGCCTGAAAGTTCTCTATTTCGTTTTCGTGCTGATTCCCCTGTTGCTGCTGGCGAAACCGGCCGCCGCCATCATTCCGGCGCCGCCGGAACTGCAGGCCAAAAGCTACTATCTGATGGATTTTCACAGCGGCAAGGTCCTGGCCCGGCACCAGGAGGACGTACCCCTGCCACCGGCCAGCCTGACCAAGATCATGACGGTGTACGTGGTGTTCCACGAACTGGCCCAGGGGAATTTGCGCCTGGACGACCGGGTCACCGTCAGCGAGAAAGCCTGGCGGGCCCCCGGATCGCGGATGTTCATCGAGGTCGGCAAACAGGTGTCGGTGGCGGATCTGCTCAAGGGCGTCATCGTTCAGTCCGGCAACGACGCCAGCATCGCCCTGGCGGAACACATCGCCGGCGACGAGCGCACCTTCGCCGAACTGATGAACCAGCACGCCCGCCGGCTCGGACTGACGAACACCCACTATACCAATAGCACCGGCCTGCCGGACCCGGAACACTACACCACGGCCCACGATCTGGCGCTTCTGACCCGGGCGCTGATCGTGGAATTCCCCCGGTACTACGCCTGGTTCAAGATCAAGGAATTCACTTACAACGGCATCACCCAGCGCAACCGCAATTTGCTGCTGTGGCGCGATTCCAGCGTCGACGGGGTCAAAACCGGGCATACCGAGGAGGCCGGCTACTGTCTGGTCGCTTCCGCCGAGCGCAACGGCATGCGCCTGATCTCCGTCGTCCTCGGGACCGCCAGTGAAAACACCCGGGCCAGCGCTTCCCAGGCCCTGCTCAATTACGGATTCCGTTTCTACGTCACCAAAAAACTGTTCGACAACGACAAGCCGTTACGGGAGGTTCGCGTTTACAAGGGGAACGCCGAAACGGTGCCGGTGGGCCTCGCCAGCCCCGTGTACGTGACCGTGCCCAGAGGCCAGGAGAAGCAATTGAACAGCGAAATCCAGATCGCCCCACAGATCGTCGCCCCCGTGGAACGGGGACAGGAACTGGGCAGTCTCACCGTGAAGCTGGACGACGAAGTCATCGGCCGCCATCCCCTCATCGCCCTCAAAAAGATCGCTACCGGCAATTGGATGAGGCGCCTCCTGGACGAGGGTTGGCTGCTGATCGACCAGTGGAGGAGTGGCAAAGGTGAGTGAAGTGATCGCCTACCTCAACGGCGAATTCATGCCCCTCGGCCGGGCCAAGATCTCGGTGCTCGACCGCGGCTTTCTGTTCGGCGACGGGGTCTACGAAGTCATTCCGGCTTACGGGGGACGGCTTTTCCGTCTCGACCAGCATCTGCAGCGCCTGGATCACAGTCTGCGCGCAATCCGCCTGGATCCACCCCTGACCCATTCCCAGTGGCGCACCGTCCTCCGGGAATTGGTTCAAGGCGACGGCGACCAGTCGGTCTATCTGCAGGTCACCCGCGGGGTGGCCCCCAAACGGGACCACGCCTTTCCGAGCCGGACACGCCCGACCGTGCTCGCCTGGGCCACGCCCATGGACACCGGCCGTCCCCGGCCGGCCCGGGTTCTCACCCACGAGGACATCCGTTGGCAATGGTGCCACATCAAGGCGATCACCCTGCTGGCCAACGTCCTGCTGCGTCAGGAGGCTCTCGAGCGGGACTGTCGCGAAGTGATCCTGATCCGAGACGGCAAGGTGACCGAAGGGGCGGCCAGCAACGTCTTCGCGGTCATCGACGGGGTCCTGGTGACGCCGGCCAAGAGCCGCCATCTGCTTCCCGGGATCACCCGGGATTTCGTTCTCGAACTGGCCCGGGCGGAAAACCTCCCCGTCGAGGAGCGCGACCTGTACGCCGGAGAACTGGCGGATGCCGGAGAAATCTGGCTCACCAGCTCGACCCGGGAACTGGTGCCGGTGATCGAACTGGATGGAAAGCCGGTGGGCGACGGCCGGCCGGGTCCGCTGTGGCACCGTCTCTACCACCGTTTCCAAGACTATAAACAGGCTTTCCGCCAGGAACGATGAACCGGGAAATCGTGGAATTCCCCTGCGACTGGCCGGTCAAGGCCTTCGGCCCGGCCACGGAGGACTTCGAACTGGCGGTGGTCGCCATCGTCCGCCGCCACGCGGGCGACCTGCGGGAAAACGCCGTGCGCTGCCGCCGCAGTCACGGGGGCAAATATCAGGCGGTCACCGTCACCATCCGGGCGCGCGACCGGGCCCAACTGGAGGCATTGTACGCCGATCTTCGCGCGCTCCCCGAACTGGTCATGGTACTGTGACCGGGGTGATCGTCCGCTGGCTGGGACGCCGCCCCTATCTGCCGGTCTGGCGCGCCATGCAACGTTTCACCGCCAACCGCACCGCCGATTCCGCCGACGAGATCTGGCTCCTGGAGCACGAACCCGTCTACACCACCGGGGTCCGCGGCCGCCCCGACCGGGATTCCATCGACGGCATCCCCCTGATCCGCTGCGACCGCGGCGGACTGACCACCTATCACGGACCCGGGCAACTGATCGCCTATCTCCTGATCGACCTGGCGCGCCGCCCGTTGAGCGTCCGCGACCTGGTCACCGCCCTCGAACGCTCGGTCATCGATTTGCTGCGCCAATACGGCATCCGCGCCCGGGCACGCCCCGATGCCCCGGGGGTCTACGTGGAACGTGCTAAAATCGCCTCCGTGGGAATTCGGGTGCGCCGGCTGTGCAGCTATCACGGCCTCAGCCTCAACGTCGACGGGGATCTGTCCCCCTTCGCCGCCATCGACCCCTGCGGCTTTTCCGGCATGCCCATGACCCGGCTGGCGGATCTGGGAGCCGACGTCCGCACCCATGAAGCGGCCGTTCCCCTGCTCGGCTGCCTGATAGCCCAGCTGGGTTACGACCGTATCGCCGCCTGTCATCGTCAATTACCGGAACAGAGCATCGACCGTGAGCAATCAGCCTGAAGATCTGCGGGCGCCGTCGCGCACCTCGCCGACCACCCACCAACGGGGTGCCGCCAAACTGGCCCGCATTCCCGTCAAGGTCGAACCCACGGAACGACCCCTGCGCAAACCGGAGTGGCTGCGGGTCCGCCTGCACAGCGACGCCAACGTGGTGCGGGTCAAGCGCCTGCTGAGACAGCACCGCCTGGCCAGCGTCTGCGAGGAAGCGGCCTGTCCCAATCTGGGGGAATGCTTCAGTCACGGTACCGCCACCTTCATGATCCTGGGCGACCTGTGCACCCGGCGCTGCCCCTTCTGTGACGTCGCCCACGGACGCCCCCTGCCCCCCGACCCGGAGGAACCGGAGCGGCTGGCCCGGGCGGTCGCCGAACTGGATCTGCGCTACGTGGTCATCACCTCGGTCAACCGCGACGATCTCCGCGACGGTGGCGCCGCTCAGTTCGCCCGCTGTATCGCCGCGATTCGCGCCACTTCCCCGGACACCTTCATCGAAATTCTGACCCCGGATTTCCGCCGCCGGGAAGAAAAAGCCCTGGAAATCCTGGCCCAACAGCCACCGGAAGTGTTCAACCACAACCTGGAAACCGTGCCCCGGCTCTATCGCCAGGCCCGGCCGGGTGCCGACTATCGCGGTTCCCTCGAACTGCTGCGGCGCG
>Ga0256839_1003036_pt1 | contig 17808 bp, 19 predicted proteins | sample 354166metaG_FD_185968 | JGI IMG/M metagenome (GOLD analysis project Ga0256839, IMG submission 185968) | Hydrothermal vent microbial communities from Mid Atlantic Ridge, Atlantic Ocean - 354-166 | ecosystem: Environmental > Aquatic > Marine > Hydrothermal vents | place: Atlantic Ocean: Mid... | reverse complement strand
ACCGATCACCCTGCGCACCGGCCGCTACGGTCCCTATGTGCAGCTTGGCGAGGCAACCGAAGAAAACCCGAAGCCCAAGCGCTCCTCCATCCCCAAGGGTATGGATCTGGAGACGGTGGACCTGCAAAAGGCGCTGGACCTGCTGTCCCTGCCGCGCCTGATCGGCGAACACCCCGAGGGCGGCCGGGTCGAGGCCAGCATCGGCCGTTTCGGCCCCTACGTCGTCCACACCAAACCGCCCGCAGAGGGCGAGACGAAACAGACGAAGATCTACGCCAATATCAAGGACGCCGAGGAAGTCCTGACCATCGGCATGAACCGCGCCGTGGAACTGATTGCGCAGAAAGCCGCCCGTGGCGGTCGCGGCGCGGCGGCAAAACCCCTGCGCGAGCTGGGCGAACATCCGGACGGCGGCGCGCTCAACGTCATGGACGGGCGCTACGGCCCCTATGTGAAATGGGAAAAGATCAACGCCACCCTGCCCAAGGGCACGGAGCCGGCCGACATCACGCTGGAAGACGCGATCGAGCTGGTGAATGCCAAGGCGGCCACCAAGGGCAAGCGCAAGAAACCGGCCGCGAAGAAAAAACCGGCAGCGAAGAAAAAGGCTCCCGCCAAGAAAAAGCCTGCGGCGAAAAAGAAACCGGCGCAGGAATAGTCAAAGCTTCGGCCAGCCCTCGGGGTCAACATACAGCCCGAACCATATCGACCACAGGCCGAGCGAGCAATCACCGCCCCGAACAGCCCCATGACCAGCGTGCGGGCGGTCAGGAAGACCGGCACCGCCTCGATCTTGCCGCGCCGTGAGCGCCCCTCTTGCGTGTTCAGGAACACCAGATGCCCGCCGATGGTGCAAGGCTCGACAAAGCCGAGCAGGCCGAGGCCGACGGGCAGAATGATCAGGGTATAGATATCCATCCGGTCTCTCGTGAAATGATTTGCGCACCATTGCACCAATGTGGTCACGGAGCAATCACGATGCGGTTACAGGGTTTGCGTAGAGTATTTCCTTCGAAAATCCCTGCCGCTGTGTTTTTTCTGTCACAGGATGATTTTCACTTTTTGCAATAATTTGGTCCAATATTGACAGACAATTCCGGAAAAGTGTTTTTTCGCCTAAACGAAAAAGTGGGAGGTTTGTATATGAAAGTTTTGTCTGTTTTGACTGCTGTGTATGCGTTCACGGCAATGCCTGCGGTTGCGCAGTCCGGCTCTGACTGGTCCGGGTTTTACGGCGGTATCACCAGCGGAGAGGTTACCGGAATGCAGGATTATTTCGATAACGATGTTCCGCGTCGCCCCGGTTTCCCGACCAAGATGGGCGGACCCAACAGTGGCGTATTTCTTGGCTACAATCTGCAAAATGGCGGAATGGTTTACGGTATCGAGGTCACACAGGGTACCAGCTACGTTTATCCGGTTGAAATTCCGGCCGCTTTTCCCAACCGGCATTCCGCTATGACCGATGCGAAGGCACGGGTCGGATATGCGATCGGCGATGCTCTGGTCTATGCCGCGGGCGGATGGTCCGGTTCGACGTGGACAGAAAACACAAGTGACGTTATTTCCACTTCCGGCTGGAACTATGGTGTCGGAGTGGACTATGCCTTGACGGACACGCTTTTCGTCGGTGTCGAGTATCTGCACCGCGAACTGGCATCGGAGAATTTCAATTATGTTCCGTCGGCACGGTTCGAGTCGTCTCTGGACGAGGTCAGCTTGCGTATCGGGGCGCGCTTCTAGGGCGTAGCCCCGCACCCCCGAACGCTTTCAATTTGCCATGGAGCGCTTTTGCACGGTAAGAGCGCTCCATGAAACATTTTCCAAGCAAAGAACAGATCCTCGAATGGGTGCGGGACAATCCGCGCACCACGTCGAAACGCGACATCGCCAAGGCCTTCAACATCAAGGGGCAGGGGCGGGTCGAGTTGAAACGTATCCTGCGGGAATTGCGCGACGAGGGGCATCTGGCCAAAAACCGCAATACCTATCGCGAAGCGGACACCCTGCAAAACGTCGAGCTGTTGCAGGTAACGGCGATCGACAGCGACGGGGACGTGTTCGGCGAACCGGCCAACTGGAAGGGCGAGGTTCACGCGCCGACGGTGTTGCTGGTGCCGAAGAAGGAAGATCCGGCGCTGGGGATCGGCGACCGCGGGCTGTTCCGTATCACGAAGGTGGATGACGAGCATGTGCCCTACGAGGGGCGCCTGATCCGCAAGATTGGCACCGGAGCGCTGAAGGTTCTGGGAATTTTCCGGCAGGCCGATTTCGGCGGGCGGATTGTGCCGGTGGACAAGAAGGCCAGCAAGGAATGGCGTGTCGATCCTGGCGACCGTAACGGTGCGCGTGATGGCGAACTGGTCGAAGGCACGCAGGTCGGCAAGGCGCGGGCCGGACTGCCCAAGGCGAAGGTGACGGCGCGGCTCGGCGATCCGATGGCGCCGAAATCGGTCAGCCTGATTGCTATCCACGAACACGGCATCCCCGATGCTTTCCCCGAAAAGGTCGAGGCCGAGGCAGCCGCAGCCAAGCCCGTGGCGCTTGGCAAACGCACGGACCTGCGCCATCTGCCGTTGTTTACCATCGACCCGTCGGATGCGCGCGATCATGACGACGCGATTTGCGCGCTGCCGGACACGGACCCGAAAAACGAGGGCGGGCATGTGGTCTGGGTCGCCATTGCCGATGTGGCGCATTATGTGCGCGCCGGTTCGGCGCTGGACAGGGAGGCGCGTAAACGCGGCAACTCCAGCTATTTCCCCGACCGTGTGGTGCCGATGCTGCCCGATGCGCTGTCGGGCGATCTGTGTTCGCTGCACGAGGGCGAGGATCGGGCCTGCATCGCGGTGGAGATGAAGATCAACGCCGCAGGGCGCAAGATTTCGCACCGCTTTGTGCGCGGGTTGATGCGCTCGCCGGCCTCGCTGTCCTATGAACAGGCGCAGGCGGCGGCGGACGGCAAGCCGGATGCACAGGCGGCGACGTTGCTGGAGGACGGGATCAAGCCGCTCTGGGCGGCCTTCCGCGCCGTGCGCAAGGAAACGAAACGCCGCCAGCCGCTGCATCTGGACCTGCCGGAACGGCGGATCATCCTGTCGGACGAAGGCAAGGTGGTCTCGGTGGCGTTTCGCGACCGCTTCGATGCGCACAAGCTGGTCGAGGAGTTCATGGTGCTGGCCAACGTCTGCGCCGCCGAAACGCTGGAGGCGAAACGCACGCCGCTGCTCTATCGTGTGCACGAGGAACCGAACCCCGAAAAGCTCGAAACCCTGCGCGAGGTGGTGGAGAGTGTCGGGCTGACCTTGCCGAAGGGACAGGTGCTGAAAACCGCGCAGTTGAACAAACTGCTGGACGCGGTGGCAGGGACCGAGAATTCCGAGATCGTCTCGATTGCCGTGCTGCGCTCCATGACGCAGGCGTATTATTCGGCGCAGAACTTCGGGCATTTCGGGCTGCACCTGAAACGCTACGCGCATTTTACCTCGCCTATCCGCCGCTACGCCGATCTTGTGGTGCATCGCGCGCTGATCAAGGCGCATGGCTGGGGCAGCGACGGGCAGACGCCCGAGGAGGTCGCCGATCTGGACGCCACCGCCGAACATATCAGCCAGACCGAGCGCCGCTCGATGCTGGCGGAGCGCGATACCACGGATCGCTATCTGGCTGCCTATCTGTCCGATCGTGTCGGCAGCGAGTTCGAGGGCACGGTTTCCGGCATCGCCCGTTTCGGTCTGTTCGTGAAGCTGGACGAGACGGGGGCCGACGGCATCATCCCGATTTCGCATCTGGGGCGCGAGTATTTCCTGTTTGACGCGGATTCCAACACCCTGACGGGCGAAAAATCCCGCCGCGTTATCGGGCTGGGCATGAAGGCAAAGGTCCGTCTGGCCGAGGCCGCGCCGATCACCGGCGGGCTGATGTTCGAACTGCTGGAGCTGGAGGGCAAGGCCCTGCCGAAGTCCGGCGGCTCCGGCGGGCGGCGTCGCGGACCGTCGCGCAAGGTGAACCGTGCCAAAAACCGCCGACGCAAGGACGCGAAGAAGGCAAAGCGGAAAAGCTAGGCTATAGTAGCGGCATGAAACGTCTTGCCCTTCTGATTTGCCTGTTTGCGACGCCGGTTCTGGCGCAGATGGAGCGGCCCGTGCAACGGGCGGTGACGCTGGATGCGTGGCAGGACGGGTTTCGTGTGAAGGCGCTGGCGGCGGGGATACCGGCGACGGTGTTCGATGCGGCCTTTGCCCCGGTGCGCTACAATGCCGGCACGCGGGCGCAGGATGCCAACCAGTCGGAATTCGTGCGGCCGATCTGGGCCTATCTCGACGATGCGGTGTCGGACCGGCGTGTGGCGACCGGTCGGCAGAAAGCGGTGGCCCTGCAAAAGGATTTGCAACGGATTTCGCGAAAATACGGCGTGGAGCCGGAAATCCTGCTGGCGATCTGGGGCATGGAGACCTCGTTCGGAGGGTTTCGCGGCAACACCTATACCATCGAGGCGCTGGCCAATGCGGCGCATGATGGGCGGCGGCAGGTCTTTGCCGAGGCGGAGCTGATTGCGGCGCTGCGGATATTGGCCTCGGGCGTGGTGACACCGGATCATATGCTGGGCGGTTGGAGCGGGGCGATGGGCGATACGCAATTCATGCCCACGACCTATATGGCCTATGCGGTGGACGGAAACGGTGACGGGCGGCGGGATTTCTGGTCGGATGATCCGCTGGATGCGCTGGCCTCGACGGCGAACTATCTGCGGGCGCTGGGCTGGCAAAAGGGGCAACCGTGGGGGCTGGAGGTGGTGCTGCCAGAGGGGTTCGATTATGCGCTGACCGGCGAGCACGACACCCGCAACACGCGGTTCTGGACCCGCAAGGGGGTGCGGCTGGCGGACGGGGGCGCGTTGCCGGACCACGATGCGGTGGCCTTGCTGGCACCGGCGGGCGCGCGCGGGCCGGTATTCGCGGTTTTCCCGAACTTTCAGGTGATCCGGCAATACAATATGTCGGTGTCCTATTCGATTGCCGTCGGACATCTGGCGGACAGGATCGGTGGTGCGGGCGGCTTCAGCGCCGGTTGGCCACGCGGGGACACGCCGTTGACACGCGCGCAAGTGCTGGACATCCAGCGGGCGCTGATGGCGCAGGGGCTGGATACCGGCGGTGCCGACGGGCGTATCGGGCCGAAAACCGTCGAAGCCGTGCAGGCGTGGCAGCGCGCCAACGGGATGCGGGCGGACGGTTATGCCACGGTCGGGGTCTGGCGGGCACTCCGGCAACCGGATGGCGGTTAGGACGCTATCGCTGCTGTAAACTCTGGACAAGGCGTGTGCGGGTGGCGGGTAAATCCTGTCTTCCCGTTGCTGGGAGCAGTTCGGCTTGCAGGAAGTGGCCGGTGGTGCGCAGGGCTTCGAGGACCTCGGCCAAGTCCGCCTCGGGGCTGTCGAGGCGCAGGAACCGGGGCAGGGGAAGTAGGCGGTCGGCCCATTCGCCGGCAGCGGCGCGGCTGACGGCACGGCCGGATTTGGGCGAAACGTAGCCGAGATCCTGCATCGTCCCCGTCAGCGCACATTCCGACAGGTCCATCCCGTAGCCCATATCCGTCAACAGTGCGTTTTCCCAAAGCGCATAGCGCGCCGGCCAGTCCGCGGTTTCGCCCAGTGCATCCAGCAGGTCCACGGTGCGGGCGTATAGCTGCGGGTGCGGTTCGCGCTCGGGCAGGGCTGCAGTCAGCGCCGCGATGGCTCCCATGGCTGCCAGTGTCGCGCGACCGGACATTAGCGCCACAGTGCGGGATTTTACCGGATCGACGGTGAATGCGCCGAGGTGCTCCTCCAGCCGCGCTTTCCATGTTATCGAAAGCTGCGCGCCCGGTTGCAGGATCGGGGCCATCCTGCGCGAGGCACCGCCGCGAACCAGTCCGGCGTGACGGCCGTGTTCTGCCGTGAAAACCTCGATGATAGCGGAACCTTCACCGTGCTTGCGCACCGACAGCAAGGCTCCTTCGTCACGCCATTCCATGTGCGCACCCTAGCGGGGCAACGGGTCGTCGGTAAAGAGGGCGCGGCCGGTGCGGTCCTCGACCTCGATGATCCACAGGTCGGGGTCGTTGGCTTGCTGCCGGTCCAGAACCGCGTTGACCTCCGGTTCCGGTCCGTCGGCAAGGGGCACCCATTCCTCGTTTCCGTCGAGGTCGTGTGTGCGGGCATAGGCCTGCGCCGCGCCGTCGAGCGAGTCGATTTTCAGGATTACGGCGCCTGCTGTCGGATCGCCCTTGGCGCGGATGTATAGCGGAATGTGCATCCGGTCCATGCGGGCGCGAAAGGCGCCGACCCAGAAATCTGTCGTGATGCGCGGAGTCATGCGCCGTCTTTGAAATCAAGGCCCATTTCGGAATATCGCTCGGGTTCTTCCAGCCATTTCGGGCGGACCTTTACCTGAAGGAACAGATGCACCTCGCGGTCGAGGAATTCTTTCAGTTCCTGTCGCGCTGCCATGGAAACGGCCTTGATCGTCTCGCCCTTCGGGCCGAGCGTGATGCCCTTGTGCCCGTCGCGCATGACATAGATGATCTGGTCGATCCGCACCGAACCGTCCTTGCGATCCTGCCAGTTTTCGGTTTCGACCGTCAACTGGTAGGGCAATTCCTGATGCAGGCGCAGGGTCAGCTTTTCGCGGGTGATTTCGGCGGCGAGCATACGCAGAGGCGCATCGGCGATCTGCTCCTCGGGGTAGAGCCACGGGCCTTCCGGCAATTTGCCTGCCAGCCATGTTTTCAGATCTTCGACACCATGGCCTTTTTCGGCAGAGATCATGAAGGTCTCGGAAAATTCGAAGCGTTTGTTCATTTCACTGGACAGGGCCAGCAGGGTATCGGCCTGCACGCGGTCTATTTTGTTGATTGCAAGCGCGACGGGGCGGTTGTCCGTGCGTTCGGCAAGCGATTCCAGAATGGCTTCGACCCCTTTGGTGATGCCGCGATGGGCCTCGATCAGCAGAACCACCATGTCGGCGTCGGCCGCGCCGCTCCACGCGGCGGTGACCATGGCGCGGTCAAGGCGGCGGCGCGGGCGGAACAGGCCCGGGGTATCGACGAAAACAATTTGCGCGTCGTCCTTGATCGCGATGCCGCGGATGCGGGCGCGGGTCGTCTGGACCTTGTGCGTAACGATCGAGACCTTGGCCCCCACCATCCGGTTCAGCAATGTGGACTTTCCGGCGTTCGGTTCACCGATGAGCGCGACAAAGCCGCAGCGGGTATCAGCCATTTCCGGCCTCCAGTTTTTCAAGCAGCGACGTCGCTGCCGCCTGTTGTGCAGCGCGTTTGCTGTTCGCTTTGGCGCGGGATTTCGCGCCGTTTTTCAATTGTGCCTCGATCACGAAGACAGGGGCGTGGTCCGGGCCGGTTCGTTCGATTTCTGCATATTTTGGCGGGGGCATGCCGCGGGCCTGTGCCCATTCCTGTAACTGTGATTTGGGGTCGGCGGCGGATTCCTCGGCTTTCTGGATGCGGTTTCCCCATAATTTCAAGACCAAAGCCCGAACCGTTTCAAAATCGGCATCAAGGTAAACGGCCGCAATCACTGCCTCCATCGCATCGCCCAGAAGCGCGGTTTTGCGGCGCCCGCCCGACATCATTTCCGAGCGCCCCAGCATCAGGGCTTCGCCCAGATCAATGGCATTGGCCACCTCGGCGCAGGTTTCCTTGCGCACGAGGGTGTTCAGGCGCGGGGCCAGTTTTCCTTCGGTGGCTCCGGGATCGTCTGCCAGCAGGGCCTCGGCAATCACCATGCCCAGCACGCGATCACCGAGAAACTCCAGGCGCTGGTTGTCGGGGCGGGTGTTCGTCGAAAGCGATGAGTGGGTCAGCGCCTGATGCAGCAGCTCCGGTCGGGCAAAGTTATGCCCGAGCCGGTTCATGAACGCGCGTGTCGTGGCGGATAGTTTCAATCGATTGCCTTCAGATACCTGTCCGAGCGCCATTTCCAGAACATCAGCAGGGATTTTCCGGCCGAGGAGAACACGATCCGGTCGGCACGTCCGATAATATTTTCCGCAGGCACAAAACCGACGCCGCCGACACGCTGCGAGAAACGGCTGTCCAGCGAGTTGTCGCGATTGTCACCCATAAAGAAATAGTGCCCTTCGGGGACGATGAATTCCTCGGTGTTGTCGGAGCGTTCGTTGCGGATGTTCAGAATCTCGTGGGTTGTTCCGTTCGGCAATGTTTCCAGCGCCCGCTCTTTCACACATTCGCCGCCGAGGGCAGGCGTCGGGTTGGCGCAGCGCGGAAAGCCCTGCGCCGGTCCCTGACGTTCGAAAACCTCGACAAACGGTTCGACCGGCTCCTGTTTGGCCTCGACACCGTTGATGAACAGGATGCCGTTTTTGACCTGGATCCGGTCACCGGCGCGCCCGATCAGGCGCTTGATATAGTCCTGTCCGGTAACCGGATGTTTGAATACGACAACATCGCCCACTTCCGGCTCGCTGCCCAGAAGGCGGGTGTCGCTGCCTTTGGCAAAACCACAGAAATCCACGCCGAACATCGACGGGCAGGAGGCGTAGGAATAACCGTAGGCGAATTTGTTGACGAACAGGAAATCCCCGATCAGCAGGGTGGATTTCATCGAACCCGAGGGGATCCAGAACGGCTGGAACAGCAATGTGCGGATCAGACCGGCCAGAATAAGTGCATAGACGATGGTTTTCAGGGTCTCCATGAAACCGCCCTCGTTTTTCGCTTTTGCCGCCATAGTCGTGCATTCCTTATATACAAACAGGCCCGCCTTGTCGCGCGCGGGCGCGGTGGTGTCAAGTTCGGGTGGCGGGAATCGGCACGGCCTCGATCACCACAAAGGCCTGCGCCCAGGGGTGATCGTCGGTCAGGGTAACGTGGATGCGGGCCTCGTGCCCTTCGGGGGTCATGGCCGCCAGCCGTTTTGCGGCCCCGCCGGTAACAGTCATGGTCGGCTGGCCTGTGCGCAGGTTGACCACGCCCATTTCCTTCCAGGCGATCCCCATGCGCAAACCGGTGCCGAGGGCCTTTGAGCAAGCCTCCTTGGCAGCCCAGCGTTTGGCATAGGTTTCGACAGTCAGTTCGCGGTGATCGGCTGTGGCCCGCTCGATGTTGGTAAACACACGTTTGAGGAAGCGGGCGCCGAAACGCTCGATCGTGCCCTCGATCCGTTCGATATTGGCGAGGTCGGAACCGATGCCCAGGATCACGCGGCACCCTCTCCGAAGGCTTCGTTGCGGGCTTCGTCCATCAGGGCGCGCATCCGGCGGATGGCGCTATCCAACCCGCTGAAAATCGCCTCGCCGATGATGAAATGGCCGATGTTGAGTTCCATCACCTCGGGGAAGGCGGCGACCGGTTTAACGGTATCATAGGTCAGCCCGTGACCGGCGTGGACTTCCAGTCCCAACGTGTGGGCATAGGCCGACATGTCGCGCAGGCGCTCCAGTTCGGCGTCGCGCTCGGCGAATTTTCCTTCGGCGTGGAAGTCGCAATAGGCCCCCGTGTGCAGCTCGATCACTTCGGCTCCGATTCGCGCGGCGGCCTCGATCTGCGGCTGGTCGGCAGCGATGAAAATCGATACGCGGCAACCTGCTTCGCGCAACGGCGCGATGAAATGGGCGAGGTGGTTTTCCTCGCGCGCCACTTCCAGTCCGCCCTCGGTTGTGCGTTCCTCGCGTTTTTCCGGCACCAGACAGACAGCATGCGGTTTGTGGCGCAGGGCAATGGCCTGCATTTCCGGCGTGGCCGCCATCTCGAAATTCAGCGGGATGGACAGGTTGGCCATCAGGGCGTCGATATCCGGGTCGGTGATATGGCGGCGGTCTTCGCGCAGGTGCGCGGTGATGCCGTCGGCACCTGCGACCTCGGCCATTTTCGCGGCGCGAAGCGGATCGGGATAGGCACCACCCCGCGCGTTGCGCACGGTGGCCACATGGTCGATGTTGACGCCAAGGCGCAGACGGCCGAGCGGTTTGTTCAGGGTGTTTGCCATAGTTCGACTCGCATTCAATCCGGATCTTCCCGAGGATAGTCCGCTTGCGGCCCGCTGTCAGCCTCCGATTGTCTCTCGCGCAGGCGGCGTTCGCGCCGTTCTGCCATTTTGGCACGGCGCTTGATCTGGTAGATATTGATCAGGGGGCGGGACACAACATACGTCAGCGCGGCGAACAGGATGCCGAGCAGGGTGCCCCCGACCAGATACGGCAGGAATATTTCGGAAAAAAACATGTGCAGACCATCGGTTTCGGCATGGCCGAACCCGAACCAGCTTTTGACCATGCTCCAGAAACCGCCCATGGCGTGCTCGAACAGCAGCATGACCGAATCCCCGCTCCGGTGGTTGCTGTATGCGCCACCGAGGATGGCCGACCCGAGTTTCAGCGCCCCTGCTGCGACGAACGGAAATGTCGCCGGATTTCCGAACCATGTGGTGAGCAGTGCGGCCAGAATATTACCGCGGAAAATATAGGCAAGAGACATCGCCAGCAGGATATGCAGGCCGAACAGCGGCGAAAATACCATGAACACACCCATGGATGCCCCGAGCGCGATCCTGTGTGGTGTATCGGGAATCCGGCGGACGCGATGCCCCATGTATTCGATGCCGCGACGCCAGCCCTTGCGCGGCAGAAGCATTTCGCGCAGGCGTGTCTTCCACGATGGCTTGTCCCGCCGTTTGAATATCATTCCGGTTCGTTCCTGTTGACGGGCCTAGCCCCGACTGTCCAGGGACAATCGTGCGCGGGTGATGTTGGCGATATCGCTATCGGCCTCCAGTGCCGTCTGGATGCGGTGCAGGTGGGTGATGTCACGCACCTGCAAATCCATTTTCACACGATAGAAATCCGGTTTGCGGTCCGTGAACGTCATGTCGGATATATTGGCGTTGTGCTCGCCGATCAAGGTGCATATGCGGCCCAGCACACCGGCATCGTTGGCCATGATAATCTCGATGGTGGTCATATGGTTGGCGCGCGACATGCCCTCGGTCCAGCGCAGGTCGATCCAGCGTTCCGGCTGGTTCTCGTATTCCGCCAGCGAGTCACAGTCGATTGCATGCACCATAACTCCTTTGCCGCGTACCGAAATACCGACAATCCGTTCTCCCGGAAGCGGCTGGCAGCACGACGCGATGATGTGACTTTGTCCGGGTTCCAGACCGATCACATGGGCTTCGGACATCTGTTCGCCGTCATCGTTGTCCGAAACCAGTTCGGGGTAGAGCGCCATGACCAGATCGTTTCCGGTGATTTCCGTGGTGCCCAGTTGCGCAAGCAGATCGTCACGATCCGAAAGCGACATCCGTTTGGCAGCGGTGTCCAGCGCGCGGTCGGTGGCCTTCTTGCCGATTTTCTCCAGAGCCACACGGGCGATCTCGCGACCCAGCCTGATATGACCGGCACGGTGTTCCTCGCGCAGGCTGCGCCGGATGGCGGATTTGGCGCGGCCGGTGACGACCATTTCCTCCCAGCTCGGTTGGGGCCGCTGACCCTCGGCGCGGATGATTTCGACCGACTGGCCGTTGCGTAAACGGGTCCAGAGCGGCACACGCTTTCCGTCTACCTTGGCGCCGACGCAGCTGTCGCCGATACGGGTGTGGATGGCATAGGCGAAATCGATCGGCGTCGCCCCGCGCGGCAGGTTGATAACCTCGCCCTTCGGGGTGAAGCAGAACACCTGGTCCTGGAACATTTCCAGCTTGACGTGCTCAAGGAAATCGGACGGGTTTTCCGCAGCCTCGAAGCGTTCGGTCAGGTCGTGCAGCCAGTGGAACGGGTCCACGGCAAAGGGGTTTTCCGCCGGTGCGCCGTCACGATAGGACCAGTGCGCGGCCACACCGGATTCGGCAACCACATGCATGGCGCCGGTGCGGATCTGGATTTCCACCCGTTTGGCATCGCGTCCTGACACGGTGGTGTGGATCGAGCGGTAGCCGTTGCTTTTCGGCTGGCTGATGTAGTCCTTGAACCGTCCGGGAATAGCCTTCCAGCGCTGATGCACAGCGCCCAATGCCACATAGGCGTCGCGCTCGTTCTGCGTGATGATGCGAAAGCCGTAGATGTCGGACAGGCGGTGAAACCCCTGCTGTTTTTCCTCCATCTTGCGCCAGATCGAATAGGGACGTTTTTCGCGGCCTGTGACTTTGGCCTCGACGCCGCATTTGGCCAGAGCCTGCTTGATGTCCTCGATAATCACTGGCACCAGATCGCCGGTTTCGGCCCGCAGGGTCAGGAAACGGCGCATGATGGAATTGCGGGCTTCGGGGTTCAGAACCGCGAAACACAGGTCTTCGAGTTCCTCGCGGATATATTGCATCCCCATGCGACCGGCGAGCGGCGCATAGATTTCCATCGTCTCGTGCGCCTTGCGTTTCTGTTTCTCGATCGGCATGGATTTGATGGTGCGCATATTGTGCAGACGGTCGGCGAGTTTCACCAGCAGCACCCGCACATCCTTGGACATGGCCAGCAGCAGCTTGCGGAAATTCTCGGCCTGCTTGGTCTCGACGGAGGACAGTTCCAGATTGGTCAGTTTGGTTACGCCATCGACAAGCTGCGCGATTTCCTCGCCGAACTTGTCGGCGACGGTTTTGTAGCTGATGCCGGTATCCTCGATGGTATCGTGCAGCAGCGCGGTGATGATGGTGGCATCGTCCAGCCGGACCTCGGTCAGCAGCATGGCGACCTCGACCGGATGCGAGAAATACGGCTCGCCCGAGGTGCGGAACTGGCCTTCGTGTGCCTCTTTGCCAAAGGCATAGGCCGCGCGAATCAAATCTGTGTTGCTGTGCGGATTATAGGCACGAACACGATCAACGAGTTCTTCGACGTCTATCATTTACAAGGCTCCAAAGGGGCAGTGCGCCCCCGCTCTACAGGAGCTTACTTGTCTTCCTGCGCTTCCATCAAGGCACGAAGCAGGTTTTCCTCGGACATGTCCTCGTCTGCCGTATCGGCTTCCTCGGTGCCCATAAGCAGGGACATCTGGTCTTCTTCGGCCTCGTCCACCTCGATCTGGTGCTGGTGGCTTTCGATGGCCGCCTCGCGGAGTTGTTCGGCGGTCAGGGTTTCCTCGGCAATTTCGCGCAGGGCCACAACCGGGTTCTTGTCGTTGTCGCGATCGACCGTCAGTTCGGCACCGGCGGCCAGTTCGCGCGCACGGTGTGCGGCAAGCATTACCAGTTCGAAGCGGTTCGGGACTTTGTCGATGCAGTCTTCAACGGTTACACGGGCCATAAGGCATGCTCCTGCGCAAGGGGGACGATGGAAGAGCGCATATTTACGCCCCCTTCGGGGAAATTGCAAGAGGTCTTGCGCAGCTTACCCTTCAATAACAGCAATTTCCGCGATTTCATTCGGCGGAAGGGCCGCAAGCATTTCGGAAATGCCCAGCCCGCTGACCGGATGACGCCAGTCGGGGGCCACATCGCGCAGCGGAACCAGCACAAAAGCCCGGTCCTGCAAGCGCGGATGCGGTAGGATCAGGTCTTCCGGCGATTCGCTTTTTTGTTGGGAAAATCCGAGGTTCCTCCAGCGGTCATAGGTTTCGCGGTCGGGTAAAACCAGATCGTCGCAAAACACGATATCGAGGTCGCATATCCGCGGCTCCCAACGGTTATCCCGTGTCCGGCCAAGGGCTTGTTCGATGCGGTGCAGGGCGGCGAGCACCTCGGTCGGGCGTTTTTCCGTTTCTACCAACACGGCTGCGTTGACGAAGTCCGGCCCCGATCCCGCAGGAAACGCCGGCGTCGAATACCACTGGCTTTGCGCGCGGACTTCCAGTGATTCACCGGAAAACAACCTGAGGGATTCTTTCAGCGTCTGTAATGCTGTCCCGAAGGTTGAATCGAGATTGGCGCCAAGGGCGATACCGTAACGTTGCGTGATCTTTTCCCTATTTTGGCCTTGCATGTTGTGAAATTCCACCTATCCTTAACGTCAAGTTCCTGCTGTTGCATTTTGCAAAATTAATGTGTGGAATGCCAGCGAAATTCCAGCTTGGAGAAGCGAATGTTTTATCGAGACGAGCGGTTGGCTCTGTTCATTGACGGGTCCAACCTCTATGCCGCCGCCAAGGCACTCGGGTTTGATATCGATTATAAACTCCTGCGCACAGAGTTCATGCGCCGGGGCCGGTTGTTGCGGGCCATGTATTATACCGCATTGCTGGAAAATGACGAGTACTCCCCTATCCGTCCCCTTGTCGACTGGCTTAACTATAATGGGTTCACCATGGTCACCAAGCCGGCAAAGGAGTTCACCGACTCCATGGGCCGGCGCAAGATCAAGGGCAATATGGATATCGAACTGACTGTCGATGCCCTCGAACTCGCCCCGCATCTGGACCATATCGTGATTTTTTCCGGCGACGGCGACTTCCGCCCGCTGGTCGAAAGTCTTCAGCGCATGGGTGTGCGGGTGTCGGTTGTGTCCACCATACGTTCGCAACCGCCGATGATTGCGGACGAGTTGCGCCGCCAGTGCGACAACTTTATCGAGCTGGACGAGCTGCGCGATGTTATCGGCCGCCCGCCCCGCCCCGAGGCCGAGGTCTATACAGCGCCGGATTCCGAAGAATAGACTCTGTAAATCCACAAAAGGCTCCGGTATGAATGTGTAAACCGTTCTGCCGGAGTTTTTCATGTCCGAACCGCTCACCCTCTATCTTGCGGCCCCGCGCGGGTTTTGCGCAGGCGTCGATCGCGCCATCAAGATTGTCGAGATGGCCATCGCGAAATGGGGGGCGCCCGTCTATGTCCGGCACGAGATCGTACATAACAAATACGTTGTTGACGGGTTGCGTGCGCAAGGCGCGGTTTTTGTCGAGGAACTGGACGAATGCCCGCCGGAGCGTCCGGTGATTTTTTCCGCCCACGGGGTGCCGAAATCCGTGCCCGAGGCCGCAGAGCGGCGAAACATGGTATATGTGGATGCCACCTGCCCGCTGGTCTCCAAGGTGCATATCGAGGCGGAACGCCATTTCGCCAATGGTTTGCAGATGGTGATGATCGGCCATGCCGGGCATCCGGAAACCATCGGCACCATGGGGCAATTGCCCGAAGGAGAGGTGCTGCTGGTCGAGAGGGCGGAGGATGTGGAAACCCTGTCGCCGCGCGATCCGTCGCGGCTTGCGTATATCACCCAGACGACGCTTTCGGTCGATGACACGGTAGGTATCGTCGAGGCCTTGAAATCCCGTTTCCCCGATATTGTTGGCCCGCGAAAGGAAGACATCTGCTATGCCACCACCAACCGGCAGGCGGCGGTCAAGGAAATTGCGTCGAAAGTGGCGGCCGTGCTGGTGATCGGGGCGCCCAATTCCTCCAACTCCCGCCGTCTGGTCGAGGTTGCGCGCAACAACGGATGCGAATATGCGCAACTGGTGCAGCGTGCCGGTGACATCGACTGGCGTGCGCTGGACGGTATCGGCGCGGTCGGTATCACCGCCGGCGCTTCCGCCCCTGAAATCCTGATTAGCGAGGTGATTGACGCCTTTCGTGCGCGTTTCGATGTGACAGTCGAGATTGTCGAGACCGCACAGGAAAACGTCGAATTCAAGGTGCCACGTGTTTTGCGTCAAAGCGCATGAGCCGCAGGCCGGATTTGTTGTGTAACCGCTGGACCGCGCGATAGTGACGGGCTATGACGATACGATCCTGCCATATTATCCGGAGCACGGAAAATTGCCCGAATTGATCGTTTATACCGATGGAGCCTGTTCCGGAAATCCCGGCCCTGGCGGCTGGGGGGCGCTGATGCAGGCGCGCGATGGTGGAAAAATCCTCAAGGAGCGCGAACTCAAGGGCGGGGCGGCGGATACCACCAACAACCGGATGGAACTGATGGCGGCGATCAGCGCGCTGGAGGCGCTGGAGCGTCCTGCAACCCTGACCATTGTGACCGACAGCAGCTATGTCAAAGGCGGTGTGACCGGCTGGATACATGGCTGGAAGCGGAACGGCTGGAAAACCAGTGCCCGCAAGCCGGTCAAGAACGTCGATCTGTGGCAGCGGCTTGATGAAGCGCAGGCGCGGCATAATATTACATGGAAATGGGTCAAGGGCCACAATGGTCATCCGGAGAATGAGCGTGCCGACGAACTGGCCCGCGCCGGAATGGAACCCTACAAAAAAACAAGAGGATAGCATGGCAACCCCCGTCGTCGGAATTATCGGAAATATGCAGGTGATCGAGGAATCCTACGTTGTGCAGGCGGTGGGTGTGATGAACATCGACGCGGTAACCACGGCTGTGGGGGCTATGCCGCTGATCGTGCCGGCCATGCCGACCATCGGAGAGATCGAGGATGTGATGGCGGCCTGCGACGGCTTCATGTTCACGGGGGGGCGTCCGAATGTCCACCCCAGCCACTATGGTCACGAGCCGACCGAGAAACATGGGGCCTTCGATCTCAACCGGGATGCCCTGACCTTGCCGCTGATCCGGCGGTGTGTCGAGGCCGGTAAGCCGGTCCTCGGCATTTGCCGCGGTTTTCAGGAAATGAATGTTGCTTTCGGCGGCACGCTCCACCCCGAAATTCGCGAGCTTCCGGGTCGAATGAACCACCGCATGCCCCCCGACGGCACGCTGGAGGAAAAATTCGCGCACCGGCACACGGTGTCATTGGTGCCGGACGGGGTGTTTGCCCGGATTTTCGGCACCGACGAGGTATTGGTGAACTCGCTCCACGGGCAGGGCATTTGCGAGCCGGGGCCGCGTGTTGTGATCGAGGGGCGTGCCAGCGACAATACGCCAGAGGCGATCCGTATCGCCGACGCACCCGGCTTTGCCCTCGGCGTGCAATGGCATCCGGAATACAATGCGGCCCATGATGAGGTCTCGCGCCCGCTGTTCAAGGCTTTTGGCGAGGCCTTGCGGGCGGGTGGCTGATCCATTGTCCGGTACTGCCCTGCTTGCGTGGACACCCCGGACGTTGCCGGTTGCCGGCGCTCACGGTCCGGCGGGTTTTGTCTGGCTTGTCCCGGGATTGCTCGGCGGCACACCGTTTCCCGCAGGCCCGCATGATTTCGAGGCCCTCGCGCAGGTCAATACACGCCTTCTTGTTACGCTGACCGAAAAGCATCTTCCCGAAGCGGGAGGGCGTTACGGTATTGTTTCCCTTCATGCGCCGATTGCCGACATGACCCCGCCGTCCGTCGAACAGGCTGCCGGGATTTGCAAATCCGTCACCTCCTATCTTGAACGCGGAGAGGCCGTGGTATTCCACTGTCGTGCCGGCAAGGGCCGCACGGGAACCTTGCTGGCGGCGCAACTGGTCTGGAACGGGGCAACGGCGGCCGATGCCATCGCTGCCACCCGCACCCGCAACCCGCAATGGATCGAGACCGACAGTCAACTGGCGTTTCTGCACCGGTTCGAGGCGTCTATGTCTATAAGGACAGCTCGCTGATTTTGATAAAGGGAAAGAACGCCCCGTCGGACCAGACGCCGAACCAGTCCTCGCCCTCGACGGTTCCGGCCTCGCCCAGATCGACCAACCGGTAGAAACTCTTGCGGTCGATCAGGGCTTCCAGATTGGCGCGCACCAGAACATAGGGGGAGGGTTCGCCGTTATCGGGATCACGTTCAAGGCGCAGCGGATGTTCTGGTCCCGCTGTCACCGTATCATCCACGTTGGTGGTGAAGGTGATCTTCCGGTTTTCGCCTTCGCCCTCGGCATGGAAATCCACGGCAACGAACGGCGCGTCATCCACGGTGATTCCCACCTTTTCCACCGGTGTCACCAGAAAATAGCCGTCGCCGTCCTTGCGAATGATCGAGGAAAACAGCTTTA
>Ga0256839_1003035_pt1 | contig 17810 bp, 12 predicted proteins | sample 354166metaG_FD_185968 | JGI IMG/M metagenome (GOLD analysis project Ga0256839, IMG submission 185968) | Hydrothermal vent microbial communities from Mid Atlantic Ridge, Atlantic Ocean - 354-166 | ecosystem: Environmental > Aquatic > Marine > Hydrothermal vents | place: Atlantic Ocean: Mid... | reverse complement strand
AACGCACCCGCGCCGTCGCGCTGGCCGAGCGCGCCCTGGAAAACGCGCGCAGAACCGAAGAGGAAAGTGCGCATCGCCTGGAGCTTGGTTTGACCTCGCCGCTGGAACACCTTGACCGCCAGCTCGACCGCGCCACGGCCGAATTCGAGCTGATCAAAGCCAGGCACGATGTTTTGCGTGCACAGCTGGACTACCTGGTCTACCTGGGGATCCCCCCTTCGGAGGTCTGGAGATGAAAATCTGGGTTGCAGGAGCCCTGCTCGCGCTGGGGGCAACGGGTCTCGCCATGGGGTACGCCGACGCGATCGAACGGGCCGAACACCGGCCCCCGGTGGAAAGCGCACGCGCAGAGCTGACCGACGCGGAGGTCCAGTGGCAGCGGTTGCAAAACGACCCGGAAGCGCTGCGTCTCGAGCGGCTGCAGGCGCGTCAGAGGCTCGAGCTGGCCCGCGCGCAGCTGCGGCTCGAACGGGTCCGTTCGGCGGCCGAGATCGGCCGTGCGTACACGCAGGTGCTCGACAGCGAGGCCGCCTACCGGCTGGCCAGCATGAGCCGTGAACTCGCCGAACGCAGCGTCGAGATCGCACGTCTACGGTACGTAAAGGGCGGAATCAGCCGGCAGGATCTGCGTGCAGCCGAACTTCGGCTCGAAGACGCCGCCAACGGGTTGCGCAAGGCCGACGAAGCCCGTTCGCTGGCGCGCACCCAGCTGGCCTCGTTGATCGGCCCAAACGCAGGGCCCCAGGAGCTGCGGCCTCCGGGAAACCCGGTGGTTCCTCCGCTCGGCGCGGTCTACCTGAGCCTGCACGAGCACCCCGACCGCCTGCGCATGCAGCACGCCGTCGAGCTTGCCGAGACCGCGCTGGCGCTGCTCGACCCCAGCTACGCTTCCCGCGCACAGATCGAAGCAGCCGAACTGCAGCTCGCCAAGGCGCGCGACGGCCTCGACGAGGTCGTGCGCGGCCTGGAGTTGCAGGCGAAGCAGCGCTGGCAGGAGGTGAGCCGCCTGCAACGCGAACTCGAACTGGCCGAGAAGCGCGACGTCAAGGCCGACACCGACCAGAGGATCGCCCTGCAACGGTACCGCACCGGCCTCATCTCGGAGATCGATCTGCTGCGAGCGCGCTTCGCGCGCGCGCAGGCGGCGTTCGAGGTCCAGACCGCCGCCCACGCCTACCTGAACGCAGCCTGGGACCTGGCGGTGGCCACGGCCCAGCCTCTGGAGGTGAACGATGCGCCTTGAACGAGCGTGGTCGCTGCTGCTCGTGCTTCTTCTACTCGCCGGAGGCTGCAAGCGGAACGAACCCCAAAAGACGGCTCCCGCAACACCCCCTACCGCCGCCCGACAGGACGGCCCGGAAAAGGGTCTCGTCTTCAAGGTGCGCACCGTTCCGGTCACGCACGGGCCGCTCACGGTCGACCGGGACGCCTCCGGGCGTATCGAACCCGAGCACAGCGTGCGGGTCGCTTCCGGGCTCGGCGAAAAGGTCGTCGCCGTACCGGTGCGTGAGGGCGAGAACGTCGAGGCAGGGCAGCTGCTCGTCCAGCTCGACGACCGCGCCTACCGTGAACAGGTGCGCCGTGCGGAGTTGTCGCTCGCACAGGCGCGCGTCGCCTTGTCCAGCGCCGAAAAGCGCCTGGCCGATCAGGGCACCCAGCTGCAGGCCCAACTGCAGGCCGCACGGCAAAACACGAACAACGCCCGCAAACGCCTCGAGGAGGCGCGCGGCCTCTTGAACCTCGGGGGCGTCGCACCGCTGGAAGTGGACACGCTGCAAGCGGCTTACGAGCAGGCCAAAGCAAACGCGGCTGCAGCGGAGGCGGCCTACCGCCGCTGGCAACGCAGCCAGGACGAAGAACTGGCGCAGCTGCGCGTGCAGCTCCGCCAAGCCCGGCTGGGCCTGGAGCAGGCTCGGCGGCTGCTCGGCGAAACCCGCATCTTGGCCCCTTTCGCGGGCCAGGTGGCCGAACGCTACACGGACGCGGGGGCGTTCGTAGGTCCCGGCACCCCGGTCGTTCGGCTCGTGGCGGGACCTCGCAACGTGATCTTCCGTCTGCCACCGGACGAGGTCGCGCGCATGCGCGGTGAAGGGATGGAAATGCTCTACCTGGGCCGTACCTACCCCCTCAAGCTCGAGCGCACCGGTCCGGTCCCCGGTCAAGACCGGCTGGTACGCGTTTTCGCGCGCTTCGAGAACGAAGGCCAACCCCTCCCTTTCGGGGGTGCGGTGCAGGTGCGCTACCGCCTGCTCCTGGCCGACGGACCTCGCGTTCCGGCGAGCGCGCTGCGGGTTCGCGAGGGGCAGGCGTACGTCTACGCCCCACAGGAGGGGCGCGTGCGGGCGTTTCCGGTAGAAATCGTCGCCGAGGCCGAGGGGGTAACCGTCCTTCGGGCCGACACCCTGCCCGAGCGCGTCGTCTTCCCTCTTCCCCAGGACCTGCGTGACGGGGCCCGGGTGGAGGTGCTGGAGTGAAGGAAAACCCGCTGGTACGTTTCTTTGTCGAGCGACCGGTTCTGACCACCGCCTTCTTCCTGGCCGTCACCCTCTTCGGAGGGATCACCGCGCTGCGGTTGGGCGTCGACATGCTGCCCAAGATCGAGGTACCGGTTGTAACGGTGACCACGATCTACCCCGGCTCGAGCCCTCGTGAAATTGCCGATCAGATAAGCAAGCCCATCGAGGACGCGCTCTCGACGCTTTCCGGCGTCGACCGCATCGCTTCGATCTCCCTCGAAGGCGCCTCGCAGGTCATCGTCCAGTTCGATTACGGCGTGGACGTGGACGTGGCGGCTGTGGACGTGTCCGAGCGCGTATCGGCCACGCGCGGAAACCTGCCTGCGGACGCCGAACCGCCGGTGGTGGCCAAGTTCGATCCAGCCTCCGATCCGATCCTTTTCGTTGCCCTCACCGCGCCCGGCGTGGCCCTCGGCGAGCTGGGGACGTACGCCGAAGAAGAGCTCAAGCCGAAACTGCAGCGCGTTCGCGGGGTAGCCGACGTTGAGGTGATGGGCAGCCCCGAGGAAGAGGTGGCCGTGCTGCTCCAGCCCGACCGGCTGGCCGCCCTCGGCCTCTCCCCACTCCAGATCGTTCAAGCTCTGAACGCCGGCAACGTCAACCTGCCGGCGGGGTCGCTCGACGTCCGGGGGGAGCACCAGGTGATCAGCCTGCGCGGCCAGCCCGCGTCGCTGCGCGACGTGGTCGAACGCAACATCGACAGCCGCAGGGGGTTGCGGGTCGGAGACGTGGCCCGGGTGCGGCTCACCGAAACCAGGGCCACCACCTTCAGCCGCCTGAACGGTGACCCGGTCGTCCTGCTGAGCGTGCACAAAAGCAGCGGGGCCAACGTGGTCGATGTCGCCCAGCGGGTGCGCGACCGGGTAGCGGAGCTGCGGGTACCGCCCGGCTACAACGTACGTACCACCTTTGACATCACGCGTTTCACCCGCGCCACCGTGCGCGATACCTTCGTCGAATCGCTGCTGACAGCCTTGATCGTCTCGGTGGTCATTCTGATCTTCTTGGGACGTACGAACTCGGCGCTTTCGGTCATCCTGGCCATTCCGGTCACGCTGGCCAGCTCCGTAGTGGTTTACGGCATCCTGGGTTTCACCTTCAACGTCATCAGCCTGCTCGCCCTTATCGTAGCCGTGGGGCTGGTGGTGGACGACGCCATCGTCGTCGCCGAGAACATCGACCGCTGGCTGGCGATGGGGTACGCACGCATGGAGGCCGTACTCAAAGGCGCCTCCGAGGTCAGCACCGCCGTGCTGGCCACCACCTTGAGCCTGCTGGCCGTCTTCCTGCCCATCAGCTTTCTTCCGGGGGTCATCGGCCAGATCTTTCGCGAATTCGGCATCGGCCTCTCAACGGCGATCGCCATCAGCTACCTGGAGGCCATGTTTTTCCTCACCGTCCGCCTCGCGTACTTTCCGGACCCCAAACCCAAGGGATGGTCGGCCTTGGGTCCGATCGTGCGCAGCTTCGAGCGCGACCTTCAAGCCTGGTACGCTTCGCTGCAATCGATCTGGCTTTGGCTGGCGGGCGCCGGGCTGGCGTTCGCTGCGTTCCAGCTCACGGGCCGGTGGCCAACCGCGGTCACCGCCGGGCTTGGTCTGGTTCTGGTCTACCCGCTGCTGCGGTACGCCGCCCGCATGACCGCCGCGGTTTTGGGAGCGCTGCTTCTGACCGCCCACGAAGCGGTCGATCGCCCCTTCCTGGCGCTGCAGGACGGCTACGCTCGGCTCGTCCGCTCGCTGCTGCGCCATAACGGCCTGGTCCTGCTCGCAGCCCTCGGTCTCTTCGCCTCCGTAGCCTGGGTGCTTCCCCGGCTGCCTTTCAGCTTCACACCCAAGGCCGACAGCGGCTTCATTGAAATCACGCTCACCCTGCCCAAAGGCACCGCACTCGACACGGCCAATGAGCTGGCGCAGAGACTCGAAGGTTTCCTGCTGGCACGACCCGAACTGGACGTGCTCATCACCACCGTGGGGTCGTCGCAAAACGCAGGAACGGGCAGCGCCCCCGAAAGAACCAGCCTGAGCCTGCAGCTGGTGCCGAAATCCCTTCGCGCCGACCAGTACGTACTGGCGAGCGAGTACCGTACCGCCCTCAACGAGCTCGTCCAAGAGGTACCTGGGGCCAAAGTGCGCGTGCAGCCCATAACCGGGGGCCCACCGAGCGCTGCCGACCTTGAGTTCGTGCTCGCGGCACCCAGTGAGCAGAAACTCGAAGAGGTCAACCGTAAGGCTCTGCGTGTTCTGCGCGGCCTGCCCTTCGTCCTCGACGCCAAAAGCAGTCTTTCGCAGCGGACCCGGGAGTTCAGTTTCCGGCTGGATCCGTCCCGGCTTCAGGGGACGGGCCTGACCGCCCTCGACGTAGGACGTTCTTTGCGAGCGTACCTGACCGGCCTGGAGGCCGGTAAACTCCGTTCCCAGGGGCGCGAAACGCCTATCGTGGTGCGCGCCGACCCGAGCCGCCTCGCCAACGTGGAGCACCTCGGCGCCCTTCCGCTGGCGGCTCCCGCCCTGGGGAGCACCGTCCCCCTCGCAAGCCTCGGTCGCTTCGAGCGTCTGGAACAAGCCGCCAGCATCGGCCGCACGAACCAGGCCTATTCGGCGGGCTTTCAGGTGGACCTCGTCGACCCCGAAGCGGGCGCGCTGCAGGCGGAGCGCCGCTTGAAAAAAGCCCTGTCCGACGCCGGTGTGCTGACGGACGGGGTCACCTATCTGGCCACGGGCACCACCACCTTCACCGGTGACCTGGCCGCCACCGCACCCATGGCCTTTCTGTTCGCGCTCGTGCTCAACTACCTCGTCATCGCCAGCCAGTTCAACTCGTTCCGCTACCCCATCTACCTGCTCCTTCCGGTGCCCCTGGCGCTGGTGGGCGCTTTCTGGCTCTCCTACTTCATGGGTACGGGGCTGGACGTGATCAGCGTTCTGGGCACGGTGATGATGGTAGGCCTGGTCACCAAGAACGCCATTTTGCTGCTCGACTTCGCCGTGGAACGCGCCAAGGACCGTCCCCTCGAGGATGCGCTGGTGGAAGCCGCACGCCTGCGCCTGCGCCCGATCCTGATGACCAGCCTTACGATCATCGTGGTGTCCATCCCCCTGTTGTTCGGACTCGGAGAGGGTTCGGAGTTCCGCGTTCCGCTCGGGGTGATCATCCTTGGCGGCATCTTCTCGAGCACGCTGCTTACCCTCTTCGTCATTCCTGCCGCCTTCTACCGCTTTGAACGGGCACGCTAGCGCCAATTGCAAGCCCGGCGGTAGACTTTTTTGCCCGCTTGCGTCAGAATCGATACGGCATGCTAGATACTGCGACGGTACTCCAAGCGCTTTCGACGATCGTCGACCCCGACTTCAAGAAGGACATCGTGGAGCTCGGGTTCGTACGCGACCTCAAGATCGAAGACGGGGTGGTCAGCTTCACCATCCGGCTGACCACGCCCGCCTGCCCCATCAAGGACCAGTTCAAGCGGCAGGCCGAGGAAGCGGTCGGGGCGCTGCCCGGGGTCCGTGAGGTGCGGGTCACCATGGACGCCGCGCCGGCGATGGAGGTGAGCACGGGGCTTCCCGGCGTCGCCCACATCGTCGCGGTGATCGCCGGCAAGGGCGGCGTGGGCAAGAGCACCACCGCCGTCAACCTGGCCGTGGCGTTGATGCAGATGGGCGCCAAGGTGGGCCTCTTCGACGCCGACGCCTTCGGGCCCAACACCCCGCGCATGCTGGGCGTGCGCGGGGTTCCGCTGCGCACCCAGGGCGGCAAGATCGTGCCCATCGAGGCCCAGGGGATCAAGCTGGTCTCGATCGGCTCGGCCATCCCCGAGGACCAGCCCGTCGTCTGGCGCGGCAGTCTGCAGCACGGCTTCGTGCGCGACTTCACCCAGAAGACCGAGTGGGGCGAGCTCGACTACCTGGTGGTGGACATGCCCCCGGGCACCGGCGACATTCCCCTTTCGGTGATGCAGCTGCTGCCGCTTTCGGGGGCGCTGGTCGTGGGAACGCCGCAGGAAGTGGCGCTCGAAGACGTGCGCCGCGGCGTGACGATGCTGAACAAGATGAACGTCAACCTCCTCGGCTTCGTCGAGAACATGAGCTACCTCGTCTGCCCGAACTGCGGCGAAGAGATCGACGTCTTCGGCAAGGGGGGCATGGACGCCTTCGCCGAAACCTTCGGTGCGCCCGTGCTGGCGCGCATCCCCATGGACGTGGGGATCCGTAAGGGTTCCGACGCCGGTCTGCCCGCCGCCTTCCAGGAGGGCCCGGTGGCCGAGGCCTACAAGGAGCTGGCCGCCGCCGTGGTCCAGCGTGTGGCGGTGGTGGAAAAGGAAAACCCGCCCAAGGCCGCGGGCGTGCCTCAGGCGGGTCCCGGCGGGAGCCAGCCCTTCCTCAACGTACCCAAGAAGAACTGATCCCACGAAGCCGCCGGCCGGCGCCCCGACGGGGCGCCGGTTTCTCACGCGGATTCAATAGAATGTCCCTGCATGCTGCCCCTCGCGGTCGAACCCTTCGGCGGGTACCGGGCCTGGTTGGAGGCCCTGCCTGGCTACGCGGGGCAGATCGCCTTTCACCGCGTCCTGCCGGCCCGGCCGCCCGAGGTGGTGCCCTACGAGGGGGCTTTCAAGCCCATCCTCGCGCGCCTCGGACTCGCGCCCTACGCCCACCAGGCCGAAGCCTTCGCCAGGCTGGAAACGGGCGCCAACGTCGTCATGGCCACGCCGACGGCCTCGGGCAAGAGCCTGGTCTTCCAGGCGCCCGTGCTGGCGGCCATGCAAGAGGGCGGCTCCGCCCTCTTCCTCTACCCCACCAAGGCGCTGGCGCGCGACCAGAGAAGCCGGCTCGAAACCTTGGCCGACCCCTTCGAACTGGCGGACCGGATCTTCACCTACGACGGCGACACCCCGCCCGGCCGCCGCCGCCGGGCGCGCGAACAGGGGCTCGCCATCCTCACCAACCCCGACATGCTGCACTTCGGGATCCTGCCGCGGCACGCCGCCTGGGCGGGCTTCCTCGGCCGCCTTCGCTACGTGGTAATCGACGAGGCCCACTACCACCGGGGCGTCTTCGGCAGCCACGTCGCCCTGATCCTCAGACGGCTGCTGCGGATTGCCGAACACTACGGCGCGCGTCCGCAGCTGATCGCCGCGTCGGCGACGATCGCCAACCCAGCGGCTCACGCCGCCGCGTTGAGCGGGCGGCCGTTCGCAGCGGTCACGGCGTCGGGACGGTTCAGCGAGTTCGAGTTCGTCGTCTGGCAGCCGCAGGCGCTGGACGCCGGCGGCGACCGCCGACGCAGCGCCAACCTGGAGGCAGCGGAGCTGGCCGTCTGGGCCGCCACCCACGACCTAAAGACCCTGATCTTCACCGGAAGCCGCAAGACCGCCGAGCTGATCGGCCGCTACACCCGCGGAACCGCCGTGGAGGACAAGATCCGCAGCTACCGCGCGGGCTACACCGCCGAAGAGCGGGCGCAGCTGGAAGAGGCGTTCCGTTCGGGTGAGCTTGCGGTCCTCGTCAGCACCAGCGCCCTCGAGCTGGGGATCGACATCGGCGGCCTGGACGCGGTGGTGATGGTCGGCTATCCCGGCTCGGTCAACGCCTTCTGGCAGCGCGCGGGGCGCGCGGGGCGCGGCCGCGAGCGCGCGCTGACGCTTTGGATCCCCCGCGAGGACCCGCTCGACGAATACTTCCTGAGGCGGCCCGAGCTGCTGCTCGGCAGCCCGCCGGAGTCGGCCGTGGCCGACTGGCGGAACCCCTACCTCTACCCGCTGCACCTCCACTGCGCCGCCTTCGAGCTGCCGGTGCGCGAAACGGAGCCGCTGCACCGATCCGAGCTGCTCGAGGGGGAGGCCCTGATCCGTCGGAACGGACGCGTCCACACCGCGTACAAGGCGCCGCACCGCAGGCTCACCCTGCGCGGCAGCGGCGTCACCTTCACGCTGCGCGACGCCGAAGGAAGGACGTTGGGCCAGCTCGACGAACGCCAGGCCTACTGGGAGGCCCATCCGGGCGCGGTCTACCTGCACCAGGGGGAGAGTTTCCTGGTGCGCAACCTCGACCCGCACAAACGGGAGATCGTACTCCTACCGGGGCTCGAGGACTACTACACGCAGCCGCGCGCCCTGACCGAGATCGAGGTCTACCCCGAACGCGCCCACGAGGTGCGTCCCGGCGTCTGGGTCGGGCGGGTGCGGATGCGGGAGCAGGTGACGGGTTACGTGAAGAAGCGTTACGTCACCGAGGCGGTGCTCGAGGAGGTAGAACAGCCCATGCCCGAGGTGGCCTTCGACACCGAGGCCGTCTGGTTCCACCCCCCGGTCGAGCCGTTTGCCGCCGATCGGGTTCCGGGGGGAATCCATGCTCTCGAGCACGCGATGATTGGCCTTCTGCCCCTTTTCGTGCTCGCCGAGCGCGGCGACGTGGGGGGCGTGAGTTACCCCGTCTACCCGCACCCGCTGCCTTCGGGTTCGGGGGCGGTGGTCTTCATCTACGACGGCTACCCGGGCGGCGTCGGCTACGCCCGCGCCGGCGCCGAGCAGTTTACGGAGTGGATCCGGGCGACCGCCGAGCTGCTCGCCGGCTGCCCCTGCAAAGACGGCTGCCCGCGCTGCGTGCTCAGCCCCAAGTGCGGCAACGGCAACCAGTACCTGGACAAGCAGGCCGCCCTGGAGCTGGCCGAGCGCATGGCGGGGGTGCGCTACAAGCTCGAGCGCTAGTCGCCGAGCGGCTGCTCGAGGACCACGAGGCCGCGCTTCTTGGCGGCGTACATCTCGCGGTCCGCCCGCTCCAGCAGGTCCTCGGGGGTATCGCCCTCCCGGTAGACGGCCAGCCCGAAGTTGGCATGCACCCCGTAATGGCTCAGCTCCGGATCCTTGGCGATCACCTCCGCAGCCCGGCGCGCGGCGTGCAGTCCCTCCTCACGGCCCGCGTGGGGCAGCACGATGACGAACTCGTCTCCGCCAAGGCGGTAGACCTCGTCTTCTTCGCGCAGGGCCTGTTTGAGCAGGCCGGCCACGCGCGCGAGCACACGGTCGCCGACGAGGTGACCGTAGCGGTTGTTCACGCCTCCGAAGTTGGCCATGTCCACGATCGCCAGGGAAAAGACGTGGCCGTGACGCGCCGCGAGCGAGGCCAGCCGCGCGAGCTGCTGGTCCAACTGGCGTCGGTTGTAGACACCGGTAAGGGGGTCGAGCGCGGCCTCGCGGGCGAGCCGCACCTGCAGGCCGAGGCGCTCGGCGTAGGGGCGGATCTCGCGCATCATCGAACGCGCCAGCTGCAGGTCCCACTCGGTGAAACCGCGCGCGCTGGCCAACCAGATGAACCCCTCCCCAAAGGGCAGCAGCAGACCCCCTTGCATCTTCTCCGAGTTCCACAGGGGCCGGAAGACCTCGGGGAGCTGGCGCAAACGCGAAAACATCAGGGGTTGTTCCAGGTGAAGGTCGACGGGGTCAAGCCGCCGCGGCAGCCACTCTACGCGGCCGGTAACGGCGATGCGCTCGAAGGGTGCTTCCAGTGTTTCCCGCACGAAGAAGGCCGCACCCAGCTGGTTCCAAACCTCGGCGGTGGCCAGCAGCAGCTGGTGGAAGAACTCGCGTTCCTCGCCGGCGCGCCACTGCAGCTGCCCCAGCCGGCGCGCGAAGCGCTCGAGCCCCCGCCAGCGCAGATGCTCGATCGCGTACCCCAGCACCTCGGCCACGGCCACCAGGTGCTCCAGGTCCTCAAGCCCGTAATGCCAGGGCCGCACCGACTGCAACGAGAGCACGCCCTGAGTACTGCGGCTCTCGAAGGGAACGGCCAGGAAGCTGCGCGGCTCGGGTTCGTCGCGATCGGGCTCGGGGTCGAGGATACGCACCGGGTACATCTGCCGGGCCATGGGGTCGGTCATGTCGCCGATCAAGAGCGGCTCGCCGCTGCTGAAGACGTGGTGCGTGAGGGTCTCCTTCTCGAAGGGTACGATCGCCTCGCCAATGGTACGCGGCCCGTGGCCGCTCTCGCCGACGCCGTAGAGGATGCGCAGCAAGCCCCCTTCGATGAAATTGATGGCCACCGCGTTGTACGCCACGTCGCGGGAGAGGCTGCGGAAGAGGACGGGGACGAGCTCGTCGAGGCGGTTGATCTTGTGAATCTCGTCCATGAAGGCGACCAGGCCCCGCTGACGCTCGTTCCTGCGGCGCTCTCGGCGCAGCGCCGCGTGCGCCGAGAGTAGGCTCTGCAGGATGCGCAGTTCCTGCAGCTGGCGCGTGTCCAGACCTGGGTGCGGCCGGGTATGCATCGTCATGACGACGGCTCCGTGGTCCTCGCCCCCGAAGCGGAGCGGCAGGACCAGCAGGCTTTGCACGAAGCCGCTGCGTTCCGGCAGCGCGTCCGGGTGCTGGGGGTAGTCGCGTACCTCCAGCAGCTCGCCGCGGTTTAAGGCGCGGCCGACGACTCCGTACCCGGGACGGGCGAAGATCTTGAGCTCCTCAAGGGGCTCCCCCTCGCCCCCTTCGGCGAAGGTCAGCTCGGCGGTGCCCCCGTGGATGTCGAAGACGCGAACGCCCTCGTACCCGTAGTGCCGGTAGATCTCCGGCCAGATCGGGTCTAGGGCTCCACCCGACTCGATTTTCCGCAACCACCCGTCCAACGGTTCCACCCTTCGGCGACCTCCCGGTGCCCCTAGTATACGAAGGCCGCCCCCACGCCAACGGGTTAACCCAACGCCTCCAGCCCGCCGCGCCACACCCGCGCTACCGGACGCCCTCGCTCCCACAGCGTCAGGGCTGCGAACGCTCCCGGTTCGACGCGTCCCCATGGTGCGGCCTCCTGCGTCCAGCCCAGAACGGCGGCCGGTGTGTGCACGTAGGCCGTCAGCGCCGCCTCCAGTCCCAGCCCCTGCGCCCCGGGCAGCGGCGGACGCTGAGCCAGCCGCAGGGCGTGCGCGGCGTCGGGCTCGGCCACGGGAGCGTCGGAACCCAGCAGCAAGCGCACCCCCGGAAGCGCGGAGAAGGCGCCCCAGCGGTAGGCTGCGCGCCTCTGTCCGGGGGAAAGCCGGTCGAGGGCGGCGCGATCGTCTTCGGCGTGCTGCGGCTGCACCGAGAGCACCAATCCGGCGAGGCGAGGAAGGTCGTCGTCGGCAACGTGCTGCACGTGTTCGATGCGAAAACGTGTGCGCGCCGGGAGCCCGCGGGTTTCCAGGCGCTCGATCAGGTTCAGCACCTCATGCACCGCCCGGGTTCCGATCGCGTGCCAAACCGGAGTGAGCCCGCGTCGCAGCACCTCCGCGACCGCCGCGTCGGCTTCGCGTGGGTCGTCGAGCGGCATGCCGCATCCGCCTTCCGGGTAAGGTTCGAGCATCCAGGCGGTGCGGCTCGTCAGCGCGCCGTCGGCGAAGAACTTGACCCCAAAGACGTGCAGACCGCGCGTGGACCACGCGGGCTCCCAGGCGTCGGGGCCGGCGGCGGGCTGCGTCCAGGCGACCCTCAGGGGCAGCGCCTCCGCCGCGTCCAACTCGCGAATCCAGCCGCTGGCCTCGCGGGGCTCTCCCATCGCGTGCACCGCAACGAATCCGCGTCCGGCCAAATCCTTTAGACCCGCGAGGAGCTGGTCCTTGCCGGGCGGGGGCAGAGACTCCGCGACCAGACCCGCCGCACGTTCGAGCAGGTAGCCGGTGGGCTCGCCGGAACCGTCGCGCAGGATGCGTCCGCCCTGGGGATCGGGTGTGCCGCGGTCGACGCCCGCCCGCCGCAACGCCCGCCGATTCGCCCAGGCGGCGTGGAGGTCGCGCGAGCGCAGGAAGACGGGGTGGTCGGGGGCGACCTCGTCGAGCCAGCGGCGGTCCGGATAACCGTCGAAGACGTACCCGCCGCCAAGGATCCAGCGCCCCGGGGGCAGGTCCGCGGCCCGCTGCGCCACGCGCTCGGCCACGCGGGCGGGGTCGTCCTCACCGCGCAGGTCGAGCGCTTCCAGCGCGAGCCCCCACTGCAGCGGGTGCACGTGCGCGTCGTGCAACCCGGGCGTGATCCATTCGGCGCGAACCCGGCGGGCTCCGGGGTAGCGGGCCCGCAGCTCCCCGATCGGCCCCACGGCGACGACCCGCTCGCCTTCGAGCCGCACCGCAGCGGTACGAGGGGGCTCCCCGTCAAAGGTCCAGACCTTACCCTCGAGCAGCATGCGTCCAGCCTACCGCCTATACTGGGGGGCGTGAGGCGCTACGTCTACCAGGGGAAAATTCTTTCTTTGGCCATCGAGGACGGGCACTGGGAGATCGTCGAACACAAGGACGCGGTAGCCCTGCTGGTCCAGGATCCGAAACGCGGCGTGCTCTTTGTGCGCCAGTACCGCCCCGCGGTGGGCTTGCGCACCCTGGAGATCCCCGCGGGCCTAATCGAACCGGGCGAGCGCCCAGAGTCGGCCGCGGCGCGCGAACTCGCCGAGGAGGCGCAGCTGGGCGGCCGGCTCGAGCGCCTCACCGAGTTCTACGTGAGTCCGGGGTTTACCGACGAAAAGACCTACCTCTTCCGCGTCCACGATCCCCGACCCGCCGCCGGCACCCCCGACGCCGACGAGGACCTCGAGATCGTCTGGCTCGACCCCGGCGACGTGCTCGCGGAGGTGCGCGCCGGCACGGTGCAGGTCAGCGCCGCCACGCTGATCGGGCTGCTCTACGCGACGGGGGCGGAACGGTGATCATCGCCGCCGAGGTGGCCGACCTTCCCCCGGGCCCGAAGGTCGTAGCCGTGGGCTCTTTCGACGGGGTCCACCTGGGCCACCAAAGCCTCCTGGCCAAGGCCCGCGCCCTGGCCGCCCAAGAACGGCTGCCCCTCCTCGTCTACACCTTCGATCCCCCCACGAAGGTCTTCATGCGGGGGGTGGGGATGCTCTCCACCCTGAGCGAGAAGCTCGACCTGCTGCGCGAACAGGGGGTGGACCTCGCGCTGGCCGTGCCCTTCGACGAGGACTTCGCCGCCCGCGACAAGGCCGCCTTCCTGGAGGACCTGGTGCGCTTGGAGGCCCGGCGTCTCGTCGTCGGCGAGGACTTCGCCTTCGGCCGCGGCCGCTCGGGCGGCCCCGCCGACCTGAAGACGGTAGCCCCGACGCTGACCGTACCCCTGCTCGACCTGGGGGGCGCGCCCGTGAAGAGCACCCGGATCCGCGAGCGGCTCGAGCAAGGCGACGTGGAGGCGGCACGCCACCTGCTCGGCCGCCCGTACGGCGCCCGGGGCATCGTCCGCCAGGGCGAGCGCCTCGGTCGACGCCTGGGCTTCCCCACCGCCAACGTCGAAACCGCCCCGGGGAAGGTGCTTCCCCGGGGCGTCTTCGTCGCCCGCACCTGGGTCGCCGAGCGGGCGTACCCGGCGGTGGTCAACGTGGGCACGCGGCCCACCGTGAGGGGCAGCGCCCTGCGACTCGAGGCCCACCTCATCGGTTTCAGCGGCGAGCTCTACGGGCACGAACTGCGGCTGACCTTCCTCAGGAAACTGCGGGACGAGCGCGCCTTCGAAAGCCTGGAGGCGCTGCGGGCGCAGATCGCCCGCGACCTTGAAGCCGCGCGCCGGTTCTTTCGTCTCTAACCCGCTGCGCGACCCCCGGCTAAGCTGGGGGTATGAACACCGACCTCGCCCTGGCCGACTGCCCGGGGGGTCATCGCCTGGCCGCGCTGAGCCGAGTGGCCGCCGCGATGGCCGAAACGTTCGAGCCGACCAGGGTCCTCGAGCGCAGCATCGTGGCCCTGATCGAAGCGACGGGCGCCCGCTGCGGCGAGGCCTACCAGGTAGGCCCCGACGGACCCGCCCTGGAGGTGGTGCGCGGCTGCCGCGGGGTCTGCCCGTTCAAGCGGCGGCTCGAAGATCTGGCCCGTGAGGCGGTGCGGAGGGGTGAACCGGTGCGCGAGGGAAGCCTCGTCGCCTTTCCGGTGCTGCGCGAGGGGGAGGTGCGGGGCGTCTTTGGCCTGGACCTGGGCGAAGATCGTGAGGGCGTCGACGGCTGCTTTTTGGGCGCGGTCGGCCACCTGACGGCGCTGGCCCTGGACCACGCGGAGCTGGTCCGCGAATTCGAACGGCGCGAGGCCGAGCGCGTCCGGCTGCTGCGCAAGTGGCTGGGCGCCCAGGAAGAAGAACGGCGGCGCGTCGGCCAGGCGCTCCACGACGAAGTGGGCGGCATCCTCACCGGGGCACTGCTGGCCCTGCGCCTGGCGAAGAACGACCCGGAGCGGCTCGAGGAGGTTCGTCGGGTGCTGGGGCAGGCGCTCGACGAGGTCCGCCGGCTCTCGCGCGAGCTGCGCCCCGCCGCCCTCGACGACCTGGGGCTGGCCCGCGCCCTGGAGCGCCACCTGCGGGAGTTCGCCGGCCGCACCGGAATCCGCGTGCACGCGCGCATCGACCCGCCCAAACTCGACCGGGCACGGCAGGTGGCGCTCTTCCGGATCGCCCAGGAGGCCCTCACCAACGTGGCTCGTCACGCCCACGCGCAAAACGTCTGGGTCACGCTGGAGCCGCGTGCGGGTCGGCTCGTGCTGGAAGTACGCGACGACGGTGCAGGCTTCGACCCGGAACGCACTTCGGGAACGCTGGGGCTCGAAGGCATGCGCGAACGCGCGGAACAGCTCGAGGGGCGGTTGCGCATCGCCAGCGCCCGCGGTGAGGGCACGCGTGTGCTTGCGGAGGTCCCCCTTGCGGGTGGCGTTGATTGAGGACCACGCGGTCGTGCGCACCGGCTTGCGGCTGCTGCTGGAAGCCAGCGGCCACGAGGTGGTGGGCGACTTTTCGCGCGCCGAGGACGCGCTGGCCAGTTCGGTGCGCCCCGACGTCTACGTGCTGGACCTCAACCTGCCGGGGGTCGGGGGCCTCGAAGCGCTTCCCCGACTGGCCCGCAGGGCGCGGGTGCTCGTCCTCTCGATGCACGAGGAACCCGCCTACGTGAGCGAGTCCTTCAAGCGCGGGGCCCGCGGTTTCCTCAGCAAGCGCGCCGCCGACGTCGCCCTCCTCGACGCCCTCTCCGCGCTCGAGCGGGGGGAGCGCTACCTGCATCCGGAGCTGGCCGCGCGGCTGGCCGGCTACGTCGCCGAACCGGGTCCGGAAGTGCTTTCTCGGCGCGAGCGTGCGGTCGTCGCGGGGCTGGCCCGGGGGCTCGAGCTCAAGGAGGTGGCCGCCGCGCTCGGGATCAGCCCCAAGACCGCCGCGACCTACAAGGCCCGCGCGCTCGCCAAGCTGGGGTTGAAACGCTCGGAGATTGCGCGCTGGGCGCGCGAGCACGGGCTGCTGCAGGACCCCACCCCGTAAACAAGAATTCTTAGGACATCCGTTGTAGGCTCCGTTCCGACGCGGCCGTACGCCCGGTTCCGACCCCGCCGCGGCCTCCCGAAGCCATCCTGGAGACGAGGAAGCGGTATGGAATGGATCGGGTTGATCACCGCGGCGACGTTCCGCGCGCCGGGCAGGGCCCTGGAACGCGACCTCGCCAGCGGCAGCCTGCAGGCGGCCGTGGAAGAGCTGGCCCGCGCCCGCGGACTGCCGCCCCCCAGACTGCCGGAGCCGCCGCTTGCGGAGCTGCAGGCGGCCTACACCCGCCTCTTCGTCGCCAACCCCGGAGGCCTGCCCGCACCCCCCTACGCGGGCTACGCGCTCGACGGACGGCTGATGGGCGGCGCGGAGGAAGCGCTCGAACGCTTCTACGCGGAACATGGCCTGTTGACGCGGGAGGGCTGGGACGACCTGCCCGACCACCTCGCCGCCCTGGGCGAGGCGATCGCGCTGCTCGGGGAAACCGACCCCAAAGCGGCGCGGGCGCTGGCGCGCGGCTACCTCGAGCCCTGGCTCGAACGCTACGCCGCGGTGGTGGCCCGGGAAGACCCCACCGGCTTCTACGGCACGATCTGCACCTTCCTGAAAAAGGTACTGGAGGCGGAACATGAAGCTCGACCGTAGGCGTTTCCTCAAACTCAGCGCGGCCAGCGTGGGCGCCGTGGCGTTCGGCGGCCAGGCCGCGGCCCTGCGCGCCCCCTGGGCGGTGCCCCGAAAGTGGTTCGCCGGCGAGGTCCGCACCGTTTACTCCTACTGCGAGAACTGCTTCTGGAAGTGCGGCATCGCGGTCAAGGTGGAAGGCGGCCGGGTGCGCAAGATCGACGGCCAGAAGCACAACCCCAAGTCGCGCGGCCGCCTCTGCCCCCGCGGCCAAGCGGGCGTGGCCCAGCTCTACGACCCCGACCGCCTCAAGCGGCCGCTGATCCGGATCGAGGGAAGCGAACGCGGCGAGGGCAAGTACCGCGAGGCCAGCTGGGAAGAGGCCCTCGACTACGTGGCCGAGCGGATGCTGAAAATCAAGGAGCAGTACGGCCCCGAGGCCGTCGCCTGGTTCGGTCACGGCAGCGGCGACCGCTGGTTCGTGGAGTACCTGCCCGCCGCCTGGGGCAGCCCCAACGCCGCCAAGCCGGCGGTGAGCATCTGCACCGCCCCGCGCGAGACCGCGAGCCAGTGGACCTTCGGCCGGCCCATCGGCGGCCACGAGCCGGTCGACTGGACCGAGAGCCGCTACATCGTCCTTATCGGCCACCACATCGGTGAGGACACCCACAACACCCAGCTGCAGGACTTCGCCGAAGCCCTCCGGCGCGGGGCCCGGCTGGTGGTCGTCGATCCGCGTTTTTCGACCGCGGCCTCCAAGGCCCACCGCTGGCTGCCCATCAAGCCCGGTACCGACCTGGCGCTGCTGCTCGCCTGGATCCACGTCCTCATCAAGGAGGACCTCTACGACCGCGACTACGTGCAGAAGTACACCGTCGGCTTCGAGGAGCTGGCCGTCCACAGCAACAAGCACACCCCCGAGTGGGCCGAGAAGATCACCGAGATTCCAGCGGAAACGATCCGCGAAGTGGCCCGCGAGATGGCCGCGGCCGCGCCGCGGGCGGTGCTGCCGCCCGGGCGCCACACCGTCTGGTACGGCGACGACACCCAGCGGATGCGCGCGGTCTACATCCTGAACGCCCTGCTCGGCAACTACGGGGTGCCCGGAGGCTTCTACCTCGCCAAGCCGCCCTACCTGGAGAAATACCCGCTGCCCGCCTTCCCGCTCGAGCCCGCCGCCGGCGGCTGCAGCGGCTCGTCGGGGGGCGAGGAGGAGGTGCCCGAAGGCTTCAAGCCGCGGGCCGACAAGGGCAGGTTCTTCGCCAAGACGACGGCCATCCAGGAGCTCATCGAGCCGATGCTCACCGGCGAGCCCTACCCCATCCGCGGCCTCGTCGCCTACGGCGTCAACCTCTTCCACTCCATCCCCAACGTGCCCCGCACCAAGGAGGCGCTAAAGAACCTCGACCTCTACGTGGCCATCGACG
>Ga0256839_1003034_pt1 | contig 17814 bp, 11 predicted proteins | sample 354166metaG_FD_185968 | JGI IMG/M metagenome (GOLD analysis project Ga0256839, IMG submission 185968) | Hydrothermal vent microbial communities from Mid Atlantic Ridge, Atlantic Ocean - 354-166 | ecosystem: Environmental > Aquatic > Marine > Hydrothermal vents | place: Atlantic Ocean: Mid... | reverse complement strand
GGGAGAGGAGGAGCGGTCAGACGAAATCCCCCAATCGGGCCATGGCGCAGGTCGCACGCGCGTGGAATACCGCTTTCGTGCTCCGGTCACAGACACCGCCCTCACCCGACGAGCCCACCCCGGAGATCGTCGTCCGCCAACTGCCCCTTCCCGCGGCCGTCGTGGATGCGCACGGGGTGGTGCACCTTGCGAACCGCCGCTTCGAGACGATGGCTGCGCGGCTGGAGTTGCCCGGCAGCTTCGCCCCGTCCTTCGACCGGGTCGTCGAAGAGGAACGGGGCGCCTGCTGCCACGCCTTCCGCATCGTGCGTGTCACCATCGGCTCCTTCGTGCCGGATCTCGTCGTCGTCGAGGACGTGACGGACCTCGTGTTCGACATGGACCGAACCGCCCTTCATCCGGCGAACCTGCCCGCCCGCATCGCCCCCTTCGCCCTCGCCGAACATCTCGCGTGTCCCCAACTCCTCAACGACCTGGCAGAGGACCTGTGGCACCCTACGGTCGTGCTTCGGCATCCCTACGGCACCATCGCGACCGCCAACGCCCCCGCTCGGGGCATCCCCACCCTCGCCCTCGGCGCCGTTTTCACACCCGCCGACGACGGTTCCGTGCTCGTCGGCTCATGCGGTACCGTCCGACTCCCGGTCGAGCGCTGGTGTGACCTGTCGTCGTGCCGGTTCGCGATCTTGCAGACGACCTGCTTCGACGACAGCCTCGCCCACCCGGGGGCCCCCGCGGCGCCATCCCCCCACCCAGCGCCCCTTGGGCGCGCCTGACCTCGGACGGCTTTGCCACGAGCCCACGGCCTTGCAATCCTGCCGGCCTTGCAATCCTGCCGGCCATGCCTCCCGCCTGCCTCCGCGCCCTCGCCGGGAGCGCGGCGTCCTGCCTCGTCGCCGCCTGCCACCCGAGCCCGTCCCCGGTCGCCCCGGTGCCTGCGCCGTCCGTCGTCTCGCCGTCCCCGCCTGGCGGCGAGGACGAGCCCGCCTGGTCCGTGGACGCCCCCGACCTCCCCACCATGCAAGTGTCCCTGAACCTTTCCGAAGGGACATGGATGAATCTGGACGTAAGTCCCGACGGCCGCTTCATCGTCTTCGACCTGCTCGGCGACCTCTACGAGCTGCCCATCGAAGGTGGCACGGCACGTGCCCTGACACACGGCATGGCCTGGGACATGCACCCGCGATACAGCCCGGACGGTCGCTCCATCGCATTTACGAGCGACCGCGGCGGCGGCGACAACCTGTGGGTAATCGACCGTGACGGATCGAACCCGCGGCCGATCACCAACGAATCCTTCCGCCTCGTCACGAGCCCGGCGTGGACCCCGGACGGCCGCTTCGTCGCGGGCCGCAAGCACTTCACCGGCACGCGCAGCCTCGGCGCCGGGGAGATCTGGCTGTACCACAGGGCGGGCGGCGAAGGGATCCAGCTTACCGAGCGCGCGAACGACCAGCTCGACCTGGGCGAGCCGGCCTTTTCCCCCGACGGACGCTACCTCTACGTAAGCTACGACGCCACCGGCGGCGACGTGTTCCGGTACAACAAGGATCCACACGCGGGCATCTACGCCATCGACCGCATCGACCTCGAAGAAGGCCGTCGCGAGCCTCTCGTCGCGGGGCCCGGCGGCGCGGCGCGGCCAACGCCATCCCACGACGGCAAGACACTCGCGTTCATCCGACGGCGCGGCGCGAAAACCGTCCTGTTCGTGCTGGACCTCGAGTCCCTCCGGATGGAGCCGGTGTTCGAAGGGCTCGACCGCGACATGCAGGAGACCTGGGCGATCCACGGCGTCTATCCACAAATGGCCTTTACGCCGGACGATACGGCCGTGGTGCTGTGGGCGGGGGGCAAGATCCTGCGCGTGGACCTGGCGACGAAGCGAGCTTCACCAATTCCGTTTCGCGTCGAGACGACGCATCGCCTGGCGAAAGCGGTGCGCAGGAAGGTAACGGTCCACCCGCCGTCCTTCCCCGTCAAGATGCTTCGCTGGGTCACCGTGTCGCCGGCCGGCGATCGGGTGGTCTTCGGCGCCCTCGGACACCTGTACGTGTACGACTTCGACGCCAAGAAAGCCGTACGACTTACGAAAGACGATGACGTCTTCGAATTCCACCCGACGTTTTCGGCCGACGGCAAGTGGGTCGCCTACACCACCTGGCACGACGAACGCCTCGGCGACGTGCGGATCGTGCCGACTCGAGGCGGCCGCTCCAAGGTGGTGAGCGTCCGCCCGGGTCACTACGTGCGCCCGGTCTTCTCGCCCGACGGCAAGGCCTTGCTCGTCGAGCGCGTGGGGCCGGGTCCGCTGCGCGATCCGGCCTATGCGCACGACCACGGGGTGTACGTGCTCGATTTGGGCGCCGGCCGACGCCACGAACGCCTCCTTCGGCGCGGGGGAACCGGCTACCATTTCACCGACGACCCGAATCGCGTGTACTTCTCCGTGGAGGCCGAAGGCGGCACGAAGCGCCGCTACGAACTGCGCAGCATCGCCCTTTCGGGTGCCGACGAGCGCACGCACGCCACGGGCGCCATGGTCACCGACTACCGGGTCTCACCGGACGGACGCTACCTGGCGTTTGCGGAAGGGTACGCCGTCTATCTGGCCCCGTTTCGTCCCACGGGCCGCCCCATCGAGGCGTCGGCGTCGAGCAAGGCCGTGCCAATCGTAAAGGTCGCGCACGACGCCGGGACGAACCTGCACTTTTCGGGCGACGGAAAGACGCTGTACTGGTCGTGGGGACCGCAACTGTCCGCGCTCGCGCTGGACGATGCCCTGCTGTCGCTCGAAGAGCCGGCGACGGCCGCGGTGGACGTGCGACCGGCCGTCACCACCAACCTCGGTTTCGACGCGCCCTCGAAGGCGGTGCGCGGGACGGTTGCCTTCGTCGGCGGCAAGATCCTCACGATGCGCAAGCAAGAGGTCATCGAAGACGGTGCGGTGGTCGTCCGGGACGGACGCATCGCCGCGGTGGGCCCGCGCTCGCAGGTGTCGATCCCCCACGATGCGCGCATCTTCGAGGTCGCCGGTACGACCATCTTCCCGGGCATCGTGGACGTCCATGCCCACGGCCCGCACGGGTCCGACGGGATCCTGCCCCAGCGAAGCTGGCTCGACCACGCCTTGCTGGCCTTCGGCGTCACCACGATCCACGATCCATCCAACGACACCGAGACCATCTTCACGGCCGCGGAGATGGCGCGGGCGGGGCTCATCACGGCACCCCGAATCTTCTCCACCGGAACGATCCTCTACGGCGCCAAGACCCCCTTCATGGCCCAGGTCGAGAGCCTCGACGACGCCCGCTTCCACCTGCGCCGGATGAAGGCCGTCGGCGCGATCTCCGTCAAGAGCTACAACCAGCCGAGACGGGACCAACGCCAGATGATCTTGGCCGCGGCGCGCGAGCTTGGGATGATGGTGGTCCCCGAGGGCGGCTCGCTACTCGCCCACGATCTTTCCATGATCGTGGACGGCCACACCGGGGTCGAGCACGCGCTTCCGGTGGCGAAGGTCTACGACGACGTGGTGTCCCTGTGGGCCCGGACCGACGTCGGGTACACGCCCACCCTCGTCGTCGGCTACGGCGGCCTGTTCGGCGAGCTGTACTGGTATGCCCACACCGAGGTGTTCAAGCACGAGCGCCTGCGGCGATTCGTACCCGCTGATCGCATCGACCCGGCGGCACGACGGCGGCTGCTGGCGGCGGACGACGACTGGAACCACCGGGCCATCGCCCGCGCATGTAAAAAACTGCACGACGCGGGTGTTTCGATCCAGGTTGGTGCCCACGGCCAGCGCGAGGGACTGGCGGCCCACTGGGAGATCTGGAGCCTGGTGGACGGCGGCATGCGCCCCCACGACGCGCTCCAGGCCGCGACCCTCGACGGAGCCGCCTACCTCGGGCTGGATGGGGACCTCGGCTCCATCGAGCCCGGCAAGCTCGCGGATCTGGTGGTCGTCGAGGGGGACGTGCTCGCCGACATCCGACGCAGCGAGCACGTGCGCTACACGGTGCTCGGCGGCGAGGTCTACGACGCAGCCACCATGGCCCGCCTCGCGCCGACCGAGGCCCCGGCACCTGCGTTCTTCTTTGCCCGCAACGCCGGCACCGGGCCGGAAGTCGTCGAGGCCCCTCGCCACGGCGCCCTTCGCGCATCCAGCGCCCCCTGACCCGCCGCGCCTGGATTTGGCCGGTCCTCGGACGCTCGTGCTACAGGTGGTTACGAACGTGCGTGCCCTCGGACTCGACGTCGGAGCCCGCCGCATCGGGGTCGCCGTGGGCGACCTCGAACACGGCATCGCCATGCCCCACAGTGTGGTGGAGCGCGCCGGCCTCTCGCGCGACGCCGACACCGTGGCGGTCCTGGTGCGCCATGAGGGCGCCAAGACCGTCGTCGTGGGCCTCCCCCTCGAACTCGACGGCCGACGCGGCCACCGGGCCCGGCGCGTGGCGCGGTTCGTCGAGGCCCTCGTCGAACGATCCGGCGGCGCCTTCGAGGTCACGTCGTGGGACGAGCGGTTCTCGACCCACGCCGCCCACCGAGCCCTACGAGCCGTCGGCACGCGCCGCACGCGCCGCAAGGCCACGGTGGACGCCCTGGCCGCCCAGCATATCCTACAAGGTTGGCTCGACGCGCAGAACAACGCCCGACCATGAGACGCCGCCCCCGCCTCCGTCGCTCCCGCCGCGCCCAGCGCTGGGCCCTCGGCATCGTCCTCTTCCTGCTGGGTGCTGCCGCCTTCAGCCTCTTTCGTGCCTACAGTTCGATACTCGCCTATCCTGACCGGCCCGTCGTCGTAGCCGGCGACGAGACGACCGTGGAGATCCCGCGAGGCACCTCACTGTCGGGCACCATCGCACGGCTGGTGAAAGCTGGCGTCCTCCCCGAGCGTGACGCCACGTACTTTCGTCTGTACGTGCTGCATCGCGGGGCCGCCGGGAAGATCACGGCGGGCCCCCATCGCTTTACGCCCGACATGACGGCGAAGGCCCTCCTCGATGAACTGACGCGACGGCCGCAGGCGCCGTCGATCCGGGTGACGATCCCCGAAGGTCGCAACATGCTGGAGGTCGCCGCGCTACTCGAACAGGCCGGGCTCGGGGAAAGAGCCGCGTTCGAGGCGGCCATGCGAGATCCAAAGCTCGCCGCCCGTCTGGGTGTACCGGCCAACACCCTCGAAGGGTACCTGTTCCCCGACACCTACCGCTTCCGTCGGGGCGCCGCCCCCGAGGCGATCCTGGCCAAGATGGTCGCGCGCCACCGGCAGGTCTACGCCGACCTCGTGCGCCGCCACCGCAAGAGCCGCAAGGCCCTCGAACGCGATCTCGGCTTCGACGACCACGCCATCGTGACGCTCGCCTCCATCGTCGAAAAGGAAACGGGCGCCAGCCACGAGCGCCCGATCATCGCGGGCGTATTCCTGAACCGCCTGCGCATGAAGAGCTTTCGCCCCAAGCTTTTACAAACCGATCCCACAATCATCTATGGTTGTACGGTGCCAATACGAAAATCCCAGGCCTGCAAGTCGTTCGAGGGTCGGATCCGACGGATCCACCTCAATGATCCGGACAATCCCTACAACACCTACCGTCACGAGGGCCTTCCTCCCGGCCCGATCAGCAATCCCGGCCGGGCGGCCCTCGAAGCGGTGCTTGCCCCCAAAAAGACACGCTTTTTGTACTTCGTGTCGCGCAATGACGGCACGCACCAGTTCAGCCAAACACGCGCGGAGCACGAGCGGTACGTGGATCTCTACCAGCGCAAAAACGCCGTTGGGGATGGGTCGGCCGACGGAGCGAAAGAGCCCTAACCGGCCGCGGCGGGCGCCACCGGCTCGCACGAGGCGACGGCCATCCTCGGCCCTCGGCGCAAGAGTTCCACGCGTCCGCCAGGCCCCACGAGGCGGGCCCGGCGTTCGGAAGCGTTCGTCCGGCGCAACGGGCCGCCTGCCCGCACGACAGCCAGGCACCGCGCGAGCCCACCCGGTGACAGCAACACGGCTTCGTCGAAGGTCGCGAGAAGATCTGCCCACGCCGCGGGGCTGATTTCTCCGCGGGTGACTCGGCGCCAAGCATCCACCGGATCGGCGCCGGAATCGCGGCGGCGCACGTGATGACCCGGCGCGGCAGCGAGCCGCGCGAGCGCTTCGAATGCGGCCCGGTCCGCCGCCGGATCCGACGATCCATGCTCCGGACCGAGCGCCCACAGCGAGACATTCCTGGTGACCCCGAGGGTCCCGTCGGGGTACACCGGTGCCAGGACGAGATCCACCAAGGAGACCTTCCCGTTTTCGACCGTGACGCCGATCACGTGCGCGCGTCCACGCGTGGGCGCGTCGATCTCCAGCACGGGTTCGAAGGGCCGATCCGCTACCCACGCCCGCACGGTGGGACCATAGCGCAAGCCGCTCGCGCGCGATCCAGCGCCCGTGGCGACCGAAGCCGGCGCAGGGGCCGGTTGCCATCGATCGCACCCATGCTCGCCAACGTTGCACGCGATCATCGAGGCGCCGCACACGGCAGCGAACGCAGCACAGGGCACGACGGCCCGCGAATGCAGGCACCACCGACGCGACTTTTCTCGAAGCACGAGCCCGTATGGTACCCTCGAATGGCGGTGACCGCCGTCCCCCTCGCCCATCGTCTTCTGGCCGTCGTCACGGCTTTTCTGCTCGTCTTTGCATCTTCGCCTTCCGCGCGTGCGCTCGCCCCGACGGGCGAAACCTCGCCGGTGCCGGCGTCGAAGGCGGCCGCCAACCCCGCCGGGCGTGACGCCGCGACCGCGGTCTTGTCCCCCTCCGTCGAGGGCGAGATGTCCGAGGCGGACCGCGCGATCATCGTCGAGAAACTCCTTTCTGGTCTGGCTCGGGGCGCGTTCCACGTGGTGCCACCCGACGAGGTCGCCGCCAAGCTCGGTCGAAGCGCTTCCTGCACGGACGCCGCGTGCATCAAGAAAGTCGCACGAGCGACAGGCGTAAGCCACGTCGTCGCCGCCACGGTCTCGGTCGCCGATCGGGTCTACCGCGTCTCGCTGTCCCTGTACGACGGCAAAACAGGCGACCGACTGGCCCGCACGGAGGAAGGATGCGAGATCTGCGGCATCGCGGACGCTGGCGAACTCGTCGCCACGGCCGCCGCCACGTTGCGTACGAAACTCGAAGCCCTGGCTCGGGGACCCGCGCGGCTGTCGATTGCCTCCGAGCCAAAGGGGGCCACGGTAAGCATCGACGGTGAGGTGGTGGGCACCACCCCACTCGACCGCGAACTCGTCCCTGGCAAGCACATCGTCCGCCTCACGGCGGAGGGCTACGTATCCGTGGAGCGAGAGATCACCCTGGTGGAAGGCGTGGCGGAGAACCTTCGGATCACCCTCGAAAAGGTCCCCTCTCGCCTCCCCAAACGGCCCTGGGGATATGCCTCGCTGGCGATCGGGATTGCGGCGCTGGGCACCGGCGTCTTCTTCACCGCATTGCACGACCGCCCCTACAAGATCGGCGGGAATTGCAAGGGCGGTGACGTGGACGCCCGCGGCAACTGCCGCTACCTGTGGGACACGAAGTGGTATGGGATGGCCGGCGTCCTGGCCGGCGCCGCCCTCGTGACCCTCGGTATCGCCGTCTTGCTCAACACGGCGGGCGCGAAGAAACGACGTAAAAAGAAGAAATCCCGGCGCCACGACAAAAAAGCCGCCGCCTTCCGCCCCGTCTTTGGCATCGGGCCCGGCAGCGTCTCGGTCCGTGGGCGCTTCTAGACCCTCGCGGCGGCAACGAACCGCGACGCAGGGTCACCACCCGCCCCCATTCACCCCGACTCGCCGAGCTTCGCGCGCACCTTCGCGATGCGCGCCGCGGCTCGACCTTCCCCCAGATCCTTGGCCTTCTCGTACTGCTCCAGTGCGTCACGGTACCGCAGCGCCTTGTAGTACGCGTCGCCGAGCTTGAGACGATAGGTTCGGTTGCGGGGGCTCGCCCGGACCGCCCGCTCCGCGAACTGGATGGCCTTCGTGGTCCGGCCGAGGTCGAAGTAGACGTCCGAAAGACCCATCAGCGCCGTCGCGTTCTTGCGGTCGAACGCGACCGCCTGGTGAAAGAGTTGCTCGGCCTCCTTGCGGCGTCCTGCGCGCAGGGCCGCGAGCCCCTCCTCGGCGAGCGCGGCCGCCCGCTTTGGATCCCGCTTGCCCTTTCCGAGCATGGCGTCCACGTCCCGTCGCGTAAGACGGCGGCGTTTCACAGGGGATTCGCCCGGGTTCTCCGGACCACCCGTGCCTGCCGACGCCTCCGATGCATCTACGGGGGAAGGTTGCGGCGGTACCTGCTCAGGTCGCCGTTTACGTGTGATCCGAACCTTGGCCGCCCTTGCGGCGTCGGAAAGCAGTGCCCGGGTCGTATTTCCGAAGATCGGCTCGTCCGCCATCTGCGCGATCTCGGCTTCCAGGGCCGCCTTGCGGTCGGCGTCCTCCTCGACGGCCGCGGCCGCAATCTTCGAAAGCGCAAGCTCCGCCTGCGTGTACTCGCCGTTTGCGAAACGCGCACGAAGCTCCGCGAGTTGACCCGAACTGACCCCGGCACGCTCGAGGGCCTCCTCGTCCGAGTCGTCGAACAACAGCCCCCACACGTAATAGTCCCGCGCGATCCCACGAGCCCCGGGGATCTCCCACAGACGCGCGCCGTTTTGAAACAACGTCTGCGCGAACTGCTTGCGTAGAACCTCGGCCTCCTTGTCGGCCACGTCCTCGGCCGGGCCTTGGACCCGTTCGAGTTCCATGATGGTTCGCAGGGCCGTGGGGGCGTCGGCGCTCGAGGTAGGAAGCACCCAGTCGGCGAGTGCCGCAGCCTGCTTGGCCTGCTCGGCGAGCGTTTCCACCACGGCCCGTTCTTCCTCCGTCGGGCCACGGGTGAACGCATAGGCGCCGAAGGCGACCGCGAGCAGCAGCGAAAGTCCGGCCACGGCTGGCCACAGGAACCTGCGACGCGGCGACTCGACGACCTGCAGGGGCGAGGGCATCTCCCGTAACAGACGCTCCCGTCGCTGGGGGTCGTCGAGTTCGGGCAGGGGCAAATCGTCCCACGACGTGTGCAACCCTGCCGCAATCTGCGCCTCGCACAGCGCCGCTTCGAGGTCCGCCATGTCCCGGTACCGTTCGTCCGGCGACTTGGCGAGGCAACGCATGATGACCTCTTCAAGGGGCTTGGGGACCGTCCGATCGGGTCGAATCTCGCTGGGGCGAGGAGGCGGCTCGGTCAGATGCTTGCGCAGGAGCGTCTCCAGATCATCCGAATCGAACGGAGGCCGCCCAACCAGCAACTCGTAGGCCGTCACGCCGACCGCGTAAATGTCGAGCCGACCGTCGAAGGCGCCCCCCGTGATCTGTTCCGGGGCCATGTAGTGCGGTGTCCCCGCGATCCCTCCATCCGAGGACTGCCCCGCGGCGAGCATCGCCGAGATCCCGAAGTCTACGATCTTCACGAAGCCGTGTCGTCCATCCCGATCCACCAGGATGATGTTCTCGGGCTTGATATCGCGGTGCACCACCCCCGCCTTGTGAGCGGTCGCAAGGCCCTTGCAAACCTGCCGAAGCACGGCGATGAGATCGGCCGGATCCATCGTATCGTCTTCGGACGATGGCACGAGGTCCCGCCCTTCGAGCAACTCCATGCAAAAATACAGGCGCCCGTCCGGCAGTTCCCCGAAGTCGTAGATATCGACGATGTGCGGTGACCCAAGCTTCGAGGCGGCCCGCGCCTCGTCCCGGAAGACCTGCGCCATCCTGGGCTCGTGGCTCAGATCGAAACGCAAGATCTTGAAGGCGGCGCGACGCTCGATGTCGAGGTGCTCGGCCTCGTAGACGACCCCCATGCCCCCTTCCCCCAGCCATCGCACGATGCGGTAACGGGTCCCCGGGACCACGGCGCCCGGGTTCAGACGCAGTACGGGCGCGTTCGGCCCCGGCGCCTGGAGATGCGCGCCCGCCGCGCGCGTTCCCACGCGGGTCGCGCGGCTTTTTTGGAAGTCCCCCGCCTCAAGGGCGGCCGGGTCCGGCTCTCGGGAGGGAACCCGCGCCGGCGCGACCTTCGTGGTGCGGTGGGCAGTTGGTGGGGCGTTGAGAGGCGAGGTTGTCATCCAGAACAATCCAAAGAAAGCCAGCGCACCTTTTATCCTAGGTCCTCTGCCCCTTGGAGACAAGCGACCTCCGGCGGCGACCGACAGACGCGGACATCCGAAGACCGCGCGTTATACGCGGGGCATGCGACACCGAACCCGATCCGGGCCAAAACCCAGACAGGGGCATTCATCTGCGACGCCCAGCGCGGAGTTGCGACGGGGCTACGGCGCTATCGCATGTCCCTGCGCCGCACGAAGGGGAGGAGTCCCATCGCAAGCCAAAGCGCGGTCGGCGCCGAAGGGGCCTGCCGGCATCCGCACCCCTCGTCACCGCCGTCCTCACCGAAGCCGGGCGGAAGCGCCGTACTGTCGGCAGCCGTCCCACCGCCAGCACCCGTCCCGCCACCATCACCGGTCCCGCCCCCGCCAACGTCACCTCCGTCCCCGCCAGCATCACCACCACTGCCCGACGTCGTCGTCGGCGGCGCCTCCCCGACGCCGATGGTCACGACATCACTCATGGCCTCGTTGCCCGCGAGGTCTTTGGCAACAGCGTAGAACTCATAGGTGCCCGCGGGGATGTTCACCACGCTCCAGCTATAGGGCGCACTGTTGTCCGACTGTTGGAACTGTCCATCCACGTAGAGATCGACCGATGCGACGGCGACATCATCACTGGCGGTGGCCGTGACCTCGAAGTCCGCGCCGACCTCGAACGTCGCGCCGTCGGCCGGTGAGGTGATCGACACAGTCGGCGGCCCCTCATCGGCCTGCGCCGGACCGAACAGCGCCATCAACTCCTGAAAGGAGTTTTGCATGTTGCTCGAACCGCACTGCGCCGCGTGCTGCTGGCCGCACACGATCCCCTGGTTCCCCACGATCTGGATGCATTCGTCTCGAAAACTCGGGTTGCCACCCGCGTTGTACGGGTTCATGATGTCCCCCGGCTCGTCCACGTGTTCGAGCCCGTACGAGTGCGCCACCTCCTGCCCGATCGTGGTCGCCTGCGTGCTCGCACTGAACTGATCGTTCGCGCTGTGGAACGCATACGTGATGTTGTTGTGGGTCTGCGCGTCGTTGCAGTCCAGCGGTGCGATCCCCAGCACACCGCCCCCGAACGGGTTTGTCGGCCCCGTCATGTTCATCGTGTAGTCTCCCGACGCCGGACGCGAGTCCACCACGAGAACATTGAACGGCGCCCAGTCCTCGCGCACGGCCTGCATCACCGCCTCGCGCTTCGAGCCCTGGCCGTACGCCGCAAAAGACCCGGCCAACTGACCGATCTGCGTGGTATTCGTCTTGGAGTTGTCCGGTCCGCTCGAAAGCTGGGCACCATCGAAATTGACGAAGATGACGCCCTGCTTCACCTGTGGCGGATCGTTGGGGTCGCGCTCGTGGAACATCGACGCGGGGACGGGGATCGGATCGCCCCGATACTGACCAAGCCCCATGGCGCGCAACTCGTCGAGACTCATATCCCACGTGGGCGGTCGCACCTCGGGATCGGGAGGTTCGGCGGCCAGGGCCGCAGGCGCGGCGCCCAACGCAACGATCCCGACCGTCGTGAGAGAGGCCAGGGTGTAGACGAATCGTGAGCGTGATGAGTGCGTGGTCTGGGGGGACATGGCTCGGAAACTCCTGGGGGCGAGGGGGCGAGACCTCAATGGATGGGACATGCACCTACATGCACGTACCATCTCATACATTTGGTACCAATTATACGGGCGTGCGTCTGAAAATACAACGGGGGCGAGGCAGCCGTCCGTTCACACGAGGCACGAGGGGGCGTTCCTTCGACACGGGCAGCCTCATCGTGGGCGGGGACGGGGGCGCCTGCGGCCGGCCACGAGCCAACACACCGCGAGGACGGAGAGGCCGAGGGGACCGGGCGTTCGTCGAGTCGCGCAGCCGCACCCCACGTTCTCTGCTCCGCGTTCGCCGTATCCCGGTGGAAACGGGCCGGTGTCCACGGGGCCCGCATCGCCACCGGTCCCGCCAGCGCCGCCACCGCCACCCGACGGGTCACCACCCGAGAGGTCACCACCCGACGGGTCACCACCCGACGGGTCACCGCCCGACGGGTCACCGCCCGACGGGTCACCACCCGAGCCGCCCCCGCCGGCTTCCTGCACCTCCACCGTGACCGGATCGCTTTGGGCTTCGTTGCCGGAGACGTCCCGTGCGACGACGTGAAAGGTGTAAGTACCCGCGGGAATCTGCTCGACGCTCCACCCGTACGGGGCGGAGCCGTCCGACTGCGAAAATGCGCCGTCCACGTAGAGATCCAGCTGCTGCACCGCCACGTCATCGCTGGCCTCTGCGGTGATCTCGAACGAAGCGCCCGCCTCGAAGACTGCGCCGTCGGTGGGCGAAGTGATTGCGACGGTCGGCGGCGACTCATCGGCCTGCGCCGGACCGAACAGCGCCATCAACTCCTGAAAAGAGTTTTGCATGTTGCTCGAACCGCACTGCGCCGCGTGCTGCTGGCCGCACACGATCCCCTGGTTTGCAACGATCTGGATGCATTCGTCTCGAAAACTCGGGTTGCCACCCGCGTTGTACGGGTTCATGATGTCCCCCGGCTCGTCCACGTGTTCGAGCCCGTACGAGTGCGCCACCTCCTGCCCGATCGTGGTCGCCTGCGTGCTCGCGCTGAACTGGTCGTTCGCGCTGTGGAACGCATACGTGATGTTGTTGTGGGTCTGCGCGTCGTTGCAGTCCAGCGGTGCGATCCCCAGCACACCGCCCCCGAACGGGTTCGTCGGCCCCGTCATGTTCATCGTGTAGTCTCCCGACGCCGGACGCGAGTCCACCACGATGACGTTGAACGGCGCCCAGTCCTCGCGCACGGCCTGCATCACCGCCTCGCGCTTCGAACCCTGGCCGTACGCCGCAAAGGAGCCAGCCAACTGGGAGATCTGGGTCGTGTTCGTCTTGGAGTCGTCCCAACCGCTCTGAAGGTTGGCTCCGTCGAAGTTGATGAAGATGACGCCCTGCTTGGCAGGGCGAGGCTCTTCGGGGTCACGGGCGAACGGGGCATCCACGGGCACCGGGATCGGGTCCGCGCGCCGTTGTCCGAGCCCCATCGCGCGCAACTCGTCAAGGGACATGTCCCAGGTAGCCGGCCGGTCGGCCGCCTCGTCGGGGTCGGACGGCGACGCCTGCGCCTCGGCGGGGACAGTTACCAGGATCCAGACAGCGAACGGGGTGAGGACCGTGGCGGTCCGGGAGAAACGGCGAGCGAGCATGGGGAAAACCTCCGTCCAGGTCGGGGAGCGTGCGTGGGGGGTGGGGGGCGTTGGAGGCTTCGTGACAACCGATCTCTGAGACGGGTGAACACACAAACCTCGCGAAACAACCTATCGATCGCCAGCGCGAGCGTGCAAGGCGTATCCCCGGCCCTCTGCCTCCCAGCAGCACACCGGCCGTTCGCGTACCCGCCTTCGCAGCCGTGCCGGGTGCCGCATCATCGCCCGTGGTTTTTGAGAGGGCCCTTACGAACACAACGATAGGTCCACCGAATGGTCGCTGCGCCCCGACCATCTCCTCGACCGTACCCGCCAGCATGAAGGCGAGTCCGTACGGAAAAGTCCTACGTTCTCCTACATCGACCTACGCACGACCACGTTCTCCACCGGGATCAGCGGCGTCCTCCGGGTCTGCCGTTGGCAGCCCTCTCGGACGCCGGGGCCGCGCTGCGCTTCGTGCGCCCTCCTCCGTTCGGCACTGCCGGAGCACGGACCAGCCGAAAGACCCCATGGAGTCCGGTCGAGACATGGACCGTACCATCGTGTCCGATCACGACGGCCTCGACCCCGTCGAGACGCTCGACGAGATCGATCCCCTTGCGCGTGCCGAGCACCGCCACCGCGGTCGCATAGGCGTCCGCCGTCATGGCATTCGGGGCAACGACCGTCACACTGGTCGGCGCCCGATCCTCCGGCACCGGATAGCCCGTACGAGGGTCGAGGATGTGTGCGTAGCGGCGCCCCTCGTACTCGAAAAACCGCTGGTAGTCTCCACTCGTCACGACGGCCTGGTTTTTCACCTCGAGAACCCCAATGGGCCCTTGCGCGCCGGGATCTTGCACCCCCACCACCCACGGACGCCCGCCCTTGGTCCCCCGGACGAACGTATCCCCACCGGCCTCGACGATGTGGTCGGGAAAGCCCTTTCCTGCGAGTACAGCGGACGCCCGATCCACGGCGTATCCCTTCGCGATCGCGCCCAGGCCGATCTGCACCCCCGGTCGCCGAGTCGAGATCTCGCACGCTTCCTCGTTCAATCGAATGTTATCGTATCCGACGGTGGAAAGGGCCTGTTCCACGGCGGAGCGATCCGGAGGCCGCGCTCCTGGTTCGAAGCGCCAAAGGCGCCCCACGCCATGAAAGGTCACGTCGAAGGCTCCTTCGGTCCGTTCGCTGGCCCGCAGCGCCGCCGTCAAGACGGCACAAAGGTCCTTCGACACCGGTACGTTCAAAAGGAGGGTGTCCCGCGCGGCCGCGTTGATCCGCGAAAGCTCCGTGGAGGGGCGCCACTCACTCAAGACCCCTTCGAGGCGATCCACCTCGGCGAAGGCGGCCTCGATGGCAGCACCCGCTGCCTCGGCCGATTGGCCGGGCGGCAGCCACACGTTGAACGACACACGGGTCCCCATGAGGACCCCTTCAGCGTAGACCGTGCCGTCCTTGCGCACGGGTGGGGCTGCCGGGCGGGATGATGCGGGCGGCGGCGGCGACGGCCCCCCCCCTTCGCCCCCGACCGCTTCAGACGGCGGCGCCCGATCCCGGCACCCCGGCGCGGCCAAGACGAGGGCGAGCCCCAAGTGGCACCCGGCCATCGCTGGACGGCGGCCTCCCCTCTTGGCCATCATCGCGGCTTCTTCTTGCCCCGTGGTGGGGGAGGGGGCGGCGGCTTTCGCATGCGCATCGTATGCGTCGGCGGGGGCGGCGGCGCGCGGCGGGGCGGCGGCGGCGGCGGGCGCGACGACGGCGGCGCGACGGCGCCGAGTCGTCCCAGCGTCTTCGGACGATCGGCCGGGGGAGCCGCGACGGGGGCCGTGGGCGTCTTGTCGTCCTCATCGTCTGCGAGCAACTGCAACTCGTCCCCGATGTCTTCGAAGATCTCTTCGATGTCCTCGCCGGCCGCGACCTCCCCAAGCGCTTCGAGCACCTCCGCGGTCGCCTCCCCTTCTTCCCCGGATGGCTCGGACAACGCCATCTCGCGGCCGAGTTCTGCAAACGACGCCTCCAACTCGTCCTCCGGCGCCCCTTCGTCGATCTCGATGTCGAGATCCAGATCGAACTCCTCCTCGCCCTCGGCGCTCGTCTTGAAGAAAAGACGCGAAAGCGTGGGATATGCCTCGAACACACGGTGCGCCAGAGGGGGAGCACCGGGCCTGGGTACCTCGACCCGCACGCAGCCCACGACGACCGTCACGCAGAAGACGCGCCCGGCGAAGTAAGCGTCGATCGCTTCCTTGAGAGACCAAAACACCTTCTGCGGCTCGTGCTCAGGCCCCACGATGGCCTTCCACAGCCGAAGAGGACCGTGCTCGACCGCGGGCGCGAAAAGAAACTCCCGGCCCCCGAGGAAGACCAGCTGCATCCGCTTCTGCTCGATGATCACGTGATCGCCGTCGATCCCCACCGCCCGCAACCGATCCGCCAGCGCCGGCCCCGTCGGACGCAGACGAGCGAGCCGCGAAAGGCGCCGGACCGCGTCGGCAGCGCCCGTCTGGAGCAGCACCTCATACAGGAGGTCTTCGACCTCGGCCCACGTTCCGCGCAGCGGCAACGTCGCCCGCACCTCGCCCCCGGGCCGCACCACGCGCACGAGTTCGGCAAGCAGGCGTTCGGGTTCAGGGGTCTCTCCAAGCACCAGGTTCGCGAACGCGGCCGCATAGGTATCGTCGGCCGTGGTCGTCACCGACGTCGGGTCGCCCTGCTTGAGGTAAACTCTCGATCGAAAGTGGGTCCCGATACGCGCCCTGGCAAGTTCCAGGCTGGCCGGGTCCGATTCGAGGGCGACCACCCGAACGCTCGGCCGATAGCGCGCGAGCAACTCGATGGTGGTGCGCCCCGTACCAGCCGCGGCGTCGAGCACGATCCCCTCGTCCACGAGCGGAAGGTCCTGGAACATGAACCGTGCGAAGCGGTCGTGCCACAGCGGGGCCACGTCGCGGTCGATGACCCGCGCGACTCGAAGATCGCGCTGCACTGCGGACGTCACGGCGCGCAGCCTACCACGCTGAAGCGGTCGGATCCGTGCCTATTGCGGGAACATCACCACGGCGAACTCGAGATTCCCGTTGCCGTTGGCCTGGACGGCGTCGGCGCCCTGACAGGTGGCCTGGCTGACGTTCGACAGGCAGTAGTCCAGCGAGACGTTCAACACCCAGGGGCGGTCCTCGAAGGCCGCGGACACCGCCGGTCCCATGACGCTCATGTGGTGGAACAGGCCCACCTGCTGATTGTTCGCGTCCTGCAACAGCCCGCGTGGGTTGAGCGAGAAGGTGTTGCCGTCAAAGGGACTGGCGTTGACGAAGAACGCGAACCCGAAGAAGCACGGATTGCCGCAGTTGGCCGCATCCACGATCTCGAACCGCGGATCGCTGGCGTCGGGGTCGCCGAAGGAGATGGACGCCCCCGGTTGGAACGTCCCGCGCGCCGGTACCAGCGCCTTGTTCGTCTGCAGGTCGCCCCCGTGGAAGACCGTGATGTCGTACGCCCCCGGCGCCTGCATGTCGTTCGTCGCACAATAGGGCACGTACACGCTCACACCGTTTTGCTGGCCCTCGACGATCCAGACCCAGGTGCCGTACCGGTCCTCCATGATCGAGCCCTCGACCGCGCACGTGTCCGGGTTGACAGAAAGACCGCCCGGAATCCGTCCGTTGCCGGATCCCCCGAGGGTGCTGCACGTGATGGGGGAGCCGTCCCCCGTATCGGGCACGAGAAAATCGACCAGCGTCTCGCCGTCCACGGCGCACGGCATGAGCTTCCCTTCGGGGATCTCGGCGTCCAACTTGGGGCGTACCGTGATCGTGCAGGTCGCCGAAGCAGTCGCGCCGAGCGCGTCGGTCACGGTCACCTCGCCCATGAGCGTCCCCTCGGCGGTCGGCACGCCGGTGATCGCGCCGGACGCGCCGTTGATGACGAGCGGATCGAGCCCGGTGGCCGAGAAGCTGTACGGCGCCATGCCGCCCTGCACCGAGACGGTATGCGCGTAGTTCGCGCCCACGGCCCCCAGCGCCGGCATCCCGCAGTCTACCTCGAGGTCGCCAGGAACCCCGGTGGTGTTCGTGTCGCTGGCCGAGGCCGACTCGTAGTTGTCGGGCGCGGGAAGGTCGGTGGTGCACGCCGTTGCGAGCGCGGACATGCCGAAGAAGACCAGGGCTGTGGCAATCGATGGGCGCATGGTGCTCGTCTCCGCCGCGGCGACCGCCCTCATGGGCCACGGTCGCCCGGCCGCGCCAATCCTACCACGACCCGGCGGCCGGCCCGAAGCCCTTCACCGTGTCCCGGCGCCCGGCGGGCCCGAGCATCTGGCGACGGCCGCCTAGTACAGCTGCCTGGAAATGCGATCCGAGTTTGAGTGGACGGAAACATTTCGCATCCCCGGGTGTTGAAGTGGCATGCCCCGTGGTCCGAAGCCCCGCGCGATCGAGATTCCGTTGCTGCAGCGCTACCGCCTGCGCGAG
>Ga0256839_1003033_pt1 | contig 17814 bp, 11 predicted proteins | sample 354166metaG_FD_185968 | JGI IMG/M metagenome (GOLD analysis project Ga0256839, IMG submission 185968) | Hydrothermal vent microbial communities from Mid Atlantic Ridge, Atlantic Ocean - 354-166 | ecosystem: Environmental > Aquatic > Marine > Hydrothermal vents | place: Atlantic Ocean: Mid... | reverse complement strand
CTTTTGCAGGGAGTTACGGTTTTAGCTGCTGTGGTCGTGGCCATTTATACGGCCTTTCTCTTTGCGCAGGCGAAGGGGCGCGACTTTTGGCAAAGTCCTTCTCTGGCTATACACATGCTGGTACACAGTTTTATGGCAGGGGCTTCGGTCTTTGCTTTGGTTGCTTTGTTGACTGAGCCTTCCGGCAAATGGCTTTCTTATCTGCTCTGGGTGCTGGGTATCAGTCTTGTCGCCAACTTGCTGACCTTGATTTTTGAACTGGCTACGACCCATCCTACCCAGGAGGCAGAGATGACGGCTCATATGATTACGCGGGGCAGGTATAAGAAGACTTTCTGGTGGGGAGTCATTTTCCTGGGCAATTTTGTGCCTCTGCTTCTTTTGTCCGTAGCTTTTATGGAGGGAGGTGCACTTTGGCTGGCCTTGGCCGGCGCCTTAACGCTGATTGGAATCTACTTCACCGAACACATCTGGGTTGAGGCTCCGCAAAGGATTCAATTGACTTAATCTTTTCTGCCTTTCGGCAAATGAAACCCGTTGCTGCATCAAAGGCGGTTTTCCATTTGCCGAAAGGCGGAGAAAAAATAAAAACAAGCATGGGAAAAAATACGCGTAAACATAGCTGGATAGAGCATTTGGCAGAAAAACTGCGCATTCTGCCCAACTTACACCAAGAAGACGAAGCTTTAGAGCGCCTGACACAAGAAGGACAGCTCACCAAATACCCGCCCATAGAAAAGTGGGATGATTGGACCGAATACGAGGCCAAATCCTGGCCCCGTAGAGAGAAAAAGCACTATACCTTGGTGCCGACGACTTGCTTTAACTGCGAATCGGCTTGTGGCCTGACGGCCTATGTGGACAAAGAAACGGGCAGCATTCGCAAATTGGAGGGAAACCCTCATCATCCGGGAAGTCGGGGCCGCAATTGTGCCAAGGGGCCTGCTACCATCAACCAAATCACCGACCCCGACCGCATCCTCTATCCTTTGAAGCGCACGGGTGAACGCGGGGCAGGAGGCTGGGAGAGGGTTTCCTGGGATGAAGCCCTGGACGACATCGCTGCTCGCATTCGCAAAGCTATTCAGGAAGGGCGCAACAATGAAATTGCCTATCACGTAGGACGTCCGGGCCACGAAGGCTACGCCAACCGCGTTTTGCAAGGCTGGGGCGTGGACGGCCACAACAGCCACACCAACATCTGTTCTTCCGGAGCGCGCTTCGGCTACTTCATCTGGTATGGCTATGACAGGCCTTCACCTGACCACGCCCATGCTCGGGCCATTTTGCTCATCAGTGCACACCTGGAAAGCGGGCACTACTTCAATCCGCATGCTCAGCGCATCATTGAAGGAAAAATGAAAGGGGCCAAGCTCATTACCATGGACCCCCGCTTGTCGAATACGGCCAGCATGTCGGATTACTGGTTGCCGACTTACCCGGGCACGGAGGCCGCTGTGCTTTTGGCCATGGCGCGCATCATCTTGCAGGAAGGGCTCTATCACCGCGACTTCCTCGAAAACTGGGTGAATTGGGAAACCTACATGGAAAAGGTGCATCCGAGCAAGGAGGCTACTTTTGAGAACTTCATCCAGGCGATGATTGACGAATATGCCGAGTTTACACCGGAATTTGCAGCACAGGAGAGTGGTGTAGATGCCGATAAAATCCGCGAGGTGGCCCGCATCATCGGAGAAGCCAAAGGGCGTTTTGCTTCCCACAACTGGCGCAGTGCCGGCAGTGGAAACCTGGGGGGATGGGCCGTATCGCGTTGTCTGCACTTCCTGACGGTACTGACCGGCAGTGTGGGTACCAAGGGTGGAACGGCGCCCAACTCCTGGAACAAGTTCAAACCGACTTTCTTCGACGTGCCACCACCCCAGAAGTTCTGGAATGAATTGCACTTCCCTAAAGAGTACCCGCTGGCCTTTTTTGAAATGAGCCAGTTGCTGCCACACTTCCTCCTGGAAAAGCGCGGCCGCCTGGATGTATATTTCACGCGGGTGTTTAATCCCGTTTGGACGTATCCCGACGGCTTCACCTGGATAGAAGCCTTGACCAAAAAAGAGTGTGTGGGCTTGCACGTGGCCCTTACCCCTACCTGGAACGAGACGGCTTATTTCGCCGATTACGTTTTGCCCATGGGGCACTCTGCCGAGCGGCACGACATCAACAGTTATGCGACCCATGCAGGTGTGTGGATAGGCTTCCGCCAGCCGGTCTTGCGCGAAGCGGCCCGCCGCCAGGGCAAGGAAGTGAACTTCACCTATGAAGTTAACCCCGGAGAAGTCTGGGAGGAAGATGAGTTTTGGATTGAGTTGTCCTGGCGCATTGACCCCGATGGCAGCATGGGCATCCGCAAGCACTTTGAATCTCCCTATCGTCCGGGCCAAAAAATTACGGTAGATGAGTACTACCAGTACATTTTTGAGCGCGTACCCGGTTTGCCCGAAGCGGCTAAGAAAGAAGGCTTGACCGAGCTGCAGTACATGCGCAAATACGGTGCTTTTGAAGTGGAAAAAACCACTTACGAAAAGTATCTGACCAAGCTGACTCCCGAACAGCTGGAAGGTTCCGAGACCGACCCCAAGACGGGCGTCATTACCAAAGATGGCAAGGCCATTGGCATTCGCGTTAAGGGAGAAGCTTATGTGGGATTTCCCACGCCTTCGCGCAAAAACGAGTTCTACTCGCAGACCATGGTGGACTGGAAGTGGCCGGAGTTTGCCATTCCGCGTTACATCAAGAGCCACATCCACAAGTCCAAGTTGGATGCTTCAAAGAACGAATACGTTTTGGTGCCGACTTTCCGACTACCCACACTTATACATTCTCGTTCGGGCAATGCCAAGTGGCTCAACGAAATTTCTAACCGCAATCCCGTTTGGATGCATCCGGAGCTAGCCGAAAAAATCGGTGTCAAAACCGGAGATTTGGTCAAATTGCATACCGACATCGGTTACTTTGTAGATAAAGTTTGGGTGACCCAGGGCATGAGACCGGATGTGGTAGCTGTTTCGCACCACATTGGTCGCTGGCGCCGCCCGCAAGACAAAGTAGGCAACCGCTGGGCTACCAATACCGTTCAGATTGAAACGGATGGCCAGGGAGGCTGGCGAATGAAAACGCTGGCGGGTGTGCGTCCTTTTGAGAGCAAGGATGCCGACTCCAAGCGCATCTTCTGGAGCGATGGCGGTGTGCACCAAAACATCACCCATGCGGTGCATCCCGATCCCATTAGTGGTATGCACTGTTGGCATCAACGGGTGCGCATTGAGAAGGCCGGCCCGAATGATAAGTACGGTGATATCTTTGTGGACACCAAGAAGTCGCGGGAAATATATCGCGAATGGCTGGCCATGACCCGGCCCGCTCCCGGTCCCGAGGGCTTGCGTCGTCCCTTGTGGTTCAATCGGCCCTTGAAACCCGCTAAAGAACTGTATTATCTGAAAGAAGACTGAAAACACAGAAAGAGGCGGCCCTGCGGGGCCGCCTTGCAGTTTAGGTATGAAGCAGAGCAAATTTCTCCTCAGGCTGTTCCCCTTTTTGAGCTGGTTACCCATGGTCAATCGGCAAACTCTGCGGGACGATTTGGTCGCAGGCATTACGGGAGCTATCATCGTTATACCCCAAGGGGTTGCCTTTGCGATGATAGCAGGCATGCCGCCTATCTACGGACTTTACACGGCCATGATTCCCCCGATAGTAGCAGCTCTGTTCGGTTCGTCCTGGCATCAGATTGCAGGGCCTACCACGGCCCTGTCCATTGTGGTCTTTAGTTCCATCAGTCAGTATGCCGTGCCCGAGTCCGCCGAGTTTGTTCATTTGGCCTTGAGCCTGACCTTCCTGACCGGTTTGATTCAGTTGGTGCTGGGCCTGGCACGTATGGGCACATTGGTGAATTTCGTTTCCCAGACGGTCATTCTGGCTTTTACGGCCGGTGCTGCCGTTCTGATTGCTACCAAACAACTCAAGCACGTTTTTGGCATTCACTTGCCCTCGGGGCTGTCTTTTTGGGAAATTCTCAAGGGCTTGGCTCTGCACCTTTCCGAGACCAATCTGTACGTCTTTGGCGTGGCCATGCTGACTTTACTCACGGCCATTTTTACAAAAAAGTTTTTACCTCAGGTTCCCAATATGTTGATGGGGATGATTGTGGGGAGCCTGGCCGCTTATTGGATGGGTGGTGAAGCCAAAGGCATTACCGTGGTGGGAGAGATGCCGGCCCATTTACCGCCTTTTCAAGTACCGGATATGTCTTGGAGCGTTTTGAGCCAGCTTGCACCCAATGCCTTTGCTATTGCTTTGCTGGGTTTGATTGCTGATGTGGCCATTGCCCGCTCCATTGCCATGCAGACACGACAGCAACTCGACATCAACCAGGAATTTGTGGGGCAGGGCCTGGCCAATACCGTAGGTAGTTTTTTTTCTTGCTATCCGGCAACAGGCTCTTTTACGCGTTCGGGGGTGAATTTTCAAGCCGGTGCGCGCACGCCCATGTCGGCTATTTTTGCGGCACTACTGTTGATGTTGGCCGTGCTTTTTATCGCTCCGCTGACGGCCTACCTGCCCATTCCCGCTATGGGAGGTATTCTCTTGTTGGTGGCTTACAACCTCATCGATTTCAAGACCCTTAAAATGACTTTGCGCAGCAGCCGATCGGAGGTGGCGGTCTTGCTCATCACTTTTGCAGCTACCTTAACCCTGGATTTGGAGTTTGCCATTTATGTGGGGATCTTCTTTTCTTTGATTTTTTACTTGCAGCGTACTTCCCGCCCCAACATTGCGACCATGGCTCCGGATCCGGATTCTCCCCGGCACAGCTTTATCAACATCATTCGCAAACCCGATTTGAAAGAATGCCCACAGTTGAAAATCATACGCATTGACGGCTCCATCTTCTTTGGGGCGGTGAGCCATGTGCAAAGTTTCTTCAATCTGCTGGACCTGGAACCGGAGAAAAAGCACCTGCTCATCATGGCTGATGGCATCAATTTCATCGATTTGGCCGGTGCAGAGTTGCTGTGGCAGGAGGCTGAGAAACGCAGAGAGCGGGGAGGAGATCTTTGGTTTGCGGGTTTAAAGCAAACAGCTCAGGATGTGCTCATACGCAGTGGTATCAAAGAGCGCATAGGGGAGGATCACTTCTTTTTTTCCAAGAGGGAGGCCGTTCACGAAATTTTTCAAAAACTGGATAAGAACATCTGTGCCGATTGCACGGCCCGGATTTTTCAAGAATGTCAGTAAGGCTGTTCCCGTCGGGAACAACCTTACTGGCTAATCATTTACTCATGCCAAAATAGCTTGGGCATTTTCACAAGATGCTGGCTTCGTAGGAGCAGGTGTACAAAGTGCCGTTTTGGTTGTCAAAAAGCAACTCCAATTCGAGATTTCCGTCTTGATCTATCGTTCCCTCACCTGATACTATAAACGAAGGCGCTTGGTCAAAGGATTGTTCTGGAATTTCCAGAGTGTACTTGTCTGTTACTTTGGCTGTTGCGTTCCAATAGCTGTTATAAACAGACATATAAATGGAGATGAGGATTTTGTCTTCTAAAGTGGCATTGGTAGAAGGCTCTATTTCCATAAAATCTCCGGCGGTGGAAAGGCTGAAATTTGTTATGCAGGTTCCTCCACTTAAGTCATATGCTCCAACAAACTTCTCTCTCCAAGGGATGCAATCTCCACTGTCGATTTCGGCCTGGGGGTTGTAGTTGTCGGATTTGGGGTTGGTGCATCCGCTTATGGGCTCGGGCTCGTCTTTCTTGCAGCTGCTGATGCTGAGGATCAGACCGAACAAAATCAAGAGGCCAAAGCGCAGGCTTGAAGCAAAATTCCGGGCAGTAGTTTTCATTTAAAAGGTGTTTTGGAGGTGAAAAGAATTTTGGGGTTATGACGGGATTTGTCTCCCGCTTTCATGGAGCTATCTCTATTGCCCTAAAAAGCTTACCCTTAAGCTTATGTTAAAATGGTTTATCGCATCGTTTGCACTCCAAACTATACATGCTCATGGCCGAAATGGTTTGAGAGGCGTCAGCCTCCCAAGCTTCTTATTTTTCATTCGTTTACCAGTTGGGGATATTCCCAATCATTTGATTTGGGCATACCGGGGGATAGGACCAAAATAGCGAGGCAAAACACTTAGGGATGGTTAGGCATGGATTTGAAATCCGCCTCAAGAACGAAGGGGAGCGTGCACATTTGCTTTTAGTACCCACGACTGGACTCGAACCAGCACGTCCTTAACGGACACAAGGCCCTCAACCTTGCGCGTCTACCAATTCCGCCACGTGGGTGGGTAGAGCTTTAAAATAGCGAGGCAAAGATACGTTCTTTTTTGAAAAAGGAAAAGCGTTTTGGGACGAAATTTTGAGTAGATTTTTATTGGTGAAGAAGGTGGAGGCATACTTTTGGGCTTTTCTTTTAAGTAAGAGGGTGGTACTAAAAAACCCTTTCCCTATGTAATAGATACCGTTTACTAAAACCTTGAAAAAAAAGTTTTTCCAATGCAAAAAAAGGATAATATTTGCAGTGCGCAAAATGAAAACGCTTCCATAGCGAGAGTTTCCCAAACCGATTTACGTTATTTGAATTTAGATTCATCGCGAAATAGTTCGGACAGTATGAGCTGACCGGAGCCTTTTCATATATTTTTGTCGTTTTCCATCTCGGGCATTTGTGTTTGGGTAAAAGGGAGGCAAAGGGAGAGGCAAAGGAAGTTTGCTGCTGTCAAAGATGCTTAGTGATGAGGCTTTCGGCTTTGCTTGACGATGTAAAGTACTGTGAGAAACGCGTCCCCAAATCCCGTGAAGATTACTTTATCGCAAGCAGTATGCCACCCCTCACACTATGTAATACGCACTATGACACTTCCCCCCCACCTGCTTTTCAGACAGCCCGTTTTCGGGTGTGCATGCAGGCTAAGATAAAGTGCAATGAGAGGCCCTGCTCAAGTTTTCTTGAGTGGGGCTTTTGTCTTTTAGGGCTTGTTGGCGAGTTGTTGCTTGAGGAAGTTGATAGCAGCTATGTCCATGGCATCCACTTGGCGTTCATCGGCAGCAAAGGCGGATACCCAGTCGGTGAGGTGTACCAGATAGATGCTGCGTTCCACAGCGCTGTAGCCTTTGGCGTGTAACTCGATGAAGGTTGAAGCAGCTCGGGTGATGATTTCTTTGCTGATTTCCATGCGCAGGCTGATGCGGGGGTGTTCGTCTTGGGTATTGCGCAGATAGACTACGGCCACTTGGGGGTATTGACCGCTCCAACCTACCAGTTCGTTGTGGTTCATTTCCGGAAAGACGTGGTGGCAGGAGAGCATGTTGGCGTTTTCGGCCAGCTGTTGGCGGAAGCGCAGGGCCACGGGTTCGAGCAGGTCGGCTGCGTAAATGATGGGCAATTTGTTGCTGATGAAGCCGGCGATGCGTTCTGCTTTTTGGCGGATAGTTTGTTGTTCTTCTTCGAGCAAATCGGCGGCGGCAGCCATCTGATGGATGAGTTTTCCATCTGTGATGCCGTAGTGGTGTAGGACTTGCAATTGCATGAGCAGAGACCAGCCGAGCGCAGCCCTGGGAGCCGGCTGGCCTTCGGGTAGAGGGAGAAAAGGCAAATGGTGTTGCTCTGCTATTTCGCGCAAGCGCCCTCCGGAAGAGATGACAAGGGTTTGTGCCTTGCGGCAAATCATTTCCTCCAAAGAAGCTATGGTTTCCTCCGTATTGCCCGAGTAGGAGGAGGCTATGGCCAGGGTGTTTTTCCTCACCCATGCCGGCAGGCTGTAGCCCTTGCCTGTTTGCATGGGGATGTTGCGTTGACTGCGGGAAAAGGTTTCGACAAAATCGGCTCCTATGGCTGAACCGCCCATGCCGGCTACGTAGATGTTTTGCAAGTTGTTTACAGGTGGTAGGGTCTTAGCTTGTTCTTGGCTGTGTTGAATGGCCTGGTGGATTTGTCGGGGAAAATCGGCTATGAGTTCTTTCATGTTTTGTAGGCTCGGTTTTTTATCTGTGATGCCAGACATAGCTCTCCTAGCATAAGGGAGGGCAAAGGTAGTTTATTTTGCCAGCTCGAACAACCTGCCGTTGACGATAGCGTATTGCACTTCCCCTCCTTTAACGAGCAGCAAAGAGGGGTTGCCATTGAGGTGCAGTTCGTTGTTCGCCTTTTTGGTATCGGCGGGATGCAGTTTCAAGGGCTGTTGAGCTGCGATTTCTTTGGGTGGCATGCGTTGGAGTCGCACATCGGTATAGCCTTGGGCCAGCATGTTCCGATAGTTGTCGCTGCGTTGCAATTCTTTCAGATCGAAAAAGATACGCGGGTACATTTTTCCTGCTTGGAGCAACATATCGGAGGCATCGAGCTCTTCATAGCCGGAAAAAGTGGAGAGGTCGCCCAAGTCGGTTAGGCGCCCTTCGTAATAGACGAGTCTTGCACCGTTGTAGAGCCTTTCTATTTGCCGAAAGGCCAGGTCGATGAGGTAAGTTTGGCCGTCTTTTTGCCAGCTGGCTTCCCGAATGATGAGGTCGTGCAGCAGGCGTTTGTTTTCGGGTATGAGGAAGTAATCCTCTTTGGTATATTGGGCATAACTTTCACTGCGTATGGCTTCAAAGGCAGAGAGCAGGAGAAGGTAGTGATAGCGCCTCAATTCTTGTTTTTCGGGGTCGTTGGGCAGACCTCCGCTTTCGATGAGGATGGTGCTGGTGCCCCATTTTTGCATGTTGTCGCCAAAGGCCCGGGCTTCAAATTCATCGTCGTAGCGCCCTATGCGCCCGGGGAGATACTGTTCAATGAGCTGGTCCAGGTTGGCGATGAGTTGTATGGAGCGCAGGCGCACTTCGTTGATGTCTTTTTCCGTATTGTAGGCGGGAGCCAGGAAGGAAAAGGAGGCTGTTTGACCACTGCGGCCGGCGGAGTAATAGCGGCTTTGGTCGTGCAGATTAAAACCCCAATCGGCTTGCAGAGAATCTCGAATTTGTTTGAGCAAGCGGGCCTCGGGAGTCTGTTGTCTGACGGCATCGCGGTTGAGGTCTATATCCAGGGCATTGCGTCTTTGGAAGCGTTCGGCTCCATCGGGGTTGAGCATGGGGATGAAATAGAGGCTGAGGTCTTTGAGCAAGAGTTGGCGCCATTCGTCCAGAGGCCCTCCGGCATCGGCCAGGAAGTTGAAAACATCCATCATGGCCATGGTCGCTGTAGGTTCGTCGCCGTGCATTTGAGACCAAAGCAAGACTTTTACGGGCCCTGTTCCGGCTCGCACCAGGTAGATGTCGCGGCCTTCGACGGATTGTCCTGCTACACTGACTTCAAAGCCGGGTTTGTTGCGCAGGGCTTTTATCAGCGGGACAATTTCTTCGTGTTTAAAGCGGCGGTCTTTGATACTCGTTTCCAAATAAGCCGGATAAGTTGCCAGAATTTTTGGGGCTGTGATTTCAAGGGTTTGGGCTTTCGCCAAATGCAATCCGAAGAAGATGTAGAGCGGGATGAGGTATTTCATGGCCGGAGGTTTGGTTTGGTTAGTCAATTGTTGGTTGTTCCGCCCGAGCGTTGAAGGAAACCAGTTTGCTCCAAAGGATTTTTCCTTTTTTATCGCAAAACCGATTTGAAAACTCCATGGTGAATTGGTTTATTTTTTTGGCATAACTAAGAAAGAAATCTTCGTTTTTTTCTTTGGCTTTGTGTACCGGAGGAGCAATGAAAGGCAAACAGCTGGGCGAGTCCGGGCTGTATTAGCCTGGAGGTGCTCAGGCAAAAGTACGAAAAAAGCGGTAGATTTTGCGAAGGGTTTGGTTTTATTTCCCTTCCAGTTGGTTTACGTAGGACAGGCTGCCGAGCCGAAATTTCCAAGGCAATTTTGTGTGTTTTTCCCATTGCCACTCGAGTCGGCAGAAGAGCGGCCATTGGTCGGGAGAATAAAAAAGAGTGCCGGGCAGTTGGATTGGGGCAAAGCCATTTGGCCAAGGACTTTTAGCCGCCGGTTTAAGGGTATGTAGGCCTACTGCATTTGCAGAAGCGAAAAAGAATGTCAGGGGAGGAGGGTGGGGTAAAGAATGTTGAGCTTGCAACTCCTGTATGCCGAATAAGAGACAAGACACCCAAAAGAAGGTCGGCAAAGTTTTTTTTATGTCCATTTGTTTTAGGTTTGCAAGACTCCGACATTAAAGCGTTTCACGGGTGCGTGGTTGGCTGCTTCAATGCCTAGAGACAGAATTTGTCGGGTATTGCGCGGGTCGATGATTTCGTCCACCCACAAGCGGGAAGCTGCGTAATAGGGAGAGGTTTGTTCTTCGTAGCGTTGGCTGATGCGGTTGTACAGCTCTTGTTGTTCCTTCTCATCGGGTTCTTTTCCCCGGGCTTTCATGGATTTAACCTGGATTTGCATCAGCACTTTGGCGGCTTGTTGCCCGCCCATGACGGCTATTTTTGCTGTAGGCCAGGCGAGGATGAGGCGTGGGTCGTAGGCTTTGCCGCACATGGCGTAGTTGCCGGCTCCGTAAGAGCTGCCGGAGATGATGCTGAATTTGGGCACGGTCGAGTTGGCCACGGCATTGACCATTTTAGCCCCGTCTTTGATGATGCCGCCGTGTTCTGAGCGGGAGCCGACCATGAAGCCTGTAACATCGTGGAAGAAAACCAGGGGAATGCGCTTTTGGTTGCAGACCATGATGAAGCGGGCGGCTTTGTCGGCAGAATCGGAATAGATGACTCCGCCGAATTGCATTTCGCCTTTTTTATTGCGTACCACCATGCGGTTGTTGGCAACAATGCCTACCGACCAACCGTTGATGCGGGCATAGGCGCAGACAATGGTTTTGCCGTATTCTTTTTTGTATTCGGTCAGGCCGGGTGCATCGACGATGGCTTCCAACACCGGTCGTATGTCGAAGGGTTTGTTGCGTTCTATAGGGAAGAGTTTGAGCAGTTCTTCTTCGCTGCGTTTGGGGGCTTGGGCTTCTATACGGTCGAAGCCGGTTTCTTCTGCTTTCGCCAAATGAGACATCAACTCGCGTATGGTGTGCAGGCATTCGGCATCGTCTTTGCATTTGTAGTCGGTGATACCTGAAATTTCACTGGTGGTGGTGGCTCCGCCCAGCTCTTCTTTGTCCACTACTTCACCTATGGCGGCCCGAACCAGGTATGGCCCGGCCAGAAAAATGGAACCGCTGCCTTCGACAATCAGTGCTTCATCGGACATGATGGGCAGATAAGCCCCACCGGCTACGCAGCTGCCCATCACCGCTGCAATTTGCGGAATGCCCATGGAAGACATGCGGGCATTGTTGCGAAAGATGCGGCCAAAGTGTTCTTTGTCGGGAAAGATTTCGTCTTGCATGGGCAAAAACACCCCGGCGCTGTCCACCAGGTAGATGATGGGCAGGCGGTTTTCCATGGCGATTTCCTGGGCCCGTAGGTTTTTCTTTCCCGTGATGGGAAACCAGGCACCGGCTTTTACGGTGGTATCGTTGGCGACAATGACGCATTGTCGCCCGCTGACATAGCCTATACCGGTAACGACGCCCCCGGCAGGGCAACCGCCGTATTCTTTGTACATCTCATAGCCTGCAAAGGTGCCAAACTCGAAAAAGGGGGTGTCGGGGTCCAACAGAGCTTCAATGCGCTCGCGGGCAGTCATTTTCCCCTGCTTGTGCAGTTTTTCGATTTTCTTTTTGCCACCACCAAGCCATATTTTTTCCTGACGGTGCTTTAAGCGGGAAATGGCGAGCTGGAATGCGTCCAGATTGGCGTTTTGCTCGATTTCTTTTTTGCTGCTCATGGCATTTTGTTTCTGCTGGGCTTAGAGCAGTGGATTCTCCACGACCGAATTTCGCTTTTGGCAAATGCTTTGGTGGGTATCGGCTGTACTGTCAATAGGCAGCTGAGCTCGGGCATTTTCTCTTTTGGCCGTTTGCGAGCATTCAAATGTCCTAAGCCACTTGGGTTTGGGTACAAAGAGGCGGGAAAGATACGAAAGAGTTTTCAGTTTGCCGAAAGGCAAAACGTGAGGCCTCCGGGTTTCAAAAGAGATCAAACTGATAAAAATACTCCTCGGCGGGATGCCCGTCGCGGGCGTAATAACCGCGTAGGATGACGCTGCCCTCTGTTTCCAAGAATATTTTTACAGCTTGCTCTGCTGCCCGAACACGGGTTTTGTTGATGTGGGTGATGACGTAGCCCGGCTCCAGATGGGCTGCGGCTGCAGGACTGTCCTGGCGTACGGAAACCACATAAGCTCCGCGAACTTTAAGCCTGAGCACTTCTTCCTCCTTCAGGTCGCGCAGTTCCAACCCACTGCGCCGTACGGCCTGAAGGTATTGGGGTGGCTGAGGCGTTTGTTCGCCGAATCGATTTTTTAAGATGACGGTAGTGCGCTGCTTTTGTCCTTCTCTGTAGTATTCCAGATCAATGACATCTCCGGGTCTTTGGCGAGCGACCAACTCTTGCAGTTCGGGTATGCTGTTGATCGATTTTCCAGCTATGGAAACGATGACATCTCCTTCTTTAAGGCCGGCTTCTTCTGCTGCCGAGTTTTCCGATACTGAAGTGATTAGGACGCCGGATAAGCCGGGCAAGTCCAGTTCTTTAGCCGTTTCGGGCAAGACTTCGCTGATGGAAACGCCCAAAATTCCGCGTTGTACGCTGCCATATTCTCTGAGGTCGTAAATGACTTTGCGCACCAAATTGGAGGGAATGGCAAAGGAGTAACCCTCGTATTGACCGGAGCGGGTGAGGATTGCCGTGTTGATGCCTACCAACTCACCGGCAGCATTGACTAAGGCTCCGCCACTGTTGCCCGGATTGACCGCTGCATCTGTTTGAATGAACGATTCTACGCTATAGCTGCCGTCGAGGATATCGATGTTTCGAGCTTTGGCACTGACAATGCCAAGGGTTACCGTTGAAGACAGGTTGAAGGGGTTTCCCACAGCCAAAACCCAATCGCCCACTTGCAGGGAATCCGAATTGGCAAAATGCAAATACGGCAGGCTGTCGGCTTTTACTTTGAGCAGGGCCAGATCCGTGTTTTTGTCGTATCCGATGACTTGGGCATCAAAGTGCCGCTTGTCATTCAAGGCAATTTCTATGCGGTCGGCACCTTCTATAACGTGGTAGTTGGTGGCGATGTAACCATCCTGGGAAATGAGTACACCTGAGCCTTTGCCCGTTTCTTCTTCTGTCTTTTTGCCGTGAAACCAGCCGGTACTGGTGTAGAGAAAGGTTTTGATGTGAACCACTGCAGGTCGGCTTTGGGCTGCGGCCAGTCGAAAGCTTTCATTTCCACTGGAATGGGGGCTCGTTCTGCTCTCTTCGGCTTCGGGATAGGGTTTGATGGGAAGCGGAGGCAGGGTCTCTCGTCTGCTCTTTTCCCAAATGGCAGATGGATTGTTACTGGGTCTGTTGGTGTTAAAAAAGCTGTGCTCTTCAAAGAAGAAGCGATATAAAATGATGGCCAGTAAAGCGCTTAGCAAAGAGGGGAGTAATTTCTTAATCAGGTTCATGGGTTCGATCTTGCGGATTTCTTGGTTTGGGTTTGAGTATATAACGGCCTTTTGCCGTTTGCTGTTGAGTGTTTTTTGATTTTGTTTGCTCCTGCTTGGATATAGGAAATTGGCATGGTATCTTCTCTTGAAAGGCTCTGTGCAAGCCTGCTTGTCGTTTTTTGTGGGTTTAAATCCTTTTCGTTTGGATAGATCTCTCTTATCTTTGCATTTTATGGCAACTCAAAAGACGACATCAGACAAGGATCGCAAGCGCGATCACATCGAGCTGACAGCACGGGCACAGCTGGCTGCAGCAACTTTAGACAGGCGTTTTTACTTTGAGCCTCTTTTGGCGGCTCATCCCGAGGAGCCCCCTTTTCAACAGTCTTTCCTCTTTTTAGGTAAGCAGATGCGTGCTCCGCTCTGGGTGTCTAGTATGACCGGCGGGACCGAACAAGCAGGCCGCATCAACAGAAATTTGGCGAAAGCCTGCCGAAAGTTCGGTCTGGGTATGGGCCTGGGCTCTTGTCGCGTTTTGTTGGAGAATGATGAACGTTTTGAAGATTTTAACTTGAGGCCCATTCTCGGCGACGAACTGCCTTTTTTTGCCAACATAGGCATTGCACAATTGGAGGAATTGCTGGAGCAAAAAGCAGTGGACAAGCTGCCGGCTCTGTGCGAACGCCTGCAGGCAGATGGCCTCATCGTCCATGTCAACCCCTTGCAGGAATGGATGCAACCGGAGGGGGACAGGTTTCGCAGACCTCCCCTGGAGTCGATAGAAGAACTGTTAAGCAACTTGCCTCTGCCCCTTGTCGTCAAAGAAGTCGGGCAGGGCTTTGGGCCGCAAAGCCTGAGAGCTTTGCTTAGCCTCCCTCTGGCTGCTATAGAATTTGGCGCTGCAGGTGGCACCAATTTTGCTTTGCTGGAATTGTTGCGCAGTGAAGAAGAAAAAGAGGCCTTTGAGCCGCTGACCCGTGTAGGGCATTCGGCAGAAGAAATGTTGAATTGGGTTAGAGATCTACTGGCCGACCCCTCTTTGCAACCCGCTTGCGACAGCTTAATCATCTCGGGGGGTGTCAAAAATTTCTTGGATGGATATTACCTCTTGGAGCGCTCTCCTTTGCCTGCTGTATATGCCCAGGCTTCTGCTTTTTTGCAAAGGGCTTTGGTGAGCTATGAAGCTTTGGAAACTTATATCGAACAACAATTGCAAGGATATTATTTGGCGAAAGCTATGTTGAAAGTGAGAGGAAATGAGTGATCAGAGTAAAAAGCACATCAGCGGATTTTCCAAGCTTTCTAAAATGGGGAAATTGAGATGGGTCGTCGAAAACTTTTTTCGAGAGCCCGAGGCTGTTTTGCACGAGCTGAGGAGTTATTGGCATGAGGATGAAAAGCAGCAGGAAGTTTTGGACTCCCTCAGCGAAAACACACTGAGCAACTTTCCGTTGCCCTTTGGGGTGGCACCCAATTTTCTCATCAACGGCAGGTCCTATGCCGTGCCCATGGTCATCGAGGAAAGCTCTGTGGTGGCTGCTGCTTCAGCTGCTGCCAAATACTGGCTTACGCGTGGTGGTTTTCATTCAACAGTGCTTTCTACGCGAAAGGAAGGGCAGATCCATTTTTTGTGGGCAGGAGACTTCCAGAAATGGGTCAAACTTTTTCCGCGCTTGAAGAGTTTTTTGCTTGAAAAGACAGCCCCCCTTACGGCTAGCATGCGGGCTAGAGGAGGAGGAGTGTTAGATATGCGGCTGTTGGATTTTTCGGAAGAGGAACGCCATTACCGCCAGCTCAGCGTGCAGTTTGAAACCTGCGATAGCATGGGAGCCAACTTCATCAACACCGTGTTGGAAGAAATGGCTCAGGCTTTATCGGCTTTCGCCAAACGAGAACCCGAGCTCAGAACAGGGGATTTTCAAGTCGTTATGGCTATTTTGTCTAACTATACCCCGGAATGTCTGGTTAGGTCGGAGGTGTTTTGTTCTATAGATGAATTGGGTCCTGTGAAAAACGGCGATTCCCCTCAGGTGCTGGCTGAAAAATTTTGTACAGCTGTGCGCATGGCTCGGATTGATCCTTATCGGGCTGTCACGCACAACAAGGGGATTTTTAACGGCATAGATGCGGTGGTTTTGGCTACGGGCAACGACTTTCGGGCTGTAGAGGCTTGCGGCCATGCCTATGCTGCCCGCGACGGGCATTATCGCAGCCTCAGTTCTTGTGTAATTGAGAACAACACTTTTCGTTTTAGTCTGGAAATACCCCTGGCTTTGGGGACAGTAGGAGGCTTGACCAAGCTGCATCCACTGGCCAGGCGTTCGCTTGAGATGCTCGGTTATCCTTCTGCAACAGAGCTGATGGAAATAGTGGCTGCCGTAGGACTGGCGCAAAATTTCGCTGCCGTGCGTTCTTTGGTAACAACCGGTATCCAATACGGTCATATGCGCATGCACTTGACCAACATCTTGCTGCAACTGGGCGCTACCGAGCGGCAAAAGGAAGCCGCCTTCGCGTACTTCTCAGATAAAGTGGTTTCTTATGCCGCTGTGAGAACTTTTTTAGAGGACCAAAGCCAATGAGCATCGTGTTTTTACCAGAAGATTTACCGGAAAAACTGGAGTTTGATAAAGTCCTCGCCTTGCTGTCGGAGCGTTGCCGGGGAGTCCAGGGCAAAGCTGCTGCCTTGGCTTTAATGCCACAAAGGGATTTCAGGCTCATTGAGGATGAGCTGCGACGGGTTGCTGAAAGAAAAACTAGTGTAGAAGCGGGAGATGCCTTTGTTCTGCAAGACTATGCCGATTTGTCGGAACCTCTGCGTATGCTGGAAATCAGCGGCTACGTCTTGTCTATAGAAGAACTGTCGGGCATTTATGGCAACTTGAAGTTGACCAAAGAGCTTTTCGATTGGTTTACCGAAGAGCGCAGAGCGCAATACCCTGCTATGGCTTTTTTGCTGGAAGGCGTGGCCTGGGTAGAAGCCTTGCCCCAAGCCATTGAGGGCGTTTTGGACGAAGAAGGCAAAGTGCGTTCCGATGCATCTGTGGATTTACAACGCATCCGAAAAGCCATGTTTTCGAGAAAGCGGGCCTTGGACCGCGTCTTTGCACAGCTCATTGAAAAATACAGAGAGAAAGGCTGGCTCAGTGAAAGCGTGGAGAGCTTTCGAAACGGTCGTCGTGTACTGAGCGTGCCGGCTGAGTACAAGCGAAAAATCAAGGGCATTATCCACGATGAATCGGCTACGGGAAAGACGGTCTTTATCGAACCCGAGGAGGTCATTCCCTTGAACAACGACCTCTTCGATTTGCAGGCCGAAGAAAAAAGAGAAATTTATCGCATTTTTAAAGAGCTGAGCAGTCGCCTGGCACCTTATACCGATCAAATTCGCCGTTACAACGATTTGCTGGTGATCTTTGACTTGTTGCAAGCTAAGGCAGATTTAGCTCTGGAAATGAAAGCTTCCATGCCGCGCCTGGCCAAGGAGCCGCGCCTGGGCATTCAAATGGGCTATCACCCCCTGCTCTTGCTCAAAAACAAGGCCCAGGGTCGGGTAACCGTTCCCTTTGATTTGCAGCTTTTTGGGCAAAACCGCATCCTGGTGCTCAGCGGCCCCAATGCGGGAGGAAAGAGTGTGGCTATGAAGGCCGTGGGGCTATTACAGTTGATGTTGCAGGCAGGCATGCTGGTCCCTGTGGATGAGATTTCGGAAATGGGTGTTTTTTGTAAATTTTTTGCTGATATAGGTGATCAACAGTCTTTGGAAGACGATCTGAGCACTTATAGTTCCCGCTTGCAAAACATGAAACACTTCCTCGAAGCAGCCGATGCGTGTACCTTGTTGCTCATCGATGAGTTCGGATCGGGAACGGACCCCAAAATAGGAGGTGCCATAGCTGAAGCCATCTTGCGGGAGTTTCACCGAAAAAAAGTCTTTGCCGTCATTACAACGCACTACTCAAATCTCAAGGTCTTTGCTTTTAACACCCCGGGGGTTGTCAACGGGAGTATGCTGTTTGACAAGGAAAAACTGGCTCCGACTTATCTGTTGAAAGTGGGGCGCCCCGGGAGCTCCTACGCCTTTGAAATCGCACGCAAAAGCGGCCTTCCTGAGCCTGTGCTCAAATATGCGCGCAAGCGCACGGGTAGAAACGAGCGCGCTTTGGATGAAATCCTCATCGAACTCCAGCGCGAGCGTTCCGAGCTGGAAGAAAAGCTCAAAGAGTTGGCCCGGCAGGAGCGACAATTGCAGCGCCTGATGTCTTCTTATGAGGAGCTTTTGGGCGATGTACAAAGCGATCGCGAACGCCTGCGCTTGTTGAAACAACAACGAGAACTGGAGCGC
>Ga0256839_1003032_pt1 | contig 17816 bp, 17 predicted proteins | sample 354166metaG_FD_185968 | JGI IMG/M metagenome (GOLD analysis project Ga0256839, IMG submission 185968) | Hydrothermal vent microbial communities from Mid Atlantic Ridge, Atlantic Ocean - 354-166 | ecosystem: Environmental > Aquatic > Marine > Hydrothermal vents | place: Atlantic Ocean: Mid... | reverse complement strand
GCCATCATCAGCACTTCCTGAAAGCCGGTCTGGTGCAGGCTGATCTTTTTGCAGCCCATAAATTTTGGCACCTCTTCATCCTCGACCCGCTTCATGGTGCCCGACGGCAAGCCGTAATCAACCGCGTCAAACACGATCAGGATGTCGCAATCGCGCACATGCTGCACGAGGTAAATGCCCTGCGTGCCGCCATCCATCAGCTTGACGTTATCGGGGGTTTCGTAAAGGCGGTGAAACTCCTCTACCGCGCGCACACCAAAGCCCTCATCGGCCCAAAGCAGATTGCCGATACCCAGAATCAATACATTCGGTTGTGATGACATTGTTCCCTCCCAAGAAGCTCATGCCGTTAAAAATAGGCTGATAGTGACGGGGGAGGATTATAAGCTTCCATTACCCCAGTCAATCGGCTGATTACCTTCCGATCAATCAATCATACACCGCCCCGTAAAACAAGGATAAGTTGTCCGTTTTGCGATAAATGTGACAATATAACTTCCGGTAAAACAAAAAAAACGCCGCATTTTCATGCGGCGCTCAAGGGAAGAAGATTTTGCCCCAGAGAGGCGTTAATCTTTGTCGGCGGGACGATCATCTTTGAATTGCCGCCATCCCGAAATCATCGAACTGATGATCGATTGGCGTGACATGATGTCTTCGCGCACTGCCACATAAACATGGATCATGACAAACACGATGATCACCCACATGCCAATATGATGCCATGTATGCACATCCTGGCTTTGTCCGAATAGCGGATTAACCCAAGTGGTAAAGTAGGTATGCTGCCATGTCCCGAATCCGGTGCTTTCGCCATACATGGAAAAGCCGGTGATGATCATGAAGGTTATGCCCCAGACATACATGAAATGCATGGCCAGAACCGCCAGCGGGTTATGTCCCTCGTATTTTCTCGGCTCTTTTACCAGCATCGCATACCATAGGATCTCGTGCCAGACGCCAACCCAGAATCTGGGGCGCCATACGGGCGGCAGGAAGATTTCGCGGGCATGGGAGTTGCCGACAAAAGCCCAGTATATCCGGAACACAAACCCGATCACGGTAATATAGGCCGCGACAAAATGGATATACCGGATCCAGCCAAACAAGTAGTAATCCGAGGCCTCGCCCCCCAATGAAGGCGGCGGAGAGCCGATCAGGTATCCGGTAATGCCAAGCGCCAGAATGGCAAATGCCTGCACCCAGTGCCAGATGCGGATCGGTGCCTGATAGACGTAAACCGCCTCTTGCTTTGTTTTTGAAACATCGCTCATGGCATCCCCCTATCTGACTTTAACATTGGCCAGCTCTTCTCCGTCAGGCGACATAACATGTGTCGAACAGGCAAGACAGGGATCAAAGCTGTGCAATGTGCGTAGAATTTCAACCGGTTCTTCGGGCACTTCTACCTTGGTATCGAGCAAGGATGCCTCGAACGCGCCGATATTGCCCTCGGCATCGCGCGGCGAGCCGTTCCACGTGGTTGGCACCACGCACTGGTAGTTCTCGATCTTGGTATCCTTGATCTTGATCCAGTGACCAAGCGCACCGCGCGGCGCCTCGGTAAAGCCCATGCCCTTGATTTCGGAAGGCCATGTGGAGGGATCGAACTTTTCGGTATTGGCCGTTGAGCTATCACCATTCTTGATATTGGCAATCAGTTTATCAAGGAAATACAACTGTTTTTCCGCCGCCCATTGGGATTCGAGCGCCCGTGCCGCGGTGCGGCCAAGGGTCGAAAACAGCGCCGGAAGCGGCACATCAAGCGCCCGCAGGGTGCTGTTGATCTGGTCGGTGATGTATTCGTCACCCTTGGCATAGCCGATGATATAGCGGGCCAACGGGCCAACCTCCATCGCATGGCCTTTCCAGCGCGGCGCCTTGATCCAGCTATATTTGCCGCCCTCGTCAATACGTTCGATATTGGTTTTAGTGCCGATCAGGTTCGGCCCCAGCTCATACTGCGCCTCGGTTATGCCATCCCATGGATGCAGGCCTTTGGCACCATCAGGGTATTTATACCATGAATGGGGCACAAATTCCTGAATCTCGTCGGGGTCGCGCAGGTCGATCTCGTGGACTTCATCAAGATTGCCGTTAATGATCGCGCCGCGTGGCATCATCAGGTTTTCGGTGGAATAATCATTGGCGCGGTCCGGGATGTCGCCATAAGACATGACATTCTGGCTGGCCAGCCCACCGCCATATAGCCAGCTTTTGTAAAAGCCGCCAATGGCGATCACATCCGGCACATAGACGTTTTTGACAAACTGGATGGTGCGTTCGGTAATCGAGCGCACATAGTTCAGGCGCTCCATGTTGATCGGCGCACCGGGGCTGTCCATATCGATCGCACAGGGCACACCGCCAACCAGCCAGTTCGGATGAGTATCCTTGCCACCAAAAATTGTGCGCACAGTCATGATTTCTTTTTGAAAATCAAGCGCCTCGAGATAATGGGTCAGGGCCATCAGGTCTGCCTCGGGGGGCAGCAGATAGGCGGGGTTGGTCCAATAGCCGTTTTTGAACGGGCCAAGCTGGCCGCTTTCGATGAATCTGCGAATGCGGGTCTGGATGTCCCGGAAATACCCCGGAGATGATTTCGCGTGGCTCGGGCTAACCTTTTGCTGCAGCTCGCTGGTGGCGCGCGGGTCGGCCTTTAGCGCGTTTACGGGGTTTACCCAGTCCAGCGCGTGCAGGTGGTAGAAATGCACCAGGTGGTCATGCACCTGCAGGCTGAGCTGCATGATATTGCGGATCGAGTTGGCGTTTTCGGGGATGTCGATATTGAGCGCATCCTCGACCGCGCGCACCGATGTAAGCGCATGGGTGCCTGTGCAAACCCCGCAAATACGTTGCACAAAAGCCCAGGCATCACGCGGATCACGGTCTTTCAAAATCACTTCCAGACCGCGCCACATGGTGCCGGTGGAAACCGCATTGCGGATGAAATTGTCCTCGTCGAGGTTAACTTCGCAACGCATATGGCCCTCAATCCGGGTCACCGGATCAACAACGATGCGTCTGCCGCTATCGTCGAGGTTAAAGCCGTTTGGTGTCTCGATAATAGCCATTATGCATCATCTCCCTTGCTTGCAATTCGCTTGATAACGCTGGCACCCGCATGGACCGCCACAGCGCCACCCACAATAAGTGCTGCGGTTTTACCGATTTCATCGGCGTTGGCCTCGATGCCGAAACCCTTGATATCGCTGAGGCGCTCATAGAAACCGCCTTTGTCCCAGAAACCGTCTTCCGAACAACCGATACACGGGTGGCCGGCCTGGATCGGGAAGGACAAGCCGCCATTCCAGCGAATGGTCGAACAGGCGTTATAAGTGGTCGGGCCTTTGCAGCCGACTTTATACAGGCAATAGCCCTTCTTTGCGCCTTCATCGTCGAATTTTTCAACAAACTGACCGGCGTCAAAATGACCTCGACGATAACATTTGTCATGAATACGCTGGCTATAGAACATTTTCGGACGGCCCTGATTGTCCAGCTCGGGCAGTTTTTCGAAGGTCAGCATATAGGTGATAACGGCGGTCATTACCTCGGAAATCGGCGGGCAACCGGGAACCTTGATGATTGGTTTATCAGCAATACCGGGGATTTTATGGGTCGGCGTGGCGCGGGTCGGGTTTGGCCGCGCGGCCTGCACACAGCCCCAGCTGGCGCAAGAACCCCATGAGATAATCGCCTTGGCGTGTTGCGAAACCCTTGTCAGCTCATCGACAAATGGCTTGCCAGCGGTGATGCAATACATGCCATCCTCACCCAAAGGCGCGTTGCCCTCAACGGCAAGAATGAAATTGCCATCATATTTTTCGATGGTTTCCTCGATGATCGCCTGTGCGGCTTCACCGGCGGCGGCCATGATCACATTGTCATAATCCAGCGAAATCATGCTAAGGATCACATCCTTGGCCAGCGGGTGGGCCGAACGGATAAAGCTTTCAGAGCAGCAGGTGCATTCCAGCCCGTGCAGCCAAAGCACCGGAATGCGTGGTTTGTTTTCCATGGCATGGGCGATTTGCGGTGCAAAGGCCGGCGAAAGCCCCAAGGCCCCGGCCGCAAGGCTGCAATATTTCAAAAAGCTGCGGCGGGTGATCCCCTGCCGGCGCATCACATCATAAAATGTCTCGTGCATATTAACTCCCTATCCCTGATCTGTTTTTTCGAGAGCAAGCGGACTCGCCCCATTAAGGCCAGAATAGCAGTGCAGAGGAAAAGGAAAAAACAATTCCGGGACTTGATGTTTTCCTTGGTGGGCGTCCTGTTTTTACCCATATATATTAGCCACTTACGCTAATTAAAATGCGAACACCCTGCGTATCCTCCTATATTTCGGCAAAATTTCCGGAAATCTACCTCCCGACAATAATAGGATATAGAAAGCAACTTTCCATCTCCTAAACGGGCATTGGCTCCAGCTTATACTGGAAAACCGATGATTTCACGGAAAAACACATGCTCGTGCCTGCTTTCGCATTACGGCATAATCGCTCAACATTTTCACAATCGCCGACCCTTCCGGCAACGCCTGCATTTCCACGGCTGCCTTTGCCTGGAACCCCGCGTCATACTTCACCACCGGCAGGCATACACCTGCGACCCGCTCAGAACCCACCGTCGCGCAGGCGCTCAGCAAGCTCGTCACGATTGCGAGGGAGATGAGACGCGGCCTCGAGTATTTTACGCTGGATTTCATTGGCTTTCTCCATATTTTAGAGCCGTTCCGCCAGCCGCCCGGCATGTTCGCCCCAGCGGTGCAGGGACAGGAGGAACAGGGTTAGTGTGAGGGCGATGGCGGCCCATTTTCCGGCAGCCAGCGCAAGGCGACTGCCGGAAAACCATGTAATGAGCGCGCCCATCAGCGGCGGCCCTTAACCTCTAGAGCCTGCTAAATCGTCTCTTCCGCTTTTTGAAAGCAAGCCTGAAACGCGATTTCAGAGAACGGTTGCCGGTCAGTGATTGGCCAGATCGTGACGCAGCCAGATCGACCTGACGCCAGACGGGGAAACAATCCCCCCGGGTTTGCGCAGCTCATTGGACGTACGGGCCTGACCGTAGGCCGGAAAATCCGTGGCCGATTTGATGACGGCATCTTCGGTGGCCTGATCAACCCGGTTGGCCAAGTTGGGCTTTCGTCGGGTCCGCTCGAACAAAGCCTTCACCCAGCCATCATCCACCGCCGATTTGTAGCGGTAAAACGTGTCCCGGGACATGCCCATAACCTGGCAGGCTTTGGACACGTTGTCCAGATATTCGGCAAGGTTTAGCAAGCCGACTTTGTGTTTGATGATCTTCTGCCTAGTATTCAACATTGTGGTTTCCTCGTTTTGTGGTTGGTGTGCACCACCATCAAAACGGCAACCACCGCCCTTATCAATGGGCGCGCCGCTCCCAGTTCAGTTCGCTGAAATTGGGGGCAGTGTCAGATGAAGTCAGAACTAATACACCTAATTATACAAAAGGCTTTCCATCCCCTCAAACGGCCGAAAGCTTTCTGATCGGGCGTTATTCCAAGGCACTTGATAATTTTCCTCAACGGTTACGCCATCAATCAAGGCATTTGGCGGCATGGTCAGATAAATCTTGGCCCCCGATAATGTCTCGCCGCTTTTTTGCCTTACCATCAAGTGTTTAGGCTGCAATTCAAACGGAGAGCCAAGCCCTGCCGCCCCGACAATTTCCGCCACAGCCTTAAGTGTATTTCGATGAAACCCCGCAACCCGGCGCGATTTGCTGTCCACGTTAAGCGCGCGCTGGCGCAACTTGTCTTGGGTTGTCACCCCGACAGGGCAGTGATTTGTATGGCAAGCCTGCGCCTGAATACAGCCGATCGAAAACATAAACCCACGGGCCGAGTTTACCCAGTCGGCACCCAGCGCATAGACCCGGGCCAGATCATAGGCAGTTACCAATTTGCCTGCCGCACCGATTTTGATCTGGTCGCGTATGCCGGCCCCGATCAATGTATTAACCACAAAACTAAGCCCCTCCACCAAAGGCATGCCGATATGGTTGGCAAATTCCAGCGGTGCCGCGCCGGTGCCGCCTTCTTTGCCATCAACCACGATAAAATCGGGCATGATGCCGGTTTCGATCATGGCTTTGACCATACACATAAATTCCCGCCGGTGCCCGACACACAGCTTGAATCCAACTGGTTTACCACCGGATAATTCCCGCAATTCAGCAATAAAATGCACAAATTCCAGCGGGGTTGAAAATTTGTTATGGGTTGCCGGTGAAATACAATCCTCGCCCATCGGAATGCCCCGTGCATCGGCAATTTCCTGGGATATTTTCGCCGCAGGCAACAGCCCGCCATGACCGGGTTTTGCGCCTTGCGACAGCTTGATTTCAATCATTTTTACCTGCGGATTGGCCGCCTGTTTGGCAAAGTTTTCGGGGCTGAATCTGCCCTGATCATCGCGACAACCAAAATAACCGCTGCCGATTTCATAAATCAGATCACCGCCACCATCGCGGTGATGCACCGAAATGCCGCCCTCGCCGGTATCATGGGCAAACCCGCCCATTTTAGCGCCTTTGTTCAACGCCGAAATTGCATTGGCAGACAGCGCGCCAAAGCTCATGGCGGAAATGTTGAAAATAGAGGCATCATAGGGCTGTTTGCATTGGTCATTACCGATTTTCACCCGACAATCCCACGGCACATCTGTGCGCGCCAGTATTGAATGGGTAATCCACGAATACCCCGCCGCATAAACATCCAAACGGGTGCCAAACGGACGCTTATCTTCTACGCCCTTGGAGCGCTGATAAACGATGGCGCGATCATCGCGTGAAAACGGTTCTTTGTCGCTGTCGCTTTCCAGCAAATATTGACGAATTTCGGGGCGGATGCCCTCAAGTATCCAGCGCAAATGGCCCAGAATCGGATAATTGCGCAATATCGCGTGTCTTTCCTGGCGCACATCACGCAGACCAACCAAGGCAAAAAAGCCGAAAAACACAAAGGCGATCCAGAAATAGGGCCAGAAAATTGCCAATAATGCCGAAAATGCAGTCAGGCCAACCGCAATCGCAAAAGTCGTATATCTTAACATGTGTATCCCCAAGGTTTTTAGTATTTAGGCACGGTTTGGTTAACAGGTCTAATCCCAAAGTAGAACTCCCATAAAACAATAAAGAAAAATTGAACATAAGGCGCTATTCGCCCATGGAAATATAGTGTCATTGTTAAATCTGGTGTTTGAGGTATTCGGGTCATGCGGTGGCCTGGTTGTTTGTGGTTTCTATTTCGCCGATAAGGTGACGCCGGTGATGGCTTTGGCGATCTGGGGAGTGTCTTAAACTCTGTGTATGGGGCATGGCCCATGCGGTTAAAACGGGTCATCTGTTGAACCGTTCGGGGTATAGGATAGCGAACTGGTTTCGGGCTGCAACTATTACCAGCAGGTGATTGCCTGCAATCACCGAGAGGCCATTCTCTGACACAGCGGCCTTTTTTCTCGAAGTTCCGAATGGCCAGATAGATCAGTTTGGTTGCGGCATCATCGGTTGGGAAGCTGCCACGGGTTTTGGTGGTTTTCCTAATTAGAGGACGATACGCTCGGGGTGGCGCTCAGGGCCACAGTGGCCATTACCGCCAGTATACTTTTGTTTCGCATATTCATCTCTCCTTCAGGTTGGTTCATGGCCCAGTTAGCGCCCCAACCTGAATCCAGCCTGAATTTTCGGCAAAGGCCTAAACCCCGATCCCCTGCAAGGCCCTGATCGGCGAAACATGCAACACCCCGCTTGGCCCCTGCTGCACCTCGGCCTCCACCCCGTAAACCTGTTGCAAAATATCGGGGTTCAGCACTGTGGCAGGGGGGCCGTCGGCGCACACCACCCCGCCATTGAGAAACACGATCCGGTCGGCAAAGCGCGCGGCCAGTGAAAGGTCGTGCATCGCGGCCATGGCGATCATGCCGCTTTGTGCGCAGGTGCTGCGGATACGGTCGAGCACAATCAGCTGGTGGCGCAAATCCAGCGCCGCCGTGGGTTCGTCCAGCAGCAGCACCCTGGGCGCACGAAACAGGGATTGCGCCAGAAACACCAGCTGCCGCTGCCCGCCGCTGATCGCCCCGATGGCGCGGTCTTGCAGGGCGTCCAGATGAAAGCGCGCCAAAGCCCCGATCGCCTCGGCGCGGATATCATCGCCAATGCGCATCCCCAGTGATTGCAAGCGCCCCAGCAACACCACCTCCAGCACGGTCAACGAGCTTTGCGCGCCGGTGTCTTGCGGCATATAAGCCACGGTTTTCAGCTTGTCGGACGGGGCCAGCACCCGCCCCGCAAAGGCCACCCGCCCCTTGGCCGGTATCAGCCCCGCCACCGATTTCAGCAGGGTGGATTTTCCGGTGCCGTTGGGGCCGACAAGCGCGGTCAGGGTGCCCGGTTCGAGCGTCATGTCGATGCGGTCCAGAATGGTGCGCCCGTCATAGGATACGCTGATTTCTTCTATTTTGAACATCACCAATGCCTCTGTTTTCCGGTTAAAATCAGCCCGAACAAAAACGGCACGCCGATCAGCGCCGTTACAATGCCGATAGGTACCACCGCGCCGGGCGACAGCAGCTTGGAGGCAATCGAGGCCCCCACCATGATCAGGCCGCCACAAATGGCCGAGGCCGGTATCAGCAGCCGCTGGTCTTCGCCCACCAGCATGCGCGCCAGATGCGGGGCCACCAGCCCGACAAAGCCGATAGTGCCCACAAAGGCCACCGCCCCCGCCGTAAGCAGCGCCACCACAAAAAACACCCGTCGCCGCAGCGCACCCACATTCACCCCGAGGCTCGCCGCGCGGTCATCGCCCAGCCGCAGGGCCGTCAGTTTCCAGAAATCGGGCAGCAGCAAAAGCAGCGCCACCACAAAAATCACGCCCGATACCGTGACCGAAAACCACGAGGCCTTGAGCATGGAGCCAAACATCCAGAACACAATTTCCTGCAATACTTCGGGGGCAGCCAGATATTGCACCAGCGATTGCATGGACTGGAACAAAAACAGTGTGGCAATGCCCGCCAGCACCATGACTTCGGCGGTAATACCGCGGATATGGGCCAGACCATACACCATAAGGCAGGCCACGCCTGCGCATAAAAACGCCATCAGCGGAATGGTCATGGAAGGAATGAAGGGCAGGGTGAAGCCGAACAAAATGGTGATGGCCGCGCCAAAACCCGCCGCCGCCGAAAAGCCCAGCGTATAGGGGCTGGCCAGCGGATTGCCGAGCAGGGTTTGCATTTCGGCCCCCGCCACCCCCAGCGAGGCCCCCACGATCAGCGCCATCAGGCTCATGGGCAGGCGGATAGAATGGACAATAATAACGGTGGTCGGGTCTTCGGCGGTGGCGGGGGAAAACAGCGCCGCGATCACATCGAACACATTGAGAAAGGCGGGGCCGGTCAGGATATCACCGATAAAGACCAAAACCAGCAGGCCGGATATAAAGGCCAGCCAGAACAGCCGCCGCGCCATTTGTCGGCCAGAAGCCGAAACTGTTGCATTTGTTGCCACGAAAGCACTCCTGTCAGAATAAAAATACGGGGGGCACCGCAAAGCGCCCCCCGCAAGCCGGCCTATTGGGCCAAGGTCAGCATGAAGGTGCCTTCGGCAGCGATCGGCAGATACGCCTCATAATAGGCTTTATGATTGGCCACCGGATCCACATCGGCAAAAGCCTCTGGATACATGGCTTTGGCCATGAATTGCAGGAAGGTGTAATCATAAAGCGTGCGCGCCCCGCCGTGATAAACCGCATGGATCTGGCCGTTTTGCACAGCCGCCATGTCGGGCCAGCCGGCGCGCCGGGTAAAGGGCTGCAAGCGCTCGCGGGTTTGCTCGGGTGTTACGCCAAAGCCCATCACCACCGCATTGTCACGGTTCATCCAGTAAGAACCGGCAATAAACACGACCTCCGGATTGGTGGCGATTACATATTCGGGGTTGAGCGGGCCACGCTCTTTGAGTGCCTCGAGCGCGATATTGTCACCGCCAGCCATGGTGATCACACCGCCCCACATTTTATCGGAATAGGAATTGCCGTATTCACCGGCCCCCTTGCTGCCCAGCTCTATATATACAGTTGGGCGCATGCCGCCGCGGGCTTCCAGCGCGGTGGCCACACGCGCCTGCACATCGGCAACCGCCGCGACATAGTTATCCGCCAGTTCCTGCGCCCGCGCCTCGGCCCCCATAACCTGCCCGATCAGCAGGGTGCTGGCCACATGTTTTTCAACGGTCTGGGCATTGTAATCTGCCACAACCACCGGAATGCCGGCGGCTTCCAGCTTGCCCACAACATCCCCCAGCGCGCGGTATTGCCAAGCGGCAATGATAGCAACATCAGGGCGCGCCGCTACTGCCATTTCCAGCGCAAAGGTGCCGGCGTCAGCCTCGCCTACATCCACCAGCCCGTCCAGCGCGGGGTTTATGGCGTTATAGCTTTTCCATTGCGAATTGCGCCAGCCTTCCCATGCGGGGCGCGAAATGGCCACCACCTTGTCATAGGCTTCAGCCCCGCCGATGGCGTAAAAATCCTCAAAGTAAAAGCCAAGCAGCACACGGCTGACATCGTCGGGCACGTCAACGCTGCGGCCCATTGTGTCAACAACTGTGCCGGCATAAGCGGTGGATAGGGGGAGGGTCAGGCTGGCAAGCGTTGCCGCCAGAGCCACAAAGGTTCTGCGTTTCATTTGGTATTCTCCAGTTTGGTATATGTGTAAGAGGCTGTTTTCCCGTAAAGAAAACAGGTCGAAATCCATGCAGGATTCCGGTGCCTTCCCGCGCTGTTAGCAGCGGTTACGACATAGCCCGAACCGGAGGGGCGCGAATGCGTGCATTGGTGGCAACCGCCTGCGGGCTGCGAGAATCTGTGTGCGCCGCAAAGTGCACATTGCTTGCCGCGCAGGGGGTGAAATCCAGCAGGCTGGCGGGGGCCGTCAGGGTGGGCGCTGTGCTGAAGCTCGTGCACCAGTCACAAGGCGTGGCCTGCGTTTCGCCGTCCTCGCCCTCGACCGGATTGCCGTTTTCGTCCAGATAGATGGTCACCAGCCCGTTGCCGGTGCAGATCACCACGGCCTGACCGGCATAAGCCGACGAGCCGATAGCCGCCGCGCCGGTTGACCAGGCACCGGTCATGACCAGCTGTATAAACAGCCAGGAAATGACGGGAATAACGCTGAAGAATCGGCTTGGCTTCAAGGCTTTTGGCTCCGGTGGTGGCCCCTCATAGGCAGGCCATGCCTTTATCTGGCATGAAACCGCTACTCTGTCCAGCCTTACGAAGGAGCCGGATGCAGAACGGCCTCGAAGCCGTCTGTGCGCCCTGTTGCCGGAGAGTGCAGCGTAAGCTGGCCGCCGGTTTCATCGGCGATGACCTGCACAATCGCCAGGCCCAGCCCGCTGCCTTGGGCGCTTCTGTCCCGCCGGGAAAACCGCCGGGTCAGGGTTTGCAGTTCGTCCGGCGGCACGATCGGGCCGGCATTGGCCACGCGCAGGGTTCCGTTGGGTTCCAGCGTCACGCGGACCGGCGCACCGGCATCACCGTGGCGCAGGGCGTTTTCCATCAGGTTGCGCAGGGCAATGGCAAAGGCATCGGGGTCAATCCTTGACATGACCGGCCCTGACGGCAGGTCCAGCTCCAGCCGGTTGTCGTGGTCGGTATAGGCCAGATCCTGAGCCAGCATCTTTACGATTCTCGCCAGATCATGGGGGGTATCCACTGCCATGCTGGAGCCTTCGGCCCGGGCCATTTGCATCAGTTTTTCGGACATGCGGTTTAACCGCTTTAGCGAAGATTCTATATTGTTTGCACGCATTATTGCGCTTTCGTCCTTGGCTTCCGATTGTAAGCGCTGGACTTGTACCAAGGCCGCAGCCACAGGGGTGCGCAGCTCGTGTGCGGCATTGGCGGCAAAGCTGCGCTCTGCATCCAGTGTGCGCTGTAACCGTTCCAGCAAAGCATTGACCGCCTCGGCAACCGGCCTGATTTCGGTTGGCAACCGGCCCCCGTCAACCGGCGTCAGGTCCCGTCCGTCCCGCGCCGCGACTTCATCGCGAAACCCGCGAAGCGGGCCAAGCATAATGCGCAGCAACAGCCAGATACCGCCCAGCGTCAGCGGCAGCAGAAAGAACAAAGGCAAGCCCAGCGCCATCAGGGTTTCCCGCGCGGCCTCGCTTCGATGGGCGAGCGGCTCGGCAACCGAGATGGTAAAATCCCCCCCCAGCGCGGCGTCATAATAGATAATATGGGTAGGGGTCCGGGCGAAACCGGTTTCCCGAAAAGGCGGAAAATCCTGAATGTCGGCATCATGCGAGCGCAGCAAAATCCGCCCGCTCCGGTCACGCACAACATAGGTCAGAAATTCGTCATGTTCGCGCAGGGTGGTAATCAGCTGCGCAGTGCCATCATCCTCTGCCTCGAACAGCTCCTGCACCGCCAATGGCAATATGCGCTGGCCGGTTTCCTCAAGGGCGCTGTCAAAGACCTGATTCATCTCTTCGCGAATTGTGGCCGCCGTGATCAGCGCAGTGATCACCCATACCAGCGCCACGCTTGAGCCGATGGCAAGGGCTAGCCGGCCTTGCAGGCTTTGCGGCAGCCTCATGTTTCGCCCAGCCTATAGCCCATGCCGCGCACGGTTACGATTTTTTCACGGCCCAGCTTTTTACGCAACCGGCTGATGTGCACTTCTATGGTGTTGCTTTCAATTTCGATATCAAAGGCATAAAGCCGGTCTTCCAGCTGGGCCTTGGAAATGATCTGCCCCGGGTGCTGCACAAAGCCCTCGAACAACACCCATTCACGGGCGGTTAAGGACAGCAGTTTACCCTGACGCCGCACGGATTTGGCGGCAAGATCGACCTCTAGGTCGGCAATTTCAACCAGCGGATTGGGGTTTCCGGTATAGCGTCGCGCCACGGCCGCAAGCCGGGCCGAAAGCTCGGCCAGATCAAAGGGCTTGACCATATAATCATCGGCACCGGCGTTCAGCCCGTCAATGCGGTCGCTGATTTGGTCTAGTGCGGTAAGGATAATAACGGGTGTTACATCCCCCCGTTTGCGTAAGTTCTGCAAAAAAGGCAGGCCGCGCCCGTCGGGCAGCATCAGGTCCAGCAGCACCAGATCATAGGTTGCCGCAGCGATATAGTCTGCTGCATCGTCAAGCCGGGTGACCCAGTCAACGGAATGGCCTTCGGCCTTTATTTGGTCACGCACACCGGCACCCAGCACAGTGTCGTCCTCAACTAGCAATACGCGCATAAATGTTGTCCCTGATATTTACAGCACTCTATCGACTGTTTATTACAGCTACCTGACGGGAAAAGAAATGTGCTGTTCAGATTGGTGTCAGGAAACCATGCCATAAATGAAGACGATCAATCTGCAGCGGGAAAGAATCGTGCAACAGTTTTTATCTATTATCGGCATATATACGGCATTGGCCTTATCCTCGCCCTCACCGGTCCTGGCCAGCGAAGGCGAGTGCTATGTGCCCATGTCCCTTTGGCAATCTCGATCTGCTGCCATACTCTGGGCTGAAACCCACGGCTGGGAAATTCATCGCGTAAAAATTGACGATGGCTGTTACGAGCTTTACGGGCTTGAAGAAGGTGGGCTGGAGTTCGAGGTAAAAATAGATCCGTCCACTTTCGAGATCATCGATTTCGAATACGAATCCCATGGATACCGGGATCGTATTCGACCAACAGATCCGCCGGTGGATATTTCAGATATTGAAATCGAGGAATAAACACCTGTGCCTTGCACCGGTTTCCATGTCTTGAACTCTCGTAAATGAACCTATTAAACCCCCGGATTTTCCGGTGTGGTTCACCTGTGTTTCTTTGTGGCGCTGCCTTGGGCAGTGAAACCCTGCTCAACCTGACGGTAACCTTAACAATGTTTTTCCAGAAATTCAGCTAGGTGTCAGTTGGTCACGCTAAATACTCTGAATAAATTACAAATGGAGACCAGTATCATGAAAAAGATTCTAACTACTTTGGCGCTGACAACCGCGCTTGTTATCCCCGGTAGCGTTATGGCCAGAACCATAACCCTGACCGGAGCGTTGAAAAATTACGGCGGCGACGGGGCCTATTTGGCGGTTTATGTAACCAAAGAAAACGGGGATTTTGTCGGCACAGTATGGGTCGGTGGTGGCAAGTCAAAATATTTTGACCATTTCACCCACTGGTACCGCGCAACCAGAGGGGATATGCGCTATGCCATGACCGGGGCAAGCGTCGGGGCTGGCCGCTCTTTTGAAATTACCTTTGATCTGGCCGATGCCTTGATTGATTCCGGGTATCAAATTCGCATCGACGCTTCGGTAGAAGACATGCGCGATGCCCCCTCGGACATTGTTATTCCGATAACAAGTGAAAACTTTGGCGTGACCAATTCAGGGCGTCGCTATGTCCGAAGTGTTGTCTTGCAATAACCATCACATTTTCCGGAGATCCGCAGTATGATACGTGCGTTACATAAATATATTGGCCTGATTGCTGCAGTATTACTGCTGGTTCTTGCCCTGAGCGGGGTCGCACTTTCGGTTGTTCCTGCATGGGAAAAAATAAAGGCCCCCGCCCTTGTGGAAACAAAGCTGACCGTCGGGGAACTTGCTGCGCGTATTGCGGTGCATTACCCCGAGGTAGAACAGATCAGGCGTGCGCCTTCGGGGCAGATCACGGCTTATTATTATGCTGATGATGCGCCCGGTGCTGTTGTGGTTGATCCGGCCACAGGGCTGGGGCTGTCGGATTACGAATTTTCGCCGGTTGTGCGCTGGTTAAAAGACTTGCACCGCTCGCTGTTGCTGGGGGATGGTGGGCGTCTGACCATGGCGGCGGGGGCCGGGGCTTTGTTGTTGCTATCCATATCGGGTGTATTTTTGATTGCCCGACGCATGGGAGGCTGGCGAAAGGTTTTTTCCCCGGCGCGCGGCACGTTGGCCACACGGCTGCATGTCGAAGCTGGTCGTTTATCCATATTGGGGTTGGCGCTAACGTCGGTTACAGCATTATATATGACATTGGGCACCTTTGAAATATTGCCACAAGACGTTGCCAACCCGGCCTTTCCGGCAGAGGTAAGCGGCGAAACGGGCTTGGGCACCGCCCAGATGCAAGCGCTAAATCATGTGCCGGTAAACCAGCTTCGCAGCCTGACCTTTCCCTATGCCAACGATGCTACGGATGTTTTCACCCTGACTACCGATAACGGCAAGGGCTATATTGACCAAGGCACTGGCAAAATACTGGCATGGGAAGATGCAGGTACTTGGCAAAAAGTAAATGAATTCATCTATCTTTTACATACAGGCAAAGGGGCGTGGCTCTGGGGTCTGTTGCTGGGCCTGATGGTGTCGGGTGCACCGGTATTGGCTGTTACCGGCCTGGTCTTGTGGTGGAAAGCCCGCCAGGCGCGCCCCTCTTTGCCAAAAGGTGTGGCGGCGCACAAGGCCGATACAATCATCCTTGTAGGGTCCGAAGCAGGCAGCACATGGGGCTTTGCTGGCACTTTGATGAGCGGGTTGACGGCCAATGGTCACGGGGTTTATGCCGCGCCCCTGTCGCGTTTTACCCCTGATAAATACAGCAATGCCAAGCAGATTATCGTGCTGGCGGCAACCTATGGCAACGGCGAGGCCCCCGCTTCGGCCAAGGGGTTTATCGACAAGCTGTCTGCCCTGAAGCAAGCCCCTGCTGCGAGGTTGGCGGTGCTTGGATTTGGTGATCGCCAGTTCCCTGCCTATTGTGCTTATGCCGAAGAAATCATTGCACAGGCAAAGGAAACCGGCTGGGAATTGCTTTTGCCCATGGATACCGTGGACCAGCAATCGCCACAGGATTTCAACCGCTGGGGCAATGCCCTCGGCCAAGTCTTGGGACACGAGCTGGAGCTGGCCCATGTGCCGGTGCAGCCGCGCACCCACCGCCTGAAACTGGTTTCGCGTCGTGATTACGGACTGGAAGTGCAGGCCCCGACCGCGATCTTGCGTTTTGCAGTACCCCGCACTGGCTTGCTGAACTGTCTGCGCGGGCGTGGCTGGAAACACTTCAAGGCCGGTGATTTGCTGGGTATTATTCCCGATTCTTCGGATGTTGCGCGGCTTTATTCTCTGGCAAGCAGCACCCAGGACGGTTTTGTCGAAATCTGCGTGCGTAAACATTCCCACGGGCTTTGTTCGGGGCAATTATTCAATCTTGCGATCGGGGACGAGATATCGGCCTTCATCCGCCCCAACCCTGCCTTTGCGCCGGCCAAAAACCGCAAACCCGTGATCCTGATCGGGGCCGGCACCGGCATTGGCCCGCTGGCCGGTTTTGCCCGTGCCAACCACAAAAAGCGGCCCATGCAGCTTTACTTTGGCATTCGCCATCCGGATTCGGATTATCTTTATCAAGACGAACTGGGCCTGTGGCAAAGTGAAGGCAAACTGCAAAAGGTCAACCTTGCGGCCTCTCGGGTAAAGCAGGTTGATTATGTGCAGCATGTTTTGCAGCGGGATGCTGCCAGTGTAGCTGCCCAGATCAAAAACGGCGCACAGATTCTGGTATGTGGCGGGCGGGATATGGCGGCGGGCGTGGCCGAAGCCTTACAAGAAATTCTGGCCCCGCACGGGCTGGAACCGGCGCAACTAAAAGCCCAAGGAAGGTATCTGGAAGATGTCTATTGATCTGCACGCGCAAAAGCTGTCCGGCCCGACCATGGGCACAGAGTGGCGCGCCGAAATCGGCGTTTTGGCCAATACCGACATGGCCGCGCTGGAAAAGGCGCTGGCAGATGCGGTGGCGCTGGTGGATAACCAGATGTCGAGCTGGAAACCCGAAAGCGACCTGATGCGCCTGAATGCAGCGCCGCTTGGCGAATGGGTGGAAACCCCGCCCGAACTAATGCAGGTGCTGGCCCGAGGGCTGGAGATCGGGCGGCTTTCCGGTGGCGCATTCGATATCGGCCTTGGAGACCTGATAACGGCATGGGGCTTTGGCAGTACCCCGCCAAACGAGGCGGATATCCGCGCCAAACTGAGCCAGCCTCGCCCCGATACTGTTGAAGCGCTGGAGCTGGACCAAGCCAACGCGCGCGCCCGCAAACACGCCCCGCTGGCGCTGGATCTTTCCGGCATTGCCAAGGGCTACGGCGTGGACCGGATGATGCAGATTTGCGAAAATTTTGGCCTCGGCTCGGCCTTGGTTGTGCTGGATGGCGAAGTGCGCAGCAAAGGCGTGCAGCCCAATGGCAAGCCGTGGGCCGTGGCCATCGAAAAACCCGATTATACCGCCCGAACCCCGTTTTCCATGCTTGAACTGCACGATGCCGCCGTGGCGACCTCCGGTGATTATCGCCACTGGGTGCAGGTCGGGCAATCACGGCTCTCCCATTCCATGGACCGGCAAAAAGGCGGCCCTGTGCAGCCCGAAATTGCCAGCGTCACCGTTGTCGCCGCCGATTGCATGACCGCCGACGCCATGGCCACCGCCATTCTGGTGCAAGGTGTCAAAAACGGCAGTGCCTTTGCCCGCAACCAAAGGCTGGATTGCCTGATCCTGGAGCGCGGCGTTGACGGCATTGTGCCACACGGGGTTGGGACACTTTTCAGCCGTCCCCCCAACAAACCCGCGCCTGTTCCCGCATAACGGCATAAACGCTCAACATTTCGTTGAGCGAAGACCCTTCCGGCAACGCCCGTAGTTCTTCGGTAGCCGGTGCCAGAAACTCGGTGACCGCCTCTGACTTTTAATCCCGAAAACCACCTTACCATTCAAGGCGTTAAAGGGGGTTTGCATAG
>Ga0256839_1003031_pt1 | contig 17818 bp, 13 predicted proteins | sample 354166metaG_FD_185968 | JGI IMG/M metagenome (GOLD analysis project Ga0256839, IMG submission 185968) | Hydrothermal vent microbial communities from Mid Atlantic Ridge, Atlantic Ocean - 354-166 | ecosystem: Environmental > Aquatic > Marine > Hydrothermal vents | place: Atlantic Ocean: Mid... | reverse complement strand
GGGAGCCATTTCCATAGTGTGCCCCATATCACTGTGTATAGCATGCCCTCCGCCATTCCTTTCGGCCATAAAATTAACATAGGCAAGGATGAAAAACACAGGCGTGACACCGTATCTTATGATTGTTCTAAGCATGTTCATGATAGCTGCAGCTCCATTTTTTAAATTTAAATATTTGATATTTCCCAGAACATAGCGTTGAACTCATAACAATGCGCCAAAGTGCCGCATTCAAATAAAACCAGAAAAGCCATGAATACTTGGGCATTCCCAGTGTCTTCTGACGGTAAACAATCAGATATTTATCAAAAAATGGAAGGTTTTGATATAGGTCAAACACGCCCCCTTCAAAAGCAGGCATAAATACATTGGCTGATTAGGTCAAAGCATAGGCCTATCATTTTTGAAAAGGGAGAGCTGGAAATGGCAAAAGACTTATATGAATGGGACCCGGAAGACGAGGTTCAATGGAACACGACTGGCAAAAAAATTGCCACCCGAAATTTGTGGATTTCAATACCAGCACTGCTCTGCGGTTTTGCAGTTTGGTTGTATTGGGGTATTATTACGGTTCAAATGATCAATTTGGGATATCCGTTTGAGAAATCACAATTATTTACCCTAGCGGCAATTGCCGGGCTTACGGGTGCGACATTGCGCATCCCCTCAACTTTCTTCATCCGTCTTGCGGGTGGTCGAAACACAATCTTTCTGACCACGGCCTTATTGATAATTCCCGCGCTCGGCACCGGGTTTTTGTTGCAAAACCCTGATACGCCACTATGGCAGTTTCAGCTCATGGCGCTTTTATCGGGTATTGGCGGCGGTAACTTTTCGGCTTCTATGTCTAATATCAGTTTCTTCTTTCCCAAAAAAGTTCAGGGATATTCCTTGGGCATGAATGCCGGGCTGGGTAATTTTGGTGTGACCACTATGCAGATTGTTATCCCGCTTGTGATGACTGTTGGCATGTTTGGCGGCACAGCTCTGACACTAAAAACGACCTCAGGCACGCTAATCGGCAAAATTCCGGCAGGTACAGAAACATATCTGCACAATGCTGGGTTTATTTGGGCGGCAGTGTTGATTCCAATCGTTATAGCGGTCTGGATTGGTATGAATAATATCAAGGCACCACATGTTTCGCCCAATATCAAATCCCCTTTCGGTGCCTTTGCCAAAATTTTAGGCATGCTGCTTATCGGTTTTATTACCGCAACATTTGGCTTGTGGTTAATGTTACCTACGGACGTGGGTGGCTCAGGCTGGATGGTTTCCAAGTGGCTTGTCCTGCCTATCGTTGTTATCTTAACCGTGGCAGGCTTGCGAATGATACCAGGCGCTATTGGGCAAAGCCTCAAGCACCAATATCAGATTTTCAATAACAAGCACACATGGGCCATGACGGTTATCTACACTATGACCTTTGGTTCATTCATTGGTTATGCGGTGGCATTTGGCCTAGCTATCAAAGTCATATTCGGCTTCCAGCATATTATGGTCGACGGCATTATGACCCACAACACGCCAAACCCAGATGGGCCGTCGGCTCTGATGTTTGCTTGGACCGGGCCGTTTATTGGTGCGCTTATCCGTCCAATTGGCGGTATAATTTCTGATAAAATCGGCGGTGCCAAAGTTACGCAAATCATCTCTATTGTTATGGTTATCTGTGCGCTCGGTGTGGCATATTTCATGAAGCAGGCCTACGCTTCGTCTACCCCCCAGGACTATTTTGTACCTTTCCTGATCCTGTTCCTGATATTATTTGCTGCAACAGGTATCGGTAATGGCTCAACATTTAAGACCATAGCCGTAGTGTTTGATAAAGAACAAGCAGGCCCGGTACTTGGCTGGACGGCGGCGATTGCGGCATATGGTGCCTTCATCATTCCCAAAGTGTTTGGCGAACAGATTAAGGCTACCACGCCAGAAAATGCACTCTACGGGTTTGCCGCGTTTTATGTGTTGTGCATCATCATCAATTGGTGGTTCTATTTGCGCCCAAATGCCTATGTGAAAAACCCCTAACGCATGAAACCCACCCCGTTTCGACGGGGTGGGTGAATATCTAACTTATTTTTCAGGAGACCAAGATGGGTCATTTTATCGACAGACTAACATATTTTTCCAAAATCGACGGCAAGTTGGCAGATGGTCATGGTATTACTACGAAGGAACATCGTGGTTGGGAACGCGGTTACCGTGGTCGTTGGGCACATGATAAAATAGTGCGCTCAACCCACGGCGTCAATTGTACCGGTTCATGCTCTTGGAAAATTTACGTTAAAAATGGCCTGGTGACCTGGGAAACACAGCAAACAGACTACCCGCGTACAAGGGTAGATATGCCCAATCACGAACCGCGCGGTTGCTCGCGCGGCGCGTCATATTCTTGGTATTTATACTCCGCCGCCCGCCTAAAATTCCCGCTGGTACGCTCGCGCTTGCTCAAAGCTTACCGCGATGCCAAAGCCCTACACCCCGACCCTGTTGATGCATGGGCGAGCATGATGAGTGATCCTATTGTTACCAATAATTACAAAAAAATGCGCGGGCTTGGTGGTTTTGTACGTGGTGAATGGGATGAAATGAACGAGATTATTGCTGCTGCCAATATATACACAACCAAAACCTATGGCCCTGACCGGGTTGTTGGTTTTTCCCCTATTCCGGCCATGTCCATGGTGTCCTATGCGGCTGGCTCTCGTTACCTGTCCTTGATGGGCGGCACTTGCCTCTCGTTTTATGACTGGTATTGCGACCTACCGCCCTCCTCCCCGCAAGTTTGGGGTGAGCAAACGGACGTCCCCGAAAGCGCCGATTGGTTTAATTCTAGCTATATCATAGCCTGGGGTTCCAACGTACCGCAGACCCGCACGCCCGATGCCCATTTCTTCACGGAAGCCCGCTATAAAGGCACCAAAACCGTGTCGGTGACACCGGACTATTCCGAAGTTGCCAAGCTTACAGACATATGGCTTAATCCGCGCCAAGGCACGGACGCCGCTATGGCTATGGCCATGGGTCATGTAGTGTTCAAGGAATTTCATCTCGGCAAAAAATCTGAATATTTCGAAGATTATATCCGCACATATTCTGACATGCCCATGCTGGTTCTTATGGAAGAAAAAGACGGCTATTACAAAGCAGGGCGCACATTGCGAGCCTCTGACTTCACAGGGAACCTGAAAATAAAACCTAGTGATAATCCTGAATGGTGCCCCGTAGTTTATGATGAGCAGTCTAAATCCGTAGTTTCCCCCAACGGTACGGTCGGCTCACGCTGGGGTAATAAAGGCCAGTGGAATCTAGAAGCCAAAGACCGTGCTACGGGTAAAGACATTTGGGCACAGCTCAGTTGTATAGATGATTGCGACGAGACTATTTATGTAGGCTTCCCCTATTTTGGCAATCAGCCCCATGACCAAAAACTCTTCAACCATACAGACCACGAAGACATCCAAATCCGCAAAGTACCTGTACGGAAAGTTACTCTGAAAGGCAAGAAAACTGCTTATGTAGCCACAGTTTACGATTTAACCGCAGGCAATTACGCTATTGACCGTGGCCTCGGTGGTGGGAAGGTGGCCACATCTTACGACGATAATCTGCCCTATACGCCTGCGTGGCAAGAAGCCATTACGGGTGTTGACCGCGCCAAAGTTATTCAGGTCGCCCGTGAATTTGCCGAAAATGCAGACAAGACAAGAGGCCGCTCAATGGTGATTTTGGGTGCCGCCATTAACCATTGGTATCATAGCGATATGATTTATCGGGGCATTATCAATTTGCTTATTATGTGCGGCTGTATTGGTAAATCCGGTGGCGGCTGGGCGCATTATGTGGGACAAGAAAAACTGCGTCCACAAACAGGCTGGATTCCCCTAGCCTTTGCGACCGATTGGGTACGCCCGCCGCGCCAAATGAACTCAACATCGTTCTTCTATGCTCACTCTGATCAATGGCGTTACGAAAAACTATCAGTAGCCGAAATCCTCTCGCCCATGACTGACAAAGGCAAATGGGAAGATTATTCTTTGATTGATTGCAATATCCGCTCCGAGCGTATGGGCTGGCTCCCATCTTCACCGCAGTTCAAAGATAACCCTCTTGGTTTTAAAGCCAAAGCTGGTGATACTGATATTAAACAATATGTTGTGGACAGGCTTGTTTCTGGTGACCTTGAGTTTTCTTGTGAAGACCCAGATCACGTAAATAATTTTCCACGCAATATGTTTGTCTGGCGCTCCAACATCCTTGGTTCCTCCGGCAAGGGTCACGAATATATGCTCAAACATTTGCTCGGTGCATCCAACGCCTTGATGAGTCCTGACCTTGCCGATGCAGGTGCCAGCAAACCCACCGAGGTAAAATGGCACGATGAAGCGCCAGAAGGGAAATTAGATCTCGTTGTAACTTTGGACTTTCGGATGTCAACCACAGCCGTATACTCAGACATCGTCTTACCAACTGCGACTTGGTATGAGAAAAACGATCTCAATACATCGGATATGCATCCCTTTATTCATCCGCTTTCAAAGGCAGTAGATCCTGCGTGGGAAAGCAAATCCGACTGGGCCATTTTTCGCGGCATTACCAAAAAGTTCTCTGAGATATGCGGTGACCATTTAGGTGTAGAAAATGACTTAGTAAGTGTCCCCATCATGCACGACACACCTAATGAACTTGGCCAGGCGCTTGGTGTCAAAGACTGGAAGAAAGGTGAATGCGAAGCGGTTCCAGGGAAATCCATGCCGGGTCTGGTGGAGGTTAAACGCGACTATCCAAACCTGTATAAAATGTTCACCTCTGTCGGCCCACTGCTTGAAAAGCTGGGTAATGGCGGCAAGGGTATTGGCTGGAAGACCGGTGACGAAATTGACCTTTTGCGTGGTCTGAATAAAGTTGTGCGCGACGAAGGTGTCTCTAAGGGGCAGCCAAAAATTCAATCGGCAATCGATGCCTGTGAAGTTATCCTTAGCCTGGCGCCAGAAACCAATGGTCAAGTAGCTGTGAAAGCTTGGGCAGCACTCGGTGAATTTACCGGGCGAGAACATACCCATTTGGCACGCCCAAAGCAGGACGAGAAAATCCGCTTTCGTGATGTACAAGCCCAACCGCGTAAAATCATTTCCTCACCGACATGGTCGGGGCTGGAGGATGAACATGTTAGCTATAATGCAGGTTATACAAATGTGCATGAGCTTATCCCGTGGCGCACGCTTACAGGACGCCAGCAATTTTATATTGATCATGAGTGGATGAACGACTTTGGCGAAACCCTGTGTGTTTACAAACCGCCAATTTCTACGCGCACCATTGATGACGTCATTAAATCTCGCGGTGACAGTATGCCGCAAATCGCACTCAACTGGATTACCCCCCATCAAAAATGGGGTATCCACTCGACCTATTCTGATAACTTGCTCCTCTTGTCTATGAACAGGGGTGGGCCGATTATCTGGATTTCCGAAGTCGACGCCAAAAAAATCGGTGTAGAGGACAATGACTGGATTGAAGCCTATAATGTCAACGGCGCCATTTCCGCTCGCGCTGTGGTTTCGCAACGTGTCCCCGAGGGTATGAGTATGATGTACCACGCCCAAGAGAAAACCATGAACACGCCGGGTAACTCAATTACTGGCAAACGCGGCGGCATTCATAACTCTGTGACCCGTGCTGTTGTCAAGCCAACCCATATGATTGGCGGCTATTCGCAATTGTCATGGGGTTTCAACTATTACGGAACGATTGGTACGAATAGGGACGAATTCGTCATCGTGCGTAAAGTCAACAAACAAAACAAAGTCGATTGGATGGAAGAGCCTTATGAAGAAGGCCAGCCCATTAACATTGATCTTAAATTAGGAGCAACGTAATGACGATACGCGCACAAATAGGCATGGTACTGAACTTGGATAAATGTATCGGGTGCCACACTTGCTCGATTACTTGTAAGAATGTTTGGACGTCTAGAGGCGGCATGGAATATGCTTGGTTCAACAATGTCGAAACCAAGCCAGGCTTGGGTTATCCGCGAAATTGGGAAGACCAAGAGCAATGGAAAGGTGGCTGGACACGCACAAAATCGGGTAAGTTAAAGCCCAAAGCTGGTGGAAAAATTGGGCTACTCACACAAATATTTGCTAATCCAAATCTGCCGGAAATTGATGATTATTATGACCCCTATACCTATGAATATGATCATCTAAAAACTGCGAAGGAAAGTAAAACCGTACCAACGGCGCGGATGAAATCCGTGATTACCGGTAAGACAAAAGATGCGCCTGATTGGGGTGTGAATTGGGAAGAAATTCTTGGTGGCGAGTTTGATAAACGACGTAGCGACTATAATTTCAAGGACATTCAAGAGCAAATGTATGGTGAGTTTGAAAATACCTTCATGATGTATTTACCTCGCCTATGTGAGCATTGCCTAAACCCGGCTTGCGTAGCTTCCTGCCCGTCCGGGGCAATTTACAAGCGCGAAGAAGACGGCATTGTCCTCATCGACCAAGATAAATGCCGGGGCTGGCGCATGTGCGTTTCAGGTTGCCCCTATAAGAAGATTTATTTCAACTGGCAGTCCGGAAAGTCGGAGAAATGTACGTTCTGCTATCCGCGCATCGAAGCGGGTGAGCCAACGGTTTGCTCTGAAACCTGTGTTGGCCGTATCCGGTATTTGGGCGTTCTACTCTATGATAGCGAACAGATTAAAGGAGCCGCTTCTGTGCCTGCGGAAAAAGACCTTTACCAAGCCCAATGTGATTTGTTTTTAGATCCAAATGACCCGGACGTGATTGCACGCGCCAAGGCAGATGGCATCCCAGAAAGCTGGCTGGAAGCGGCGCAAAACTCGCCCGTTTACAAAATGGCTATGGACTGGAAAATCGCATTTCCGCTGCATCCTGAATACAGAACCTTACCAATGGTCTGGTATGTACCGCCACTCTCCCCTATTCAGTCCGCTCATGAAAATGGTATGATGAACAGCAAGGAAGGTAGTCACGGCATGATTCCTGATGTGGAGAGCCTGCGCATTCCCGTCAAATACCTCGCCAATCTTTTAACGGCTGGCGACGAAAAACCCGTGACCGTGGCGCTTGAACGTATGCTGGCTATGCGTAGTTTTATGCGCGGGAAATCAGTTGATGGAGTTACCAATCTTGACCTGCTGGAGCAAGTCGGCATGAGCGAGCATGAAATGGATGACATGTACCAGATGATGGCGATTGCTAATTATGAAGACCGTTTCGTTATCCCGACCAATCATAAAGAATATGCAGGCGATGGGCCGTTTGACCATGAAATTGCCTTTGGAACCCGCTCTGAATGCGGATTTAGCTTTGGCAATGGTTGTCATGCGAGCGGGGGTGGTGAAGAAAAACGCCTCAACTTGTTTGGCTCCCCATCACACGCCAACACTATGGACGGATCATATCGCGGCGCAAAAACGCCCGGAGATGGCGGCGTTAAAACCCTTGAAGCAACAAAACCAGGAGACGCGTCATGAGAAGTTTACGCGTGTTATCACGGCTTCTAGCTTATCCAAGTACCGAAGTGCAAGCCCATATGGACGAGCTAAAACAAGTGCTAAGCGAAGACGGGTTTTTGAAAACTAAAACTTTGAAAAAACTCATAGCCTTTATGGACGAGTTCGCGGACATGGACATTATGGCTGCCCAAGAAACTTATGTTGAATTGTTCGATCGGGGGCGCGCCCATTGTTTGCACTTATTCGAACATGTCCACGGGGAGTCTCGTTTTCGTGGTCAGGCCATGATTGATCTTGCCGGCCGTTACCGGGAAAAAGGCCTTGAAATTGGCGTCGGCGAATTACCGGATTACCTCCCTTTATTCTTGGAGTTCATCTCCATTTGCGAACCAGAAGAAGGTCTTGAAACTCTTGCGCAAGCTGCGCCCGTTATCGCAACATTGGGAGAAAAACTTAAACGCCAAAAAAGCGGATATGCCAGCGTATTTGCAGCCATTACAGAGTTATCAGGTGCGAAATTGAACAAGGAAGAAATAACCAAAGCAGCCGATGCAGCTTTACCCAATATTCGAACTTTGGATGATTTAGATAAGGAATGGCAAGAGCCGGATGCGTTTGGCGGTGCCGATGATTGCGGAACCTGTAATGATCCCATGCCGTTACAGCCCGCCAGCAAACCCGCCGATTATCCCCAGAACATAGGAGCAAACTAATGAGTGAATATATAAACAGCTTTTTCTTTGGGATATATCCGTACATTGCCATAGGCGTAATGATATTTGGATCGATTTTACGCTATGATCGTGATCCATATTCATGGAAAGCCGATAGCTCCCAACTAATGAGCCGCAAAGGTCTACGCCTTGGCAGCAATTTATTTCATATTGGGATTATTCTCTTATTCTTTGGGCATCTGGTTGGCTTGTTAACACCTCACTCAGTGTACGAACCGTTTATGACCTCTGGGCAAAAACAGCTCTTGGCCATGACCGCAGGGGGTATTTTTGGGACCATGATGCTTGTCGGCCTGCTCATATTGATTGCTCGCCGTTTCGGTAATGCTCGTGTCAGCGCCACGTCCAGTTTTTGGGATAAGGCAATTTTGTTATTATTACTGGCACAGCTCGTATTAGGGCTTCTTACCATACCGCAATCAGCCAAGCATATGGACGGTTCTTCCATGATTGAACTCGCCTCATGGGCGCAAAAAATTGTTACATTCAGAAGTGGGGCGGCAGAACATATTTTAGGTGAACATATAATTTTTAAACTGCATATAGTCCTAGGACTCACTATCTTTCTAGTTCTGCCGTTTACGAGGCTCGTGCATATCTTCAGCGCACCAATAAAATATCTATTCCGTACAGGTTATCAGATTGTCCGCAAGCGCGGCTAGAAGGCCAAATAACTTTATGTTTAAAGCCCTCCATTGTGAGGGCTTTTTTTTGAGGTAAGTTTTTTTGGGGGGGAGAATTATCAGGTGCGACACTGTGTCCAATCAAACCGAATTAACTTTTGACATGGGTCAAACTCCCGGATGTGTGTTAAGCGTAAATAAGGGTATCAACTTAACTCCATGAAGGAAAAAACAATGCGTACCCTATTATTAGCTTCCGTAGCCGCCATGACCATTTTTGGCACTGTCACCCCTGCCTATGCAGGCGACGAAGCAGAAACTTTTGTCAAAGCCATCACAGAAGGTAAAACTACCATCAACTTTCGTCTTCGTAATGAAAATGTAAGCCAGGACGGGTTTGCAGATAATGCCAACGCCCTGACACTGCGTACGAGACTTAAGTATTCGACAGGTGTGTTCAAGGGGTTTTCTGCCGTGGTCGAAGTCGATAATGTGCTGGCGCTGGATAATAATTATAACAGCACCATAAACGGTCGCATTAACCGCCCGGTTATAGCTGACCCAAAAATGACAGAAATAAACCAAGCTTATCTTGCCTATACCGGTATCAAAGACACAACTTTGTTGGCTGGCCGGGTTGCGCTTAATTTAGACAATCAACGTTTTGTGGGCACTGTCGGCTTTCGCCAAAACGACCAAACATATGATATGGCAGGGATAATTACAAAACCAGTTGAGGATTTTACTCTAACAGCCGGCTATGTGTGGAATGTAAATAGAATTTTTTCAGACCGACATGCTTTTGGCAATCTCGATACGGACTCCTTTGTTGTAAATGGAAAATATAGCGGATTTGATTTTGGCAATCTCACAGCTTATGGCCTGTTTATCGACCTTAACAGCCCCGTAGTATATGGCTTGTCTTCTCAAACTTTAGGAATCAGGTTTGATGGTAAAAAGAAGCTTGGTGATGGCAATTTAACGGCAATATATGAGGCCGAATTTGCTACGCAGAGTGATTATAAAGACAGTCCGCTAAATTATAGCGCTCAATATTATCACCTAGTGGCAGGCCTATCCGCTCATGGGTTTACAGGTAAAATTGGCTATGAAGTTTTAGGATCCGACAATGGTGTCACAAGCTTCCAAACTCCGCTTGCCACTTTACACAAATTCAACGGCTGGGCTGATAAATTCCTAGCCACGCCTGCAGGCGGCCTAGAAGATTTCTATGGGTCTCTATTCTATAAAGTTGGCGGTGATAGTCCGTTAAAAGGTTTGACTATCGGTGCCGTCTATCATGATTTCTCCGCAGATGTTGGCGGGGATTATGGTTCAGAAATCAATCTACTCGCCAAGAAAAAGTTTGGGAAAAACCTTTACGGTGAGTTGAAATATGCAGACTATAATGCCGACGGCTTTGCCAGTGATACAAGAAAACTATGGTTCACTATCGGGGCGAATTATTAGCAAAACATAGTTCTTTCGACAAAGGCGCCCGTATTGTGTATCCATAATATGGGCGCAACCTATTTGCGGTTCGTACTCTTTTGTCTTGGCCATCGTCATATCCTTGATTGTTTCCCACCAGCCCTAGCATAGCTTTACCCAAACCAAAATCACAGCTTCGCGAGCAGTTTAATTATTGACAAGAAAAGCCAATCTAGCGTCCGCTTTGGCTGGCGTGACTTCCGTAATCTCCACGCTGACCACTTTATTGGCAACAAATGGATCTGCGGCAATGAGTGCCTCTAAATCCCCGCGCGGCATATCACCCACCAAAATCGCCCCGCCCTGCTTTGGCTCAATCGTTCCTGCCAGCAAAAACGCGCCCTTCTCAAACCCGCTCTTAAGCCACGCATTATGCCCCGCCATATTCTCGGCAATTTTACTTTGGTCGGTTAGTTTTAAAATACAATAAACATAGTCACTCCCTCATTATTTACATGACAAATACAGCACTCTGGGCTTTATTGCAAATGTGATGACAAAAACCAAACCAAACATTTTCCGCTCGCCTAACCCTGATGAGTATTGGATGGGGGAGCGGATTTATGTGCGTGAAATTATGAACAGCCCGCACGAGCCAGAATTGTCCGTCGCTATTTGCCGCGTGCCTGCGGGCGTGACCACGCAATTACACAGCCTATCTGTTCTTGAATGGTATATCATTGAGAGCGGCGGCGGCTTGCTGGAGATAAACGGCATAAGTACCCTCATGTGCGTCGGGGATTGTGTTCGAATCGAGCCAGGGCAAAGCCAGCGCATTACCAATACGGGCGAAGGGGATTTAATCTTCAAATCCATTTGCCGCCCGCGATTTACACCAGACACATATACAAATTTGGAGGAACAAACCCATGAGAGTTAACGGACAGGATATGCGCACGATTTGGGACAAGGACGGTAAAGTTGAAATCATCGACCAAAGGTTTCTCCCCCACGAATTAAAGATTATCTCTATTGAAACTCTAGAGGACGCCCGCAATGCTATTGCCGATATGAAAGTACGCGGCGCCCCGTGTATCGGGGCGACGGCTATGTACGGTATGGCCGTAGCCGTGCGCAATGACCCGTCCGATGCCAGTTTGAAAAACGCGCAACAAGTCCTGAATGCATCGCGGCCAACGGCGGTCAATCTGGAATGGGCAACCCGCGAATGTGTTGAAGCGGCCAGAGAAATAAGCGAAAATAAACGCGCGGACATATTATTTGATATGGCGCGACAAAACTGTGATGATGATGCGCAGATGTGTTCCAATATTGGCGATTATGGCAAGGTTTTGCTCGACGAAATCGCCCAAAATAAAACAAAAAAGCATAAAGACGGCTCAGAAAACGATAAAGTCATAAATATCCTCACCCATTGCAATGCGGGCTGGGTAGCAACCGTTGATTGGGGCACAGCTATCTCGCCGATTTATAAAGCGTTTAATGCTGGCATGAATGTGCATGTCTGGGTGGACGAGACCCGTCCCCGATCCCAAGGCGCACGCCTAACCGCTTGGGAGTTAGAGCAACACGGCGTGCCCTACACCGTCATCACTGATAATTCGGGCGGCCACCTCATGCAGCACGGCCTCGTCGATATTTGTTTTGTCGGTACAGACCGCACCACGGCAACGGGGGATGTATGCAACAAGATTGGCACATACCTCAAAGCCCTCGCCGCTTTTGACAATAATGTACCGTTCTATGTCTGCGCCCCGAGTAATTCTATAGATTGGGACATGCAAGACGGCCTCAAGGAAATTCCTATCGAAGTGCGCAGCGGTGAACGAGAAGTCGGCTGGATTACGGGTCGCGACGAAGATGGTATCATAAGGCGCGTCACTACCATGCCCGACCCTACCAAGACCCGCAACGATGCCTTTGACGTCACCCCGCGCAAATACATTACCGGCCTCATCACCGAACGCGGCATAGCCAATGCAAGCCGTGCAGGGTTATTGCAACTATTCCCTGAGAAACGCTAGCCAACATGAATCACCGCCGCCCAAATAACCGCTCTATATCCGCAAGCTTCAGTTCCACATAAGTAGGGCGGCCATGATTGCATTGACCTGAGTGGGGGGTGTCTTCCATTTGGCGTAGGAGGGCGTTCATTTCTTGGGCGTTGAGGCGGCGACCAGCGCGCACAGAACCATGGCAAGCCATTGTGCCGCAAACATGTTCAAAGCGCTCGTTTAAGGAAAGCGTTTCGTCCGTATCGCGCAAATCGTCTGCTAAGTCCCGCAATAATCCTTGCACATCCATTTCACCAAGCAGCGCAGGGGTTTCGCGCACACAAACCGCCCCGACACCGAACGGCTCTATGATTAAGCCCATTTTGGCAAGTTCGTCGGCGCGGGATAAAACCCGCACGGCATCGCCCTCCCCCAAATCAACAATATCGGGGATGAGCAAGGCTTGCCGCTCGACTCCTTTGTCGGCCATGGCGGCTTTCATGCGCTCATAGACCAGGCGTTCATGGGCGGCGTGTTGATCGACGATGACCATGCCGTCCACAGTTTGGGCGACAATATAGGTTTCGTGGACTTGCGCCCGCGCGGCACCAAGTGGCCTGTCCGTGAAATCTTGGACGATGGGTGCCGTATTATCATGTGTGGGCACAAAATATTCCGGAGCTTCTTCCACCTGTGCAGAGAAACCATCAATCAGCGGTTGGGTTTGCACATCTGGGACTTGCGGGGCTTGGTAATTTCCAAAATTTGAACGGTGTGCGCCTATTGCGCCGCCGACTTGCGCGCGGCCAAGGGCATAGGCGCTGGTGGTGGTCGATGCCCTGTGCCCTGCCCCGGCCAAAGCATGGCGTAGCGCTCCGACAATAAGCCCGCGCACCATGGCCGGGTCACGGAAGCGAACCTCCGTCTTGGCCGGATGCACATTGACGTCCACAAACTCGGTTGGAATATCCACATAAAGCGCCACCACCGGATGCCGTCCACGCGCCAGAAAATCCTGATAAGCCCCGCGCACCGCACCATATAGAAGCTTATCGCGCACCGGGCGGTCATTGATAAATAAATATTGATGGGTCGACGAGCCGCGCGAAAATGTTGGCAGGCCTGCAAAGCCAGTTAATTTGACCCCCTCACGCTCGGCATTTATCGCGAGGGCGTTATCGCGAAAATCATGACCAAGAATATCGGCCAGGCGTTTAAGGCGCCCCTCATCATTGTTAGTCTCTTTGGGCAAAGACAATGCCGCCCGCACCCCATTGTGCAAGCTAAACCCAACATCGGCTCGCGCCATGGCAAGGCGCTTGACCATATCGGATATGGCCATGCTTTCTGAGCGCTCGGTTTTGAGGAATTTTAACCGCGCAGGCGTGGCATAAAACAAATCCCGCACATCTACCCGTGTACCCGACAAGCCAAAGCGCGGTGCGGGTCTGGGGCCTGATAATGTGCCGCCGTTTACGGATATTTCCCAGGCAGATTCAGCGTTCATAGTCTGCGTCGTAATGGTCAAGCGCGACACCGAGCCTATGGACGGGAGGGCTTCACCGCGAAACCCCATGCTGGCTATATTAAGAAGATCCCATTTCCCGTCTGCGTCCGGCGATAATTTAGACGTAGCATGGCGCTCAATAGCCAGCACAACTTCCGCCTTGGTCATACCTTTGCCGTCGTCAGTAACGCTCAGGCTTCGCCGCCCGCCCGCCTCATAACGAATATCAATTTGGCTTGCCCCCGCATCCAGCGCATTCTCCACCAGTTCTTTGATGACACTGGCAGGACGCTCCACAACCTCACCCGCCGCTATGCGGTTGATGGTGTGCTGTGGCAATCTGCGAATCGTCGGGCTTACTGATGTCATGAAAAAACCCTAGCGCCATTTAGCGCTAGGGTCGACAGAAAAGGGTCGATATGAAACATATCTTAACGGCAAAGTTATTTATCAGATTTTTCTTCCGCTGCCTTTTTATCTTTCGCTGCTTGGCGATCATCCGCGCGCTTTTGGGCACTTTCCAATTTATCATTGGCCGTTTTTACATCGCTCAAAGCTTTCGTATATGTATCCGCATTATCTATGGCATTTATGATATTTTTGCGCAAAGATTTTATAGTTTTCCGACTTTGCTTATAGGTGTCTTTATCGGCATACCCATATGCGACTGCCAATTTCATCTGCTCTTCTGCGTAATCTAAATGCTCCAAAACTTCTTGCTTTTTTGCATCCGCGCTTTTCTCATCGTCAAGTTCAATTGCCTGCGCAGCTTCCAAGGCTGTGACCATGCGGATTATTGGCAGGGGAACAATTTTGTCGGAAACGACCCGCGTGAGCAAAGCAGTATCCAAAACTTCTTTGGCACCATCGAAATTATCATCATTAACCAATGGCAAAACCACTCGAATAGCGTCAACATAACCAACTAAAGGCAAGTTTGTCGTGCGAATATTAAGTTCACTGACCATATCAGCCAAGATAAGCCGGGCATCTTGGACATGACCTCGACGCAAAAAACCAAGGGCTACTCTGCGCGCGGCGAGTAAATCATCAACATTGTGATAAGTGTCAGTGGTAATATACTCCTTGTTAAGGGGTATGAATAACAGGTCTGGGTTTAAGCTAACAACAGCCTCCAGTTGGCCGAGCGCTTTCACCAAATTTTCATCTGCTTTGACCTTATCCTTTGCAAGAATAGCTTCTTGGGCTTGGTTTATACTGTCGAAAGCCTCTGTGATTTTATCCGCCAACATACGTTCGCGCGCGGTCATTTCTTTTGCTTCTGACTTTAGGTCATCTATAGTCTGATTGTCCAACTTACTTTGTGTCGTAGCTGTGGCATTTTCTGCCGACTGCGCATATGATAGGTTTGGCGCTAATGTTGTAAAAGCGAGTGCGCCCAAAAGTGCCGTGTTGATTAAATATTTTTTCATTTTAGTGTCCTTCCAGATTAAGTTATTGCTTGTGGCAACTCGTGTTGTCCGCCAAGATTTGAGACCTCTTGAACAGCTTTCAAGGCATTAAAAAAATTAAGTTTTTTTTAGAATTTTATGTCTTGATAGCGGAAAATATTGTTCCTAGATGTCAGTGTGTTTTTGCAGAAAATTGGCCAAAATTTTCGGCACAATGTCACAAAAAAAGCCCGCCATCGGCGAGCTTTTTACAATCCATTATCTTTATTGATAGGCTTTACAAACCAGGCAATTTAGCCCCACCAGGACGGCGTTTAATTTGTACGGGATTACCCCCAGTTGCTGCTTGTATGGCCTTTTGACGACGCGCCTCTTGATCCGGATCCAGTGGTTGGCCATCGGGCCCAATGGCTTTTCCATTTTTCCAAAACAGGACACGATCCGCAAACCCACGGTTTTTGCGCTCGATCGAGTTTTGCCCATCTATAATAACTCGCACAGCCGGATCGGCTCTGCCGCCACCTGCCTTGGCAATCAGTACCGATTCACCAGCGGAGGGTTTGGCAGGGTCAATCTCACCCAGAAGCGCTTTACGTGCTGCAACGGTGGCGTATTTTTCTTCCACATTCAACTCGCCTTCGCGGGGCGGGCGTAGGTTATATTCTGGGGGCACCACCAAGGGCGGCTTGGTTAATATGTTAAATTCGTTGGGTGTTGTCTTTGACATGCCGAGCGCCTTGCCCGCAGAGGCACATCCTGTGCTAAGAAGCGCGGCGCCAGCAAGTGCGGCAAAAAGAAAATTACGTGATGTCATTATCGACTCCTAAAGGTCATAACAGTTTAGGGGCTTCTAGCGAATTAAAACCACCCTGCCAAGTTAACTTTCTGTATTTTTATCAGTCGTAGCAGAAGCCGCTTTCTCCGCCCGCCACTGGAAAAACATGGACAGTAGCAAGCCCGCAACACCAATATTGATCGACATATCCGCAACATTAAACACCCATTTAAAGCCAATATCGGAGAAATTAAGAAAATCCGTCACCGCCCCGTAGAGCGCCCGGTCAATAGCATTGCCAATAGCCCCGCCGATGATAAATCCGAGAGACACGGAAATGAGCTTGCTTTTTTCCTTATTGAGCCAGAACAGCAACACAATTGCCATAATGATGGCAAATATAGTCAGTGCATAACGACCAATATCTGCATGTTCGCGGAACAGGCCGAAGCTAACCCCTTGATTGCAAACCAGTGATAAATCGAACACGGACGAAATCTCGATATGGTTGCCTGGATAAGGGTTGAGCGCACAAATATTATGTGGCACAGAAAACTTCCCCAAAGCCCATGCTTTGGTGAGCTGGTCAAATGCGACGATACCCGCCGGGATAAGGCCGCCGTAAAGCCAGAGTTTTTTACGGAGTTTCATAGTATTCCCTCCATATCACAGCCCCTCACCACGCTGTCGCGCGCCTCTCTCCAAAGGAGATACTAAGTTTAGCGCAACTTCACAGGATATTCCATGGAACACAGACAGACAAGCCAATGTCCCCTCTCCCGTAGGGAGAGGAACAAGGTGAGGAGTTGGAAAGTTAATTGTTTCACCCATTCTTCGCATCCCATTGCTCTGTCGCCACAACATCGCGTGGGGTAATGGTCGCGCCGTCTGCCGCCTTGAAATATTTCCATGAGCGTTCGCATTTTGTGTAGCCCTGTGCTTTTAAGTCTTGGATTTTTATGCCGTCTGCTTTTGCCGAAAGGTCGCATTCACTGACAATCAGATAATCCGCCAATGTATCCACCGGAGCCGATGGGTCGGGATAAACATCTTTGCGCGTGATGTCGAGCGCGGTGAGAGCGGCGGTTAATCCGCTTTGCGCCGGAGCCACAACGCGAGCCTCTAGGCTAGACTTAATCATGCCGTCTTTACGCAAAGGTTCAATGGTTTCCGAGACTTGGGCGCGAAAAGCAAGGAGCACCTCCATGTGTTTGGCGAGGGCTTCGTTCTGCCACCCATCAACAGCGTCTGGGAATGCGTGCAAATGCACCGAACCGCTTTCATCATTATAGCGGGCTTGCCAAACTTCTTCCATAGTGAAGCTGAGGATGGGGGCGAGCCATAGGGTTAAGCGGTTGAACAATTTATCCATCACCGTACGGCATGCGCGGCGGCGCGTGCTGCCTAGCGGGTCGCAGTAGAGCGCGTCTTTGCGGATGTCGAAATAAAAGGCCGAGAGATCATTGGTGCAGAAATTGAACAGCGCCGCATAAACTTTCTTGAAATCATGGGCTTTGTAGGCGTCTTTGACCAAACCGTCTAACTCGCTCAATCTGTGTAGCACCCATTGTTCCAGCGCAGGCATGTCTGCATATTCCACCGCGCCCGCCGGGTCATAACCGTCGAGCGCCCCAATCATATAGCGCAAAGTATTGCGCAGTTTGCGGTAGGCATCGGCGGCGGTTTTGATGATTTCGTTGCCGATTCTAAGGTCGTCGGTGAAGTCGGAACTGGCTACCCATAGGCGCAGAATATCGGCGCCGTATTGGCGAATGATTTGTTCGGGCGCGATTGTGTTACCGAGGGATTTTGACATCTTGCGG
>Ga0256839_1003030_pt1 | contig 17820 bp, 22 predicted proteins | sample 354166metaG_FD_185968 | JGI IMG/M metagenome (GOLD analysis project Ga0256839, IMG submission 185968) | Hydrothermal vent microbial communities from Mid Atlantic Ridge, Atlantic Ocean - 354-166 | ecosystem: Environmental > Aquatic > Marine > Hydrothermal vents | place: Atlantic Ocean: Mid... | reverse complement strand
ATGATCAATGGTTATACCTGCCCGCTTTAAGGCAGACCAAGCGCATTGTGAGCAGCGACAAGAGCAGTAGCTTTATGGGTTCAGATTTTTCTTATGCCGATATGACCTCCCGTTCACTAGACGATTACACCTATAAAATCGCCAAAGAGTCTGAAGTAAGAGGGCATAAAGTCTGGATTATGGAGACCAAGCCGAAGAAACAAAAAACCATTGATGAAACGGGTTATACCAAATCGTATATGTTTGTGCGTCAAGATAATTTTGTGGTGGTACGCGCCATTCATTTCTTAACCGACGGTAAGCGTAAGTACATGGATGTGAAATCGTTGCAAAAAATTGATGGTATTTGGGTGGCAACCGAAATTGAGATGAAAACCAAAAAAGATAAAATCACTCTGCATACCACGCGACTGTTTTTGTCAGAGATTAAGTTTAACCAAGATTTAAAAGAGAACTTCTTTACGGTACGCCGTATTGAAAAAGGTTTATAAGCAATGAAAGCGAATAAGATTATGAGTATAAATATTAACAACATGCCTCAGATTCTTTTGGGTGGATTTTTAAGTCTCTTTTTAATGGTGCAAGTCACAGCATCTCAGGCAGCAGATGATCGCGAGGTTATTTGGGTCTCAGCCAGTGAAAAAGCACTGTTACTTTCGGAAATGCGCGCTTTTTTAAAGGCTTCTCAACAAATACTTGAAGCAAACTTAGCAGGAGATATGAAAGCGGTTGCAAAAGCGGCAAGCTTAGATGGGGTGAAACTGTTTAACGAGACGCCGAAAACAATTTCTGAAAAATTACCGATTACCTTCCGGATGATTGGCCCTCGTGCCTATATGGGGTTTGAAAGTATTGTGGATGAAGCAGAAGGTTCTGGTGATATGCAGGAAATCTTTTCAGCGCTTGCACAGCTACAAAAAAACTGTATTGCTTGCCACGCACTGTTTCGATTTGAAGTAAAAGAGTAGTCGCTTGATGATACTTGGAGAACATAATGGCATATAGAGCGCGCGCGCTTATCAAGCGGGTTATGCTTGTAGGTCTGATAACGAGTCTACCGCTAGAAGCTTATGCCGATGCCTCATTAGAGGACGCTCTTTCAGGGTTTGATGAGGAAGTATCGAGTGAGTCGTCTTCAGAGTTAGAAGATGCTCTGCTGGCTTTTGAAGAGGAGGTGCCTAGCGCTGCTGAAAACACGATGTTATCTCTGCCAAAAACGAAAAAAAGTCCGTTACAAGTTTCTGGGCAGTTGAGTGTAAACAGTTATTACGCTTACCAATCGAGTGCGCCTAAAATTGGCGACAGCGATTATAGCGGCTTTACCAAAGCGCAACTGGCAGGGCTGTTGGAATTTGACTATAAGATATCCTCAAGCTGGCAAGCAAAACTGGAATTGAAAGGGTTTGTTGATTCAATTTACAGTCTAAAAGGGCGCAACGACTACTCTGATGACTCATTAAAAACCTATGAGTCGGAGTTGGAAATTGGAGAGGGGTATCTACAGGGATCGCTGAGTGAAAATGTAGATATTAAGGTAGGTCGTCAAATTGTCGTGTGGGGGAAATCGGACTCCATTCGGGTGACCGATGTCATGAATCCTCTCGATAATCGAGAACTTGGCTTGGTTGATATTGAAGATCTACGTTTGCCCGTATTGATGACTCGTTTAGACTACTATCACAAAGCGTGGCAGCTCTCTGTATTGGCGCAACACGAGCATCGAGATCCAAAAGAGGCGGCCGTGAACAGTGAATACTTTCCCTCTTCTGTTCTGCCTATTCCTCCAGGTTTTCAGTTTCCCGACATTCCCGCCAGTACCTTACAGCTTGATGAAACAACCTTTTCATTTGCCGCCGATGGGCGTTTTTCGGGGTGGGATCTATCGCTTTATGCAGGGCGGTTTCAAGACAGCCGTTGGCACTTTACCAATGGCGTTACTCAGCGAGACTATGGCTTATTTAACATGGTGGGTGCGTCCACCAATGTCATGATTGATGCTTGGTTACTAAAGGCAGAGGTAGCGGTTTTGAATGAATTGCAATACAACACCGTACCAGAAGATAAAGCACGAATTGACCTGTTGCTTGGGTTTGAATACAAAGGGGTTCGGGATACCACAATTTCGTTAGAGGTTGTAGACCGCTATCTGGTTGACTATCAGCCTGTGATGAAAAATTTACCGGATTTTGTCGATGAGCATGAGTTACAAACGGCACTGCGTGTGCTGTATAACTTTAACCATGACCGTGCCACGCTTGGCTATTTAGGACAGTATTTTGGTAACACCTTTGAAAAAGGCGGTTTTCACCGCGCTTGGTTAGAGTATGAGCTAACACATTCGGTGAATGTGACTGGCGGTATCATTGATTACTTTGGAGGGGAGAACCCGATGTTGGATGCGATGAAAAACAACGATAAGCTGTTTGTTGAGGCGAAATACTTCTTTTAAGATTGTTTATTTGTGTGCAAAAAAAACATTTGTATAAAAAGACGGCAGCCTAATTTGTGCTATAAAAAAACCTAGACAGGCTAGGTTTTTTTATAGCAATCGCAAGATAAATGTTATTCGCGATATCCTGGGCCATTAATTTCGAGACCATTTGACATGTAAGCTTGAAAAAATTCTAGATTACGGTAGGTTTCGCTTTGTGGCTTATAGGGTTGTGCACGAATGTTTTTCTGACACCCTTCATAGCGACGATGAAGTGTTCCCAAATTTTGCCATTTTGCGCGGAAAACAGGGAAGTGAGTTGTATGCCCTAATGCTGAAGATAAGGTATTCGAGCGTGCATTTCGACCTGAATTATCAACGTGGCATTTTGCGCAGGATAGGTTAAATTGCCCGCGTGGCTTATTGAAGAAATCACGTCCAGCGGTATAAGCAGCGAGTGCTGCATCAGACTCAACTTTCACATCAATTTTTTGCCCACGCGCATTGTCGGCCAAGTAGGCGCTAATTTGTGCAATAGGCCCTTTTTTCCAGCCGTAAGGTTTTAAACCCGCATCTGTTCGACACTTGTTGATGGCTCCTTCAAGGGTTACAACTTGCTTGGTAGATTCATCAAAATACGGGTATTTTGCCCGAATTTTACTAACATCAGAATCGAAACAGAGCTGATAAATGGCTAGGTCTTTGTTGTAAAGCGCCTCTCCTTCATCAATGGCATCTAAATAGGGAGGAAACTCTTCAGCAGCTTCCCATTGTGCCATTTTATCGGCTGAATAAACGTAGGCACCATTAACGTACTCTTCTGGTGTAATATTAGGATTTTTTGCTTTAAAGAAATCAACAAATTGTTGACGATCTTTTTCTGGATCAATAGTGGCCGCCATGCTTGATGTAGCCAGCACTGAAACCCCTAAAGATAAAGCGATTAGTAATGTTTTTTTCATTCCAATTCTCCGCCTGAGAGCTTTATTTGGCTGTAACCCTCAGCTTGCACCTGAGTCGTTACCAATATTATTTTAATTTAAGTGTTGAACTGCCTTTGGCACCCGTATTATCAATAACGGCAATGGAAACTTCATCTCCGGAGTTGGCATTTACCTTAACAGAAACGTATGGGTTGGCAGATACCGCACCAGACCACTGCGCATTTACCGCAGTTTTACCATTTACCGCAATTTCAACCGTCTCAATAAATTTGGCAGGGTGAGGCTTTCCTGTTTTTTTGTCCATACGCAACCCTGATTCCATTGGATGCTTAATAAGGGCTTTGACTTCAGCAATACCCGCTTTAGATTTTCCACGCATTCTAATTTTAATAGACATAGTTATTCCTTTCCATAATATTTAAGTCGTTGTGTTTGTAAGCGCTTAAGGTTTAACCGCCACAACCACCGATGGTTACTTTGACTTCTTGTTCTGCCTTGAGTAGTTTCCCGTCCGCTTTTACAATCGCGACGACATTCATAGTTTGCCCAAGCTTGATTCGTGTGGATACAAAACCAAGTGCCGCAGGTGCGAAGGTGTATTCGCACACTAATGGCATTGGGTTCTTACTCCCTAAGATTGCAATGGATTCAACCCCGCTGATGGCTGTTGCATCAACGGTAATTGGCGTAACTGCACCATTTTCTGCAATAGCAGGGGCTTTTAATTTGATGTCACTTGAAGCGGTAGCGGTGCTTGAACCAAAAACGCTTGAAAGTGCATCTTCAGTGGTTTTTGAACTAAAGGCTTTTGAATTCCACTCAGCAAGAACGGTTGTTGGGGTTAATAAGCCAGCGTTAACTGCGACGACGGTTGCACCCGTTGCAAGGGTTCCTTTAAGAAAAGATCTACGTTTCATAAGTATTTAACTCCCAGATAAAGGTTTGATATGATTAAGTTTTGTAATTTATAAAGTATAAATGTAATCAGTGATGGTGTTGATTTCACTGTCGGTTAAGATACCGTGTCTTCCAAAAGGAGGCATCATACTGTTGGGAACTGTTTGAGTCTCATAGGTTCCCCAAATTTTATCGACTAACTTTTGCTTATCAGGAAAGCGCAATTTCATGGCAATCAGTGCGGGGCCAATGTTACCCGGCATAGATCCACCTTTGATTGCATGACAGGCTAAACAGTTACCTTTTGATCGAGAAAAAGCCAGTTTTTTACCTTCTTCAAGGGTAGCAGCAGAAGGCTCTGAGGCGACTGCTGTGATTGGTGTTGAAATGACGAACCCTGATATTGCAAGGGCTGCCAGTAGGTGTTTCATTTTAGAAATCATTATTTCCTTCCTCCTAAAAGTGTCATTCAACCTTCCCGTTTGATTGCACTTTAGATTGCATTGGGGTTTTTATTTGAGACCTTTGCACGGGAGGGGCGCGAGAGAAAAAATAGATGAAATTTGGCTGATTGAGGCGGAAATCGCAGGGAATACCTAGGTATTCGCAAGGTTTTCAACGAAAATCAGGCGTATTTCAGCCTTTTTTATCCGTGCATTCTTTCGTGCAAAGGTCTCTATTTGAGTAACTTTTTTACCCTTTGTTTTGTAGCTTACTCAGTTGAATAATAAACGCAAGTGTTTTGGGCTTTCGGTAGCGATAGTATTTTTAATCACCCAACAGTATTTTCTTATATGATTGTGTTAGTGCTTGTTTATCTTCTTGTTTTTCAATAAGTTACTGTTTTTTTGTACAAATCGTGCAATTTGTTGTTTGAGGGCGGTATCTGCGGTTATCTTGGCTTGCTTTAATAAGTACTGGGTTCTTTTAATGTTGCCAATATTGAATTGTGCGAGGGCTAAAAAAAAGTGCGCCTCAGCTGTTTGTTGTTGACTGGCATAGATTTCAGCGAGCTTTTTATAGGCTTGATACGTATATCGTTGGTTTTCAGTATGTATTTTTAATAAGCTAATGGCTTTTGAAGTGTTACTTGAATAGCGCAATAACTTGACATAGCTGAGTAGTACGGCGGTATTGTTTGGGTAGATGTCTAGTGAATAGTCCGCTTGATGCAATGCCTTACGGATTGTTTCAGGGTCGCTAATCTGAAGTTTTACGAGTGTGCGCAGCAGTAGTGTCGTATAAAGCCAGTGGTTTGGATGCTGTTGAACCAGAGTTTGTAAACATTTGAGATCGGCAAGAGGGGTAGTGCTGTGATTGTTCAGTGCTTGTAGGTTTTTTTGATAGCAGGTGATAGCAGGTGCGTTTTTTTGAGTTAGGGGAGGTTTATTAAGTTGCTGTCTTTGAGTTTTTAACTTTAATTGAATCAGAGAGAACTGGTTGTTGGGTTGTTTGGGAGATTGCGCAGGAAGTGTTTGTGCTCGGTTTTCAGACTCCGCAATGCGGCGTTCCGTGACAGGGTGTGAACGTAATATTTCAGGGGTCTTAAATGTATTATTCTGACTCTCTTTGGCGAGTCGTGCAAAAAAATCGCCCATTGCATGTGGATCATAGCCCGACTGGCTTAGGAACTGAATGCCAATGTGATCCGCTTCAGATTCGTGTAGCCGAGAGTTCTTGAGTTGCTTTTCAATATCAAGACTTAAACCAGCCAGTAGGGTTGGATAGACTGCTGAACTGTCATACATGCCAATTAAAGCAGCGGCGAGCAGGGTGGCGATAGTGTTTAGGTTACTTCGCTTACTGTTGACTTCATGCCCACGAGACAGGTGGTTTTGGGTGACATGCGCAATTTCATGGGCGATGACCGCCGCGAGTTCATCTTCATTTTTAGCCGCTAAGATCAGGCCGGTATGAATGCCAATAATGCCGTTAGGGCCCGCAAAGGCATTGATATTGGGATCGTCGATTACGTAAAACTTAAATTGACGCGGTTCACCTGTTTGGCTCGCCATCTCATGTCCAATTTTTCGGATGTAGGTCACCACATCAGGATCATAGTTTAGATTGTATTGCGTATGCAGTGCGGTATTGAAAGCGCGGCCAAGGTCTTGCTCAACTTCGACATTGTAAGCAATTAAATCTGAGGAGCCTAAGTCTGGTAGCTTGGCTGCATAGACCTCAGGCGCAGGGGTTAATAACACCAATATGAATAGGAGATGGTAAAATGGTTCGCTTAGTTTTTTTATAAGACCGTATCGATGTTTCATTTGAGTGTTGATGCTGTGCTTTTTAAGAGTGGACGTTGTGGATATTAGAGTAGATAGTAAAGGATTGGCATGTCCGATGCCAGTGATTAAACTTAAGAAAGCATTAACCCAGAACCCAGAACCAGAGAGAGTGTTTTTACTGGCGTTAACCGATGAAGGCGGATTGAAAGATATTCCTGCTTTTTGTCAGCAACAAAAATTAGAGTGGGTGTTGTTACAAGAAACCCCTTTTATTGAGTTTAAAGTGTGGCGTATATGATGAATGGGGGGAGAAATAATGAGTGAATCGTCATCAGAACAGTTAAGTATCATCCATACCAAAGGTACGCTGGATTGGGCGTACCCTGTGTTTATACTCGCGAGCACCGCTGCCGCCATGGATAAAAAGGTGGAGCTGTTTTTTACCTTTTATGGCTTAAACTGCCTGCTAAAAGATACCAGTGGATTAAAAGTATCCCCATTAGGCAATCCAGGAATGGTCATGAAAAGCCCCGTTGGCCCTGACTGGTTAAAAAAAGTGGACTGGAACAAGGCGCTTCCAGGGTTAGTTTGGACACTGCCCGGTGCAGCAAAACTCGCCACTTGGGGTTTTAAAAAACAGATGTTGCTTGAAGGGCAAGTACCAGTCGAAGAGTTAAGAGCGCTTTGTCTTGAGTTGGGGGTGAGCATGACGGCGTGCCAAATGACCATCGATTTGATGGGGTATCAGCAAAGCGACTTTATTGAATCAATCTCTTTTTCAGGGGCGGCAACCTATTTTGCCAATACGCCTAAAACACAGAGCTTATTTATCTGACGTTTTGATAGAATAAGCCAAATGACTATTTTTTAATAAAAAGTGACTTTATGAAACCATTTGAAAAAGGGATTTACCTCCTGCCTAACTTAATGACTACTGCTGCGTTGTTTGCAGGGTTTTATGCTGTTATTGCCGGCATTCAAGGCAATTTTGAGCTGGGAGCGATTGCTATTTTAGTCGCGATGGTCTTGGATGGTCTGGATGGACGAATTGCTCGAATGACCAATTCGTGTAGCGCCTTTGGTGCCGAATACGACAGCCTGTCAGATATGATCTCGTTTGGCTTGGCTCCTGCGTTGTTAATGTTTCAGTGGATACTGCAAGATTTTGGCAAGCTAGGCTGGTTAATCGCCTTTATTTATACCGTTGCCGCCGCGTTGCGTTTGGCGCGTTTTAATACCCAAGTAGGCGTGGCCGATAAACGCTATTTTCAAGGCTTGCCAAGTCCAGCAGCGGCAGGGGTGTTGGCCGCACTTATTTGGATGGTTGAGGCAAACGAGCTAGAAAATGCAATGTTACCAATGGTCGGACTGGTGTTAACGCTGGTGGTTGGGTTAATGATGGTGAGTAATATCCGTTTTAGCTCGTTTAAAGAGCTTAACTTAAAAGGGAAAGTCCCGTTTGTTACTCTGTTAATTATTGTCTTGGTGTTTGTGATTATCACCTTAGAGCCTCCTACGCTACTGTTTCTTATTTTCTTAACCTATACGCTATCTGGTCCAGTGGTAACACTCGTAACGCTTAAAAAGACACGTGCACTGCGTCGGCAACAACGTGATGACGAGAAAGAGGGTGCAAACGCTGTGGTCGAAAAAAGTGAAAAGAGTCGTGAGAAAAGCGGTGAAAACAAGAGCGATACGAACGGAGATAAGCCATGACAGATCATCTAATTATCTTTGATACCACCTTACGAGATGGTGAACAAAGCCCTGGTGCATCCATGACCAAAGAGGAAAAAGTTCGGATTGCAAAACAGCTTGAAAAATTACGGGTAGATATCATTGAGGCAGGCTTTCCTGCGGCCAGTCAAGGCGATTTTGAATCGGTTCATGCGGTCGCATCTGCCGTAAAAGATGCCACCATTTGCGGGCTGGCTCGTGCCGTTGAAAATGATATTGTGCGAGCAGGAGAAGCGATTAAGCCCGCCAATTCGGGGCGTATTCATACCTTTATCGCCACCTCGCCGATTCACATGGAGAAAAAACTGCGCATGACCCCCGACCAAGTGGTTGAGCGTGCCGTTTGGGCGATCAAGAGAGCACGAGACTTTACTGATGATGTGGAGTTCTCACCCGAAGATGCGGGGCGTTCCGATCTGGATTTCTTATGCCGAGTCATCGAGGCCGCTATTAATGCTGGCGCCACCACTATTAATATTCCAGATACCGTCGGGTACAACGTGCCGAATCAATTTGGTAACTTGTTTAAAGCTTTAATCGAACGCATTCCAAACTCAGACAAAGCCATTTTTTCGGCGCACTGTCATAACGATTTAGGATTGGCCGTCGCCAACTCACTGGCCGCGGTGAGAAATGGTGCGCGTCAAGTTGAGTGTACCCTGAATGGCTTGGGTGAACGTGCAGGCAATACCGCCTTAGAAGAAGTGGTGATGGCGATAAAAACTCGCCAAGATATTTTTAGCGTAGACACCCGCATCAATACCCAAGAAATTTTAGCCACTTCGCGCTTGGTCTCCAACATTACAGGCTTTGCGGTACAGCCCAATAAAGCCATTGTGGGCGCGAATGCGTTTGCGCATGAGTCAGGCATTCATCAAGACGGCGTATTAAAACATCGCGAAACCTATGAAATTATGCGCGCCGAAGATGTTGGCTGGAGCACCAATAAAATGGTCATGGGCAAGCACTCAGGACGCAACGCCTTTAAAACCCGTTTAGAAGAGCTCGGTATTGATTTTGAAACGGAACAAGAGCTAAACGATGCCTTTGTTCGTTTTAAAGAACTTGCCGACCGTAAACATGAAATTTACGATGAAGATCTTCAATCGCTGGTGACCGATAATAATATCCAGCGCGTTGAAAACGAAATTTACCGTTTAGTCTCGCTAAAGTCCTCAATGGGAACGGGTGAAGCTTCCAATGCTGAAGTCGTTTTATGGGTGCAAGGTGAAGAACTGAGTGCCTCAGCGAATGGAAGTGGTGTAGTGGATGCTACCTTTAAAGCGATTGAATCACTGGTTCAATCAGGCACGACGTTGGAGCTTTACTCGGTAAGCAACGTCACCAACGGCACCGACGCTTTGGGCGAAACCACCGTACGCCTCGAAAAAGGTGGGCGTATCGTCAACGGCATGGGTTCCGATACCGATATTGTACTCGCTTCCGCCAAAGCCTATGTAAACGCCCTAAATAAAATCACCGACGAACTGATTAAAGACCACCCGCAAGCGTCTGTTTAATGTGTTTTTATTAAGAATAGTAAGGGGGGAGAAAATTTAAATGAAGGTTTTTTATGTCTAAAGTAACGTTTTCTAACGCCTTGTTTGAACAGATAGGGGGGGTAAATTGGCAGCAACGACCTGAGTTAGCACTTGCGGCAACCCTATCCGAGGATACCAATACGTTAAGCGCGGAGTCGGCTTCAACGGTTGAAGTACCGATTGAAAATCCAATTGAAAAAGTAGGTGAAGTTAAAACATCTATGGGGGATTCTATTGTTGTTTTAGGCGCAGGGCTAGATGAGATTTGGCAAAATGATACACAGTCCGCATGGCAACTTTGGCAAAATATCATGCAAACATTTGAGTGGGATGAAAGCCAAATCGTATTTTTTGATACCGCGCACCTAGTCTCAGAAGAGATGATTTTTTCGACCATTGAAGAGGTCATTGAGTTGGGTGTAGAGTGGCTGTTGACCATGGATGAAGCACACGACCTGTCCGAACAACTGCAAGAAGGGGTTCAAGTTATTCCCGTACCCGATATGGAGTCCATGCTGTCGGATCCCTACGCCAAACAAACGTTCTATCACACCGTAATCTCGACCCAAAACCCTCATTAAACATGACTCGTTTTAGCGACTTATATGTAGACCCCATGCGAGACGAAGACCTAGCTTGGGTCTTAGCGATAGAGCAGCGTTCTTATGACTTTCCGTGGAGTCAAAAAGGCTTTGAGAGCAGTCTAGAGCAAGGACTAAACTACCTGTTTTATAGTGCCGAAGGAAAAAAAATCGGCTACTGCTGTATCTTACCCGTATTGGACGAAGCACAGATTTTAAACCTCTGCGTAGCCCCCGAGTATCGTGGAAAAGGCGTTGCGACCGTGGCACTTAAAAAGATCTTAGAAAAGCTAAAGTCAGGAAAATACCAAAGGGCTCTGCTCGAAGTAAGAGAGACCAACGAACCCGCAATCAAGTTGTATCAATCCCTAGGGTTTCAGCAAGACGGCGTGCGAAAAAATTACTATCGTGCCAATCTGTGGTGTGACAAGCAAAATGCCCTAATAGAAGGGAAAGAAGATGCGGTTTTGATGTCGTTTATGTTTTGTGAAGAGGGGCGTTAAATTAAATATTTTAATTTAACGCCCCTTTGCCTGTGGACAAAGAAATTTAAGTACGTAACTCCGTTGGAATGGTTTTCGCCAGTGTTTGTGCCATCTCTTTGTAGAGTTTTGGGTTGGCGACTAAGATATTGCCACTGGTGAGATAATCTTCCCCCCCTCTAAAATCGGTGGCGAGTCCGCCCGCTTCTTGTACTAATAGGGCGCCTGCGGCGATGTCCCATGGTTTTAGGTTAAATTCCCAGTAGCCGTCTACTCGACCACACGCCACATAAGCTAAATCGAGTGCGGCAGAACCTGCACGGCGAACACCTGCGGTTGAGGTCATGAAGGCTTTTAAGCTTGCCATGTAGCTGTCTAGGTAACTGAAATCATGATAAGGAAATCCCGTTGCCAGTAAGGCGTTGTCGAGCGTTTTTTGTTGGCTGATGCGCATACGTTGGTTGTTTAAAAATGCACCACGACCACGGCTGGCGGTAAACATTTCGTCGCGAACAGGGTCAAAGATCACGGCATGGGTGAGCTTGCCTTTCTCTTTGATGGCGATGGAAACACAGAACTGTGGAAATTGGTGTAAGAAATTAGTGGTGCCATCCAATGGATCAATAATCCATTCAACCTCCGATAGGCCGTATTTGGTTTTTTTAGCCTTTTTAATACCGCTCTCTTCCGCTAAAATAGCGTGTTCGGGGTAGTATTTCTGGATGGTTTTGATAATGGTGTTTTCGGCTTCTTTGTCGACTTCGCTGACGTAGTCGTTTTTGCCTTTTTGTTCGATGTTTAGTTGGTCGATTCGTGCGTAGTGATGCATAATGTTACCACCCGCTGCGCGGGCAGCCATGGTGGCGATGTTAATAAGTGGGTGCATTTAAGCGTTCCTTAAAATGAAAGATAGAGTATTTTTGTAAGATTATAACGGAAAGAGAGCATGATTGAAGATTACAGTTTGAATTCTGGGTTGGCAAAGATTCGCGTGGTATTGGTTGAAACTTCGCATCCCGGTAATATTGGCGCAATTGCGCGTGCGATGAAAAACATGGGATTGAGCCAGTTGGTGTTGGTTAATCCAAAAGAATTCCCGAGTCAAGTCGCGTCGGCAAGAGCATCCAGTGCCTGTGATATTTTAGATCAAGCACGAGTAGTGGATACGTTGGATGAGGCGCTGGTGGGTACGAAATTGGCATTTGGTGCCAGTGCTCGGTTAAGAAAAGTTTCTTGGCCACAGTTGGATGTACGAGAAACCGCACAATTGGCATTGGAGACGGTGGACGATGGTGAAGTCGCGTTGGTATTTGGCCGTGAAGATTCGGGCTTGAGTAATTTGGAGATGGATAAGTGCCACTATTTAAGTCATATTCCTTCCAACCCAACATACTGCTCTTTAAATATTAGCGCGGCGGTTCAAGTGTTTGCGTATGAGTGTTTGATGGCCTCCAATGTTCGCTCGGTACACGCTAAAAAGGATCGTGCAAAATTGGCGAATACTGAGCAGCTCGAGGGGTTTTATGAGCATCTGTTTCAGGCGTTGCAAGACATTGACTTTTTAGATCCTGATAAAAATGCCCGCTTTATGCGTCGTATGCGTCGCCTGTATAATCGCGCACAGTTGGATGTGAAAGAGATAGATATCCTAAGGGGCATCTTATCTGCGGCACAGCGAAAAGCATTAGATGCAGACCGCAAGTAGGAACTGAGAAAAATGTTTAAACGATTAAAGTCTGATATTCGCTGTGTCTTTGAGCGAGATCCCGCCGCGCGTAATACCTTTGAGGTGATTACCACTTATCCTGGATTACATGCGATTTTGTGGTATCGGGTGGCGCACTGGTTGTGGAGTATTGGCTTAAAGTGGTTAGCGCGTTTTATTTCGACCATTGCGCGTTGGTTAACCGGGATTGAAATTCACCCTGCCGCTAAAATTGGCGAACGTTTTTTTATTGACCACGGTATGGGGGTGGTGATTGGAGAGACCGCTGAAATTGGTGATGATTGTACGCTGTACCATGGCGTGACGCTGGGTGGAACCTCTTGGCAAAAAGGCAAGCGCCATCCCACGCTTGGAAATGGCGTGGTGGTGGGCGCAGGTGCAAAAGTGCTTGGCCCAATAGAAATTGGAGATAATGCGCGTATTGGTTCAAATGCGGTGGTGGTAAAACCGGTTTCGGAGGGGAAGACGGTAGTGGGTATTCCCGGTCGAGAGGTGGATCAAAAAGATAACGACTTGGAAAAGCGCCGTGCCAAAATGGCTGAAAAAATAGGCTTTGATGCCTATGGTGTAGGACAGGAGATGGCGGATCCTGTCGAGAAAGCGATTTACAGTTTACTGGATCATATTCAAGTGCAGGATGAAAAAATGGAGGCGATGGCGAAGGAGTTGGCTAAATTGGGTGGTGCGCTGATTGAGACAAAGCTGCCTGAGTTAAATGATGCCGTATTGGAGCCAAATGATCCTGTACAGGCGGCGCACTTGAAAAAAGAGTGAGTCAGTGACGAGTGGAAGATAAGTTGTTTTAGTGGGGTTTGTAGGATAACCATTGAGTTACTATGGAAAAGTAGAATAATTCTTGAGTTAAATGGTAGGTTATTATAGAATCCGTGCCAATAAATTAAAAATAGTTGGTCAGTACTACCATGAAATTAACATCAAAAGGGCGTTATGCCGTAACAGCGATGATTGATATTACCTTAAATCAAGAGAAAGGAGCGATCACGCTCTCTTTAATCTCAGATCGTCAAGGTATCTCCCTCTCTTATTTAGAGCAGTTGTTCTCAAAGTTGAAAAAAGCAGGTTTAGTCTCCAGTGCGAGAGGGCCGGGTGGCGGGTATCGTTTAAGTCGCTCAGCGGAAGAAATTTCTGTGGGAGAGGTTATTCGAGCGGTGGATGAGTCTGTTGATGCGAGAAAATGTACTGGACGTGGTGACTGTAATGGTGGTGGCGAGTGCTTGTCCCATGAGCTTTGGTCCGATTTAAGTGGTATGATAGAGTCGTTTTTACAAGGCATCTCTTTGCAAAATATTGTAGATAAAAGAGTCGATATAAAAAAAGAAGTCTCTTTTCGTTAGGGACTGTTTTTGGGTTAAGTAATTTAGGAAGAATTATGGCGGTAACATTAACGCAAGCAGCATCCGAACGAGTGAAAAAAATGTTGAAAAAACGTGGGCATGGTATTGGACTTCGTGTTTCGACTAAAGTCAGTGGCTGTGCTGGATTTTCTTATGTCGTCGATTACGCCGATGAGATTCAAGAAGGCGACGCTGTATTTGAAAGCTTTGGTGTTCAGGTGATTGTGGACTCCAGTAGTTTAGAAAAAATTGATGGCATGGAAATCGACTATGTTCAAGAGAGTTTGTTGAATGAAGGGTTCTCATTTAATAATCCACAAGTAAAAGACAGTTGTGGATGTGGTGAGTCGTTTACGGTTTAATTAAAAACAGGCAGAAGAGAGCCTTTTTTCTTGAATTGCCCGGCGAAAGTCGGGCTTTTTGTTTTTGTGCAGAAAAGATGAATAGTTGTTAAAATGGCTCGATTAAAATCTAAAGGTTTAAAAAGATGCAAAGAACATTTTCAATCATCAAGCCAGACGCCGTTACTAGAAACTTAATTGGAAAAATTTACCAACGTTTTGAAGAGAATGGTTTGCGTATTGTCGCCGCTAAAATGGTGCAGTTAACCCGTGAAAAAGCAGAAGGGTTTTATGCTGAACACAAAGGGCGTGAATTTTATGAACCGTTGGTAAACTATATGATCTCGGCGCCTATCATGGTGCAAGTATTAGAAGGTGGTAATGCCATTGCTAAAAACCGTGAGATTATGGGCGTAACGGATCCAGAAAAAGCCGCACCGAATACTATTCGAGCAGATTTTGCAATTTCAGTACGAGAAAATTCTGTACATGGTTCGGACTCTGAAGAGAGTGCCGCACGTGAAATAGCCTATTTTTTTGCCCCTTCTGAACTGTGTGACCGACCTTAAATGACATTGAACGAGAATGAAACGCAGGATGCTTTAGATTTGTCTTCTAGTGGGCTCAACGTTAAAACGGACCTGCTTGGAATGGATCGTGAAATGATGGCCGCGTATTTTGTTGAGATTGGTGAAAAACCCTTTCGTGCCACTCAGGTGATGAAGTGGATTCATCAAATGGGGGTCAGTGACTTTGATGAAATGACCAATTTAAGTAAGGCGCTACGAGAGAAGTTAATGCGTCTTGCTTGGATTCGTACCCCTAAGATTCTGGCAGAACAGTTTTCGGACGACGGTACCATTAAATGGTTGCTGGAGATGGACAACCACAATGCGGTTGAGGCGGTGTTTATCCCTGAGAAAAACCGAGGCACTCTGTGTATCTCCTCCCAAGTAGGGTGTGCACTGGAGTGTAGTTTTTGCTCAACTGGACAGCAGGGGTTTAACCGTAATTTAGAAAACTGGGAAATTATTGCCCAAATGTGGGTAGCGAACAAAGCACTGGGTTGTAAGCCAAAAGAGGAGCGACGTATTTCCAATGTGGTGTTTATGGGAATGGGCGAGCCACTTTTAAACGTGACTCATACCTTTCCAGTAGCACGCATTCTAATGGATGACTTCGCGTACGGTTTGTCAAAGCGCAGAGTCACTATCAGTACAGCAGGTGTGGTACCTGCCATTGATAAAATTAAAACCGAAGTAGATGTTAGTTTGGCAATTTCGCTTCATGCGCCTAATAATGCGTTACGGGATACGTTGGTTCCACTGAATAAAAAATACCCGCTAGAAACATTGATTCCGAGTCTGTATCGTTATGTTGAAGGTGGTCACAGTAAAAAGCATGTGACCATTGAGTATGTGATGCTGGATCAAGTGAATGACCGAGTCGAACACGCACATGAACTGGTTGTGTTGTTGGGTGATCTAGCGTGTAAAGTGAATTTAATTCCATTTAATCCGTTCCCAAACACCGACTATAAACGTTCCTCTAATAATGCGATTCATCGTTTTCGAGCGGTTTTGGAAGAGGGGGGGCTGAATGTGACGGTTCGCAAAACTCGTGGTGAAGATATTGATGCCGCGTGTGGTCAATTGGCTGGAAAAGTATCAGATCGAACCAAGCGCACCGTACATCGTGTGGCGTTTGATCTATAGCGGAGGGTTAGAATTATGGCTGAGGATGTTTCAGAAAGTACGATTCCATTGAATACGGTACTTTTAGCCGCGCGTGAAGCGCAAGGGTTACGTTTAGAGCAGATAGCCAGTCAGTTAAATTTAGCACTTTCTCAGTTAGAAAAGCTTGAAAGTGATGCGCTGGATCCTGCAAAGTTAAGTACCTTTGAGCGAGGTTATGTTCGGAATTACGCTAATTTTTTGCAGATAGAGCCATCGGTTATTGAACGCTATTTTTTAGGCTGTGACTACGGCTACAGTGATTTGCACTCGGTTAAAGAGTATGGCTGTACAACCCATAAACCGTTATTAGGACGTGGAATTATAAAGTGGTTTTTGATTGTGGCCTTGTTGGGACTACTGGTGCTTTTGGTTTTGCCAAACTTTCCAAACTTACTGACTTAAACTTATAGATTAAACATAAAGCGTAAAGAGTAAAAAAATATTATGGTACAAAAAATCTCAGCGGTTAGAGGGATGAATGATATTCATGGAGAGGGGGCGGATGCATTTGATTATTTAGTGCATACGGCTGAAACCACGTTTAAACAGTATGGTTATCGCTCTATTCGTTTGCCAATTGTCGAAAAAACAGAGTTGTTTTGTCGTTCGATTGGTGAGGTAACGGATATTGTTGAAAAGGAGATGTACACCTTTTCAGACCGCAATAATGAAAGTTTAACCTTGCGCCCAGAAGGGACGGCGGGATGCGTTCGTGCTGTGGTGCAAAATGGCTTAGCGTACAATCAAATTCAAAAACTGTTTTATACGGGGCCGATGTTCCGTTATGAGCGTCCCCAAAAAGGGCGCTACCGTCAATTTCATCAAGTTGGGGTTGAAGTGTTTGGTTTGGCAACGCCCGATGTCGATGCGGAGTTAATTGTATTAACCGCGCGTTTATGGGAAAAACTTGGGTTAGAAAATCTTGAATTACAAATTAATTCATTAGGCAGTCAGGCTGCTCGAGTCGCTTATCGTGAAAAATTAGTGGTCTATTTAACCGATTATAAAGATCAGTTGGATGAAGATAGTTTACGTCGGTTGGAGTCAAATCCGCTTAGAATTTTAGATACAAAAAATCCTGCGATGAAAGAACTGGTTGAGGGGGCTCCTAAGTTGATGGATCACTTAGACGCGGAGTCGGCCGAGCACTTTGAACAGTTAAAAGCACATCTAGATGATTTAGGCATTGAATATGTAATTAATCCGAATTTAGTGCGAGGATTGGATTATTATAACCGTACCGTTTTTGAGTGGATTACCACTGAGTTAGGGGCACAAGGAACCGTTTGTGCCGGTGGGCGTTACGATGGTTTGGTGGAACAGATCGGTGGCAAGGCAACGCCTGCGGTTGGCTTTGCCATGGGCATTGAGCGTTTAACGGCGCTGTTAATGGATCATAATAAGGTACCTGTTCTCGCGCAACCCAATGTGTATGTGGTGTTGGTGGGTGACAACGTACAGCGCCCTGGTTTTGTCATTGCTGAAATGGTTCGAGAAGCGCTACCACACATTAATGTTCAGATGAACTGTGGTGGTGGGAGCTTTAAAAGCCAGTTTAAAAAGGCCGACCGTTCTGGTGCGCGTTATGCATTAGTATTGGGAGAGCAAGAGGTGAGTGACAAGGTTGTGGCGATTAAGCCATTACGTGAAACCTCGGAGCAAGTTTTGGTCAGTTGGGATGACTTAACTGAACATTTAGCGCAGTTAATGCCAGTTTAAAAAAAGTTTTTTAAATAAAAAAATAAAGGTTCTTAGAGTTATGAGTCGTTACGAAACAGAAGATGAACAAGTTGAAGCCATTAAAAGTTGGTGGAAAAA